>Ga0306926_10010225_pt1 | contig 10366 bp, 10 predicted proteins | sample flu12Cox44000178_FD_203759 | JGI IMG/M metagenome (GOLD analysis project Ga0306926, IMG submission 203759) | Lab enrichment of tropical soil microbial communities from Luquillo Experimental Forest, Puerto Rico - flux8day.12C.oxic.44.000.178 (v2)... | ecosystem: Environmental > Terrestrial >... | reverse complement strand
CGCCCAGCAGCGCGCTCGGTGTCGTAGGTATCGATCAGCAGGACAAGACCTTGCGGGTGCGAACCCGCGAAATGCTCGAATGCGAGGACTTCGTCGTCGTGCGCCTGCACAAAGGAGTGCGCCATCGTGCCGTAGACCGGAATGCCGAATGCGATTCCGGCGGCGACCGTCGCTGTCCCGCTGAAGCCGGCGATATAACTCGCCCGTGCGGCGAGTACCCCCGCCTCGGCGCCGTGCGCTCGTCTCAGACCATAATCAATCAGCGTTTTTTCGGGGGCGGCGAGCACCATGCGCGCTGCTTTTGAGGCGACTACAGTCTGAAAATGGAGCAGATTGACGAGGCGAGTCTCGACGAACTGCGCCTCCGGTAGGGGTGCAACTATGCGCAGGATAGGCTCGTCGGGAAAGAACACCGTTCCCTCGGGCATCGCGTCGACGTCGCCGGTGAAGCGGAGCGAGCGGAGCCAGGCGATGAAGCCGTCGCGAAACTCGCTCAGGCCACGGAGGGCGTCGAGTTCGTTGGGCGTCAAGGCGAGGGTCTCGAGGAATTGCAGAGCCTGCTCGAGCCCGGCCGCCATCAGGAAGCCGCGATGTGACGGCAGCTTGCGTACGAAGAGCTCGAAGACCGCGGTCTCGGTCAAGCCGTGATCGAGATAGGCGGCCAGCATATTCAGCTGATAGAGATCCGTCAGCAGCGCGCCATCGCCTTTCCACATATTCGGTCTCGCTCTTTCGCACCGGTTGCTATCGCTGTTTCACGATGGCCCAGCGACCGAGGTGTGTTAAATCACAAAGGCCGCGATGCCCGATTGCGCTAGATCAAAGTGATCGTCCAGGTCTTCGACCAAAAAGGGAAACTGTTGATGGAGGGCAGCATGTCCGGGCTCACCTTGTTCGCGGTCGAAGGCACCCGAGATTATGGCGAGGGAGTCGCGCGGCACCTGGAGTTGATTCTCGGGACGCATGAGGAGCGCGGGTTCGAGGATGGCGAACACAAGATCCGACCGCTCGCCGAGGTGCGTCGGCAGGACGTGTTCGTGATGCACTCGCTGTATGGCGATGCGGAACAGAGCCCAAACGACAAGCTTTGCCGTCTGCTGTTCTTTATCGGAGCGCTGAAAGACGCCGGCGCGGAGCGCGTAACGGCAGTGGTCCCGTACCTTTGCTATGCCCGCAAGGACCGACGAACGCAGCCGCGCGACCCGGTCACCACCAAATATGTCGCGAGGCTGTTTGAGGCGTGCGGAGCGGACGCGGTGATGACTTTCGACGTCCACAATGTGGCCGCGTTCGAGAATGCGTTTCGCTGTCCGTCAACCAATCTCGAGGCGATGCCGCTCTTTGTCGAGCACTTCGCACGACTCCTGCGGCATGAAAAGCTCGCAGTTGTCTCGCCGGACATCGGCGGCGCCAAGCGCGCCGAGCAGTTCCGCCGGACCCTCGCGGCGGAACTTCATCACGAGCCGACGGCAGCATTCGTCGAAAAGCGGCGCAGTGGCGGGGTTGTCACCGGTGACCTCCTGGTCGGTGACGTGGGCGACCGCGCTGTCATCATCTTGGATGATCTCATCAGCACTGGAACCACGCTGCAGCGCGCGGCACGCCGCTGCCGCGAAGCCGGGGCAACGAGGATCTTTGCAGCGGCGACTCACGGTCTGTTTATGGGACTGGCGCCAACCGTGTTAGGCGATCCGTTGTTCGAGGGCGTCGCCGTCGCCGACACCGTCCGCTCTATCGCGGCCGTCGAGCAGCGGCTCCCTAGCAACATTGTACACCTCGACTCGTCCAGGCTTGCCGCCGACGCAATCATGATGGCCCACACGGGCATGTAACGTGGCGCCTTCAACTCTAGGACCCAGGTGCCTATAAGGCGACGAACACCCTTGAATTTAGAGACTGGGATTTCCCGGCCGAGGATAGGTCGGCGTGTGCCCGGCGATATCTTCACTTGGGCCAAGATGCGGCAACGTCATGTCGAGCGGAGCCGGCTGGCTGGCCGGCCGCTGATCCGAGACGAACAGTTGCTCCCAGGCCCGGCGCACGCTGTGGTGGGTAGCCTCGTGAATGTAAACATGGCCGTACTGGTCGAAACCGAACAGTGCCGCCTCCGGGTCATTTCGCACTGTCTGGAACACCTGGTTGATCGCGGTAAAGCAATCGGAAAGCCGGTCACCGTCCGAAAGACGTGTATGGCGCAGCAGCTCGGCGATGTTGAGCGCATGCAGCGGCGGCGCAGCGCGGCCGGCAGGCGTCTCGCGCGCCAGCTCGAAAAAAACCTGTGAGAGCAGGAAATTATCCTTGATCAACTGAAACATCTGCAAAGCCTCTTCGGGCGTGCACGCCGCAAGGGTAGCCGAATGGACCTGCGATGGGTCGTGATCGAACCTACTTAGGACGCCAAGCGCTGCGCCGATCTCGTGCTCGACCCAGCGGCGCACCTCGGGCGGGGCCGCTTTCAGCTGCTCCAAGGAAAATGTAAAGCTGGTCATTACTGGGTCCTCGTGATTGGCGCTCTTCCCTAGCACGTTGATGGCTCAAAAGATAAAGGCGGGAGTTGACTTGGGTCAATCACTCGCCTAAACCTGCGGCACAAAGCGTCCGTTGATCTGGGTCAATGTCGACGCAACCCGACTGATGACCATTTGTGTAAACTGCGAGACCGCTTAAATCGTAGCAATCGCCGAGGATGGCATCCGCCGAAGGAAGGCTCGGATGAACAGGATTTGACGCGGATGCTCGGCGCCAAGCTCGCGATTGACCGGGAGGATCTGCAAGAGATCTTCAACGCGTTGGCGAACCGCGGGTACCAAGTGATTGGCCCGACGGTACGCGACGGCGCCATTATTTACGATACCGTCGCGCGTCTCGAAGATCTCCCCGACGGATGGACGGATCGGCAAGACGCGGGGCAGTACCGACTCGACCGACGCACCGACCAGGCGCTCTTCGGCTATGCCGTCGGGCCCCATTCCTGGAAGCGGTTTCTGCACCCGCCTGTCGAGAAACTCTGGCGGGCTCACCGCGAAGGTGATGGTTTCTCAATCGTCGAAAACGAGGAGATAACCGAACCGCTCGCCTTTATCGGGGTGCGTGCTTGCGAGCTGCGTGCAATCGCCATCCAGGATCGGGTGTTTCTTGCCGGACAATACCTCGACAAGTCCTACAAAATTCGGCGGGATCACGCCTTCATTGTCGCGGTCAATTGCAGTCAGGCGGGCGGTACCTGTTTTTGCGTCTCGATGAATGCCGGACCCAGGGTCGAAGCGGGTTTCGACCTCGCCCTGACAGAACTCATTGAGGAGGGCCATCATCTGTTTGTGATGGAGCTCGGCAGCGCTGCAGGGGCGGAGTTGGTCAGGGATTTGCGGTATCGGCCTGCAACCGGGGTGGAAATCGCAGCCGCCGAACGGGTCGTCGCCCGAACCAGTGATCAGATGGGGCGCACACTCGAAACAAACGGTCTCAAGGAATTGCTTCAAGCCAACGCGAACCATCCGCGCTGGGACGAGGTTGCGGAACGCTGCCTGACCTGCGGCAATTGTACGAATGTCTGTCCGACTTGCTTCTGCACCACAACAGATGACGCGACCGATATTACCGGCACCATTTCCGAGCGCGTGCGTCGCTGGGACTCCTGTTTCACCTTGGATTTTTCGTACGTTCACGGCGGCAGCGTGCGCAGTTCGGCGCGCTCGCGCTACCGGCAATGGATAACACACAAGCTGGCCCACTGGATCGATCAGTTCGGCAGCTCGGGTTGCGTCGGCTGTGGTCGCTGCATCACCTGGTGCCCGGTCGGGATCGATATCACCGAGGAAGCTACGGCAATCCGGGGCTCGCCTGAACCCTCGGGTGAGCCGTCTCGGAGGGGTGCCGATGCAGGGACTTGAACGCATCGTCCTCGACCAGCCGTTCTTTGCCGGACTCGGTCCCGACTTCGGCGCCGCGATCTCCGGCTGTGCGCGCAATCTGCGTTTCGCCGCGGGTGACTATTTGTTTCGCGAGGGCGAGCCAGCCAATGAATTCTATCTGCTGCGGCAAGGCTCAGTGGCCCTCGAGTTGCATTCGCCCGGTCAGCAGCCCCTTATCGTTGCTACCTTGCGGGAGAGCGACATCCTCGACGGTTCGTGGCTGGTTCCGCCTTATCGTTGGACATTCGATGCCCGAGCTTCCGAGCTCGTCCGCGTCCTCGGGGTGGACGCGCGATGCCTGCGAGACAAATGCGAGGCTGATCACGATCTCGGCTACGAGCTGATGAAGCGTTTCGCGGGGGTCATGGGGGAACGGCTGCGCGCGATGCGTCTGCAAGTGGCTGATGTCTATGGGCCGCGACGCTCGTGAGACCCTATGTATGGACCGGCTGCCGTTCGCAAGTGAGGGGTGCTGTCGGAAGTCGCTGATATGTATCCGGCCTGTTGATCGGCGCGCGGGCCGTGGCCTTGATGGGAATACGCACGCACCTTTGATCTCATTAGCGGACAGGCCGGAGGGCAGCCATTAGGGTCGCCAGATTCCGGGCGCGTCTATCGATCCGTTCCATGCAAATCCTCAATCGCGAACTTGGTCGAGACCGCGGCTGTTAGATCGCCGCCACCTCGAGATGGGTATCGAACGCCTTATCGTTGCGCAGCACGCTCCAGGCGATGCGGGCGAGCTGGTTGGCCAATGCGACCGCGAGCTTGTTCCTGTGCAACCGCTCGGACGCAGAGTTGAGCCACCGGCCGAAGCTATATCGGGCCCGGTTGTGCGGGCGCATCAGCAGAACCTTTGCTGCCTGGATCAGCAGCGTGCGTAGATACTTGCTGCCTCGCTTGGAAATGCGGCCAAGGATAGACCGGCCGCCCGTACTGTATTGTCGCGGCACGAGACCGAGCCGGGCGGCAAAATCGCGACTGCGCTCGAAAGCTTCACCGCTGCCGATCGCCGCCACCATGGCGGTTGAGATCAGCGGCCCGATCCCGGGAACACTCATTAACTGCCGGCACTTGGCCTCAGACCGGCTGAGGATTTCAATCTCGCCGGTGACGGTCTCGACACGCTCATCCAGGCAACACCAGTCGTCATAGAGGCCGTGGATCAGCTTGGCCGTTCGGACGAGATCTCTTCCTTTCGGTTATCGAGTATCGCGAAGAGCGACTTGCGGAGGGCCCGCGGGCCGGCCCTGACAGCAATGCCTTGCTCGATCAGAAAGGCGCGGATCTGGTAGATCGTCGCTGTTCGACGGGACACCAATCGTGACCGCACCCGGTGGCAAGCCTGCAGGTCCAGCTGATCCTGGCTCTTCTCCTGGACGAACCGCAGGTTCAGCCGCAACGCTGCTTCGGCAATTGCCTCGGCATCGTTGTAGTCGTTCTTCTGCCCCTTCAGGAAGGGCTTGACGTAGACCGCCGGGACAATCCGCGGCTCGTGCCCCAACGCACGTAGCGTCCTGCTGACAAAATGTGCGCTCAGGCAGGCTTCCATGGCGACGATGCATGGCGGCAGCTTCTCGAAGGCATCTTTGAGACCCGGTCGCCTGATTCTTCGGCGAAAGGCAATCTTCCCATCGGCGGCGAACCCGACGAGGTGAAACACCTCCTTTCCGATGTCGACGCCGATCACCGCCGGTGAGGACAATTTGAACTCCATTCGGGACTTCATGGCCGCTTCTCCTGCTCAAAGCTGCTCGCCGTCAAAGGCTAGCCCAGCCGGGGGAGCAGCCGGTCCATCCCATTAGCAGAATTTCAAGCACCGTCGGCCGACGGCCCCTGTCGGGCACAGCTTCGCCTTACATGGCCATCTCGGGCTCGGGGGAACGCTCCTTTTTCTCGGGAATTTCGGTCATGGTCGCTTCGGTCAAGAGCAGCAGGCTCGCTACCGAGACCGCATTTTCCAGCCCGATTCAGCTAAGCCCGAGGCTCCGGCGCCCGGCGGACAGGCAATTCTTCGCGTCGCCACCCGCTTCTATGCGAACCCATTCGACGGTCCCGGGGTCTTGCTGAAGCTGTTGCGCAAGGACTTCCGGGGATGCATCCGAGGCATCATGGCGCCGCGCGCGCAGGCGGCGATCCATCGTTGCCGGCGGTGCCTCGAGCCAAATGCCGGCAAATGGGACGCCAGCTGCTTCCGCGACCGTGACGAAGGACTGGCGCTCGGCCGGCTTGAGCGATACGGCATCGACGATCACCGAATATCCCGCTGCCAACATATTTGCAGCCTTCCGACGCAGCGTCTGATAGACGCGGCGTGACACCTGCGCCGTATAGGCACTCGTCCGCAGCCGCGTTTCGGGGGCGACTCCGAAAAGACGCTTGCGGATCACGTCGCTGCGCAGAACCCGGGCGCCGAGGCTTGGAGCCAGAGCTGCAGCGAGGGTCGATTTACCGGTTCCGCTAAGGCCGCCGATTGCGACCAAGCGGCAGGATCGCGGCCGTAGAAACTGGGAAGCAAGCTTAAGGTAGCTGCGCGCCTCAGCAGCCATTTCCGGCTTCAGCTTCGACTGCGCCGTAGGCTCAATGGCCGCTGCCGTGACGTGCGCCCGGATCGCTGCACGCGACGACAGAAAGAGCGGCATCGCCGCAAGCCCGTCGTCCTCGCCGGTCAAATCGAGATAGCGGTTCAGCACGAGGTTAGAAAAATCCGCGAACCCGCGATGCTCGAGATCCATCAACAGAAAGGCGAGATCATAGAGCACGTCGACAGAAGCGAGCTCGTCCGAGAATTCGAGGCAATCGAACAAGGTCGGCCTGCCGTCAAACAGGCAGACGTTGCGGAGATGTAGGTCACCGTGGCAGCGCCGCACTCTTCCGGCCGCGCGCCGCCGGTCGAGCAAGGTTCCGACGGCCGCGAGCCGCTCCAGCGATCTCTCCCTGATCTCGACGATATCCTCAGTGACAAAACCGGCGTGCGGCGCCGCTGTCAGGCAGTGATGGTTGGTCTCGACGACAGCGGCCAGCGCCGCAGCGCCGCCGTGAGCGGGGCGCGGTTCGGCTGCCTGATGGAACGCCGCGATATGGTCGGCGAGCTCGTTCATCAAGGGCGCATTTAGTCGGTTGGTCTTGGCGAGCTCGTCGAACAGCGCCGCCTGATCGAAGCGGCGCATCACCACGACCCAATCGACCACGCGACCCTCGGTACCAAAGCTGACCCCTCCATTCGCAGTGCGGGTCAGCGCTCGGACCTCCAGATAAAGCTCCGGCGCCGTGCGGCGGTTGAGCACGAGCTCGGCCTCGCAGGCTATCCGGCGCTGTTCCGCGGAAGAGAAGTCAAGGTAGGGAAACTTTACTGAGCGTTTGAGCTTGTAACCGCGGTCGCCGGCAAGAAAAACCAACGACACATGGGTTTCGATGATATCGACCCGCTCAACTGCCGCTCCGTAGGAGGAAGGCCGACTCAGAAAATCGATGACATCCCGCTGATCATCGGCCATTACCATGCGAGAACGCCTCGCGCCCCGCCCCGATCCATCAAGCCGCCGGGAACAATGGCGTCAGGTAGCGTGGCCCCGAGATCGTGTGGTCCTCAATGCCGCGCACGCCTGGAATGTTCTCGGCGACGACGCGGAGTGCCCTTCTTTCCTCCTCCGATGCGACGGTCCCCCAAAAATGCACAACGCCGTCGGAAACGAGGACATTAGATTCGACCGGGCTCGCCCATTCCTGCGTGCGCAGCTCGGCGAGCAATCGATCGCGGATCAGGCGGTCGCTATCTTCACTGGCATTCGCGGCTCCGCCGCTGGCCAACACCTGCAGCAGGTCGGCGCGGCTGACAATGCCGACGATCTTGCCGTCATGCACGACTGGGATCCGCTTGATCCGCTTCGTTTCCATTAGCTCGGCAATCTCGCCCAGACTGGCCAACTCCCCTACGCTGACGACCTCTCGGGTCATGACGTCCTCCACCCGCCGGGCATGGGATTTGATGTATTCCGCAGCCATTCGGGAATTTGTAGAGAACCATTCGCTCCAGGGCGAGCGCCGGCGTTCGGTCCCGGTCTCCGCTCGGCGCAGTAAGTCACCTTCGGTAATGATCCCGACGAGCTGCCCATTCTTGTCGAGAACGGGAACCCCGCTGACGCGAAGGTTGATCATCAGCCTAGCAACTTCTTCGACTGTCGTTTCGGGCGTCGTGGTCGCCACTGCCCTGTACATGACATCCCTTGCTCTCATCCGATTCTCCTCTTGTTGCCGGGCGAAGCTACACTCGCAGACGACACAGGCGTTGACGTGGATCAACGCGACATCTCGGGTCATGATTAAAATGCGAAATTCCGGTGCCGGACTATGAGCCGGTGGTTCATCGGGATCGGTCTCGTACTCGTTTTGGTCGGGCTGTTGTGGCCGTGGCTCGGACAGCTCGGGCTCGGTCGCCTGCCTGGCGACATCGTGATCGAACGGGGGAATTTCCGTTTCTATTTTCCGATCGTGACCTGCCTTGTCGTTAGTGGGGTCGTATCGCTGATCTTGTGGTTCTTGAATCGATGAACCCCTTGGAGAGCATGTGATGGAGGACGTATTTCGCTTCGCTGACGACCTCGGGCCCTTGAAACTGGTTCATATTCACCGGTCGTCCATCGGGCTCAAGGCGGTCGTCGCGATCGACAACGTCGCCCGCGGACCGGCAATCGGCGGGGTGCGCATGGCGCCGGACGTCAGTACCGAGGAAGCATTCCGGCTGGCGCGCGCGATGACCTTTAAGAATGCTGCGGCCGGCTTGCCGCATGGCGGCGGCAAATCGGTGATTTTCGCCGATCCCAAGATGCCGCTCTCCGACAAGGAGCGGCTGATCCGCGCATTTGCCGGAGCGATCGCCGATCTCAAGGAGTACATCCCGGGGCCCGATATGGGGACCGACGAACTCGCAATGGGCTGGATCAAGGACGAGATCGGCCGCGCCGTTGGGCTACCGCCCGAAATCGGCGGCATTCCGCTCGACGAGATTGGCGCCACCGGGTTTGGTCTTGTCGCCGCGATCGACGTGGCGCGGGAGCAGATCGGGTTGTCACTGACTGGCGCCCGGGTCGTCGTTCAGGGTTTTGGCTCGGTCGGACAACACGCTGCCCGTTTCCTCGCCGAGAAAGGGGCGGTCCTTGTCGGTGCCAGCGACACAAGCGGCACGATCGCCGATCAGGACGGGCTGGACCTGGCCGCGCTCTTGGCGCTTAAGGCCGAAGGGCGGGCATTGCACGATCACCCTCGCGGCCACAAGCTCGGCATGGAGGCGGTGATCGATGTCCCATGCGATATCTGGATCCCCGCGGCACGGCCAGATGTCATCGATGGCGATAATGTCGCGCGGCTGCAGACCCGACTTGTCGCCGAAGGCGCGAACATTCCGCTGTCGGCAGAGGCCGAAACGTCCCTTGCCGGCCGCGGTGTGCTCGTGCTACCCGACTTCATCGCCAATGCGGGCGGCGTGATCTGTGCGGCGGTTGAATATCGAGGTGGGACCGAGGGAGCGGCGCTAGTATCGATCGACGAAAAAATCCGGGCCAACACCAAAGCGGTTCTCGATGAGGTTCGACGCAAGGGTGTGTCGCCTCGCACTGCGGCGACATCGCTGGCCATCAAGCGGGTGCACCAGGCGATGCGGACGCGGCGATGGGATCCGCCGCCCGGCTAACATTATTCACCTGGCGCGGTCGTCAAGATCCGTCCGCCACCGGCTCTCATTGATTTGGGTCAATGCGTTAGGCGGCAAGCCTGCGGTCTTATTCCATGACCTAACGGCCTAAGGCGATCCGATGCACGCGATCGATGTCATGACGAACGAAGTTATCTCGGTCGACGAGAACGCGACTGTATCGGCAGTCGCCCGACTGCTGGCCGAGCGCGGCATCAGCGCGGTCCCGGTCGTCGACAAGGACAACCGAGTAATCGGCATGGTCAGCGAAGGTGATCTGTTGCATCGCGCTGAAACCGGGACCGAGCGCCGACGCGCATGGTGGCTCGACATGATCGCATCGTCAAACCAACTCGCCGGAGATTACATCAAGTCGCATAGCGGCAAGGTGAAGGACGTTATGACGCGCAATATCCTTTCCGTCACCGCGACAACGCCGGTCGCCGACATCGCTCTTCTACTGGAAACGAACCGGATCAAGCGCGTTCCGGTGGTGCGTGACGGCAAGCTCGTTGGAATTGTGAGCCGAGCGAACCTGGTGCAGGCGCTCGCTATGACGATCAACCGGTCTCCGAGCGGCGGCGAGGCCGATGACCGTGCCATCCGCGAAAAGTTGCTGGCGGAGCTAAAGGCGCAGAAATGGGCCGAGGTTTCTCCTGCGAACGTAATCGTCAAGGACGGCATCGTGCATTTGTGGTCGTCCTATCTGTCCGAACGGGAAAAGCGGGCCCTTGTTGTCGCGGCCGAGAACATTCCGGGTGTTCGC
>Ga0306926_10010223_pt1 | contig 10368 bp, 3 predicted proteins | sample flu12Cox44000178_FD_203759 | JGI IMG/M metagenome (GOLD analysis project Ga0306926, IMG submission 203759) | Lab enrichment of tropical soil microbial communities from Luquillo Experimental Forest, Puerto Rico - flux8day.12C.oxic.44.000.178 (v2)... | ecosystem: Environmental > Terrestrial > Soil... | reverse complement strand
ACGAGGCGGCCGCGCTCCAGCGCGCGCTGGGCATCCTGCCCGCCGGACGCATGTCTGCGCGGTGCCGCTGTCTCGTCATAAGCGGTCGAAGGATTGAGGGGCACCGGCCGGGCGGTTTCGCCGGCGGCCGGAGCGGTCAGCCAGGCCGGCTCATCACCGTGTGTCGCCCGTGGCTGGGCGGTGTCGCCCGCGTTTGGCCCGACAATTTCAAGCGGCGCAGCGTCCGGGGCGACGCGGTAGCGCCACAGCCTTGCATCGCCCGCGCCGATTTCCTCGAAGCCGGGCTTGCCCGTGAGGCCCTCGACGACAAGGTCGTACCAGCACCCGGCCGGACGGAATTTGCCTTGGCTGCCGCATACGATCAGCCGCTCTGCGGCGCGGGTCATGGCGACGTAAAGCAATCGGCGGTGCTCGTCTTCGGCTTCGGCCTTCGCCAGGGCCCGCGCAGTGGCGACGGCTTCGACGTCGTCCTTCTTGGGACCGGGCCAGACCAGGCAGGGCGGCGCCCCCGGCGCGGCGCGCGGCTGCGGCACCGCCAAGAGGCCCGGCGCGTGGGGGCCCGCCGGCGGGGTCGTCGTATCCGCCAGGATCACCACCGGCGCCTCGAGGCCCTTGGCGCCGTGCACGGTCATCACCCGGACCTCGTCGCGGCTGATCTCCATGTCGCGCTTGACGACGGCCTCGGCCGATCGCAGCCAGGCGAGGAAGCCCTGCAGGGACGGCGGTTCCCGCCGCTCATAGTCGAGCGCGAGTTCGAGAAATTCTTCGAGCGCGTCCGCCGCCTCGACGCCGAGCCGCGCGAACATCTGCCGCCGCCCGTGTTCAGGACCGAGCAGCCAGGCGAAGAAGGCGAACGGCGTCGCGTGGCGCGCCATCGCGGTGCAGCGGTTGAGCAGCGCATCGGCCGTGGCGAAGAAAAGATTGTCGCCGGCGCGCGCGGCAAGGGTCTCGCGCAGACTGGCGCGGCGATTCCAGGCGAGATTGAAAAGCATGTCTTCGTCGAAGCCGAACAGCGGACTCTTGAGGGCGACGGCGAGCGCGAGATCATCCTGCGGCAGCAGGAGCGCATCGGCGAGCGCCATCAGGTCGACGATCGCGATGTGCTCGGTGAGCACGAGGCGATCGGCGCCGGCGACCGCCACTCCCGTGTTTTTCAAGGCGCGGATGATCGCCTCGAACAGCGGGCCGCGCTGGCGCACGAGAACGAGCACATCGCCTGCGGTGAGCGGGCGGCGCTCGGGACCCACGGTGGCGCCGTTCGCGATCCAGCCGCGCACCGTGAGGGCGATCTTTTCCGCGAGCTTCGCCCGCGGACTCGATTCCGGCACCGCGTCGAACGGCGCATCCCACCCTTCGATCTCGGCCGTCGGCTCCGCCTCGATCACCGGCCAGACCTCGACGACGCCCGGCACCGAAGCCGGCAGCGCGAGATGCCGGGGCATGCCGGCTGCATCGGTGGTGATGCTGCGATAGACGTCGACGGTGCTGAACACCGCGTCGACCGCACCGAGCACGTTCGGCCCCGAGCGGAACGAGTGGTCGAACCGCACGTGACGCCAAACCGTTTCGGACGCGCCAAACAGCGCCGCGAAATACTTTCGCATCTCTTCGTATTTGCGCGGCGCCGCCCCCTGGAACGAGAAGATCGACTGCTTCTCGTCGCCGACCGCGAACAGCGTGCGGGTGAGGTTGCCGCGCGCCCCCGCGCCGGCTGCAAATTCCGCCACCAAATTGCGTACGATCCGCCACTGCTTCTCGCTCGTGTCCTGCGCCTCGTCGATCAGGACGTGGTCGAGACCGAGATCGAGCTTGTAATGCACCCAGCTCGGATTGACCTGCGCCAGCATCTCGCCGGCCTTGTCGATGAGGTCGTCGTAATCGAGGAGCCCGCGGCGGTCCTTCTCGGCGCCATAGTGTTTGATCACGTCGCGCGCGATGGCGACGAGCGCCGCTGTGCGGTCGCGGCAGACGACGGCCTTGCGACGCGCCACCAGGATTTCGATGCGCGCCTTCTCGGCGAGGAGCCGATCCGCGAGGGTGGGACATTCCCTGGCGAGGGCCTTGGTGATGAGCGATTGGCGCGGCCCGTTGCCCTTGGTGAAGAAAACGCAGAGATACTTGTCCACTTGCAGCCCGGCGGGGGCTGCCAGAGCTTCGATGAGGCGTGCGGATTGATCTTTGTCATTCGGGCTGCCCTTCTTGAACACCGCGGCGACCGCGGCCCATTCCGATGACGGCAAGTGGGGCCCGTCGACGATCTCCTTTTCGACCGCGGCGAGATCATCATCGGCATCGATGCCGAGCGCCGCCGCCAACTGGGCCATCGCCTGCTCGAAGCCGCCGCCGGCGTCGAGCCACTGGATCAGCTTTTCGCGCTCGGCTATCGCCTCATGCACCACTGCGAGGAAAGTCGTGTCGGCGGCGCCGGCGACCGCGCGCTCAAGGGCACGGCCGAGCGGGCTCGCCGGTTGAGCCGCGGCCCGGAGCAGCACCGCCATCGTGGCACGCTGGAACATCTCGGCCTGGGAACGGTCATCCAGCACGGTGAACCGCGCCGCCACGTTGGCCTCGAACGGGAACTGCTGGAGCAGCCGGGTGCAGAAGGCATGGATGGTCTGGACCTTGAGGCCCCCCGGCGTCTCCAGCGCAGCGGCGAACAGCGCCCGCGCCCGCGCGCGTTTCCCGGCATCGATGGAGGTGACGCCGATTTCGCGCAGGGCCGCATCGAGGGCGGCATCGTCGAGCGCGATCCAGCCACGGAGCCGGTCGTAGACCCGCGCCGCCATGTTGGCGGCCGCCGCCTTGGTGAAGGTGATGCAGAGGATGCGCGACGGATCGACCCCGCCCGGAGCGCCGTCGAGCATCAGCCGGATCACCCGCTGGGCCAGCACATGGGTCTTGCCCGAGCCGGCATTGGCCGCGACGAAGGCAGAGCAGGACGGATCAGAGGCGTCCGCCTGCTTGCGCCGCACCGCGTCGGGAATCTGGCGCGGGCTCACGTCTCGCCCTCCTCGACGCCGCCGGCGAGCGACCATTCCTTGACCCGGGCGAGGTCGTCATAGGTGCCGTAGCGGTGCTTCCACATCGACAGCACGAGGGAGCGGTACGGCGTGGCTTCGTCCTCGAAACGGGTCACGAGCGTGGTGAGCCGCGCCAGCGCCAGTGCGGCCGCGGCATCGGGGCTGCCCCCGCCCTCGAAGGCGACGGCGTGCTCATCGCCGGGGGGCTCGCCGCCCTTGAGCCTGACATAGACCAGTTCGGCGATCGATGGCCGCGGCTCGGCGATGGCGCGGAATCCGCCGCCCCGCAGCATCGCCGCCTCCAAGGTGAGCTGCGGCGCGACGCCGATCTGCACCAGCCGGTCGGAGGGCACTTGCCCGGTCTTGAAGTCGAGAATGGCATAGCCGCCGTTCGCGAGCCGCTCGATGCGGTCGGCACGGCCGATCAGGCGGAAGATGCGCTCGCAGGCCGGGATCGCCAGCTCGCCTTGGACCTCGACCTCGGCCGACGCGACCTTGCCGCGGCGCTGGCGCTCGAAATCGGCGAACCAGGCCGCGATCCGCTCATAGCGCGGCCACCAGAAGGCGTGGGCCTCCGGATAATCGTCGAGCGGCGCGAAATGGATGCGGCCGATGCGAATGAGTTCCGCGTAGGGATCCTCGGGCAGCCGATCGGCATGGATCTTGGTGAATTCGCCGATTGCGGCGTGGATGGCGCTGCCGCGATCGGCGGCACCGGGCGGCTCGTCGACTCGGTCGAGTTGCGGCAGCGCGAGGATGTGCTTGGCATAGATGGTGTAGGGGTCGCGCAGCCAGTGCTCGATCTCGGTGACCGAGAGACGCGTCGGCCGTGCCGCGCGCGGCGGCCGCGGCTGCGGGCGCGACACCGGTCGCGGCGGCGCCAGGGGCTGGTCGAGGCTGCGGCCGAGACGGCGGTAGCGCTCGCCGCGCCCGACTGCCGCCTGCCAGCGCGCATCTCCCGCCACCGCGGCGAGGCGCTGCAAGAAGCGCGACGCCACCGTCGGCGCACCGGCGAGCTTGGCCGACCGGGTGAGGAACACCTCCCCGGCACCGAGCAACTGGGCAAAATCATGGGCGGACAGGCCGATGCGCCGTTCCGGCAGATCGAGCCCGAGCGCATGACGCATCGGCCGGTTGAGCCAGGGATCGGTGCGCGGATCGGGCGGCCACACGCCCTCGACCAGCCCGCCGACGACGACACGGTCGATGCCGGTGAGGCGCGCTTCCAACGGACCGTAGATGTGGATGCGGCTGCCCGCCGCGCCGGGCCGGCGCACCACGCGATCGCCGATGGCGAGGCCGAGCAGTTCGGCATAGTCGCCGGGCTCGACGATGAAAGGCTCGGCGTTCTCGCCGATGTCGGAGAAGGCCGTTTCCAGCGCCGCGCCGTCCCTGCCGGCGAAGGCGGCGGGCGTGCCCTCGCCGTCGAGGCTCATCTGCACGACGGCGTCGCGATGGCGCGCCGCCAAGTCGGCAAAATCCTGCTCACCCGCGGTCGCGACGCTCTCCAGCGGCGCCAAGGCCGCGGCGATGCGGTCGATGAGCGCACTGGCGTGGGCGAAGGCGTCGTCGTCGAGCCGGGCGCGAGGCTCGCCGTGGTGGATTTGAGACGCCTCGCCATTGCGCAGCTTGGCGAGTTCGGCGCGAAAGGTCGAAAACGCATGGGCGAGCCCGGCCGCGCCGGGACGCGGGCGCGGCCCCCGCAGGAGCGCCCGCTCCAATGTGGCGATCGCGTCGCGATGGGCGCCCTCCTCCTCGCCGAGCCGTGCCAGCGGATGTTTCAACAGCGCCAGCAGCGGCACCGGCGCCAGCCGGTCGAGCGCCGCAGCGGCGACCAGCCGCGCGAACACGCCGGCCGCGGTCTCCGCGAGCGGATCGCCGCCGGAGTCGTCGGCATCGACGTTCCAGCGCCGCAGCGTCACCGCGACCCGCCGCGCCAGCGCCCGGTCGGGCGTCACCAGCGCCGCGGTTCCCGTATGCGAGGTCAAAGCCTCGCGCAGCGCGACCGCGATGGCGAGGGCTTCTTCTTCCACATTGGCGGCTTCGACGACGGTGATGGTCGCCATCGCCCGGTCGAACCCGGAGCCGACATAGGCCGCGGCCAGGCTGGTGCGCCATTGGTCGGTCGCCGCCGCCGGGCGGAGCGCCTCGCTGAGCAGGATCTCGCGGCCATCGGCCGCCGGCGGCGCGAGCGTGATCACCTCACCTCGGGTGATGCCGATGCGCGCCAGGAGGCCATGCATGGCGAATTGCGGATGGCCCGCGATCGGGGGAGAAGTTCCCGCCTCCGCGCCGCCGATGAGCGTCCACGCGGCGTCATCGAGGGAGGTGTCGAGGCCGGGCAGCACCACCGCGCCCCGGGGGTGCCCGGCGATGGTCGCGAGCAGGCGCGCGGTGGCCGGCATCGAGCCGGTCGAGCCGGCAGCGATGACGGGAGCGTCCGGCGCCGCGGCGAGGCGGCGCGCTTCAGCGGCAATCAGGCGGTCGCGCCGCTCCGCCGGCTCGATGGCGCCGCGCTCGGCGAGGATCGCCGGCCACGTCTCGCTGGCGATCCGCAGGAACCGCAGCGTGAGTTGCCAGTATTCGTCGAGATGGTCCGGCACCAGGGTGTCGAGGCGCTGCCACGGCACCTCGCGGGTGATCATGTCGTCCATCAGCCGGGCGAGATCATCGGCGAGCGCGAGCGCCGCCGTCGGATTTTGCACCACCAGCGCCGGCTCGCCCGGACGTGGCTCCAGCCGCTCGGCCCAGGCGTAGACGAGGCGCGCCAGCAAAAAACGCCGTTCCAGCCCGCCGAGCGCGGGCGGCACGTCGAGGGCATCGCGGGCGGCTCCCCCGGTCGCCATGTCGGCGAAGACGAGCTCATCCTCGTCGATGTCCCCGATCGGCACGATGCGCGGCAGCAACGCCGCACCGACCCCGAGCCCATCGAGGAAGGCATCGCGGGCGAGCCTGCAGGCCCGCCGCGTCGGCAGGAAGATGGTGGCGCCGGCCAAGGCGAGCGGATCGGATGCCGACAGGCCCTCGACCAGGCGGCCGTCCCTGAGCGCGCCGATCAGCGCCGGCAGGAACGGCACCGACGGTGGAATGGTGAACACGCGCGGGTTCATGGGCACGTTCGCAACGACCGGATCGCCCCTGTGAAGACGCCCCGGCCGAAGGCTTTTGAGCTGATTGCGAATCGCAGGAGTCTATCACGCCGCGGCTTCCGCGGCGGTGACTCGCTAGGGTGCACGCAATTTAGGCAAAGCTCGCTGCGATTTGTAATAAGCTGTTGTTCTCAAGACTTTTTCCACTGGTTCCTGCATCAACATGTGCTGTAGTGGAAAATCAAACACCTCCAATGGGCTGAAGGTCTCGCAAAGCCGAATTGGTAAAGGCCGGCTAAAAAGTACCGCCAATCCATCACGCCGCGCTGGCGAGGATCGCGGCTTCCGCGGCGGCAATCGCGTCGGGGGTGCCGACATGCATCCACACACCTTCGAGCCGCAAGCCGTAAAACCGGCCGGCCGCGATGGCGCGATCGAACAGGAGGTTGAGGGAGAACGCGCCGCTCGGCGCGCCGGCGAACAGGGTCGGCGAGAGGATGGCGACGCCTGCATAGACGAACGGCGCCACCTCGCGTTCGCTGCGGCGCCGCAACCGGCCGTCGGGGGCCATCGTGAAGTCGCCGCGGCCGCTGTAGCCGACGCTGCTGGAGGTCGCCGCCAGCAGCAGGAGCGCGTCCATCTTTGCGGGGTCGAAACCCTCGGCGAGGCGGACCAGATTGGACTTCACGCCGTCGATCCAGATGGTGTCGGAGTTGAGATGATAGAACGGCATCGCGCCGAGGCTGGGCAGCGCCTTGACCACGCCGCCGCCGGTGTCGAGCAGGTTCGCCCGCTCGTCGGAAATGACGATGCGCGGCTTGCGTCGGCCGGCGACATGGCGCTCGATCTGGTCGGCGAGATGATGGACGTTGACGACGGCGGTCTCGACGCCGGCCGCGGCCAGGCGGTCGAGCACATTGTCGAGCAGCGGCTTGCCTCCGACCGTGATCAGCGGCTTGGGCGTGCGATCTGTGAGCGGCCGCATGCGGATGCCGTTGCCGGCCGCCAGAACCATGGCGGAGCGCGGGACTAAGGATCGGAAATTGCTCGTCATTACGACCTCGAACGAATCAAACGAGTTTGTTCTGCCAAATCAACAGGAATGTGACGCATACCGTCGCCTGCGCGGTGCGCCCCTAGCCCGCAAGTATCCTTTCACCTCCCACCAGCATAACCCCGCATGGTTACTATTTCATTCATTCCGGCGGCGGGACATTACGCAGGTACCAGCCGTCGAGGGCGTCCAGGGCGGGGTGGGCCAGGGCGCGTCGCAGATAGCGCCACACCCTTGGCATGTGGCGCAGGTATTGCGATTTGTGGTCGCGGCGGTCGAGGCGGGCGAAAATGCCGAGAATCTTGGTGGCTCGCTGCACTGCGAGCGTCGCATAGAGCCGGGCGAAAGCGATCGCGTCGAAACCCGGATCGACCTGGCGGCGCGCCCCGACATAGCGGCCGAACAGGGCGATCTCGGCCTCTTCGGGCATATCGACCCGGGCGTCCTGAAGCAGCGAGGCGAGGTCATAGGCGGCCGGCCCCAGCACCGCGTCCTGGAAATCGAGCAGGCCGATCTTGGCGATGCCCTCGCGCTCCCCGAGCCACATCATGTTGGGCGAATGAAAATCGCGCAGCACCCAGGTCTTGGGGGCGTCGAGCACGGGCCGCAACGCATCGCGCCACAGCGACCCGAAATGCGCGCGCGCTTCGGCCGAGGCGGCGCCGCCGCGGTGAGGCAGATACCAGTCGACCAGCAACTCGGCCTCGATGAGGAAGGCATCGAGGTCGTAGCTCGGCAGCGCATATGCGACCTGCGGGCCGATCGGCAGCACCGGCGGCAGATCGATCCCGTGCAGGGCGACCAGGAGGTCGGTGGCGCGCCCATAGCGTTCGATCACCGGCTTGGGCGGGTTGCCCGCGACCACCAGCTCGGTACCGAGGTCCTCCAGCACGACGAGGCCGGCATCGCAATCGGCGGAGTAGATTTTCGGCGCCGAGAAGCCGCGCTCGCGCAGACCCTGTGCCATGGCGACGAACGGCCTCACGTCCTCGGCGAGATGGGCGATCGCGCTGTAGGGCAGCCCGCGTTTCACCGGCGGCCCATCCGGCTTGGCCGGCCAATTCATCACGATGAAGCTGCGCCCGTCTGCGGTCAGGCGCTCATAGGAGCGGCTCGAGGCATCGCCGGCAATCCGTTTGCGCTCCGCCGCCTCGTAGCCTTCGGCATGGAGAAAGCGGTAGAGCGCGGCGAGATGGGCGACGCGCGCCGCGGCAGCGCCGTGCCCGGCGATCTGGGCGACGCGACGCTCCAATTCGGGTTCCGAGCCTAGTGCCAGCGCGACATCGATACGGTCGGCGGGCAGCGTGTCGCCGGCGCGGTCGGGCCATTCCATCACCACCACCGCGCCGGGCAGGTCGTCGATGCCGATCTCGGCGAGTTCACCCGGCCCGGACAGCCGGTAGAGATCGGCGTGCACGAGGGCGAATTGGGGCAGATCATAGGTCTGCACCAGGGTGAAGGTCGGGCTCGGCACCTCAATCTCCGCGCCGCCGGCGAGGTGGGCGATCATGGCGCGCACCAGCGTGGTCTTGCCGGCCCCGAGGTCGCCCGCAAGCGCGACGAAGTCGCCGGGCGCCAAGAGATTCGCCAGATCGACGGCGAGGCGCCGCGTCGCTTCCTCGTTCGCCAGCGCGATCGTGAAGCTCGCGGCACCGGATGGGTTCGATTGCATCGATGTCTGCGCCGTCATTCACCTATTCGGCGGCACTGAGCGAAGCGGCGGCCGCGACCGGGAAAATGCATACCACCGTCGTACCCTCCCCCGGAACCGACTCGATGCGCACCTTGCCACCATGCAGCTCGACGAAGGAACGCACGATCGAGAGCCCGAGACCGGCGCCGCGATGGCCGGTTCCCTGGGTCTCGGATTCGAACCAATCGAATACCTTATCCTTGATCTCGCTGGAAATGCCGGGCCCGTGGTCGCTGACCGCGAAAATCACGGATTCGGCGGCGCGCAGCGCAGTGAGCACCACGGTTTCGCCGGGCGGCGAGAACCCGACCGCATTGGCGAGCAGGTTGAACAGGACCTGGCGGATGCGGCGCTCGTCGGCGACGAAGCTCCCGATGTCGGGCGGCGCCTTGATGTCGAGCCTGATGTTGTTCTTGACCAGCCGGTCCTGAACGCCTTCGGCGGCCGCGTGCATGGTGGCGCGGATGTCGACCGACTCGAGTTCGAGCCGCATGGCGCCGGCGCCGATCGAGGCGAGGTCGAGGATGTTGTTGATGATGGCGAGCAGCGCGTTGCTCGATGCGGTGATGTAGCCGAGATATTCCCGCTGCTTCTGCGTCAGCGGACCGGTCACGGGGTCGTCGAGGAAATGGGTGAAACCGATGATGTTGGTGAGCGGCGAGCGCAGCTCGTAGGAGACGTGCTGGACGAAATCGATCTTGATGGCGTCCGCCGCCACCAGCGCCTCGTTGCGTTCGGTGAGGACACGCTCGACGTTTACCGAATCGGTGATGTCGTGGAAGGTGACCAGCGTCGCCCCGTCCGGCAGCGGCACCGTGCGGCAGTCGATGACGGTGTTGTCGCTACGCTGGATGCGCAGGGTCTTCGGGTTGCGGTCCTCCAGGGCGGTAACCGCGCCGCGCAGCGTCTGCCAAGTCGATTCCTCGGCATGGAACTCCCGGCATGATGCAATCACCCCCTCGATATGGGGACGCTGGCCGAGCGCGTCGGGCGCGAGCCCCCACATCTTAGCGAACACCGGGTTGAAGAGCCGCAGCCGGCCGTCGCTGCCGAACACCGCGACCGCCTCGGAGAGGTTGTCGAGGGTTTCGCGCTGAACCCGGATCAGGGCATCGAAGCGCCGTTCGAGATTGAGGCGCTCGGTAACGTCGTCGAACAGGTAGGTCACCCCGCCGTCGGGGTTGGGCGTGGTGACGACGCGCAAGGTGCGCAGGTCGGGCAAATACCACTCGAACTCCCTGGGCTCGGTGGCGCGGTAGGCCTCGTGCAGCTGGGCCTTCCAGAGCCGGAAATCCTGCTGCTCCGGCAGCCGGCGCGCCGCCCGCAGGCGGTCGAGCACGGCGGAGTCGGTCGGGGTTTCGTCGAGGAAGCCCGGCTCGATGTCCCACAGGGTCCGGTAGGCGGAATTGTAGAATGCCAGCTTGTGGTCGGCGCCGAACATGGCGACCGCGGTGGTGAGCTGGTCGAGGGTGCGGCGGTGGGCGAGGACGGTGCGCGCGATCTCGGCGCGCA
>Ga0306926_10010222_pt1 | contig 10369 bp, 4 predicted proteins | sample flu12Cox44000178_FD_203759 | JGI IMG/M metagenome (GOLD analysis project Ga0306926, IMG submission 203759) | Lab enrichment of tropical soil microbial communities from Luquillo Experimental Forest, Puerto Rico - flux8day.12C.oxic.44.000.178 (v2)... | ecosystem: Environmental > Terrestrial > Soil... | reverse complement strand
CTTGGGAGAAGCAGCACATGCCCGGGTACAGCGAAACCCAGCAGGGGAGGTGATTGCGGCCGCCATAAGTAGCGCAGATTTCCATTAGCTGTATCGCAGAATTTATTCGGCAGGAGAGCCAACAGTTCGGCGCGCCAGGGGCTTTGCACGCGCCTGCCGACTCAAGCTGGCGATACACCAGAATTAAACTCTACGCTGCGGCTGAAACGGTGCACGCCAGCCCGTTCGCGATTCCTGCTTTCAATTACTTCCAATCGCGCCCTTTCGCTTTAGAGCTTGGCGTGAGCCTTCTCTGGCCCCATGGTCTCTAATACCGTATGAAGAAGCACTCTCTGCCCGGCGGTCGTACTCATCAAATTCAAATGGGGCCGTGCAGGTGGAGAGTTAGGGGTTGGGTACGTTTGGGCGTCTGGACAGGCGTTTTGATCATCGCAGGTGCTGCAAATGCCCGAGCGGACAAGCTGGACGACTTTATCGAAATTCAAATTCAAAAGCGCCACATTCCGGGACTGTCTTTGGCTGTGATTGAAGATGGCAGGATTATCATGGCAAAAGGATATGGGGTTTGCGACAAGGAATCGAGTAGACCGGTAACGACGTCGACTTTGTTCCTGGCTGGTTCGGTGAGCAAATCTGTTGCTGCTCTTGGCGCTCTGCATTTGGTCGATAAGGGAAAGCTGTCTTTGGATACAGATGTGAACACCCAACTGAAAACGTGGAAGGTTCCTGAAAATGAGTTCACGAAAACCAAAAAAGTCACTTTGCGGAGTATCCTCAGTCATAGCGCCGGGCTTACCGTGCACGGTTTTCCGGGATACGCAGTGGATGAGCCGCACCCGACACTCGTAGAAATTTTGGACGGAGTCAAACCTGCCAACACGCCACCGATTCGAGTGGACCTTGTTCCCGGCAGTAAGCTGCGCTATTCGGGCGGAGGTTACACCGTAATGCAACAACTGATCATCGATGTGACTGGCGAACCATTCCCAAATTTCATGCAGGAGTGCGTGCTGGGCCCACTCGCAATGACCAACAGCACATACGACCAACCTTTGCCTGAAAGCCGCTCAACTGCTGCGGCAACGGGTTATTATGGAGGTGACAAAGCGGTTCCCGGTCGATGGCACGTTTATCCCGAGATGGCTGCTGCGGGGTTGTGGACCACAGCGTCCGATTTGGCGAGCTTCGCTATCGGAATTCAGCGCTCCCTCAAAGCCAAATCCAATCCCGTGATCTCTCAATCAACGACGCGTCAGATGGTGACTGATCAGGGGGAAATGGATGGATTGGGAGTATTTTTGCTGGGCAAGGGCGAGACACTCCGATTTGTGCACAATGGACGGGATGAAGGGTTCGACGCGATTATGACAGGTTACGCTCTTCGAGGTCAGGGCGCGGTGATCTTGATCAACGTCAACGACGATTCAGGGGCCATCGCTCGGATCCTGGAAGCGATCGCACACGAGTATCAATGGCCTGATTTCCACTAACTTGATTCAAAAACGTCTGTCCCCCAGGAACGAATGAACCTCAGGGCAATTGGATCAATCGGTAAAGACGCCACTGGAAATTGTTCGCACCGCCGTCCAACAGGTTAAATGTATTTGCAGCCGGAACGTTCGTGCTAATCGTTGACCAGTTGGAATAGTTAGTTGTCCCCTGCAGGAGATAGGTCTTGCCCTGCACGCCCGAGGCGCGCATTTGAAACGCGCCGTTGGTGAAGAAACTTCCGGGCAGGAAAAATACGGCGGCTGGAACTGCAACGGCAAACTGGGCCTGGGCCGCGACGCTGTCGTTGAACCCGGCTTCAAAAGCCTTCGCCTTAACGGTTGCGCTGTTGGTCAACAAAAACGGCCCGGCGTAAAGCGTGGAATTTGACGTCGGCAAGCTCGCGTCCAGGGTATAACGCAAGGTCGCGTTTGTGTCCGCAAGCTGCAAGGAAATCGCAACCGGCCCGCTGAATGTGCCCCCATTCGGTGTGATCGAAGGCGGCGCCAAGGCCGGCGTCCCGGACAAGCTATTGATCCATGCCGCGATCATGGTCATGGCGTTCGTATCGACCAAATTCCTCGCCAGCTGCGGCATTTTAATCAGATTGTCAGTGCTGTTGGCACGTTGGTACAGGATGGAACGCCAGATATCACGTGGCGTTACGACGTGTGCATTATCGTAACCAAGATTTCCAAGGACGTTAGCGTTGACAATGTTCTGATTCGTGAGCGGTGTGTCATAGCGCGCGTCAAAGGTGGTTCCGGGTCCTCCCGGCCGGTGGCACTGAGCGCAGTTGGCGTCGATGTAGGATCTAAAACGATCTTCGAGACTGGCAGCTTCATTTGTGATGGAGACCAGTTGTGCGAACGAACCAATGCCTGCCTCATCAATCGCCGGATTAAACAGTCCGATGTGATTAAGTGTGCGCAATTGGTTATCGGTCACACCGGAAGCATTGTAAGTGAAACTGCCGTTCAGTTGCCGGGTTTTGACGCCCAGGACGTAATTCGCCACAGGGGTGTGGCACGTCAGGCAGTCGGCCGGACTTGGGTAGTACCAGGTTTGAGTCCGCGTTCCGCTCGAGTTCGTGATGATGATATCCTCGTTGAGGCTGCCGGTTAAGAGATCGGCGTCGGTATTGTCGGCGCGCCATTTGTAAGTCACACCGTACACACCGCCATTGATGTCGCGCACAAGCAAGCGAGTCTCCAAACGCCGATGCGGGGCATTGGGATTGGTTTCATCGGTGACCAGATCGAACTCCTTCACAAACAGGGTTCCATTGGGGAAAGCCCACTCTCCGGTGGGCGAAAAAGAGATTTGCTGATCGGGAGTCTGGGGGCCTCCGCCGTACGGAACCGCCATCCAACGCGTCTTGAGAGCGCCGTCGGACCAAAGCGGCGTGTTGGGTGCGTAGGGGATGAATCCCGCGATGGTAGTTGCGTTGGGAGTGTCCGTGAACACGCCGGTTTGAGACAGTTTGGCAGGCAATTGAGTGGTATCGAACAGATGCGGCATGTTCAAAAACGCCTGCACCGTTGAGCGCGAACCCAATCCGTAAGGCGCGCCGGAGCCCGAGGTAATGGTTATGTTGGCCGGCCCGGAGGTGGACATGAGGCCGCTTCCATCGATCGCCACAGCCCTGATAGAATAGTTTCCTGAGGCCAGACCCGTCGTCGTAAAAACATAGGGGCTATTGCTGATTGCGCCCAGCATGGTGCTGTTGGCGAAGAAGACAACCGAATCGATACTGTTGTATTGTGCTGCCGCAGTGGCGGCCAGGGTCACACTGGCCGGAGCCGTGTAAGAGGCGCCATTGATGGGGCTGTTCAAGACGACGCCCGGCGCCGGATTGCTGATGGGATACAGCTGAGTAGTGGGGATAATTGCCTTCGGGGTCGACGGGCTGCCCCAGGAAAGACTGGCTGCGGCTCCTCCGCCGTGCTCGTAATAATCCATCTCGATGTTGTAACGCTCCTGGGCCTTCAACGCTATGGTGCCGCTTGATTCGGTAGGCGCCTGGTCCACCCACTGATTGATAATTTCCTGCCCGTTGATAAACAAACGTACTCCGTCATCGGTAGTCGCGTAAAACGTGTAAGCCTCATTAAACTGAGGCTCAACCGCGCCCGTCCATCGGGCGGTAAAATTGTCCACGCTGATTTTCGGATCGGGCGATCCGTTGCCCCAATTAAAATCGACCTGAGCATCAGTTCGCGTCACGGTGGCTGGGCCTGAGAATGGAGCCGTGGGCAAGTGGTTGGACCAGTATTGACCTAGCAAGCCGCTGCCATTGCCGATAGCTGAGCTATTCAAAAAGCTCGCACTGGCCACGCCACTGTTCACTGAGCCGGGTTTTGCTGCGACCGCCTGTACGACAGCGGAGTTCGTGAGCACAAACGATCCACTGTAGAGGATTGAGTTGGTCGTCGGCGTTGTTCCATCGACCGTGTAATATAGCGTTGCGCCGGGGGTTGAAACGCTGATTGAAACGGTGACGGAGTTGGTGAACACGCCGCCATTCGGTGCAATGAGCGGTGTAGGGAGGAAGGCTCCATTGCCGAATACTGAAAGGGCAAACTGTGCGCCTACGTAAACCTTGCCATTAACCACAACAGGCACTGTGTATTTAACCGCGCCACCGGGATTGTCGCGGGTCAGGTTTTGGCTGCTGTTATAAAGCTCCAGGGCAACATTTGTTGCATTGTAAGCGTGCAGGATTGTGGGACCGCTGCTGCTGTTCGCGTCGGTCTGGAGATCCCACACAATGCCGTTTTGCGTGCCATTGGCCGAGACGACGGGAGTTGCGCCAGGATAGCCGTAGCTCGTAGTCGAGCTCGAGGAAACCGTCATGGCTGCGTTGTTGATCGTAAAAGACTTCAGAACATCACCAGACCCGTGGTAATAAATTCGATGATTGAAATAGGCCGGGCTGCTCCAGGTTCCACCCACAGCATTTTGGAGCGATTGGACGATCTGGCTGTTGTCGACCGAGTTGTAATGGCCCATGTTGTCGCGATCTACCAGGTAGATGGTGCCTTCTTTCCCGCAGCCGACGATCAAGTGAGGGTGTGTTCCGCTACCTGCCTCATCAGGCAGCAATAATGGACCCCCCGAACCAAGATCCGAGTCTGAGGATGCCAGGCTGGCCTGGTTATAGGGCGTGAAGTAATCTGCGACTTGCAGCGTGCTCGAGACAGCGAGTTTGACGAAGCTGTCGCCGTATTCAGTGCCGCCGGCGGTATTGGCGTTGAAAGGCCCGTTGCCGACTTCAAAATAAAGATTGGTATTGGCGTCGACGCTCAAGCCGTTACCGGCCATCCAAATGCCACATTCACCGGCGTTTGGTCCCCAAGCCGCTATGGTGCTGTTAGGCGAGGTGTTGAAAATATAGTTCGTTAACTGGCGTAGGGCCGAAGCTTCGTAGCCAAGCACCCAGCCGTGATATGGATCGGTATCGGCGTACCCTGTAAACACGACGAACAGAACACCTCCCACCAAGGTCAACGCGGGTCGCTGCAAGCTCTGGATGGGGCTGAATGGCAACACGCCGCCCGAACTGCCAACTCCACCTCCACGCACAGACGCAGTAACAAGCACAGGCCCATAAGAACGCTCGACGCCGGTGGCAACGTCCAAGGCGTGAATGCGGTGGAAATATTGCGTGCCTTCATGGGTGAAGACGTCGAAATAAATAGTGCCTGAGGCAGGATCGATCACGGGTGTGCCGGTGATGCCGACCTCAGGGTTGATGTCGTGATAGGGCCCGTAGCGGTTTCCGTAATCGCTGTTTGGCGTGGCGGAGGAAGTTCCCATATTCGTGTGCCACAACAGGCCGCCCGTGGCGCCTGCATTGCTATCAGCATCGAAGGCATAAATACTGTTATGCTGTGTCGCCACGTAAACCACGTTGTGCGTCCCTTTGCCGGGTACGTTGACATTGGGTAAAATCAGCGGTTGCGCGTAAATGTGTCCGTCGACCGTATAGGAAAACAGTTTCCCGAAGCTGCCAACGTTTACGTTTGCCGGTGTGAGAGTGGTTTCGTTCGTGTTCGCTCCCTGCCGTGTATTGTCATAATGCCAGGTAAGCGCTGAGACGAGAGCGGAGGCGTTCGGCGTGGTGAATGAACCGGAAAATGAAGCCCACGCGGTGCCGGCAGAATTGGCAGCAGCGCTTCTGAAGTAATAGAGGGTATTGGTTGTCAGCCCGGTGATGGTGACACCGAAATCCCCCGCTTGTGGCCCGAGGTAAATATTGTTGGCCCACGCGGCAGGGCTGGTGCCGCCATCGCTTGTTCCGTAATAAATCGTCACTGCCGGCGTTTCTCCGCCACCGCCGGAATCCAGGATCTGGCCCGAGAGCACCGCGCTCGATCCCTGGATATTTGAGGCTGGCAAATTGGTGATTACCGGCAATGTGGCGGGGGCGGTGGTGGCAAATGAGATAGATGGGGTAGCCCAGGTAACGCCGACACTGTTCGACGCGAAAGCTGTGGAGTAGTACGTAGTGCTGGCAGTCAAACCCGTTATTGTGAGCGAAAACCGGCCGGCCTGAGGGCCAATTGCCGCCTGGTGTGCCCACGCGGCAGCCGAAGAGCCCCCATCGGACGTTCCATAATACAAAACGACGTTCGGAGTTTCTCCCCCGGTCGAGAAGACAGTGCCGTTCAGCGTGGCTTGCGTGCTTTGAATATCCCTGGCCGCAGCGTTCCCAACTGCTGGCGGCGTTACGGCGGAGAACACCGCTAGTTCGTTAAGCGAATAACCAACCGCATTACCCTGTTGCATGCCATAAACACGAACATACTGCGCATTGGTCACCGCAAAGTTCAGAGTTTGAACCCCGCCGGAACCGCTCGCGGTCGAGTATACCGTCGACCAGTTCGCTGCGTCGGCAGAAACCTGGATTTCATAGGATTTGGCGTAGGCAACGCCCCAATTCAGATTCACTGAGCCGATCGGGAATGTGGATCCGAGGTCCACGTACAGCCATTGCGGATCAGAAACTGTCGACGACCAACTGGTGGCGGTGTTGCCATCGACCGCATTTGTAGCGGTGGCGCTTCCGGAGGAGGCCGTTGTGGCTTGGCCCAAAGCCAGGTTGACTCCCGGTCCGTATCCGAAGAATTGCAGTTCTGCTATGTTCCCCCAACCGGCACTGGGAGCAAGATACCGAGCGTAGCGAAACGGAGACGCGCTGTTGACGGTCCGGAATGTCATCACGCCCTCCGTAGGCGCAGCGTTTAGTGTAAAGAGCGTTACAGCATCACTAAAATCAGGCGTGTTTGCTCCTTGAAATGCGCCGCCAACCATGCGACCGGAAAATCCGCTGCGTGGGCAATAAGCAATAGTCGTGATCGTGTTGGCTGCGCCGGGTCCGAAGTCCAGGCCTGCCCAATCGAAATTCCCAGGGTCTGGCGCATCAAAGAAAGTCGTCAGGCTGCCATCGAATACCTTCAAGAAGGTATTGCCGCTATTGTTCCAGGATCCTGGTGTCCCAATGGCTGTGCCGGTTAACAGAGCAGCTGGCGCCGAAAAACCGGCCACGACAAGGGCGGCAAGAACGAACCAGGACAAAGGAAGTTTCTTATGCATAGAAGCGGAAGCAAAAGAGTTGGTGTGGAGGCCCACGGCGGAGGTAGGGTGCACTCCCTTTTTTCCCATGGACAACAAGACAAGGTTCATGTGGACGGCCCATCATACCACGGGTAGCCAGCACTGCCAAAGCGACTTTTTCACTTACGATAACTTCATACTTTCTGCGGTGCAGCGGCCGTGGTACATGTGCGTGTGCGTGATTCATTGAATTATGAGAATTGATTTTGGTCGCAGGTGGGTGGCTTCGGTTTCATTCCTCCTTTTTTGTGCTGCAAGAGCCGCAGTTGGCAGCGAGGAGGGGTTCCGGGTATGTGTCTCGAACGAGAAATCCGGGGACGTCTCGATTATCGACGGTGCCGCACAAAAGCTCATTGCCACGATTCCCGTAGGGAAGCGGCCCCGTGGCATCATTGCCACCCCGGACGGCAAGACTGTTTATGTTGCGCTCAGCGGCACGCCAATCTCGGGACCGCCGCAATTGGATGCGAATGGAAACCCTATCCTTCACAAAGGCGGTGACGACGATGACGACGACAATCAAAAAGCCGACAAGTCCGCCGACGGAATCGCGGTCGTGGATTTGGCGCAAAAAAAGGTGCTGCGAAAAATCTCCGCGGGTTCGGATCCGGAGCAGTTCGCGCTAAGCAGCGACGGCACCCGGCTTTATATCTCAAACGAGGATGTCGCCACAGCAACGGTGCTGGACATCGCCAACGGGAAAAGGGAACACATTATCCCCGTTCATCGCGAACCCGAAGGTGTAAGGACGAGTCCGGACGGCAAATTCTTCTATGTTACCTGTGAAAACGACGGAGAGATCTTCGCCATCGATACGACGAAGTACGAGGTCATTGCGCATTTCAACGTCGGGGGCCGACCGCGCTCAGCGGACTTTACACCGGATGGGTCGCGCGCATTCATCCCATCGGAATCCTCAGGCCAGCTTCACGTGATTGATTGCGTGAACCAGAAGGTGCTGAAAACCGTAGCTTTGCCAAAAGGGTCGCGTCCGATGTGCGTGAAGGTGTCGCCCAACGGCAAGCGCGTTTATGCGAGCACCGGCAGGGCCGGGACGGTATGCGTTCTTGACGCAGTCACGGCCGAGGTAGTGAGCACAATTCCCGTCGGCAAACGTCCTTGGGGCATTGCGATTTCCCCTGATGGCCGCTTTCTTTATTCCGCCAACGGCCCTTCCGATGATATTTCCATCGTCGATTTGAACACGGAAAAGGAAGTCGGTAGGGTCAAGGCCGGCGAAAGCCCTTGGGGCGTGGTGGTGCTCCCGAAGGGGATGTAAGTGGATCTCAAATCTCAGATCTCAAATTGGACTTCCATGGAAATGCGATCTGATTGGAAGCACGCTCTCAACTGATGTTGTCCTGTGAACACCGGCGTCTTCCCGACGAGTTTCATTCACGCCTTTCAAACTCCCCGGCGGGCGGCCGGCGTTCCTGGGCATTCACGTTGATTGAACTCCTGGTGGTCATAGCGATTATTGCTGTGCTTGCGGCGTTGTTGCTTCCATCTCTTTCCAAGGCACACGAGAAGGGACGGCAAGCTGCATGCATCAGCAACGTTCGCCAGCAGGCGGTCGCCATCCTGATGTATGCCGATGAGCAGAATAACGTGCTGCCTCCGACGGCCTACACGAATGTATCAGGAAATACGGTGACTTGGCCTGTTTTGTTGGACCCATATCTCAATCGAAACACGAACAACGCGCAGATCCATCGCTGTCCTGCCGATTTCAATTCACACATGAGTTCCTACGGCCTCAACGAACTGGCTTTTGTGGATCTCACCGACCCAGGCGCAGGACCTCCTAATCGACTTCTTTCGCTGCGCGCGCCTTCCAGCACGATTATGCTGGGTGATTTGGGCACCGAAGATGATTTCCACACTCAGCGGCCGGATACATTGAAAATGGTAGCGCCGGACGGCGACATCAACGACGAAAAGGATGCGCGACCATCCATACGGCACACAACACGATGTGATTTGGGGTTGATGGATGGGCATGTCGAGAAACTTCAGTTGGGACAGTTTTACACCAACCAAACTCCCGTGAATAAATGGTTCATTCCGTGAAAAAGAATGGAGTGGAGAAGAAATGGAGTGATGGAGTGTTGGGATTATCGCATTATTGCATTGCTAAATCGCGATTGTAGCCATCACTCCTGCGAAATTAATCAGGGCTTGGCAGGAGCCTCGCCCCACCAGAGTAGAGGGCTTAGTCGCCGACAATGTAAGTGGCTTGCGAGGTGATACTGCGAGTGAAGCCGTCCTTGAATGCCTTTGCTCGCAACGTAGTTGGTTCGGCTATTGTGATTGGCCCCTGGTATAGCGAGTCGGATTTGGTTGGGACACTCCCGTCGGTGGTGTACCTGATGGTTACGCCGGGTTCCGGATCAGCAATGGTGACCTGGATGGGTCTCGCATGCTTTCCTGCAGCGGGCGAGAATGTAGGAGGCGCAAGCACCTTTGGTCCTGGGAGGCTTTCGATCCAGTCCTTGAGTACAGCGAGTCCTCGCTGGTCCAGGGTCTCATGAGCCAAGGGCGGCATCTTCATCGCTTCGAGCGTGTTGATGCGCATAAAAGCGATCGACCGCCAAATGTCATTGGGGGCGATCACGTGGGCCTTATCAATTCCTTCATCGATCAGCACCTGGCCCTCGATCAAACCCTGCCGAGGCAACGGCGTGTCAAAGCGCGCATCGAAATACGCCACCGTCCCGCCCGGCCGGTGGCAGTGGGCGCAGTTAGCGTCGAGATAGGATCGGGCACGCTCTTCCAAACTTCGTACAGATTCCTCTGGGGGGCTAAGTCGAGCGTAGTTAGGTACATCTTCGCGCCTAAAACCGGGTTCAAAGAGCCCCATGCGATTCCACCGGAGCAATTGGTTTTCCACCTTGCCATTTCCGAGCGCGGTGTCGCGGTTGATTTGCCTGGTTTTGACTCCGAGCACTCCGCTGGCTTTGTCAGTGTGACAAACGCGACAATCCTGACGGCTGGGATAGTACCAGGTTTGAGTTCGAACGCCGCTGGCGGTTTTGATCAGGATTGTTTCGGAGAAGTTTGAAGCCAGAAGCTCGGCGTCGCTATTGTCGGGCCGCCATTTGTAAGTGACGCCGTACACGCTGCCGGTGGCGTCGCGTACCAGCAGCCTTGTTTCCAGCCTCCGTTTGAGTTCTGGCCGCGTTTCATCGGTAGGCATTTCAAAATGCTTCACGAAAACCGTACCGTTGGGAAAACTCCATTCACCTTCGGGGTTGAAACCGAT
>Ga0306926_10010216_pt1 | contig 10371 bp, 9 predicted proteins | sample flu12Cox44000178_FD_203759 | JGI IMG/M metagenome (GOLD analysis project Ga0306926, IMG submission 203759) | Lab enrichment of tropical soil microbial communities from Luquillo Experimental Forest, Puerto Rico - flux8day.12C.oxic.44.000.178 (v2)... | ecosystem: Environmental > Terrestrial > Soil... | reverse complement strand
CGGAAACATCATGCTCGCCCAGTGCTGTTGCTCGGGGCACGTCGACGTGTTCGACGCGGGCAATCGCAGATGTTGCCGGACTGACCGCGATCGGCGCTTCGGTGCTCGCGAAGCCGAGCGCACCGAAGCCGGCGAGCCCCGTCCAGATCCAACCGGCGAGAGCGACCGCTCCGCACAACACCGCTATTACAGCAAGTCGCCGCGGCCTCTTCACCCCCCGTCCCTCTCAAGTTCCTCCGCGGAGCAATGGCGGATTTCAAAGTTCCGTCGATGACGACTGCAAACCCTGCAGGAACCCCGCAGGCCGCCACGAAACACCCGAATTAGGGGCTCGCGCACATGAATGTCCGCTGAATGGAATTGGACAGCGAAGTCGCGGCCTTCGGGCGCCCATACTTTGTTGTCGGCCGGTTCCTGCTTTATTTACCAAAGTCGCCGCGTGAAAAACGCTCCGGTAACCTTTGCTCGTGCAACCTGGGCACTGGTTCGAGAGGAAGATACCGATGACTTTGATGTTGTTGATGGTTGTCGAAATCGGAGTCGCGATGGCGATCGGCTTCACACTTGGCCGGATTTGGCAAATCCGGTCTGACCTGGAGCAGCAACGCGCCGGTGATTTCACGGCACCTCCCATCGCCCGTATTCCGCGTCCTTGATCTTCTACCCTCGAACGGTACGTCGGGCGGCGGCGTCCACTATGATGTCCGCTAATGACCCGGAGCGCACATTCCGACCCTAAGTCGCCTCACCGATTTTGTGGGCTTGTTGCATAAATGTCACGCCGAGCCTCAATGGGGCCTCAGATCTGCTCGATGCTTGGCATACGTTAAAGTGGGCTCGGCCCGAACGGCGATTCCAATAGTTGCGAGTCGATCAAAACTATGACGCATTCCTGCAGGCCTGTCTCAAGCACAAGATCGAGCAACTCGCGGCGGTGACGCGTCTGGAATGAGCGCTCGCCGTACGCCTGGAGAGATTGCAATGCCGATTCGTCGCATCGACCAATTTGTCGGATCGACCTGCTTTGTCCTGCTCCTGTTGACCAAAGGCGCAGCCATCGCAGGAGCGCCGCCGCCCAATTCAGACCAGTCCGGCGCTGTGTCTTCTCCTTCCGCCGTGGCCACACCAGCGCCAAGACCGAATCCGGAGATACTGAACGCAGTGCCAGAAGGTCCGGCCGCGGCAGCAACGCCGGCGCCCGATTCAGACCAGCCGATCGCCGCACCTTCTACCGCCGTCGTGGCGACACCGGCGTCACCACCGAATCAGGATACGTCCGTGCCAACCGCACAGCCCGACATTGCGGCCGCAGCGGGAATCGATGCTCAGATCATCGAACAATTACACAATCTCGCTAACGGAAAATTCGATCGCATCATCGGCAGCACAAAGGAACGGACAAGCATCGACGCGTTCTATACTGGCCGCAATTATGCGCCGCTCTGGCTTACCGACGGAAAGGCTAATGCGCGGGCTCAGGCCGCGATTTCCTATCTTAGCCAGGTTTCAGCTGACGGTCTCGATCCTTCTGACTACCCAATTCCGGATTTTGCCGCACTGACTGATCCGGCCGCGCTAGCGGACGCCGAAATCACGCTGACGACTTCGGTCATCGCTTATGCGCGCCACGCACAAATTGGCCGCGTGCATTGGTCGCGAGTGAGCGGCGACATCTTCTTTGACCAAAACGCTCCGGATGGGGCCGAAGTTCTCACCGCTGTTTTGGAAGCCAAGGACGTCGGCGAGGTACTCGCGGGCTATGAGCCGCACGCCGCCGCCTATCTCGCGCTTAAGGCCAAACTGGCGGAAATACGGGCCGGTCGCAATACCAATGCACAGATCGCCAATGGGCCGGCGCTGAATATTGGAATGCACGACGAGCGGGTGCCACTGCTGCGCGCGCGACTCGACGTTGCCGGTGACGGCGGCGCGATTTACGACAAGCCGCTCTCCGATGCGGTGAAGAAATTCCAGGCGACACACAAACTCAGGTCGACCGGAACGCTCGATGCGGCGACGGTCGAAGCGCTGAACCGTCGCGCCCCGGATCGGCAGACCGACATCATTATTGCCAATATGGAACGCTGGCGGTGGATGCCGCACGACCTGGGCAGCACTTACGTCATTGTCAATCTTCCCGATTACACACTGCGCGTCATTTGGCAGGGTAAGCAGGTCTGGATGACGAAGATTGTCGTCGGCAAACCGGCCACACCGACGCCGATCATGAGCGCGCAGATGAAGTCCATCACCATCAATCCGACTTGGAACGTGCCGGACTCGATCGCCGCCAAGGAATATCTACCTTTGCTGCAGCAGGACCCGACAATATTGCAGCGAATGGGATTGCAGGTCAGTTACAACCCGGACGGCACCATTCACCTTTCCCAACCGCCGGGTGAACAAAACGCACTCGGCCAGATCCGCTTCAATTTTCCCAACAAGTTTTTGGTTTACCAGCACGACTCGAACCAAAAGCAATATTTCGCCAATGAAAGGCGTGCCGAAAGCCACGGCTGCATGCGGGTACAGGATCCCGTGAAATATGCCGAGGTGCTGCTGTCGATAGTGCGGCCAGGTGAAGGCTACACCCAGGACCGCATCCGCAGGATGTATGGCGCCTACGAAGCCGACATCGGGTTTCCGACCTTTGTCCCAGTCCACCTGACTTACCAGACCGCGTTAGTCAACGAGCAGGGCAAACTCGAATTCCGCGAAGATATCTACGGCCGCGATCAAGCGCTGATCGCCATATTGAATGGGGCCGAACGTAAAGTTGCGGATGTTCCCGTCCAACACAAAGACAACGCGACGCGTCGGCAGCTCCTAGCACTCCCCGACAATCCCTGGAGCGGCTGGGCAGGACGCGGCTATGCTGGAGGGAATTTCTTCACGCGATTGTTTGGCGCTCCGTCCGTTCCGATGGCGCCGGTCCAGCGCCGGAGCGTGGTGCAACACAGGGCGTATTATCAGTAGTGGTGGCGGCAACATATCGTCGTCGCCTGGCGCCCATTGCAGTCCAGCCGCAACCGGTCTGCAGGCACCGAAAGGCGCGGCCATCGGCGCCGATCGGGCAATCTAATAGAGCCGCCGGTGTCCGCGTTTGGCGGTAAAGCAGACATTATGTTTCGTGGCGGAGGCGTCGGTCGCAGGGTCGGCGTTCACGCCGCCGCTGTGCTGCACTGATCTTCAACTGCCTCTTTTTTTGTCGGCTCCCGGCGCGGCAGCCATTCCGGAAGACGGAATATGCGATCACTATTTTGCGGCAACTCTGAAGACCCATCGAGCGACTGCAGCAGTTGCGGTGCAGCCTGGCTGGCGCGCAAGGTCTCTATACGCCGGTCCAAATCGCCCAACAGTTGATCGACAGTGTTGGCGACTTCAGTGGCAACGCCCACGAGCTGGCTACTCAGTTCGGGCGCCTCGGGAACGACTGCCCGAGCCGATACACTTGCGTCGCGCATTCCGGCGATGGCATGGGCAAACGCCAGGTAAAAATCTCTGAGTCGCTCCTTGATCCCCTCAATCTCACCGACCACCCGCTCACGCTCCCGCCGATCGTTTTCTGCAGAAAGACGGGCCTCCAGCTCGGTGATCTGTGCGGTGAGCGTCGTAACATGGGAAGCAAGGGCATCGCGTCTATCGCGCGCACGGGAGAGATCGCGGCTGAGACTATTCATTGGGTCGCTTTTTCCGAACATCTGTTGCTCCGCATTTGAGGGAGACTTTCGACCAAGCCGACCTCGATTAGGCGACCGTATAGTTAGCAAAAGGTTAATTTTCGGTCGGCTCGCTCCCGCCGCCCTGATCCGTGCCAGAAAAGGCGAGCCTCCAAACCACACCGGACGGGATGTCGTTATTGTTCGCGATGGCAAGATCGCTGCATTACAAGTGCGCCGGCGACGTCTGCTTTCGGAGGTAAGCAGGCATTGGTCGAACATTCAAAATGTCCGCTTATGCCCCGTTGGCGACGTGGTCTGAGTATTGGCCTGACGGGAAAGCGAACGCTTCAATTGAATTGACTGGGCGGCGCCGGGCATGTTTGCTGCGTATCGGATCACCTCATAATCCGAGCAGTACCGCGCCATGCCCAAACTCTACGAGGCCCTCGCAGAAGCGTTCCTTGCGGAGGGAGTCGACACGCAGTTCGTCCTGATGGGCGACGGCAACATGCACTGGTCCACCGCCTTCGCCAAATTGCCGGGCGTGCATACCGTCCACGTCAGGCACGAACACTGTACCGTCGCGGCGGCGACGGCCTACAACGTAGCGACCGGCAAGATCGCCGTTGCCTCGGTCACATGCGGTCCTGGCGTGACCCAGCTGATGACGGCGTTGCCGGCCGCGGTTCGCGCCCGTCTGCCGATGGTGGTGTTTGCCGGCGAGGCGCCGATCAACGCCAAGTTCTACAACCAGTACATCGATCAGGCACCGCTGGTTACGGCGACCGGGGCGCATTACATCGCCGCGCATAGCGTGCCGCGCATGATGGACTACGTGCGCGAGGCGTTTCACATCGCCAAATACGAGCGCTGCCCCGTGGTGCTGGGCATTCCCTACGACCTGCAGAAGGTCGAACACATGGCCAACCAGCCCTACGAGACCTCGGCGATGTACCAGCCCAAGGTCGGGCGCATGCCGCCCGATCCCGAACGCGTCGCCGAGGTCGTCGAGCGGCTGGCCACGGCAAAGCGGCCGATTATCCTCGGTGGCCGTGGCGTGCTGTGGTCCGGCGCGCGGGATGCGGTGATCAAACTCGCCGATCGCTGCGGCGCCTTGCTCTCCAACACGCTGCCTGCGCGCGGTCTTTTCCACGACCATCCATTCGGGCTCGGCACCACCGGCAGCTACTTCACGTCGCTGGGCAGAGAGATGTACGAGTCCGCGGACGTGGTGGTCGCGGTCGGTACGAGCCTATCCTACTACGTCGGTGGCGGGCACTACTTCACAAAGGCCTGCAAGATCCAGTTGGACGATGCCCCCCGCGGCTTGCGCGATGGCCAGAAGGCCGCCGACATCTACCTCAGATCAGATGCGCTCATCGGCGTCGAGGCAATCCTTGCCGGCCTCGACAAGAAGTTGGGCCCTGGCAAACCGACGGCGGCGGCGATTCGCTCGAAAGAACTCGCGCATCGCATCGCGACCGAGCCAGCGGACTCGATGCCATTCGACATCGCGCCTGGGACGCTGGATCCACGCGAGGTGATCCAGGCCATCGACGCGGTCGTTCCAAAAGATTGGGACATTGTCGGCGGCAGCGGCCATCAGGCCTATTTCAACACCCAGATGCGTGGCCGGCCAGCGGAGCGCTACACGACCGTCCGTGAATTTGGCGCGGTCGGCAACGGCCTGTCGTACGCGCTTGGGGTCGCGGCTGCGCGTCGGCAGGGCCGGGAGGGCAAGATCGTGCTGTTCGAAGGCGACGGTGGGCTCTTGTTCCATATTCAGGAACTCGAGACGCTCAAGCGTCAGGGATTTCGCATCCTGATCTGCGCGATGAACGACGGCGGATACGGTTCGGAGTTTCACAAGCTGCGCGCCGACGGCCTCGACGATAGCTTGGCCGTGTTCGGACGGCCCGCGCTAGAAAACATCGCACGCGGCTTCGGCCTCCGCGGTCACGAGATACGCGACGTGTCGGTAATCCCAAAGCTGTTCGCCGACTTCGCCGCCCAGGGCGAAAGCGAAATGTGGAACATCCAGATCTCGGATCAGGTCACGGCACCGGTGATTCGCCAGACCATCAAGCGCGGGCACGGCAATATGTAAGTATCGCTTTCGGGAAAAAGCAGACGCTTACTCCGCCGGCTAGCCCCGCCAATCAGGGCCAACGTTTAAGTTTGTCGCGTCCATTCGCGGGAGTGTGCTGTGCGCTGACGAGCCCGGCGGTTTTCCACGGGGTGATGGCTTCGATTATGATTCCGATTCCATCCAATACGTTGCTGATTTCGCGTTGCACACGCTCGGTTTCGGATTTCAGGAATTCCTGCAAGCGCTCGAGTTCGGCGACTAGCTTTTCGAGGTCGTCAGTCGAATTCGAAGTCAGCCGCGCAATCGATGCTCGTATTCGCTCCGCATCGATTCCCACCTTAGAATGCGCGGTCTGAGAGGGCTTGCCTTCTGGATCCACACCCGTCGCTGCCGGCGTTTTCTCGGCGACCTCCTCGGAAGTTGGAGAGTTCATGCGCTTCTCCTCACAGGCTGGTTCATTGACGATACTGAGGCTCAGGTTAACAATCTGTTAGCCACGCGACCCCCCGGCCCGTTATCTCTCCCCACAGGTCGAGCGGGTCCCGCAGCCACGCGGCGAATCGCTGCGAACACCGCTAAGATATCGGAAGCGTTGCGCACCTAAGCACGCGCTCCGTTTTGCCGGAGAGGTCCAATGGACCGGGATGATGTGGCTTTCCCAGACGCCAACGAGATTGCACCTCACGCAGTCGCGTTCGCACAAATGATGTTTGCTCATGCGGAATTCGAGCGTGGAATCCGTTCAATGGTAGACGCCATCAACCCGAAGGAACCCGGATTCGGTGAGCGACCTGAGAATCAATGGACCGCGTCAGCGAGTGGAACGGCGAAGGTCATAGTCCTGATGATGAGGTATTGCGGCAGCGCTCTGCACCAGATTGAGCAAATCAGGAATCTGTTGGACGCAGCCGTTCAATTGTGCAGGGAACGTAGTTTCCTTGCTCACGGCACATGGTGGTGTTTCAACCGCAGGACCTTAACGGTCGACGTCCACGGTGGAATACGATCGGAACTAGAGTTGCCACCCGATAACCGAATTTACACGGTCTCCGACATCGACCAGCTCGCAAATAAGTTCAAGGAGCTAGAAGCAGAGCTACACAGGATTCGTCTTTCGCTTGCGCCCAAAATGACTGACGCCGAGATGCGCGCGGCGTCCAGCTTCTTGCGAACACCCTAACGAGCACGCAGCACTTTACGGTCAGTCGCACTGTCTTTGGATAAGTCGATGACCTGTGGCGCCGTCCCCACCTATGGGAACACATCATCGCCTGCGATTTTGATCTTTAGTTCCTACAAACAACGACGTTTATTTTGTCATGCAGTCATAAAGAAATTGCCAGCTTTTATGACCTGAAAGACTCTTGGCTTTTGCTTGCGCCTGACAATCACTCCACTTTGTCTTCTCTTCGGACCACTTTGCCTTGGCGGCGTTCCACTGTTTTTGGGTCCACTTGGAGACATCCTCCATTTTAATCGTCGATGTTTCCGCAGGCTTGGGTGCCGGTTGAGGCTGCGTTTGACTTTGAGCCAGTGGGGCGGTTACGCCAAAACATGTGACGAATACTATCGGTACGACATGCCTCGCTGATCGAATCATCAATGCCTCCATCCGAAGAACGCTCATTACCAATTTATCGCTACGCAAGCGGCGTCTTTGATTCGGATCAAACTGGACCGAGATTTAGGAGACTAAATTGATCCCGTTGGAGCTCTCAATGGGGAGAACTCCATGGCCATTGGCATTCGTGGAGGTGACACATGGGTATCCTCAGCTGGATTATTCTTGGCCTGATTGCCGGTTTCGTCGGAAGCAAGATTGTTGATAGGCAGGGCCAGGGCTTCTGGCTCGACATCGCGCTCGGAATTGTCGGCGCCCTTGTGGGCGGATTCCTGTTTAATCTGTTCGGAGCATCAGGCGTCAGCGGCCTCAACATCTACAGCATGATCGTCGCAATCATGGGATCGATCGTGGTGCTGTTGATCTACAACGCGGTGATGGGCAGACGCCGCGCTTGACAGGCAACGAGTCGCTGGTGGCCTGTCATATTGAGATCGAAAAGGGAAACCCCAAGCGGATTGCTCGGGGTTTTTTTGATCCCGGACCGGAACACCGGAACCGCGCAAGAGGGTGGAAATTATTGGGCGTTCATGCCTGCGCCTTTCTTGTGCATGCGTGTGTCGTTTGCGGCGCATCATTTGCACCATCGGCATCAGCGCGAAATACTTTGGGATCGATTTTGAGACTTAGGTTACGCATAACCCGCGCACGCCGCGAATTGGGGCACGATAACAAGATGCTAATTTGCGCAAGGTCAATTTCCCCCGAGCAAGAATTTAGGACAATCAAACCGTCGAGAAAGCCTTGTTCCCCGGTATGCCAAGTGGCCCTGAACTTGCCGCAACCCCTTGGTCCACCCAAGACCGGGGCCACACAAAGACCAGCCTGCGTTCGATTGGAGATTTAATCATGAGACCAAACCACAGGACGATCAAAGCCGAGGAACTAGCGAGTCACGATCGATCGACTCTGATTTTCGGGTTAGCCATGACCGCCGTGTTTGTTGCTATGCTGATATTGAACGCAGTCACGTATTGAGCAACCGAAGTTTTACTGCAGCAAATCGCTATCTCTGCTACATCATCCGGTTTTAGCTATTCGGTGCACTAACAAGATCGTTAGCTGACTGCTCACGATGTTCGCCGACAATGTATGTATTATGTCCGCTTTCGAAGGCAAACGGACATCAGTTCCACATTCCGATTGTCTCGTTTTGACCCGAAGCAGATATTGATCGCCATTCCGGCAGCTCGAACGCTTATTCAGCCCTTATGTTCGCAGCTCGCATCACTCTCGCCCACTTCTCGGTATCCCCCACGAACAGCTTTTCAAACTCGGCCGGCGTGCCCTTGAGCGCCGTGCCACCGAGCTCGGTGAGTCGCGTATTGAGCGTGCGATCGGCGAGCCCTGCATTAATCTCCTTGTTGAGCAATTGGACGATATCATCTGGGGTCTGGCTGCGCGCCGCGATACCGAACCAAACGCTTGCGTCATAACCAGGGAGGAATTCGCCGATGCTGGGCAAATCCGGAAACACGGAGGAACGGGTCGTGGTCGTGACTCCCAACGCGCGCAGTTTCCCGGACTGTATGTATCCGACCAGCGTCGGCATCGCTTCGAACATAACATCCGCTCGGCCGGCCAATAGATCGGTGAGGGCCGGCGCGGCGCCCTGATATGGAACGTGAAGCAAGTCGACGCCGGCCATCATCTTGAACAGCTCCCCTGTCATTTGCGGCGTGGTGCCGTTGCCGACCGATGCCATAATGATCTTTCCAGGATTTTTCTTCGCATTGGCGATGAATTCTGGGATCGTCTTGGCCGGGACCGCCGGATTGACCACCATTACGAGCGGCTCGAGCGCAACGCCGCAAACCGGCTTGATGTCGCGGACCAGATCGAAACCGAGATTTCGGTAGTAAGACGCACTAATGACGGCGGATGTGCTGACTAACAGCAGCGTGTAACCATCGGCGGGAGCAGCGACCACGGCCGCGATGCCAACTGTACTTCCCGCCCCGGGACGGTTCTCAACGATGAACGGCTGGCCGATGCGTTTTGACAGCCACTCCCCTATGAGACGCGCAAAAATGTCGGTCGGACCGCCGGGGGGAAATCCGACGACAATGCGCACTGGCCGCGCCGGAAAGCTTTGCGCTTTTGCACTGCGCAAGTCCGCGGGCACCGCAGCGCCAGCGGCCAATTGGAAAAATCGTCTGCGGGAAAGTTTCATGGCGAAGCAGCGCGAAATTGAGCGCTTCCCAGGTACACTATCGTCGATCTTATCCGACCGGCGCCGTCATGTCCGCTTTTGATCCGTAGCGGGCATCGAGCCGATCGCCAGCGCGTCGCACTCGACGAGCACAGCGCTGTGGTGTCGTGCTAAACTGACTTTAAGTCCGGGAGGGCCTTTCATGAACCCGCACGTCAAGCTTGCCACTGTTAAGCAATCGGAAATTTCGCCTGCCGAGTGGCAGGCCCGCGTTGAGCTCGCCGCGACTTATCGGCTAGTCGCGCACTACGGCTGGGGCGACGTCATCTACAATCATTCCTCCATGCGGGTGCCAGGCGAGGAACGCAAATTTCTGATCAAGCGGCATGAACTCCTCTACACCGAGGTGACGCCGTCGAACTTGGTCAAGGTTAGCATGGATGACGATCTCGACGAGTCCGCGGGCGTCAATCGCCCCGGCTTCACGCTGCATGGCGGCGTGCTGTCGGCGCGGCCTGACGTCAACTGCGCCGTCCACGTGCATACCGAAATCGGAATGGCACTCGCCGGATTGCAGCACGGACTGCGCATGGTATCGCAGCCGGCGATGCGTTTTTACAATCGCGTCGGTTATCACGATTACGAAGGCATCACCGAGGATTTCGGCGAGCGCGAGCGCATCAACAAGGCGCTGGCCAAGAACCGCGCGCTAATCATGCGCAATCACGGCCTGCTCACGGTGGGCCAGACCGCGCGCGAAGCTTTTGTCTTGATGAAGTCGCTGATTGAGGCGGCGGACATTCAGCTCAAAATGGAAGCGACCGGCGGCGACCTGATCGAAATCCCG
>Ga0306926_10010214_pt1 | contig 10372 bp, 9 predicted proteins | sample flu12Cox44000178_FD_203759 | JGI IMG/M metagenome (GOLD analysis project Ga0306926, IMG submission 203759) | Lab enrichment of tropical soil microbial communities from Luquillo Experimental Forest, Puerto Rico - flux8day.12C.oxic.44.000.178 (v2)... | ecosystem: Environmental > Terrestrial > Soil... | reverse complement strand
ACCATAAGTGGCCCAAGTCGGATATATCCGACTTGGGCTGGAGAGGTGCCGCAAGCTGCAAGACCGCGTGATGATCGAACGTCATCGAGATCTGCGCTAGATTGGCGTGGCGAGCACTACGCGGCCCAGGGAGGAGACCGATGAAGGCGCATATCGTCGGTGGCGGGTTTGGCGGACTGGCGGCGGCTGCACTTCTCATCCGCAACGCGGGGATGTCCGGAGCGGATATCGCGATCTACGAGGCCGAGGAGCGGCTGGGCGGCGGGTTCTTTCTCGGCGGCAGCGCCGAGAGCGGCTACAACCTGCCCGGCTCCGTCTTTGACAAGGAATTCCGCTGTACGTTCGATCTGCTCAAGTCGATCCCCTCCGCACGCAACCCCTCAATTTCCGTCACGCAAGACTTCTTCGCTTTCAATACGAGCGAGCCGTACCATGACAGGGCGCACATCTTCGATCGCAATGGCCGCGTCGTGCATGGTCCGCGTTTCGGCCTCAGTCTGGGCGACGGCCTCGGCATCGTGCGGGTCCTGCTGACGCCCGAAACGATGCTGGACGGGCGGCGCATCGAGGAGTTCTTCCCCAGGCGATTTTTCTCGACCGAATTCTGGTTCCTGTGGTCGACGATCATGGGATCGCTGCCTCAGCACAGCGTGATCGAGTTTCGGCGCTACATGAACCGCTTTCTCTACCTGTTCGGACATCTGTCGGACATGACAGGCGTGATGCGCACGCTGCTCAACCAGCACCAGGCGTTCATAGAGCCGCTGGTCGCGTGGCTGCGACCGCGCGGCGTGAGCTTTCTCACCGGCGCCTTCGTCAAGAGTATCGGGTTTGCGCCGTCGCCCGCACGTATCACCGTAGACCGGCTCGACTACGAGCGGGGCGGCGCCGCGACGTCGGTTGCGGTCGCCTCGGATGATCTCGTGCTCGTGACCACCGGATCGCAAGCCGCCGACCTTTCCGCGGGATCGATGACCGAGGTGCCCTCCCCGCGACCGACCGGACGGTCCTGGGCGCTGTGGGAGCACCTCGCGCAGGGGCGCATGGATTTCGGCAATCCTGAGGTTTACTTCGGCCCGGCCCGGATACCCGACTCGCTCTGGGTGACCTTCACGGTCACCGACACAGGGACCGAGTTCGTCAACCAGATCGCCACGCTGACCGGCAGCGAGTCGGGACGCGGCGGGCTCGTGACTCTGAAGGACTCGGGCTGGGTGTTGTCGCTGTCCGTTTTCCACCAGCCGGAAATCATCGAGCAGCCGTCCGGCACGAGCGTCTGGTGGGGCTTCGGTCTTTATCCCGACCGCTCAGGCGATTTCGTGAAGAAGCGCATGGATCAATGCACGTGCGCGGAGATTTTGGAGGAGACGCTCAGACACCTGCGGTTCGATAAGCAACTGGACGCGATCATGGCGTCATCGATTTGCGTGCCTTGCTACATGCCCTACGTCAACAACACCTGGCTCCCCCGGCGTCGCCGCGACAGGCCTCCCCCGGTTCCGGAGGGGTCGACCAATCTCGGACTCATCGGCGAGTACGTCGAGATGCCCAGGGAAATTGCCTTCACCATCGAGTGCGCGGTGCGCTCGGCGTGGGAGGCGATCCGTGTCCTGCTCAAGCGCGGTCCCGCACCGCCGCCGGTTTATCAGGGCCAATACGATCCGAAGGCGCTGCTGAATGCGCTGAAGGTGTTTCTCCATCCGTGATCTGCGCCGCTTTCGGCATCGTAGGAGGAGACCGCCCATACAAGGAGGCGCAAGCTCATCACGCTGCTCGGCGGCGCGGCAGGAGTAGCTTTCGAGAGTAGTGCAGACATAGGCTCGGGGGTTGGGATCGGTCAGGTCCGCTGCTTGTGACCCACAACCGACATGGGCCAGTCCATTTTGCTGTGATGCACAACGCTGCGCTCGCCCAACGATATGCTAGGGTGTGGTCGTCGGCCTGAAGGACGAAGCCTATGAAACGACGCGGTTTCATCAGTTTTGCTGGCGGCGCGGCAGTCTGGCCGTTCGCGGCACGCGCGCAGCAGCCGAAGGTGCGGTGATCGGAATCCTAAGCTCTTTCGGCTAAACGCAGTCCGCGCAGACGATCGCCGCAATCCTGCGCGGTCTGAGTGAAAACGGATTCGTCGAGGGCCAAAGCCTAACGGTCTAGTATAGGTTTGCAGACGGTCAATACGATCGCCTGCCGGGGTTGGCAGCAGAATTGGTCCGCCGCCCAGTCGATTTGATCATAACGGCCGCGCCGCCTGCGGCGGTCGCCGCGAAAGCTGCGACCACGACAATACCCATCGTTTTCGTGATGGGCTCCGATCCAGTCGCAGCTGGTGTCGTTGCGAGCTTGAGTCGGCCAGGCGGAAACGCCACCGGTATGATGCTTATCAGCAATACACTCACCCTGAAGCGGCTGGGGGTATTGTTCGAACTCGTTCCAAGCGCAACCACAATCGCCCTCTGAATCCGTTCATTCAGGATTCGCCTCCCGAAATTGAAGCGACGCAGGCGTTTACGCAGCAGCGTGGATTGCAACTCGAGATTCTCAACGCCGCCACGCTGAGTGAGATTGATGCCGCGTTCAGCTCGCTAGCGAAAAAACGCCCGCACGCGCTCGTGGTCGCCGGCGATGCGCTCTATTTGAGTCGGCCCAAGGAACTGACCGCTCAAGTGGCACGGCTTGCGCTTCCCGCGATCTATCCATACCGCGAGTTCCCGGCATCCGGTGGACTGATCAGTTACGGAACGAACAGGCCCATCGCCTATCAACAGGCCGGCGTCTATGCGAGCCGGGTTCTCAAAGGCGCCAAGACTATCGATCTTCCCGTCATGCAGCCGGTCACGTTCGAGCTGGTGATCAACCTCAAGACCGCCAAGGCGCTCGGCCTCGCCATCCCGCCCACGCTCCTCGCGCTCGCCGACGAAGTCATCGACTGACAACTCTGTTTGCTGCAGTGCATATGTCGGTTCCTGGCACATCGCGTCATTCGCTGCGACGCGCCCAAGTCGGTTGCAATCCGTAGACTGCGGACGCCAAGGCGTAAACAGCGCAGCCTGCGCGCGAGCACTTGCTCGCGAGAGCAGAACAGAACGACACGGGTCGTGTCCGCACAGTGCCCGACCGCGTCAGATCACGTGTGCCGGCGCCAACCGACAGGCCTGGTCGCCGGTTTCGATCTGGATCGTCGGGTGGGCAATCCCGAACCGCCGATGAAGCTCGTCGCATATCTGATTGATGAACTCGTCTCCCGGCGCACCGCCCGGGATGACGAGATGGCAGGTCAGGGCGGTTTCCGTCGTGCTCATTGCCCATACATGAAGGTCATGCACGCTCGATACGCCGGGAAGCGGTTCGAGATATTGGCGCACGTGCGCCGGTTCGATCCCGCCGGGCACGGCCTGCAGTGAAAGGGTCACTGCGTTTTTCAGGAGCCCCCATGTACCCCAAACGATCACTCCCGAAATGATCAGGCTCACCGCCGGATCGACCCAGTACCAGCCCGAAAGCAGGATGATGGCGGCGGCGGCAACCACGCCAACCGACACTGCGGCATCGGCAAGCAAGTGAATGAATGCGCCACGGATGTTCAAGTCGTGCTCGCCGCCCCTCAGCAGCCATGCCGATGCAAGGTTCACAACGATTGCAACGGTCGCCACGACCATCACGGTTGGAGCCGCCACCGGCGGCGGCTCCGCGAAACGCTGGAGCGCCTCCCATACGATGGCGCCGGTCGCGATCAGGAGGTCGACGCAAACGGCACCGAGACCTTGATACATCGTCCCTTTGTTTTTTTCCGCAACCTCGTTGCAGAGGTCCGGTGCCTTCTTGTACGCCTTCTTCGTGGCAGGCCAGCTTTGTCCATGAACAATAGATCGCACTTCGACTGCACAATAGCTGCAAGAGCAATGGCGTGCTGGAAGGAGCAGGGATGGCGAACTTGGTAGTCGGACCCTTTCTCGGCCCGGTCGGTATCGGTGGGCCGGATCGGCTTCGCGAGTACCTGGAAGGCAGCCATTTTCGCGTCGAGCCGTGGAACCCGATCTTCGCCTGGCGTGCGTGGAAGAGGTCGCGCCGGTTGATCCGCGCCGCGATAAACTGCGACGGCACGATCCTGGACTATGGCTGCGCGAATGGATTCCTGTTGTGGTGCCTTGCCGGCTGGTCTGCCTACCGGCTTGAACCGTTCGGCGTCGATCTCGACTATGCGGCCGTGATGAAGGCACGAGAGCTGTTCCCGTCGACACCCGGGAATTTCTGCCGCTGCGACGCGCTAGCCCCGGAGATTGCTAATTCCCCGACAAGTGCTGCCCGGCTCTTCAGGCCCGCCCCTGGAATCGCGTTCCCCACGACGTTCAACTTCGTATACTGGGCCGCGTGGGACAATGTCTCGTTTGCTTCGCGTGTCGAAAGGCGGTTCTTTCTCGAGCTGTTTGAGTTGGTTGCCGGACAGGGCCGGTTGATCCTGGGCCTGTATGGAACACCTGGTAGCAACGATGTCCGGCTTCAGCGACTGATCGAAGCTGGTTTTGCTCCGGCCGGACGTGTCGGCACCGATCAATTCGGCGTGACGATTGCGTGGTTCGATAAGAACGGTATATGTTAGGACTGTTGTATTGAGCTCGGCGATCGATACGGAGGGATGCACAATGACGAACGAAGAACTCAAAGCGCTGAGTAACCTCGACTTCGAGAAGCTGACGCTGGCAGACATCAAGAAGATCGACAACCCGCACATCCGCACGGCCTTGATGTCGGCGATTGCCCAACACATTAAGCCGGAGTCGCCGGTTCACACGAGCCACGGTTCGCACACGAGCCATCTCCAAGATTTGCCGACGTGACGCGGGGCGCCTTGCCATATTCTGAGGTCGGAGTGTGTAATGCGGCCCATCGTGCCCTTCCACACGTTTATTTGGAAGATTGCGAGCCGGTGTAACATCAACTGCACGTATTGTTTTGAGTACAACCTGGTGGACACAGGTTGGCGGCGGCAGCCGGCTTACATGTCCGAATCCGTGGCGCGGCAAGCAGCCCGGCGTATTCGAGACCATTGCGAAGCGCACGGAAAAGGTGACGCCTCCATAGTGTTCCACGGCGGCGAGCCGCTGCTCGGAGGCGTCGCGCACCTCAACCGCGTGATCCGCGCCATTTAGGAAGTGATGGTCGGGTCGGGCATCGAGCTCAAGCTCGGTGTCCAGACGAATGGGTTGCTTTTTGACCGTGCGATCGGCGACCTCTTTCTGGAGAAGAACGTCAATATCGGCGTTAGCCTGGACGGTCCGCCGACAATTAACGACCGCTTTCGAGTGGACAAGAAAGGCGCAGGGACGACCGCCGAGCTCGAGCGACGCCTTGCCCTGCTCGTCGGCGAGTACTCCAGCCTGTTCCGGGGTTTCCTATCGGTCATCCACCTGGACGCTGACCCGGTGGACGTCCTGGACTACCTGTCCGGCTTCAAGCCTCCCGGGGTGGATTTGTTGTTGCCCTTGGACCACCACGACCGGCCCCCCCTGGGCAAGAGGGCGGGGAATGAGTCGACACCCTACGCGGACTGGCTGATCGACGCCTTCGATCATTGGCTCGCCATGGGCTCAACCCTGCGCATCCGTTGGTTCGAGGCCATCATGAAAGCCCTGATCGGGCTGCCGAGCGGAGTAGAATCGGTAGGGCTGAGCCCCGTGGACCTGGTCGTCATCCAGACGGACGGAAGCCTCGAGGCGGTCGATTCGCTCAAATCGACATTCAACGGTGCGGTCTGTCTCGGCTATGACGTGTTCCGGCACGATCTGGACATAGTGAGCCAAGATATTGCTGTGACAAGTCGGCAGGCTGGAGCAGCGGCGCTGCACGAGCAATGCCAAAGCTGCCCGGTCCTGCATGTGTGTGGCGGCGGGTACCTGCCGCACCGCTATTCGTCCGCGCGGGGCTTCGACAATCCGAGCGTCTATTGCCGAGACTTGGAGAAGCTCATCCGCCACGTGGGAGGGCACCTATCCGCGGCCCTGCACGCAGCAGACGCCGGATCTCGCCCAGCAGGGATCGGCAAGCCAGCATCCAATCGAGAAGGCCTCGTACACGTGAACTAGTGGGGGGCTCATGGTCGATGCCGGGACGATCGGGGAGCGAGGTGCCCCCGGGAGCTGGACCGTCGAGGTTCGAACGGCTTCTCCCGTTCCGGCTTATCGCCGTGGCCGACGCCCTGCAGGCCGAAGCCCCGCCGTCCTCCGCGAAGGACGCCTTTCTGGATGCGTGGTCGGTCGCGGAAGGGCTCCAGCCCGGCGCAATCGCCACCGCGGCGAGGCACCATGGCTTGGCGATGTGGCTGTCGACGGCCGAGATACTGTTCCGTTCCGGGGTGTTCAAGCGCTACCCCCGGGCCCACCCGGCCCGTCACTTGCGTGACTTCTCTGTCCTGGTAGTCGGCTGGGCGGCCGAGGCGGTACCGGGCGTGTCCGGCTACGTTGATCTCTCAGCAGGCCGGGCGGTCGTGCCGCTGCTGAACGGCAGGCTCCTTCTCGTGTCGCGGGGGCTCGGTCTGGCGCAACGGCTGCGCTGGACTCGGACACACGGCGCGCTGCTGATCGGTCGGGACGGTGGCCCGGTTGTCGCGCACATCGATTGTGAGGAGCCTTCGGCGAGCAGGGTGTCCGCGCCGGACTGGCGCATCGTTCTGCAGGAAGACCGAGCGGGGATCCTCCTCCAAGGCCGCGTGCCGGACGGAGAGGACAGCGCATCTGGCGGAACCGACGGGGTTGAACTCGCCGAACATGCCGGACGGCTGCTCGACGATCTCCGCGCGGCGCCGCGGCAGCTGGTGACCGCGGTCTGTCGCTGCCTCACGTACGACCCGTGGCGCGCTGGTCCGGAATGGGTGGCCGGCCTCGTCCGCCTCACATGCACGGACGACGCACGGAGCCTGCTCGAGGCCGCCGCCCGCGATTGGGTACAGCGGCTGCTGATGCTCGCGGACGTGGGTCAGGAATTCCCTCCGATGGACCCGGCACTTCGATCAAGATTCGCGGCCCTTGCGGGACAGACACTCGCAACAAATCTCATCGGAGAGAGCCGGTCTAGCCCTCGTGCGGATCGGCGGGCCTGGGAAGCGGTCGTGCAGCAGATGCTGGCGGAACCGGTCGGGCAGGGTGTGCTCGACGTACTGGTCGACCGCTGCGGCCAGGACGTCCTGCCAGCTGCGGCCCGTCGTGCTCCCCGACCAAGCACCGTCACTCTTACGGAGCTTTCGGGTCTTTTGCCGCAGGTCCCACGCCTGCGCAAATCGCGCCATGGAGCCCTGTCGAGCGTGGACGATTGGTCGGCGATCAACGCTCTGCTGGATTGTCCGGAGCCTAATCTCCGGTCAGTGTATCAGGCGCTTCGTGACCGCGAGCCCTGCCGGGCGTTAGAATCGCAGTCGTTCGCCCTCGCGATCTGCGCCTATGTGCTCGGCGAGTTCGCCGTCGCGCGGACCGCCCTTCTCAATTGCCTGCGGATCGACGCCGACGTCGAGGAGTATTGGCATCTCCTCGCATTCACGTGCCGCCATCTTCGAGCGATGGACGAGTTCAACGGCATCGTCTTCGGCGGTCGGCGGGACGTGCTTGCGTCTGACTCCGATTACGCCGCTGCGGAGACAGACGCGCGTTTGGCGGACCATGGGCGGGCAAGCACCGGCCCGGCCGAAGGTTCGCCGGACTGGCAGGGCGCGTTCCGCGACCTCGTCGCCGTGCGGGGCAGTGCCCTCCAACTGCCCCAGTATGCGGCCGTGCTGACGGAGATTCGCAGGTCGATGGACGACTGGATTCCGATCAGGCAATTTGAGGCGTACGAAGCGCTGCTGGCTCGGCTCGGACTCTGCCTGCGCGTGGATTGCGCCTTCCTCCCGCTGTCGGGACAAGAGCAGCCGCTCGGGATCGAGTATGCGCCAACGACCCGCGCGCGGGGGTCGGACCCTGCCAGCATCAAGGACCCGCGCGCATCCCTGCACGTCATCGTCTCCCGACGACCGTCCTGGGCCGACGAGACGCTCGCGAACAGTTGGTATGCGGTGGTGGTCGACGGCCGTGTGCTGACCAAGCCGAAGATCGATCACCTCCGCCTCGGGCTCGCCTTCGGCTATCCGGAATGCTGCGTGCGATCGTTCATCCAGTACAACCGATGGGGGCAGATGTGCAATCTGACGGAGGCGGCCAACAACTCCCGCCGAACCCGGTGGGAGGCGAACTGCCTGACCAAGAACACGCCCTGGATGACCATATTCCACATCCCGTGCGCGTTCGACTGCCCTGCCACAGTGGACTATTCCCAGGCCGTCCTTGCCGCCGTCGCCGGGATCGACCTAGGCTACGCGAGCAAGCTGGAAGCGTTCATTAAGCAGACCGTCCTCGTGGTGAACGAGAAACTGTCGTACGCACTGGTGGGCGCCGTTTCCGCTGGTGACGACCGCGTCCGGTACGAGGAGGCAATCGACCTTTGCGCCAATCTCTCGTTCCGGGAACCGTCGGATGATGATCGGACACGGGCACTCCGGAGTGCGAACGAGCTCCTTGTCACGGGTGACTCGATCGTGCTGTTTCGCGACGGCGCCGTTTGCGATGTCCTCGAGCTCCGCTGCGATGGCGGAGTGGTCGAGAACCCGCTCTTGCTCCATTTCGAGTGAAAAACAGCTACTTACTCCCGAGAGCAGAACAGAACGACACGGGCCGTCTCCGCACAGTGCCCGACCGCGTCAGATCACGTGTGCCGGCGCCAACCGGCAGGCCTGGTCGCCGGTTTCGATCTGGATCGTCGGGTGGGCAATGCCGAACCGCCAATGAAGCTCGTCCCATATCTGATTGATGAACTCGTCTCCCGGCGCACCGCCCGGGATGACAAGATGGCATGTCAGGGCGGTTTCCGTCGTGCTCATTGCCCATACATGAAGATCATGCACGCTCGATACGCCGGGAAGCATTTCGAGATATTGGCGCACGTGCGCCGGCTCGATCCCGCCGGGCACGGCCTGCAGTGAAAGGGTCACTGCGCTTTTCAGCAGCCCCCATGTACCCCAAACGATCACTCCCGAAATGATCAGGCTCACTGCCGGATCGACCCAGTACCAGCCCGAAAGCAGGATGATGCCGGCGGCGGCAACCACGCCGACCGATACTGCCGCATCGGCAAGCAAGTGAATGAATGCGCCACGGATGTTCAAGTCGTGCTCGCCGCCCCTCAGCAGCCATGCCGATGCAAGGTTCACAACGATTGCAATGGTCGCCACGACCATCACGGTTGGTGCCGCCACCGGCGGCGGCTCTGCGAAACGCCGGAGCGCCTCCCATACGATTGCGCCGGTGGCGATCAGGAGGATCGCTGCGTTCACCAGCGCGGCGAGGATCGATGCCGAGCGAAAGCCATACGTGTACCGGTCGGTGGGTTCCCACCGCGCGAGGACATACGCGCCCCAGGCAATCAAAAGGCCAAGCGCGTCTCCGAGATTGTGGCCTGCATCAGCGATCAGGGCGATTGAGTGGGCATAAATCCCATAAGCGCGACCACCAGCCCGAAGTTCAGGATTCGCCGACCGCGAAGGCCAACCCGAACTTCTTTGGCGCATGAGCGTGCGCAGTGTGATCGTGCGCAGGCACAACAGGTCCGTCCTCATCAGGTTTCGATGGTGTTATCCCAGGAGCCACCGATAGAACAGCCACCCCGCCGGCACCATACATGCAGCCCACAGGGTGGCGATCACAAGTGCGGCGGTTCGGCTCACGGGCCGTTCCTGCATTGCCGCTGCCTGCGCCCGATGCTCGGCCATCACTCGCGGTGGAATTAGCCTGACGACAGCAAGAACGCCCAGCGGCACAATGACGACATCGTCGAGATAGCCCAAAACCGGCACGAAGTCGGGGATCAGGTCAATGGGCGAGAACGCATAACCGGCAACACAACAGGCGAGTGCCTTCGCGTACCATGGGACGCGAGGATCGCGCGATGCCAGATAAAGCGCGTGCACGTCTCTTTTTACGACACGCGCCCATTGCCTCGCCTGCCGGATCATTGTGAGGTTGGCTCCGCCTTTCATCGCCTATATTTGGCTCAGGACCGTCTCGGATTTTTTACCAAATGGTTTTTTGTTACCACCTTTCCGGCCCCGAATGGCTCGGCTTGTGATCCAGATCACAACTCTCCCTCCCGCTCGCACCTATCTAAAGAGCATGCTGCTGCGACGTATCATGCGAATATCTGCATTTCCCGCGTTGCTCGGGATAGCCGCGACTTAGAGCATTTCCCGGCGGCATTGAATCAGGGGGATTCCCAACTGCCTTTGCCCAGGCGAATCTGGAGAAATTGATTCGCCTGGGAGCTAGATCGATGCCGAAGCCGTATTCCACGGACTTGC
>Ga0306926_10010213_pt1 | contig 10372 bp, 7 predicted proteins | sample flu12Cox44000178_FD_203759 | JGI IMG/M metagenome (GOLD analysis project Ga0306926, IMG submission 203759) | Lab enrichment of tropical soil microbial communities from Luquillo Experimental Forest, Puerto Rico - flux8day.12C.oxic.44.000.178 (v2)... | ecosystem: Environmental > Terrestrial > Soil... | reverse complement strand
CGCGCACGTCGAGGTCCATGATGATGCGGTTGTCGGGCGTGATCTGCGGGGTGACCTTCAGCGACAGCACCGCTTTCTTGAACTGAATCGTGGTCGCGCCGCTCGAGGCGGACTGCTGGTACGGGATTTCCACACCCTGCTCGATGGTCGCCTCCTTCTGGTTGGCGGTGACCACGCGCGGGGACGAGATGATGTTCGCCTGCGTTTCCGCCTGTGCCGCGCTCAGCTCGAGATCGACGATGAAGTTACTGCCGAGGATGCCGAGGGCAAAGCTGCCCGCCGGGTTGGCCACCGGCAGGTTGACGTTGTAGCGGTTGGTCGCACTCGGGATGCCGTAGGTCGGCAGCGGCACGGGGGTGGTGCCGGCGTTGATCGCATTGTTGACGGCGTTCTGCCCGGTGATGAAGGTCGACTGCATCTGATCGAGGCCGGCCGCCGTACCCGTGGTGTAGACCAGGCCGTTCTGGCCGTTCTTCTGCCAGTTGGTCAGGCCAATGATCGCACCGAGCTGGCGCTGGAAGTCATTGGAGACGATGACGATGCGTGCCTCGATCAGCACCTGGCGCACCGGGATGTCGAGCGTCGCCACCAGGCGGCGGACGTCGGCGAGGCGGTCGGCCGTGTCCTGCAGCAGCAGGGTGTTGGTGCGCTCATCCACCGTCACGCTGCCGCGCGGGGAGAGCAGCGAGTTGTTCTGCGACTTGATGAGCGCCTCCATGTCCTTGGCCTTGGCGTAGTTCACCTGCAGGTATTCCGAGCGCAGGGGCGCGAGTTCCTGCACATCCTTCCTCGCGGCCAGGTCTGCCTTCTCGCGCGCCGCCAGCTCGGCCTGCGGGGCGACGATGATGACGTTGTCCTGCTTGCGCTTGTCGAGGCCCTTGGTGCGCAGCACGATGTCGAGCGCCTGGTCCCAGGGGACGTTCTGCAGGCGCAGCGTGACGTTGCCGTTCACCGAATCGCTCACCACGATGTTCTGTCCGCTGGCATCGGCCAGCAGCTGCAGCACGGCGCGCGTCTCGATGTCCTGGAAATTGAGCGTCAGCCGCTCGCCCGTATAAATCGGCTTGTCCTCCTGTGCGTTCGCGGCGTGGCGCTTCGGCGACACTTCGACGACGTACTGATCGTCGGACTGATAGGCAAGCTGCTCGAAGTCGCCGTTGGCGGAGATCGCGATGCGCGAGCCGTTGCCGATGCGTGTCACGTCGAAGCCCATGACCGGGGTGCCGTAGTCGGTCGCGTCGTAGCGGCGCATGAGGTTGGCCGGCACGCTGGCGTCGCTGAAGTCGACCACCACCTGGTTGCCGACCTGGTGCAGATTGATGTGAATATGCGGATCGGACAGCTTCACCATCACGCGCCCGGCGCCATCGGGACCGCGGCGGAAGTCGATGGCGCGCAGCTCGCGCACGTTGCTGGTGAGGGACGCCGTGCTGGTCGGGGTCACCGTGGCGGTCGCGGCGCTCGCGCCGCCGAGCATGACCACGATGTTGTTCCCGGCCACGCGTGTATCGTAGGGCACGAGCTTGTCGAGGTTCACCACCACACGAGTGCGGTCCTTGGTCTCGGCCGCGACGATGGTGTCGACCCCGGAGGCATGCACGTCGATGCGCTTCGAAGGCATGGCGAGCGTCGTGTTAGGCAGATCGAAGGAGATGCGCGCCGGGTTGTCTATAGTGAAAGACATGGGCTGCGGGGCGGACCCCGACAGGCGCATCGTGATCTGCAACTGCTGTCCCGGCAGGGGTTGCACGTCAACCGACTGCAACGCGGGTTGTTCCGCGCTACGGGCCGGAGCTGCCGGTACCAGGCCAAGTCCCACGGCGAGCGCCAGCGAGGCGGCAGCGCCGAAGAGACGGTTCATCAGGCTGGACGAGTGCATTCTGAAGACTCCCTGCTGGATCTTTATTCGTTCAGGCCGAGCGCGGCGGGGCGCTCCATGTACCCGCCGAGGCTGTCCGGAACGATTTCGATGAGACTGATCTTGGACGGGGTGATGTCGGTGATCTTGCCTTCCGCCTGCCCTATGTGATTGCCGGCGGTGACGCGATGCACGAGCCCGTCCTTGGTTTCCACCAGGCCGTACATCTGGCCGCCGAGGCGCAGCGTGCCGACCATCCGCAAGGTGTCGAGCGAGTACTGCTCGAGGAACTCGCGGCTGCGTTTCTGATCAGGACGCACGCCGGCAAGCCCTGCGCCCGATCCCGGGCTGCTCGGCAGGAAGGGCGAGCGCAGATCCTGGGCCGAGTACACGAAGGTCTCGTACGGCTTGATCTCCGGCAGCGGCTCGACGCGGCCGCCGGGCTCCTTCTTGGTGTCCTCGATGAAACGCGCGAGTTCGTCATCGGCGCTCGAGCAGGCGGTGAGCGTGGCGTATCCACAGGCGAGCGCTACGCTCAGCAGCCGCAGTCCCCAGCGATTGGTGAGGTCAGTCATGGTCAGGCACCCCGATCGCACCGTTCATTCGCTCAACCTGCTCCCGCTCCGGCGGGCTTCGGCCGGTGGGTGATGTCCTTTTTCTTGTCCGCCTCACCCGCGGCGATCTCGTCCTCATCCAGGTAGCGGTAGGTCTTCGCGGTGAGCTCGAGGGACAACTGGTCGTAGGCGTCCTTGTTGTCGGATTTGATGTCGATGTCGTGCAGCGTGACGATGCGCGGCAGTGCCGCGATGCCGCTCACGAACTCGCCGAACTGGTGATAGCTGCCGGTCAGGCGGATCTTGATGGGCAGCTCGGCGTAGAAGTCCTTCTTCTGTTCGGCCTCGGGCTGGAACAGTTTCTCCTGCAGGCCCGCTGCCAGGCCGGTCTGCGAGATGTCCACCAGCAGGCTCGGCACCTCGGTCTTGCCCGGCAGCTGCCGCAGCAGCGCACCGAAGGAGCGCTCAATGTCCTTCAGCTGCTGCTTGTAGAGCTCGAGATTCACCGCCTTGGCGTGCTTGTTGCGGAACTCCTGGCGCAGCCTCTGCTCCTCTTCCTGGCGGCGCTGCAACTCGGGGCGTTGCTCGTTCCACACCAGCAGGTAGATCCCGAGCACCGAGAGCGCGACGAACGCCACCAGGACGGCCCCGGCGCGTACCGGCAGCGGCCAACGGCCGGGGTCGCGCGGATCGAGTGACCGCAGCTCTTCGAGCAGATTCATTGCCGCGCCTCCGGCCCGTTGAGGCTGGCCTTCCTGATCTTGCCCTTGGGAACCTTGCTACCAGTGTCATCCGGCCCGGCAACGGTCACCTGGTCCGCGGTCAGCGTGAAGCTCGAACCGGGGCCCGAGCCCTTGGTGGTCTGCACGACCTCGAGCTCGGGATTGCGCAGCCATTGCGAGCCATCGAGGTTGCGCATGAAGGTCGAGACGCGCGTCGAGGACTGCGCGATTCCTTCGAATTTCAGCCGCATGCCGTTCTGCTTCACCGCGGTGAGGTATACGCCCTCGGGGAGCGTGCGCACGATCTCGTCGAACACGTGCACGATCTCCGGGCGCGAGCGTTGCAGCTTCTCGATGATTTCCATGCGGGCGATGAATTTCTGCTTGGCAGTCTCGAGGCTGTTGATCTCCTCGATTTCCTTGTCGAGCTTCTTGATGGCGACGCGCAGCTCGTTGTTGCGCCGCTGCTGCCCCTCGATCATCGAGCCATAGAGCAGGTAAGCGGCGAACGCGGTGACGCCGGCGGCGAGCGCGGCGATGCCGAGCGCCACGAGGAACGCCAGCTTGCGCTCCTTGCGTTGTGCTTCGCGCCAGGGAAGTAGATTTATACGGGGCATGTCAGTCGAAACTCCGGAGGGCTAGCCCGCAGGCGGTGAGTAGCGCCGTGGCGTCGCGTTGCACCGCCTGCGCCTTGGCGCGCGAGGACAGTTTCATCTGGCCGAGCGGGTCGCCCTTCTCGGCAGCTATACCCACACGGCTCGAAATCACCTCGGCGACACCCGGAATGTTGGCGCAGCCACCGCACACCAGGATCTTCTCCGGCTGCTCGCGTCCGGAGCCCGAGGCCAGATAGAACTGCAGCGAACGGCTCACCTGCTGCGTCATGTCGTCGATGAAAGGGTCGAGCACTTCCGACTGGTAGTTGCCCGGCAGGCCGCCTTCTTTCTTGGCGCGGCCCGCCTCCTCCATCGAGAGCCCATAGGTGCGCATGATCTCCTCGGTGAGCTGCTGGCCGCCGAAGGCGAAGTCACGCGTGTACACCACTTTGAGGTTGCGCAGCACGCTGAAGGTGGTACTGCTCGCACCGAAGTCGACCACCGCGATGGTGCGATCGATGCCGCCATCGGGCATCTGATGCGTCATGAGCTTGCAGGCATTCTCGAGCGCGAAGGCCTCGACGTCGACGATCCGCGCCGCGAGGCCCGCGGACTTCACCGCCGCCTGACGTTGCTCGACGTTCTCGGTGCGCGTCGCCACCAGCAGCACATCGTTGCTCTCGGGATCCTTGTCATTGGGGCCCAGCACTTCGTAGTCGTAACTCACCTCATCCATCGGGAAAGGGATGTACTGATCCGCCTGCATCTCGACCTGCGCCTCGAGTTCGCCGGTGCGCAGCGCGCGCGGCATCTGGATCACCTTGGTGATCGCCGCGTCACCGGAGATGGCCACCGCCACCTCGCCACTCTTTGCGCCCGCGCGCTTCACCGCGCGACGGATCGCCTCGCCGACCGCCTCGGCATCGACAATTGCCTTCTCATTGATGGCGTTCTGGGGCGTGGGCTCGGCCGCATAAGCCTCGACGCGATACTGCCCGCCCGCCATGGCGAGCTCAATGAGCTTCACCGAGGAGGTGGTGATATCGAGTCCCAGGAGGGGGCGGTACTTGCGCTGCAGAAGGAACATTTTTTGTTTCCTTTTCAGGACATTGCGCCTGAAAATGACCGCCCTGTTCTAAAGCCCGGCGCACTATATATCAGTGCACTGTCATATTGAACGTGAGGAGTCTCACGGAACCACGTGCTTGTCGGCGGCAGCCGACGGGCACCGGCGAGACTGCCGAGGGCATCACGCATGGCGCCCGAGCCGTTGCAGAAAAACGAATTCGATCCTGCCCTGTCCAAGTGCCCTGCACGGGGATGCAGTGCCTCCACAGCGGGAGTGAGGCCAGGTGCTGCGGGATGGGGTCGGTCGAAGTATCACTCCTGCAAGTGGCGCGTGACCCGCGCGATCGGAGTGCGCTAACGTTCGGACCGGCAACCCCGCTGTCGTAGGCACTTACGTCCCCGTAGACCGGAGGCTTTGCGTCCCCACCTTTCGGTGAGTTTGCCCAAGAATCGGCGGTTACTATGCAGGGCCCCCGCAGGGAGCGCAAGCAGAGGTAGATAGTTTCTGTGAAATGGAATTGGTTTCGTCTGCTGATTATTGTCCTTGGCAGTGTGACATTCGTCACACTCCTCGGCGGTTATGCCCTGGCGTGCAGCTACGTGTACCTCGTGCCGACGCTGCCGTCGCTCGAAGTGATGCGCAACGTGGAATTGCAGGTGCCGTTGCGCGTCTACACGCGCAGCGGCGCGCTCATCGCCCAGATCGGTGAGCAGCGGCGCATCCCCGTCACCTACGATCAGATCCCGGAGCTGGTCAAGCACGCCTTCATCGCCGCCGAGGACGAGCGCTTCTTCGAGCACCATGGCATCGACTACTTCGGGGTGGTACGCGCGGTGCTGGTCGATTTCATCTCGGGCGACAAGACCCAGGGTGCCAGCACCATCACGATGCAGGCCGCCCGCAACATGTTTCTCAATCTTGACAAGACCTACAAGCGCAAGCTCCAGGAGACCTTCGTCACCTACCGCATGGAGCACGAGTTCACGAAGCAGGAGATCTTCGGGCTGTATCTGAACGTCATCTTCTTCGGCCAGCGCGCCTACGGCGTGGCGGCCGCAGCGGAAGCATTCTTCGGCAAGACCCTCGACAAGCTCGATGTCGCCGAGGCCGCCACCATCGCCGGGGTACCGAAAGCACCCTCGCGCTACAACCCGATCGTCGATCCGGAGCTCGCGACGCAGCGGCGTTCTTACGTGCTGCGGCGCATGCGCGAGCTCGGTTTCATCGATGCCGCGACCGCCGAGGCGGCCAACAAGGAGCCCATGGCAGCCCGCGCTCATGCACCGCTCTATGAGGTGGAAGCACCCTACGTGGCGGAGATGGCGCGGCTCGAGCTGCGGCAGCGCTTCGGACCCTCCGCGGAGAGCACCGGCTACAAGGTCTACACGACCATCGATGGCCGCCTGCAGACGGCCGGCAACCGCGCAGTGCGCGTCGGGCTCATCGAGTACGACCGCCGCCACGGCTGGCGCGGGCCCGCCGGCCACGTCGAGCTGCCCGCACAGGGCGAGGCGGATTACGACGACCTCGTCGACGAGTACTCTGCCATCGGCAATCTTGCGCCGGCGGTCGTGACCGACGTCGCCGAGAAAAACGTGCGCGCCTGGGTGAAGTCGCTCGGCATGGTGCAGATCGATTGGGACGGACTGTCGTGGGCACGCCGCGAGCTGAAGAATGAGGGCGTCGGCCCCGCACCGAAGGACGCGAAACAAGTCCTGAACCGCGGCGATGTGATCTACGTGGTGGCCGACACCTCAGGTCACGCCCAGCTTGCCCAGATCCCGGAGGCGCAGAGCGCGCTCGCGGCTCTCGATCCGAACGATGGCAGCATCGTCGCGCTGGTCGGCGGCTTCGACTACTTCACCAACAAGTACAACCGCGTCACCCAGGCGCGGCGCCTGCCCGGCTCCGGGTTCAAGCCGTTCCTCTATTCGGCGGCGCTCGAGCACGGCCTCACCCCCGCCACGGTGCTGCTCGATGCACCGATTGTGCTCGAGGGCAGCTCGCATGAGGACGAATGGCGCCCGGAGAACTCGACGCGCGAGTTCGGCGGCCCGACGCGGCTGCGCGAAGCGCTGGTGCGCTCGCGCAACCTGGTGTCGATCCGCGTGCTGAAGGACATCGGCATACCGACCGCGGTCGACTATATCAGCCGCTTCGGCTTCGACCCGAAGACCATGCCGCACGACCTCACCCTCGCCCTCGGCACGCTCGAGGCGACGCCGCTCGATGTCGCCGCCGGCTACGCGGTGTTCGCCAACGGTGGCTACAAGGTCTCGCCGTATTTCATCGATCGCATCGAGGACGCGAGCGGCAAGGTGGTGTGGCGCGCGACCCCGCGCATGGCGTGCCCGCAGTGCGATGACAGCGATACCAACACGAGCACCCCGGCGCAGCCGCTGCGGGTCTCCGATCAGGGGCGTGCGGTGGCGAACCTCGATACGACACACGGGGTCACGCGCGGGGAGCCGGCGCGGCTGCCGGAGTCGGAAACCGCCCCACGGGTGATCAGCGCGCAGAACGCCTACGTCATGACCGACATGATGGCGGATGTCATCAAGCGGGGCACCGGGCGGCGGGCGCTGGCGCTCGGACGCAGCGACATCGCCGGCAAGACCGGCACGACCAATGAGGCGAAGGACACCTGGTTCAACGGCTTCACCCGCAACCTGGTCGCCACCGTGTGGGTGGGCTTCGATCAGGAGCGCTCGCTCGGTGAAGCCGAGGAAGGCGCGCGCACCGCGCTCCCGATCTGGATCCAGTTCATGCGCGAGGCGCTGCAGGGGGTCCCTGAGCAGCGACGCGCCATGCCCGATGGCCTCGTGACCTTGCGCATCTCGGCCGAGACCGGCACGCTCGTGAGCGCCGAGAATCCCGACGGCATCCCGGAGCTGTTCATGGTGAATCACCTGCCTTCGGCGGAACAGGCGAGTAACCCGGCGCAGGGACCGGAGGGCCAGGCGAGCAGCGAACCCATCTTCTAGAGGCGTGAGCCACGTGAAGCGACACCCGACGCGCGGCGACAACCTGCGGCGCGCGCTGGCGCAGGAAGCCGCGCGCATCATGGCCGAGCACGGCATCCGCGACTTCCTGGTGGCCAAACGCAAGGCCGCCGAGCGCTTCGGCGTCGCCGATGGCGCGGCGCTCCTGCCAAAGAACAGCGAGATCGAGAGCGCGCTCGCCGAGTACCAGCGGCTCTTCGGCGGCGAGTCGCACCTCACGGCGCTGCATGCGCAGCGGCGCGCTGCGCTCTCCGCGATGCGCTACCTGAATGAATTTTCCCCGCGCCTCGTCGGGGCGGTGCTCTCGGGCACTACGACGCTACACTCGGAGGTGCAGCTGCACCTCTTCGCCGACCGCGCCGAGTCCGTGGCATTGAAGCTCCTCGACCAGGGTATCCCGCACGAGATCACCGAGAAGCGCATGCGCTTCAACGCCGAGCAGGTTCGCGCCTTTCCCGGTGTACGCTTCGAGATCGACGCCCAGCCGATCGAGGCCACGGTGTTCCCACCGGATGGCATTCGCCAGGCGCCCGTGAGCCCCGTGGACGGCCGTCCGATGCGCCGCGCCAGCACCTTCGAAGTGGAGGCGCTGCTGCAGGAGCAGTGACCGCAAGAGGCGTTCTCACTCGAGTATGTCGTACGCGTAATACGCGCGCTGGGAGGACAGCATGAGCACAGGATCGAGCAGCATTCACTTCGGCGCCGCGGTCTGGCTGGCCGCCGCGACGCTCGCGGCGGCCGCATCCGCAGCGCGTGCAGAGGAGCACGCCCACTGGAGCTACTCGGGAGCGACGGGCCCCGAGCACTGGGCGAGCGAGGACGCCGCGTATGAGGCCTGTGGCAGCGGCAAGCACCAATCGCCGATCGATATCGAGAAGACCAGCGTCGAGGCGCTGCCGCCCATCGAGTTCGCGTATCGACCCATTCCGTTGACAGTGACGGACACCGGACACTCCTTTCAGGTGAACGCCCCGCCGGGCAGTGGTGGCTTCACGGTGGGCGGTGGGCGCTACGATCTGGTGCAGTTTCACTTCCATCGGCCGAGCGAAGAGGAGATTCACGGACACCGCCAGGCCATGGTGGTGCACCTCGTACACAAGAACGACAAGGGCGAGCTGGCGGTGGTCGCCGTGCTGATTCAGACGGGCGAGCCGAACGCCTTTCTCGAGGAGGTCTTCGATCACTTCCCGCCGAAGGGGACGACCGAGACGAAGGTCGCGGGGACTACTGTCAACATCGGCGACCTGCTGCCGCAGAGCCACGGCTACTACACCTTCGAGGGGTCACTCACGACCCCACCGTGCACCGAGCAGGTCCGCTGGTTCGTGCTCAAATCGCCGGTGCACGCCTCAAAGGCGCAGGTGCAGCAATTCGCAGCGCGCTACCCGCATGATGCGCGTCCGGTGCAGGCACTGAACGACCGCACGGTCGAGGAGACACGCGACTAGGGAGACCGAGCGATGCCGCCGCCCGCCAGGGTGGCGGCGGCCGCACCCTCAAACGCGCTTGCCGATCGCGACGTAGTCGCGCCGCTGCGCGCCGGTGTACAGCTGCCGCGGCCGGCCGATGCGCATGTGAGGATCGGAGATCATCTCCTGCCAGTGCGCTACCCAGCCGACCGTGCGCGCGACGGCGAACATGACGGTGAACATCGAGCGCGGAATGCCGATGGCGCTGTAGATGACACCCGAATAGAAATCGACGTTCGGGTAGAGCTTGCGACTGATGAAGTACTCGTCCTTGAGAGCGATTTCCTCGAGTCGCAGCGCGAGCTCGAGCAGCGGGTTGTCGCCGCGTCCCAGCGCCGCCAGCACCTTGTGTGTCATCTCGCGGATGATCTTGGCGCGCGGATCGAAGTTCTTGTAGACGCGATGGCCGAAACCCATGAGGCGGAAGTGGCTCGTCTTGTCCTTGGCCATCGCCAGGAACTTCGGGATGTTGTCGACCGTGCCGATCTGCTCGAGCATGGCGAGCACCGCCTCGTTGGCGCCGCCGTGCGCCGGGCCCCAGAGCGCCGACACCCCGGCGGAGATCGCGGCGTAGGGGTTCGCTCCGGTGCTGCCGGCGAGGCGCACGGTCGAGGTGCTGGCGTTCTGTTCGTGATCGGCATGCAGCACAAAGAGCAGATCGAGTGCCTTCGCCGCGATGGGGTCGACCTTGTACGGCTCGCACGGCACCGCGAACAGCATGTTGAGCAGATTGCCCGCGTAATCCAGATCGTTGCGCGGGTAGATGAAGGGCTGGCCGAGGGAGTGCTTGTGGGCGGCAGCCGCGATGGTCGGGATCTTGGCGATGATGCGATGCGAAAAAATCTCCCGGTGCCGCGGGTTATGGATATCCATCGTGTCGTGATAGAAGGCCGCCATCGACGCGACGACACCCGAGACCATGGCCATCGGGTGGGCGTTGTAGTGGAAGCCGTCGAAGAACTCCAGCAACGACTCGTTGATCATCGTGTGATAACGGATGTTGCCGATGAACTCGGTCAACTGCCTGGCCGTGGGCAGCTCCCCGATCAGCAGCAGGTACGCCACCTCCATGAAGGAGCTCTTCTCCGCCAGCTGCTCGATC
>Ga0306926_10010212_pt1 | contig 10373 bp, 9 predicted proteins | sample flu12Cox44000178_FD_203759 | JGI IMG/M metagenome (GOLD analysis project Ga0306926, IMG submission 203759) | Lab enrichment of tropical soil microbial communities from Luquillo Experimental Forest, Puerto Rico - flux8day.12C.oxic.44.000.178 (v2)... | ecosystem: Environmental > Terrestrial > Soil... | reverse complement strand
ACCGATTCGGACTGACGCTGTGTTGCAGTGCGAGCTTCCAGAACCGGAGGCCCGGCCGCAAGCGCTGGACATCGCCAGGTGCACGCAGCAGTGCTGCCCTTTGCGGCGAGCCCTGGCCGTCACATCCTGTCTCAGCGCGTCTTCTCGAACAGCTCGCGCCCGATCAGCATGCGCCGGATCTCGCTGGTGCCGGCGCCGATCTCGTAGAGCTTGGCATCGCGCAGATAGCGGCCGGTCGGATAATCGTTGATGTAGCCGTTGCCGCCAAGGAGCTGCACCGCGTCGAGCGCCATCCGGGTGGCGTTCTCGGCCGCATAGAGGATGGCGCCGGCGGCATCCTCGCGCGTGGTCTCGCCGCGATCGCACGCCCGCGCCACGGCATAGACATATGACTTGGAAGCGTTCATCGCGACATACATGTCGGCGAGCTTGCCCTGCACCAGCTGGAACTCGCCGATCGATTTGCCGAACTGTTGCCGCTCGTGGACGTACGGCATCACGACATCCATGCATGCCGTCATGATGCCGAGCGGCCCCGCGGCGAGCACCACGCGCTCGTAGTCGAGCCCCGACATCAGGATGGTGACGCCGTCGCCCACGCCGCCAAGCACGTTCTCGGCCGGCACCTCGCAGTCCTCGAACACGAGCTCGCAGGTATCGGAGCCGCGCATCCCGAGCTTGTCGAGCTTCTGCGCGGTGGAGAAGCCCGGAAAGCCCTTCTCGATCAGGAAGGCGGTGATGCCGCGCGCCCCCGCGTCGGGATCGGTCTTGGCATACACCACCAGCGTCTCGGCCTGCGGACCGTTGGTGATCCACATCTTGCTGCCGTTGAGGATGTAGCGGCCGCCTTTTTTCTCTGCTCTCGTCGTCATCGCGACGACATCGGAGCCGGCGCCCGGCTCCGACATCGCAAGCCCGCCGACGTGCTCGCCGGAGATGAGCGCCGGCAGATAGCGGCGTTTCTGCTCGTCATTGCCGTTCCTGCGGATCTGATTGACGCAGAGATTGGAATGGGCGCCGTAGGAGAGACCGACGGCGGCCGAGGCGCGCGAGATTTCCTCCATGGCGACGCAGTGCTCGAGATAGCCGAGCCCCGCGCCGCCCCATTCCTCCTCCACGGTGATGCCGTGCACGCCAAGCTTGCCGAGCTCCGGCCACAGGTCGCGCGGGAACATGTTGCTGCGGTCGATCTCGTCGGCACGCGGCGCGATGCGGTCGCCGGCAAAGCTGCGCACGCTGTCGCGCAGCATGTCGGCGGTCTCGCCCAGCCCGAAATCAAAGCTGCGGACATCGTTTACGCGCATGCTGCCGTTCCGGAATGCATCGGGGCAGCGGCATCGCCGCCGATCCACATTAATGCATGTCCCTGATCGGCCAGGCAATCATCGTGGCTGCGAGGCAAGGCCGAGCGCCTGCGCGAAAAGGTCAAGCGCAGCGGCTGAGAATGCGCGCATGTTGGCGATGCGATCGCTGCTGCCAGTCTCGAGCGTGAGCGCGCGCTCGACCGGACCGGCCAGCGCGAGGCAGCAATGGCCGGCCGCATCGCCGTAACGGTTGCCGGTTGGCCCGGTTGCGCCGCTCTCGGCCAGTGCCCAAGTCGAGGCGAAACGTGCGCGCGCGGTCTGCGCAAGGAGCTGCGCATAGGGCTCGGTTGCGGCACGCATGCCAAGTCCCGAGAGGTCACCGAGCTCGAGCAGCGCCTTGCGAGCCGCCTGCGTGTAGACGATGGCGCCGCCGAGGAAATAGGCGGAGGCGCCGGGCACCGCCAGCAGCGCTGCCGAGACGAGCCCGCCGGTTGAGGACTCCGCCACCACAATGGTCTCGCGGCGCTCCTTCAGCAGCTGGCCGATGCGCTCGGCGCGCGGCAGCAAATCCTGCATGGACCGACGTCCTTTTGGCGTGCAGCAACTGAGGCCGGAGCTTGCCGGCCCAGATGCCTCGCTCCTATTCTGGAGCTTGTCAAACATGTGGTGAGAACGTTCATGGCGAAAAAGCCCAAGGCGGCGAGGAAGACAGGCGCCAACACCCGCAGCTACCGCGACATCCTCTACGAGGTGCACGACCAGGTCGCCTGGGTGACCATCAATCGCCCGCGCGTGCTCAACGCCTTTCGCGAGCAGACGCTCGACGAGCTCACCGAGGCGCTGCGCGGAACGCGCGAGGACCCCTCCATTGCCTGTGCGGTGGTGACCGGCGCCGGCGACAAGGCCTTCTCCGCCGGCGGCGATTTCTATGCCATGAAGCGATTGAACTGGGTGAACGGCGCGATGTGGAACGACCGCATGCAGGGGCTCGCCATGACCATTCGCGGGCTCCCGATCCCCGTCATCGCCATGGTCAACGGCTGGTGCATGGGCGGCGGCCACGAGCTTGCGCTCTGGTGCGACCTGGTCATTGCCTCCGACAACGCGGTGCTGGGGCAGACCGGCGCGCGCGTCGGCGCCTGCCCGACCGTTGGTGCCACCCAATACCTGCCGCGCATCATCGGCGAGCGGCTCGCCCGCGAGATGATCTTTCTCGCCCGGCGTTTCTCGGCGCAGGAGGCGGTCGCGATCGGCCTGATCAACAAATGCGTGCCGGCGTCGGAGCTGCGCAGGGAGACGCTCGCCTGGTGCGAGACCATCAAGAGCCATAGCCCGCAGACCCTGCGCATGACCAAGAAGAGCCTCAACTTCGAATCCGACCTGCTGTACGCATCCTGGCAGCACGGGATGGAGTTGCTCGCCCATGTCTGGGGCTCGGAGGAGAGCCTCGAAGGAATGGAGGCGTTCCTGCAGGGCCGCAAGCCCGACTTTCAGAAATTCCGACTCCGCAGCAAGCGCGAGCTTGAAGACTATCTCGATGGCTGCGCGAGGGACCTCAATGCGCCACCCTCGATGCGCGGGAAATCATCATGAGCGACATGGACGATAGCGGACAAGGTCCGCTTGCCGGCATCCGGGTGGTCGATCTCACGCGTATTCTTGCCGGCCCGCTTTGCGCCATGATGCTTGGCGACATGGGCGCCGACGTCATCAAGGTAGAGCCGCCGGAGAAAGGCGACGACACCCGCAGCTGGGGTCCGCCCTTTGTCGGGGAGGAAGCGGCCTATTTCCTCGGCGTCAACCGCAACAAGCGCTCGCTGACGCTGAACATGGCCCACCCGACGGGACAGAAGATGCTCGCCGGCCTGATCAGCAACGCTGACGTTCTGATCGACAATTTCCGGCTGGGAACGCTGGACAAATGGGGATTCACCGATACCTGGTTCGAGCAGTCCGCACCACGTCTCATTCGCTGCTCCATCACCGGCTATGGATCGAGCGGCCCCAAGGCGGCGCTGCCCGGCTACGATTTCGTGCTGCAGGCGGAATCCGGGCTGATGAGCATCTGCGGGGAGCGCGATGGCGGACCCACGAAATACGGAGTGGCGATCGTCGACGTGTGCACCGGGATGCTCGCGGGAAACGCCATTCTCGCGGCTCTCAATGCGCGCGCCCGCACCGGACGCGGTCAGAAGGTCGAGCTTTCGCTCTATGAAAGCTCGCTGTTCATGCTGGTCAACGTGGCCGCCAACTATCTCGCGGCCGGGCGCGAGGGCGGCCGCTTCGGCAACGGCCATCCCAGCATCGTGCCCTATACCACCTATCGCGCCGCCGACGCCATGATTGCGCTCGCCATCGGCAATGAGCGGCAGTTTGCGCGCGCCGCCGAGGTCCTCGGCCATCCGGAATGGGCGAGCGACGCACGCTTTGCCACGAACCGCGCACGGGTCGAGAACCGCACCCTCATCGACGGGGTGATCGAAGCCGCGCTCTCCCGCGACATGGCCGACAATTGGCTCACTAGGCTGAAGGCGGCTGGCGTCCCCTGCGGAAAGATCAATTCCGTCGCCGAGGCGCTTGATGATCCCCAGACCGCCGCGCGCGACATGATTGAGACGGTCCAGCATCCCACCATCGGCGCATTGAGGATGCTCGGCATCCCTTTCAAGCTCTCGGATACCGCCTGCTCGGTGCGCTGCCCGCCCCCCACGCTCGGACAGCACAACGATGAAATCCTCGCGGAGCTCGGAGTGGATGCGAAGGCAATCGCGCAGATGCGGCGCGACAAGGTGATCTAGGCCACATCCAGATTGAAGAACCGTGCCGCGTTGCGCCAAAGGATGCTCTCCTTCTCGGCGGCCGAAAGCGCAAGCCCCTGCACGATAGCGATGTGCTCTTTGGGGTCGATCGGCACCGGCCCGTAGTCGGTGCCCAGCATCACGCGCTCGGCGCCGAGCGCCTCGACGGCCTCGCGCACATGCGGCGCCCACAATCCCATCGTATCCACATGGAGCCGCGCGAGATACGTGCTTGGCTGCTCCCGGCATCTGATGACCGCGCGCTCGGGCATCCCCTCGCAGCCAAGCCGCCACCCGAAATCGAGCCTTCCCATGACCGGCAGAAGGCCCCCGCCCATATGCGCAACAACGATCCGCAACCGCGGATAGCGGTCGAAGAGCCCTGACAGGATCATGCGCGCGAGCGCCATGGCGGTATCGAAGGGACGGCCCACGAGCTCGTCGAGCTTGTACTGATCCATCTGCTGCGCATGCCCGATCGGCACGCGCGGCGGATGGATCAAGAGCGGCACCTCCCGCGCCTCGGCCCATTCCCAGAAGGCAAAGGCATCCTCGCCGTCTATGAACAGGCCGTGCCAACTTGAGTTGATCAGGAGTCCCTTGAATCTTAGCGCGCCAAGGCAGCGCTCGCCCTCCGCGATCTGGTCCGCATCGAGCGGATTGAGCGTGCCGAGTCCCCAGCTGCCCTTCGCCCGCGTGATAATGGCGGCAGTCTGGTCGTTCAAGTATCTCACCACGTCGAGCGCTGGCTTACCGGAAACCGCGCATGCCACCTCTGCCGCAAACGGGTTACTGATGATGCGCCCGGTAATACCGGCCCTGGCGCAGACCTCCTGCTGCAGCTCAAGGTCGAACATCTCGTGATACGCCACGGCCGGCAGACCGGCATAGCTGGTCACGAGATTGCGCCCGGCCGGGATCGGCCGCAGTGCCTTGACCAATCCCAGGGGATCGCCGCGCTCCCTGGGCGAGCAGTGGGTGTGGATGTCGATGATGGGCATCGGGCATGTTCCGCGACGAGTGGATTGCTCGATACTCTTTGACGGCATCGCAGGCCGCAAGTTAAGAGGTTACCGACGATGCCGCGCGGAGATTGCAACGTGAAGATCAGACAGGTCGAGGCGATTGCGGTCAGCCTGCCCATGAAGAAGCCCGTGGTCATGGCCGGCGTTGAGATCAGAACCGCAGACAACGTGCTCGTGCGCATCGAAGCGGATAACGGTGCGACCGGCTGGGGCGAGGCGGCTTCTGCCCCCACCATGACCGGCGAGACGGTCGAGAGCATGATGGCGGCAATCGCCTATCTCGCGCCCGCAGTTGAAGGCCGGCCAGCCGAGAACATCGAGGGGACGCTCGCAGCCATGGCTGGCCGCATGTACGCCAACAATGCCGCCAAGGCGGCAATCGAGATTGCGCTTACCGATCTTGTCGGCCGCACCGCCGCAGTTCCGGCCCATGCGCTTCTGGGTGCCAAGCAGCGAAGCCGCATCCCGCTCCTTGGCGTCATCAGCACCGGCGAGCTTTCCTCCGACCTGCGCGCGGCCGAGCGCAGGAAGGCGCAGGGCTATGCCGCCTACAAGATCAAGGTCGGCATCGACAAGCCGCTGATTGACGCCGAGCGCACGCGCCGCATCTGCGCGCTGATCGGGCGCGACGCCCTGATCTCATCCGACGCCAATCAGGGGTGGAGCGCGGAGGAGGCCGTGCAGTACGTACGCGCGGTCGGCGATGCCGGGCTCGCCTTCTTCGAGCAGCCGGTCGCGGCCGACGACATCGCCGGCATGGCCGCGGTCGCGGAGGCGGCGGATAAGGCCGGCAGGATTGCCATCGGCGCCGACGAGAGCATTCACTCGCTCGCCGACGTGCGCACCATGCACGGGCGCCGCGCCGCCCGGGGAATGAGCTTGAAGACCATCAAGCTCGGTGGCATGCGCGGCGTGATGGCGGCGGGCCGGCTTTGTCAGGAGCTTGGCCTCAAGGTCAATGTCGCTGCGAAAACCGGCGAGTCGAGCATCGCCTGCGCGGCTGCGCTGCATGTCGCCGCTGCGCTGCCGCAGATCGCCTGGGGGCTCACGCTCTCCCATGAAGGCCTCGCGGAAGACGTGACCGCCCGGCCGATCGTGATCGCGGGCGGGCACGTGGAAGTCTCCGATGCTCCCGGCCTTGGCATCGAGGTGGACGAGGAGCGCGTGCGCCGCCATCGACGCGATGTGCCGATGCGACGTGTGGCGTGAGCGTTTGACGAAACGATCCGACATCGGAATTGCCGTTATCGGGGCTGGTCGCATCGGGACCTTGCGCGCGCGTCTTGCAGCAAAGCATCCGGCGGTTCGTTTCCTGGCGATCTCGGATCTTGATCCCGAGCGCGCACGCAAGCTCGCCGCACAGGCGGGCGCCGACTTCCACACCGGCAGCAACGAGGAGGCGATCCGCCATGCGCAAGTGAACGCCGTCATCGTCTCGACCCCGGAGCAGCGGCACACCGAGCCCGTTCTCACCGCGCTGGAGGCCGGCAAGCCGGTGCTGGTCGAGAAGCCGATCGGGTTTTCCCTCGCCGAGGCCGACCGCATCCTCGACATGTTGCGCGCCACGAAGGGCGAGCTTCGCGTCGGCTATAGCCGCCGCTACAAGGAGTGCTTCCTGCGCGCCAAGGAGCAGATGCGCCACGGCCGCCTCGGCCGCATCATCGGCGCCCACGCCCGCGTCTACAATTCGCGCGCGCAGGCCTTTGCCATCCTCAAGCGCGACCCGCACGCAAGTCCGGTCCTGGACGTGCTCACCTACTATGTGGATCTGATGTGCTGGTTCCTGGAAGGCGATCGTCCGGTCGAGGTGGTGGCACGCGCGCAGCAGGGCATCTTTCGCGCCGCCGGCTACGGCGCCGATGATGTGACCTGGGCTATCGTGACCTTCACCAACGGCGCCGTCGTCAGTCTCGGCGTGAGCTATGCGCTGCCGGCACAATATCCGACGCTGGGCCAGTCCGATCGTGTGGAGCTGCTCGGCAGCGACGGCACAATGCTCATTGACGACGATCACATGGATCATCTTCTGTACTCGGAGAAGGGAATTCCGCATCCATACGTGCCGGACCATGCCGTCAAGATGGCGTTCCTCGGCAGCAATGCGGCCGGCGACTGGGCTGTCGACGAGTTCTGGGGTTCGCTCGGCAACGAGACGCGCGCCTGGCTCGATCATCTCGCAACCGGCGCCGCGACCGTCCACACCACCGTTGAGCAGGCCCGCATCAATCTGGAGACCACGATTGCCATCGAGCGCGCCGTGCAATCCGGCCATGCGGTACGCCTGCCGCTGCAGGCAGACGACGCACGCTCGTAGGACGGATTAGATTTGGATTACCGAACCGTAATCCGCCAGCGCGCGGCAGGCGGCAGACTACGGCGCATAAGCACGCGCCTGTCGGCCCAGCTCATTAACCGGCGTGAATGGCGAATGAACGCGTTGGCCATGCGCCGTTCGGAATGCGTGCGCTAAGAACAAAGCAATCAGCCGGATATCGGATCAACAAAATCCACGGCTGAGATCACAAGCGCCCGCCTGCCTGCATCGGGATCAAATCCAGGCAACGCGGGCTCGCCCATCACTCAAGAGAGGAACTCGAATTATGGCTACCCGTCGCATTCTGTTCACCTCGCTGACACTTGCGCTTCTGGCGGCGCCCGGCTTCGCGCAGGACCTGAAGCCCGCACCTTCGTCGCCGGCGCCCGTCACCAGCGCGCCGCTCGCTGCCCCCAAGCCTGCTACCACCGGGGCCGCAACCGCCCCGGTCACGGCCAAGACCAATCTCAACACCGCGACTGCCGGCGCGCTCGACAAGCTTCCGAAGGTCGGCCCCGTGCATGCCAAGGCAATCATGCAGGCGCGCGGCAAAGGAAAGTTCAAGGACTGGGACGATTTCGTAGCCCGCAAGGTCGTGCCGGCGGATGTGGCGGCAGCAATCAAGGACGTCGTGACTTTCTGATACTTCTTTATCAGGATGGATCGGTCATCGGGTCCGGCCTTCGGCCGGCCCGATGACAGGATCAGTGTATCCGCCCTCCAAGCGCGGCCGATTACGGCGCTTCGCCGATCTCGGTTGTAATCCAAACTAATCGTGTCATCGCCGCGTAGTAACCCAAGAACCTGCAGTGATTACTGGGTGCCCGCTTGCGCGGGCATGACGGAGGGGTTGGTTCAACTCGACCGGGAGCCGCTATAATTCAGTGCTGAATACGCTACGTTCGCAGCCGTCTTAAAGGAGGGGCAGTCGTTGATGCTCGATCGCTCGCATGCGCCGACGCGGCGAAGCTGGGTCGCCTCGGCCAACCAGCACCCCGATTTCCCCATTCAGAATCTGCCCTTGGGCGTATTCGCTCCGGCAGGCGGACGCCCGCGTGGCGGCATCGCGATCGGAGACGAGATTCTCGACCTCGCAAGCGCACTCAAGCTCGGATTCTTCAGCGGCCTGGCTGCACGCGCTGCCGAGGCAGCCTGCGGGACGACGCTCAATTCCTTGTTCGCGCTCGGCCGCGAGGCACGCAATGCGCTGCGTCATGGGGTCGGCGACATCCTTGATGCCGAGAGCAAGGACCGTGGGCAATTCGAAGGGCTGCGGGCCGAGTTCATTCACAGCGCCACCGGCTGCCGGCTCGATCTGCCGGCGCATGTGGGAGACTACACCGACTTCTTTGCCGGTATCCACCACGCGACCAATGCAGGCAGGCTGCTGCGTCCAGACAACCCGCTGCTGCCGAACTACAAGCACCTGCCCGTCGGCTATCACGGGCGCGCTTCGTCGATTGTTGCGTCGGGCGGGCCTGTTCGGCGGCCGAATGGCCAGCGAAAGGGAGCAGCCGAGACGGCTCCAAGCTTCGGTCCCTCGCGCAGCCTCGATTTCGAGCTGGAGCTTGGGGTCTGGATCGGACCCGGCAACGATCTCGGCACGCCAATCGCGGTGAAGGATGCGGCGGACCACATTGCCGGCTTCTGCCTGCTCAATGACTGGTCGGCGCGCGACATCCAGGCCTTCGAATATCAGCCGCTCGGCCCCTTCCTGGGCAAAAGCTTCTGCACGACCGTTTCGCCGTGGGTGATCACGCCGGAGGCTCTGGCCCCCTTCCGCATGCCGCAGCCACGCCGGCCGGCGGGAGATCCCGCGCCCCTGCCCTACCTGCTCGATGCCGAAGATCAAGAAGCCGGCGCGCTCGATATCGAGCTCGAAGTGTGCCTATGGACGCATGGCCTGCAAGCGAAGGAACTGCCCCCGGCGAGAATTGCGCTCAGCAACGCGCGCCATCTGTACTGGACCGTGGCGCAGTTGGTCGCCCATCACAGCTGCGGCGGCTGCAATCTGCGTCCAGCCGACCTGTTCGGGACCGGGACGATCTCAAGCGATACGCGCGAGGGGCTCGGCAGCCTGCTTGAGATCTCGGCAGGCGGTCGCCAGCCGATCGAGCTCGCCTCGGGCGAAGCGCGACGCTTTCTGGAAGACGGCGACACCATCATCATGCGCGCACGCTGCGCCCGCGAGGGCTTTGTCTCGATCGGCTTCGGCGAATGTCGGGGAACGATTGCGCCTGCTATTTAAGTTCTCAGGGGGCTGTATTCGCGCGTTTACGCGCGAGGGCAGTCAAGCTTGCGCAGACTGCGTACACTTGTTTGCGCGACGCGCTATGCCTCGCCCTACGAATCGATCGATCGAAAATTTGCTCTATAGTCGGAGGCCGCGCGGCGGGTCGCGCGAGCGAGGAGGCGCGAGCGGTGCGCCGGTGGAGGATCGGTGACACAGCCAATCGGGGTTCGAGCGGTCCGCATCAACGGCATCCAAATCGAAATAATGGAAGGTGGCGAGGGCCGCCCTCTCCTTTTCCTGCATCCTGGCATCGGCATCGACCCTGACGCTCCCATTCTCGAACGGCTTGCCGCACAGGCGCGCCTCCTCGCCCCTGTCCATCCCGGGTTCGGCGGCTCGGAGGCGCCCAAATCCTTCGATAGCATCGACGACCTCGCCTATTTCTATCTCGACCTCATCCATGCGTTCGATCTTGCAGAGATCACGCTGGTCGGCGTCTCGCTCGGCGGATGGATCGCGGCGGAGATCGCGATCAAGTGCACCGCCCGGCTCTCCCACCTCGTGCTCTGCAACCCCGTCGGCATCAAGGTCGGCGGTCGCGAGCAACGCGACATTGCCGACATTTTCGCCATGACGGAGAGCGAGTTCTTCGCGCTTGCCTGGCGTGATCCGGCGGCCGCCCGGCACGACTACAAGGCG
>Ga0306926_10010210_pt1 | contig 10374 bp, 11 predicted proteins | sample flu12Cox44000178_FD_203759 | JGI IMG/M metagenome (GOLD analysis project Ga0306926, IMG submission 203759) | Lab enrichment of tropical soil microbial communities from Luquillo Experimental Forest, Puerto Rico - flux8day.12C.oxic.44.000.178 (v2)... | ecosystem: Environmental > Terrestrial >... | reverse complement strand
GAGCCCGCTTGATGCGGCATCGGCCCCCGGCTATCTCAACGGCGCGAATTTTTAGGTCCTTCCATGGCCGGTCACAGTCAGTTCAAGAACATCATGTTCCGCAAGGGCAAGCAGGACAAAGAGCGCTCCAAGCTCTTTTCCAAGCTGGCCCGCGAAATCACCGTGGCCGCCAAGGCCGGCCTGCCGGACCCGGCCCACAATGCCCGCCTGCGCACCGCCATCATCGCCGCCAAGGCCGAGTCCATGCCCAAGGACAATATCGAGCGCGCCATCAAGAAGGCAGGTGGCAGCGACGCCGAGAATTATGACGAGATCCGCTATGAAGGCCGCGGCCCGGGCGGCGTCGCCATCATTGTCGAGACCATGACCGACAACCGCAACCGTACCAGCGCCGACGTCCGCTCCACCTTCGCCAAATATGGCGGGGCGATGGGGGAAACCGGCTCGGTCTCCTTCATGTTCGATCATGTCGGCGTGATCGCCTATCCGAAGGAAAAAGGCAGCGACGACGCCATGCTGGAAGCGGCGCTGGAGGCGGGCGCCGACGAATGCCTGTCCGGCGAGATGCATGAGTTCATCACCAGTCCGGGAAGTTTCCTGGCGGTGCGCGAGGCGCTGGAAAAGACGCTGGGCGCGCCGCTGTCCGCAGCCGTCACCTGGCGGCCGCAAAACACCGTCGCCGTCACCGATGAAGCCGGCGAGAGCCTGATCAAGATGATCGAAGTGCTGGACGATCATGATGACGTTCAAAATGTTTACGGAAACTACGAACTGTCCGATGCTCTCATGGCGAAGTTAAGCGGATAGGGCGCGGGTCTTTTCGCCCCTGGCGTTGTCGCGCGTGCTCACGTGCTGACGCACGCTGCGCGACGCTCCTAGCCAGGAACGAAAACCCTTCGCGCCGAGTTTGTTTCGTGCTTCGGGTCCTGCCCCTATAGTCGGGACATGACGGAAACATCGCCGCTGATCGCCATCATCGTGGGCGGGCTGGGCCTGGCCTTTGTGCTGGGCACCATCGCCAACCGCCTCAAGCTGCCGCCGCTGGTCGGTTATTTGCTGGCCGGCGTGGCCATCGGCCCCTTCACGCCCGGCTTTGTCGCCGACACCCATCTGACCTTGCAACTGGCCGATATCGGCGTGGTGTTGCTGATGTTCGGCGTCGGGCTGCATTTCTCGCCGCGCGATCTTCTGTCCGTCAAAGCCGTGGCCGCGCCCGGCGCCATCCTGCAAATGATCGCCATCGCTCTGTTGGGCATTGGCGCCGGTCTGGTGTTTGGCTGGCCCTGGCGCGAAGGGCTGGTGTTCGGTCTGTGCCTGTCGGTTGCTTCGACCGTGGTGGTGATGCGTGCCTTGCAGGATCGCCGCCTCACCGACAGCAATCGCGGCCGCATCGCCACCGGTTGGCTGGTGGTGCAGGACCTGCTGACCGTGATCGTGCTGGTGGCGCTGCCGCCTTTGGCCGCGACCTTGAAAGGTGGCGTGGTGGATGTTTCCGCGCTGGCGCGCGATCTGGGCCTGACCTTCGGCAAGCTGGCCCTGTTCGCGGCGCTGATGCTGGTGGTGGGACGGCGGATCATTCCCGCCACGCTGCATTACATCGCCCACACCGGCAGCCGCGAACTGTTTCGGCTCGCGGTGCTGTCGGTGGCGCTGGGCGTCGCCTTTGCCGCTTCGGCCCTGTTCGGTGTTTCCATCGCGCTGGGCGCGTTTTTCGCCGGCATGATCCTGGCCGGCTCGCAATTGTCGCAGCGGGCGGCCGAAGAATCCCTGCCGCTGCGCGACGCGTTTGCTGTGCTGTTCTTTGTCTCGGTCGGCATGCTGTTCGACCCGCGTGTGATCTGGCAGGCGCCGGGCGCGCTGGCGCTCACGGTCGCTGTTGTGGCGGGCGGCGGCATGATCGCCTTCCTGCTGCTCCGCCTGTTGGGCGTCAGCGCCGCCGCCGCGCTCACCATCGCCTTCAGCCTGGCGCAGATCGGAGAATTCTCGTTCATCCTGGCCGATCTGGGCATCGGGCTTGGCGTCTTGCGGGCAGGCGCCCGGGATCTGATTTTGGGCGCGTCGATCCTGTCCATTCTGGTCAATCCGGTGCTGTTCGCCCTGGCCGCCCGACGGCAGGATCCTGCCGAAGCGGTCGTCGATCCCGACCGCCACCGTACCGCGCCCGAACCGACCAGCCTGACCGGTCATGCCGTGCTGGTGGGCTATGGCAGGGTTGGAAAACTGATCGCTGCCGGCATGAAGGACCGGATGCCGCTTCTGGTGATCGAGGAAGCCCCCGTGGGTGTGCCGGGAATCGAGCATCTCAAAGGCAACGCCGCCAAGGACGAGGTGCTGGCCGCCGCCAATCTGGCCCAGGCGCAGATTCTGTTCGTTGCCATTCCCCAGGCGTTCGAGGCCGGCCAGATCGTGCAACAGGCGCGGGCCGCCAATCCCCGGCTTCGCATCATCGCGCGGGCGCATTTCGATGCCGAGGTGGCGCATCTGGCGCAATTGGGCGCCGACCAGGTGGTCATGGGCGAGCGGGAGATCGCTTCCGCCATGCTGGGCTTTGCGCAGCCCTGAACAGACAGAGTACAAACTCCCCATGCGCGGCGCGATTCGCATTCTGGGCCTGGACCCCGGCCTGGCCAATATGGGCTGGGGCGTGATCGCGCTTGAAGGCACCCGTCTGACCCATATCGAGCATGGCGTCATCGCCACCAAGACCGCCATGGGGCTGGGTCACCGGCTGATGGTGCTGCATCGCGAATTGTCTGATGTGATCGCGCGGCTGGCGCCTGCCGCCATCGCGGTGGAGCAGGCCTTTGTCGCCAAGGACCCGTCGGCGGCGCTGAAAATCGGTCATGCCAGGGCGGTGGCCTTGCTGGCGGCGGCGCAGGCCGGGCTGGAGATCGCCGAATATACCCCCAACCACATCAAGAAGTGCGTGGTCGGGGCCGGTCATGCGGGCAAGGATCAGGTCCAGTTCATGGTCAAGCGGCTGCTGCCGGCCTGCGGCGTGACACGCGCCGACGCCGCCGATGCGCTGGCCGCCGCCATCGCCCACGCCCATCTGTCGGGCACGCGGGCGAAGATCCGGGAAGCGACCGCCTCATGATCGGGAAACTCACCGGCATCGTCGACAGTATCGCGGGCGACGCGGTGATCCTGGATGTGGGCGGTGTCGGCTATCTGGTGCAATGCCCGTCCTCGACCCTGTCGCGCCTGTCGCCTGGCGCGCATGTCTCGCTGATGACCGAAATGAAAGTCAGCGACGACGCCATCAGGCTTTATGGTTTCGCCAGCAGCGAAGAACGCGAATGGTTCCGACTGTTGCAGACGGTGCAGAATGTCGGCGCCCGCATTGCGCTGGCGGTGCTGTCGACCTTGAGCCCGCGCGATCTGCAACGTGCCCTGGCGCTGTCCGACAAGGCGATGATCGGCCGCGCCCCTGGTGTGGGCCCGAAACTGGCGTTGCGCATTGCCACCGAATTGAAGGACAAGGCGCCCACCATGATGCTGCATGGCGAAAATACGCCGCACGCGCCCGTGCATGCGCCACGCGGGCCTTCTGCCGACGCCGTCGCGGCGCTGCTCAAGCTGGGTTATTCCGAAGGTCAGGCGGCGGAAGCGGTGGCGCGCGCCGCCAATGACTTGAATATGGAAGAGGGCGGCGAAGAGGATGCCGGCGTGCTGATCCGCGAAGCGCTCAGGGGCATGGGACGTTGAGCAAGGTCAATCCGATCACCACGCCCGAACGCAGCGAGGAAGACACGCTGGAAGCCTCGCTCAGGCCCAAGGTGCTGGCCGACTTTGTGGGCCAGCAACAAGCACGCGAGAATCTGTCCATTTTCATCCAGGCCGCCAAGGCGCGGGGCGAGGCCCTCGACCATGTGCTGTTCTCCGGCCCGCCGGGTCTGGGCAAGACCACCCTGGCGCAGATCGTGGCGCGCGAGCTGGGGGTGAATTTCCGCTCGACTTCGGGGCCCGTACTGGCCAAGGCGGGAGACTTGGCTGCCATTCTCACCAATCTGGAGCCGCGCGACGTTCTGTTCATCGACGAAATTCACCGCCTCAATCCGGCGGTGGAGGAAATTCTTTATCCCGCGATGGAAGACTGCGAACTGGATCTGGTGATCGGCGAGGGACCCAGCGCCCGTTCGGTGAAGATTCAGCTCGCCCCTTTCACCCTGGTGGGGGCCACCACCCGCTCCGGCCTGATCACCACGCCGCTGCGCGACCGTTTCGGCATTCCCGTGCGGCTCAATTTCTACACCGCCGACGAACTGTGCCTGATCGTGGAGCGGGGCGCGCGGGTGCTGGGTTTCGCGCTGACCAAGGATGGCGCGCGTGAGATTGCCGGCCGGGCCCGGGGCACGCCGCGCATCGCCGGCCGTCTGCTCAAGCGGGTGCGCGATTTTGCGGCGGTGGGCAAGCACGCCACGGTGGATGCGCGCATCGCCGATGCGGCGCTGACCCGGCTGGAGGTGGATGCGAAGGGGCTGGATGCGTTCGACCGGCGCTACCTCACCCTGATAGCGGAGAATTTCTCCGGCGGTCCCGTAGGCATCGAAACAATTGCCGCGGCGCTGGGCGAAGCGCGTGACGCCATCGAGGAGATTGTCGAGCCGTTCCTGATGCAACAGGGGCTGGTCCAGCGCACGCCGCGCGGCCGTCTGTTGACCGGCGCCGCCTATGGTCATCTGGGCCTGAAGGCCCCGCCGCAGACCCCGGCCCAGGCCGGCCTGTTTTCGGACGATAGCGAGCCATGACCGAAACGAAGGGGCTGGGGCGGTTCGAAGGCAAGGTGCATGTCCTGCCGCTGCGCCTTTATTACGAAGACACCGACCTGTCGGGCATGGTCTATCACGCCAACTATCTGCGCTTCATGGAGCGGGGCCGCACCGAGTTCTTCCGTCTGGCCGGCGTCACCGCCATGGCCGATCTGGAAAGCGCCGAGCCCAGCGCCTGGGCGATCCGCCGGGCTGACATTTCCTTCCTCAGGCCCGCCCGTGTCGATGACAGTCTGGAGGTCCGCACCGCGCTGACCGGCATCAGCGGCGCGCGGCTTGCGGCGATCCAGCGCATCTATGCGCAAGGCAATTTGCTGGTCGAAGGGCGGATCGAAGCCTGTGTGATCACGTTAACGGGACGGCCGCGCCGCATCCCGCCTGCCGTGCGCGACCTGCTCGCTCCTTTTCTTCAGGAAGACGCCATTTGAAGCCCATGGACTCTTGACGATCCCTGCCCCAAATCAGCCAAGATTGGCTGTGATTTTGTGATTTGCGCGCGCTTCCGCGCGGACAAGGTTTCCCCAATGATCGGCACGCGCGTTTTTCTCCTTTGCCTCTTTGTCATGATCGCCGCGACCATTGGCGGTTCGGCATGGGCGCAAGGCCCCTCCGCGGCGCCCAGCGGCCCGGCCGCACAGACGCAGGACCTTGCTGCCCCGGAAGGCGCCACCACCGATACCGGCACGCCCGGCGCATTGTCGCAAGACAGCGGCGGTTTCTCCATCGTCTCCAGCTTTCTGCGCGCCGACCTGATCGTGAAGACGGTGATGGTGCTTCTGCTGCTGGCCTCGCTTTGGTCCTGGGCGATCATTTTCAACAAGGGGCTGGCGTTGTCCGCCCTCAAGCGCAAGGCCGCCAAGTTCGAGAAGGTCTTCTGGTCGGGCCCCTCGCTGGAAGAGCTTTACAAGCAGTTCGCCGCCAAGAACGACCATCCCATGGCGGCCCTGTTCGTGGCGGCGCTGCGCGAATGGCAGCGCGCCTTTGAAAATGGCACCCCGCGCGAAAGCCAGGTCCCCGGCATCAAGGAGCGCATCGACAAGGTGATGAATGTCACCATCATGCGCGAAACCGAAGGCATCGAACGCCAGCTGGGCTTCCTGGCCACGGTGGGCGCCGTCGCCCCCTTTATCGGCCTGTTCGGCACGGTGTGGGGCATCATGAATTCCTTCAGCGCCATTGCCGCGCGCCATGACACCACCCTGGCGGTGGTCGCGCCGGGCATTTCCGAAGCGCTGTTCGCAACCGCCCTGGGCCTGTTCGCGGCGGTGCCGGCGGTGATTTTCTACAACCGCTTCATCAATGAAATCGGCCGCTACGCCAACCGGCTGGATGCCTTTGCGGAGGAATTCTCCGCCATCCTGTCGCGCCAGCTGGATGAAAAGGTCCGCTGATGGCCGCCACCCTGCAACCGGGGCTTTCGGCACGGCGCGGGCGCCGGCGGCGCAGCCGCGCCATGGCCGAGATCAACGTCACCCCGTTCGTCGACGTCATGCTGGTGCTGTTGATCGTCTTCATGGTCACCGCGCCGCTGCTCACCGTGGGTGTGCCGGTCGATCTGCCCAAGACCCGCGCGCCCGCTCTGGGTCAGGACAAGGAGCCGCTGTCGGTCACCATCGCCAAGGACGGAAAGATCTTCCTGCAGAAACAGGTGGTGACACAGGAGGCGCTGGTCCCCAAGCTGCAGGCGATCTCGCAGAACGGTTATGACCAACGCATCTTTGTGCGCGGCGACAAAAGTGTCGATTATGGCCGGGTGATGGAAGTGATGGGCATGCTCTCCCAGGCCGGTTTCACCCATATCGGGCTCGTGACTGATGTCGCAAAGCCAAAGCCAGACGCGCACTAGGGGCGCGACCGCCAAGGGTCGGCCCCCGCGCCCCACCACCGCGCGCGGTCCGCGCAGCGGGCTGGTGATTTCGCTTGCCCTGCATGTCGGCCTGATCGGCGCCACCTATCTGACCTGGCATCGCATGCTCGAGCCGGTCGAGGAAAGCCACGCCGTGCCGGTCGATCTGGTCACCATCGCCCAGCAGACCAATGTTGCCGCCCAGGCGCCGCCGCCGGAAAAAATCACCATTCCCAAGCCGACCATCGAGCAGCCGGCTTTGCCTGCTTTTGCCCAGGCGGAGCCCGCGCCGGAGCCGCCTCTGCCCAAGATCAAGATCCAGCCGGACAAGAGCGACAAGCCCGATCAGGCCGACAAGAAGCCGACCAACCAGGATTTCGCGGCGCTGCTCAACAAGCTGACCGCGGCCCAGACGCCGCCCAAGAACGCCAAGACCGGTACCCGCACCATTCAGGGCGTGGGCAGCGCCAATCTGATGACCGCCAGTCTGGCCGATGCGCTGAAAAGCCAGATCGATAAATGCTGGAGCCCGCCGGTCGGGGCGCCCAATGCCGAAGATCTGGTGGTGGATTTTGACCTGCGGTTGAATCACAACGGCACGGTGGCCTCGCTGCAGCTGTCCGCCGGTTCGATCGCCCGGGCCGCAGGCAACGCCTATACACGCGCCGCGGCGGAAGCCGCCTCGCGGGCGATTTATCAGTGCCAGGGACAGGGCTATCGCCTGCCGCCCGAGCAGTACAATGAATGGAATGAAATCAATCCTTTGCGTTTCGACCCGCGCCAGATGATGAATCAATAGGGAACTTTCGGGCGCTGACGGTTTTTGGAGAATAAGATGAGAAAGATTTTCCTGTTCGCCGCGCTGCTGCTCGGCCTGGCGACCCCTGCCTTCGCGGCGCTGCAGGTAGACGTCACCCAGGCCAATGTCCAGCCGCTGCCCATCGCCATTCCGGATTTCGTGCCGGGTGCGCCAACCGATGCGCAGGCCGGCGCCAACATCGCCGGCGTGGTGCGGGCCGACCTGGAGCGGTCGGGCCTGTTCAAGCCGATCGACCCCAAGGCCTATGTCGATCACATCACCAACATCAACACCGTCCCGGGCTTCGCCAACTGGCGGGTGATCAATGCCCAGGGCCTGGTCACCGGTCAGGCGACGCTGCAACCGGACGGACGCCTGCGCGTCGATTTTCGCCTGTGGGACGTCTTCGGCGAAAGCCAGATGCTGGGTCAGCAATTCTTCACGCAGCCTGAGAACTGGCGGCGCGTTGCGCATCTGGTGTCGGATGCGATCTATCAGCGCATCACCGGCGAGAAGGGCTATTTCGACACCCGCATTGTCTTCATTTCGGAGACGGGTCCGGCGACCAAGCGGGTGAAGCGGCTGGCGATCATGGACGAGGATGGGGCCAACCCCACCTTCCTGACGCGGGGCGACTACATGGTGCTGACGCCGCGCTTCAATCCCACGGCCCAGATGATCGCCTACATGTCCTATATCGGCACCAAGCCGCGGGTCTATCTGTTCGACATCGAAACCGGCAAGCAGGAGATGCTGGGCAATTTCCCCAACATGACCTTCTCGCCGCGCTTCTCGCCGGACGGCAACAAGGTGGCGCTGAGCCTGGAGACCAACGGCAATTCCGATATCTATGTGATGGATTTGCGCAGCCGGGCCATCCAGCGCCTGACCACCGACCCGGCCATCGATACCGCTCCCACCTTTTCACCGGATGGTAACCAGATCGCGTTTGAGTCCGACCGCGGCGGCAGTCAGCAGATTTATGTGATGAACGTGGACGGCACCAACCAGCATCGCATCAGTTTCGGCGCCGGGCGCAACGGCACCCCGGTCTGGTCGCCGCGCGGCGATCTGATCGCTTTCACCAAACAGGATGGCGGCCGTTTCGATGTCGGCGTGATGCGCGCCGACGGCAGCGGCGAGCGGCTGATTTCATCAGGCTGGGAGGATGAAGGCCCCACCTGGGCGCCCAATGGCCGGGTTCTGATGTTCACGCGCACCATTCAGGGCGGCAAAGGCGCGCAGATCTGGTCGGTGGATGTGACAGGCCGCAATGAACGGCGTGTCCTCACGCCGGGCGATGCGTCCGATCCGGCCTGGTCGCCACTGTTACAATAGCGCCCAAATGGTAAAAATCGCTTGCCCTGCACCTATAGGGCGTGGGCAAATACGGGCATTGCGTCGCATGCATGGTTCCGTTGTCATTTTTTTGGCTCTTTTTGCCGATTTATTCGTTTTGCACTCAGTTGCATTCATTTTCGGCCCAATGCGTTCGCGACGGCCTTAGTTTTTTCGGGAGATCAATTGCCATGATCAAATTTTCCAATTCTGTGAAATTTGCCGCCTTGTCCGCGGCGCTTCTGCTGGGTGCCTGCACGCACAAGGAAGAAGCTGTCGCCACCGCGCCGCCGCCGGTGGCCGCGCCGCCGGCCCCTGCGCCCACACCGGCGCCGCCGCCCAAGCCCGGAATCGTCGCGGGCAGCGAACAGGACTTCAAGGTCAATGTCGGCGACACCGTCCACTTCGGCTACAACGAATATTCCATCCAGGATTCGGACAAGAGCACGCTGTCCAAGCAGGCGGCCTGGCTGGGACGCTATCCGGCGGTCAAGCTGACCATCGAAGGCCATTGCGACGAGCGCGGGACGCGCGAATACAATCTCGCCCTGGGCGCCCGCCGCGCCAATGCGGTGAAGGAATTCCTGGTCGCCAATGGCGTCGCCGCCGCCCGTCTGGAGACGGTGTCCTATGGCAAGGAGCGCCCCATCTGCACCGCGTCGAACGATGATTGCTGGGCGCAGAATCGCCGCGGCGTCAGCGTCATCAGCGGCGGTGCCAATTCGTGATCGCCGGATGAGAAAATCGGGGCGCGGGGAAACCCGCGCCCTTTTTTCATTGGAGGGCGCGCGGTTTGTCGTAAAATCGTGCGTCGATCGTAACGGGCATTGCCAAAGAGGCCGATGCGAAACGCCATGAACCATCGCGCGTGGATTTTTTCCTTAGGGTTGATGCTGTCGGCGGCGCCTTTGCTGCCCGCCCATGCCCAGCTGTTCGGCGAAAGCGACGAAGAAAAAGCCGCGCGCCAGCAGCATGAGGATGGTCAGGACAGCAAGATCAACGACCAGGCCGAACAGCTGAAAGCGCTGCAGGACCGCATCAAGACCCTGGAAGACAATGTCCAGAGCCTGACCCAAAGCCTGTCCCAATCGACCGGCGCCAATGAAGAATTGTCCCATCAGCTGGCGCTGGTGAACGACAGACTGGATCGCCAGCAAAAGGATTTCGCCTATCGCCTCTGCATGCTGTCGGCGCAGCAATTGGGCGCAGGCGGCGACAATCAGGGCCTGAATTGCGCCGCCAGCAGCGCCGCGCCGGCAAATTCGGGCGAAGCGCCGGGTCGCCTGCCGCCTGGCACGGCCCTGGCGCCTCTGGGCGGCGACAATGGCTCCGCTCTGCCGCCGCTGTCTCCATCAGGTGTTTCCTCGTCGGGGCCCTCTTCCTCAGGCCTTGGCCGTCCGCCCGGGACGCTGGGCACCTTGCCCAGCGGTCCTGCCGCAGGGCCGCTGCGGCCGCCGCCGGCGCAAGGCTCCAGCCAGTTTGACGTGGCCATGAATTTGCTGGGCAAGGCCCAGTTCGCCGAAGCCAGTGCTGCCTTCCGTAGCTACGCCGACGCCAATCCCGACGATGAGGATCTGAGTTCGCAGGCGATCTTCTGGATCGGCAACATCGCCTTTGTG
>Ga0306926_10010207_pt1 | contig 10375 bp, 7 predicted proteins | sample flu12Cox44000178_FD_203759 | JGI IMG/M metagenome (GOLD analysis project Ga0306926, IMG submission 203759) | Lab enrichment of tropical soil microbial communities from Luquillo Experimental Forest, Puerto Rico - flux8day.12C.oxic.44.000.178 (v2)... | ecosystem: Environmental > Terrestrial > Soil... | reverse complement strand
TCGAGCAGCCGATAAAGGCGCCAAACTTCGACAGCTTCAGCGACAGCCGGCCGGTGCCGCAGGTCGGGCAGACCCGCGGATCGGTGCCGTCCTCGCGCGGCGGGAACAGGTGCGGCGCCAACAGATCGTCGAGCGCGTCGATCACCTGCGAGATCTTCAAATCCTTGGTGCCGTCGATGGCCGCGAGAAAATCCCGCCAGAAATCGCGCAACACCTCGCGCCACGCGATCTCGCTGTTGGAGATTTGGTCGAGTTGCTCTTCGAGGCCGGCGGTGAAGTCGTATTCGACATATTTGAGAAAGAAGCTTTCCAGGAACGCCACGACGATGCGGCCGCGGTCCTCCGGGTAGAGCCGGCGCTTGTCGAGCCGCACATATTTGCGGTCTTTGAGCACCTGCAGGATCGACGCATAGGTCGAGGGCCGGCCGATGCCGAGCTCTTCCATGCGCTTGACGAGGGAGGCTTCCGAATAGCGCGGCGGCGGCTCGGTGAAATGCTGGTCCGCCTTGATCTCGCGCTTGGTGAGGCGCTCGCCGGCGCTCATCTGCGGCAGACGGCGCGACTCCTCGTCTTCCGGATCCTCGTCCTGGCCCTCCTGATAGAGCGCGAGGAAGCCGTCGAACGTCACCACGGTGCCGGTGGCGCGCAATTCAAGCACGCGGCCCGCGACATTGGCGGTGATATCGACGGTGGTACGCTCGAGCTCGGCCGACTCCATCTGGCTCGCCATGGTGCGCAGCCAAATGAGCTCGTAGAGCTTGGCCTGATCGGCATCCAGATAGCTCTTGGTCTCGCCCGGCCGGCGCGACAGATCGGTCGGGCGGATCGCCTCGTGCGCTTCTTGGGCGTTCTTCGCCTTGGTCTCGTAGCGGCGCGGCGAGGACGGCACGTAACGCGCGCCGTAATCGGCTTCGACGACGCGGCGGGTGGCGGCGATCGCTTCGTCGGCGATCTGCACGCCGTCGGTGCGCATATAGGTGATGAGGCCGACAGTCTCGCCGCCGATATCGACGCCTTCGTAGAGCCGCTGCGCCACCCGCATGGTGTGGGCCGGCGCAAAGCCGAGCTTGCGGCTTGCCTCCTGCTGTAGGGTCGAGGTGGTGAACGGCGGCTGCGGATGCCGCTTCACCGGCTTGGCGTCGACGCCCGTGACGCTGAAGGCAGCGGTTTCGAGCGTCTGCTTGAACGCTTGCGCCTCGGCGCCGGAGCCGATGTCGAGCCGTTGTAGCTTCTTGCCGTCGGCGCCGACCAGGCGCGCTTCGAACGTCTCCTGGCGCGGCGTCGCCAGCACCGCGACGAGCGACCAATATTCCTTGCTGACGAAACGCTCGATCTCGAGCTCGCGGTCGCAAACGAGCCGTAGCGCCACCGACTGCACGCGGCCGGCCGAGCGTGCGCCCGGCAATTTGCGCCACAGCACCGGCGACAGCGTGAAGCCGACGAGATAGTCGAGCGCCCGGCGTGCCAGATAGGCATCGACCAGCGCCTGGTCGATGGCGCGCGGATGCGCCATGGCCTCGGTTACCGATTGCTTGGTGATGGCGTTGAAAACGACGCGCTCGATCGGCTGCTTGTCGAGCGCCTTCTTCTGTTTGAGGAATTCGAGGACGTGCCAGGAGATGGCCTCGCCCTCCCGATCCGGGTCGGTGGCGAGAATGAGCTTGTCGGCGCCCTTCACCGCCTTGGCGATGTCGTTGAGCCGCTTCTGTGCCTTGGGGTCGACCTCCCACAGCATACGGAAATTGTGGTCGGGGTCGACCGAGCCGGACTTCGCCGGCAGGTCCCGGACATGGCCAAAAGAGGCCAGGACCTCGTAGCCCTTGCCTAGATACTTATTGATGGTTTTCGCCTTGGCGGGCGATTCTACGAGCACTAACTGCATGGAAACCTTTGATATAAAGCCACTTTTCGGCGCCTAGGGGCCAGCACGGGGCTCTTGGTCGCCGGGAACATGGGTAATGCAACCCCACCTGTCAAATCGTTACCGGCCGAAGGGGCCGTTCGGATGACGGCCAAATGGGGCTGGAGCGGGGCGCTGCGGCGGCTCGCCGTGCCGCATCTCATGATTGAAAGACGGTAGATGTAAGCGTTTTAGTCGTGAAGGATCGGCCCCGTTCACGGCGCCGCAATGCCCAGGCGCTGGAGCAGCGCCCGGCCTGGATGGCCGTCGGGGGTCATGCCGAATTTGACCTCTTCGGCCCGGATCGCGTCGCGCAGGTCAAAATCGAGGTGGCCGTCGAAATCGGCGACCTTGTAGCCGAGCGCCGCGAGCTTCTTTTGCAACGCGATGCGCTCGGAGCGCGACGGCTGGACATCGTTCAGCGGCCAGGCGGCGCGGAACGGCGCCGCGCCGTTGATGCGATCGGCGAGATGGGCCACCGCGAGCGCGTAGGCATCCGAATTGTTGTAGGTCTTGAGCACCACGAAATTCTGCGTCACTAGAAACGTCGGGCCGGGGGCGCCTGCGGGAAAGAACAGAATGGCATCGCCGCTGTCAGGCCAGCGGCCGCCGTCGAGACGCTCGAAGCCGCGCGTGCGCCAGTCGCGGAACGAGTCGCGGCTCACGCGGTAGTCGATATTTCGCGGCGTGAGGACCTCAAAACCCCACGACAGGCCCGGCTGCCAGCCATAGGCGCGCAGATAATTGGCGATCGAGGCGAGCACGTCGGGCACGCTCGACCAGATGTCGGCGCGGCCGTCGCCGTCGAAATCGACGGCGTATTTCAAATAGCTTGACGGCATGAACTGAGGCTGGCCCATGGCGCCGGCAAACGAGCCCAAAAATTGCTGGCGCGGGATGCGCTGCGCCTGCAGGATCTTCAGCGCGTCCAAAAGCTCGTCGTGGAAATAGGGCGCCTGCAGTTTCGCTTGCGCCAATGTCGCGAGGCAGCGGAACACATCCCAATGGTCGGCGCTGCCTTCGCCGAACGAGGACTCGATGCCCCAGATCGCGACCAGGATCGATCCCGGCACAGCGTAGGTTTTCTCGACGGCGCGCAGCTTGTCTGCCCATTGGCCGGCTTTCCGTGTTGCCCCGGCAAGGCGCGACGCCGACACCATGGCGGCGATGTAGGCGCCGAACGGCTTGCCGTATTCGGGGGAGTGCTGCATGGCGCCGAGCACGCGGGCGTCCGGCGTTACGCCTGCAAACGCCGCATCGAAGGTGGCGCGCGAAATGCCGAGCGGCTGCGCCTCACGCCACAACGCCGCAAGGAATGCATCGAAAGTCGCGGTTTGCCCGAGCGCCCGGCTGCCCGACAGCGCCAGTGCTGAGAACATCAGCGTGCGCCGCGAGACCGTTGGCTTCCTCACTGCGACGCGCGCCACAAGCGCGAGTGCTCGAGCAGTCTGGCAAAACGCGCCGATTCCGATTTCAGAAATTTGCCGAGCTGTGCCGGTCCTAGATGAAAAACTTCGGCGCCCTGCTTGGCGACGCTGTCGCGGATCTCCGGGAGTTGGAGCGCTTTGGCGATTTCCTCGTCGAGGCGCGCGATCACCTGCGCCGGCGTGCCGCCGGTGGTCATGAAGCAGAGCCAGCCGTCGATCTGCAGGGCGGGCAATCCTGCCTCGGCCGACGTCGGAATGTCGGGAGTCAGCGACGAGCGCTGCGGTGCCAGTATCGCCAACGGCTTTAGCGCGCCGCTGCGCACCATCGGCAGCAGGATCGGCATCGAGGCGGCCCCCAAGTCGACGCGGCCCACGACCAGATCCGGGACCGCCTGGGTCATGCCGTCATAGGGCACGAAGGTCAGATCGATGTCACCGTATTGCGCCAGCATTTCGCCGGCCAGGTAGTTCGGCGTCCCGATCGGCGAAATCGCCATACTGACCGTCTTCGGCTTTTGCTTGGCGATGGCGATAACGTCGGTGATGTTATTGGCGGCAAACGCCGGCGTCGATGCCAGGAATATTTTGGCCGACACCACCATCGACACCGGCGCGAGGTCGCGTTCGTAGTCGAAGCCGGGATTGGGCAACAGCGTCGGATTGACGGCCTGATTGGAGCCGGTCGATAGCAGCATGTGGCCGTCGGGCTCGGCCCGCGCCACAACGCCCGCGGCAATGTTGCCGCCGGCGCCCGGCCGGTTTTCGACGATCACGGGCACGCCGAGTGCCGCCGAGAGATGGTTCGACAACAGCCGCGGCACGATGTCGGTGATGCCGCCGGCTGCCGAACTGGTTTGAAAGCGTAGTGACTTGCTGCCCGGCCAATTTTGCGCAACCGCCGCCGACGTCGCCGCGCTGAGCAAGCTCGCCAGCAAGATCAAGCCCAGCGCGATCCGGTGCATCGTCGGTCCTTTTGCGCGGCATCGGCAGTCACGACAACCGCCGATAGGTTGAGCGCGAGAATGTCTTCGGTAGTTTATCTTTAACGATGCCCGGAAGACGTGTACAGTGCGGAAGCTTCGGCAAGTCGAGCGCTTCGGAGGCGGGCACTTACAGGCCGACACCGGCGCGCAACACTTCCTTTTTGCCACGCACCCGGCAGCGCGTCGACCAGTCGCGGCTTCCACGCATGCGTTGCCGTTCGGACGAGCACTGAGCGCTCATGAACCTGCGTCAGCTTCGCTATTTCGTTGGGATCGTTCAGACCGGCAGTCTGTCGCGCGCCGCGGAGCAACTGCACGTCGCGCAGTCGGCGCTCAGCCATCATCTCGCGAGCCTGGAGCAGGAGCTCGACCGCCAACTGGTGGTGCGTGGTCCCAAGGGCATCGCGCTCACCGAGGCTGGCAGCGCACTCTACCGTCACGCCGAGGCGATCCTGCGACAAGTCGAAAGCGCCAAGCGGGACGCGATGAACGCGCCCAATCTTCCTTGTGGGCGAGTGGCCATCGGTTTTCCAGTCGATTGGGCGGGTCTCTTCGGCTTCGCGCTGTTTGCGCGCATGCGCCGCGACTATCCGCAGGTGCTGCTGCACATCGTCGACGGCAAAAGCGCGCTCTTGCGTGAGCACTTACTCAACGGCCGTTTCGATGCCGCGGTGCTGTTCGTCGATCGGCCGGAGCGGGGGCTCGCGGTCGAGCCGCTGGTGCTCGAGGAACTGTTCTACATCAGCGCCGATCAAGACACCTCGGCGATCCCGCTTGCCGACGTGGCGCAGCGGCCACTGCTGGTGCCGGGTCCCGGCAGCGGCACCCAGCGTGCGGCCCAGCACTTGTTCACCGAACATGGGCTCACCGTCACGCCGGTCGGCGAGATCGATTCGCTGAGCGCGTTCCGCCATGCCATTGCATCGGGCATTGCCAACGGCATCCTGCCGTGGGCGGCGCTGTACGATGGCGGCCGCGAGATCACCCTGAACTACCGGCGCATTGCCGACGCCAAATTGACGCGACCCGCGGCTTTGTGTTTTTCGGAGGTTGCGCAGCGCAGTCTTGCAGTGGAGGCGGTGGCGCACACGCTGAAGGACTTGGTCCGCGAACTCATCGAAAGCGGCACTTGGCAAGGTGCTTTGACCATCCCGCCGATGGCACAGGCGCCGCCCATGGCACCTGCCGAGGAGCTATCTGGTTCGCCGACCCCCCCATAGAAACTCCGAATTGGAACGCCTCCCGATACCGCGTAGGTTGTACGCGGAATCGGGAGGGCGCGAATGCCCAAGGGCATCGACACAGCCGACCGGCATGTTGGGCAGCGGGTGCGCGCCTATCGACTGAGCCGGGGCATGTCGCAATCGGCGCTCGGCGAAAAGATCGGCGTCACCTTTCAGCAAATCCAGAAATACGAGAACGGCGTCAATCGCATCGGCAGCGGCCGGCTGCAGAAGATCGCCACCATTTTGGACGTGCCGATCTCGGCGCTGTTCAACGAGGTCACCAAGGCGAACGCCGCCGGCGCCGACCAGGTGTTGACGCAAATTCTGTCGAAGCCCGACGCCATGCGGTTATTGTGGGCGTTCGACACCATCAAGGACTCAAAGCAGCGTCTCGCTCTGGTCAACCTCGTCGAATATATGGGGCGGCAGGCGTCGTAGCATCCGCACCGCGGCACGTGTCCAGCACGCGACGTGTTGCGCCGAAAAATCTACAGCAGCGAAACCAGTCCACCGCCGTGGCGCTCCAAACGGCCGGCGAGCTCGAGCTCCAGCAAAACGAGACGCACCGATCCGCGGCGGGGAATCGAGTGACACCGGCGTAGGACTCAAAGAGGGCGACGATGCGCGCCCGGTCGTCGGCTTCGGGCGGGGTATCGGATGCGCCGACGTTCGGCTCTATCTCGCGCGCCGGCTCGGCGATGCCCATGATCGGCTGCAGCACGGCGATGATGTCGGCGGCTTCGGTTGACCGGCGTCGCGCCCTGCTTGATCAGCCCCTTGGTGCCTTCGGCGCGCGGATCGAGCGGCGAGCCGGGCACGGCAAAGACTTCGCGGCCCTGCTCGGCGGCCAGCCGCGCCGTGATCAGTGAGCCCGAGGCGCTTGGCCGCTTCGACGATGACGATGCTAAGCGCAAGCCCGGAGATCAGCTGGTTGCGGCGTGGAAAATCCCGCGCTCGCGGCTCCCAGCCGAGCGGCATTTCGGAGAGCGCGCAGCCCGCGGGAAGGATTTCGTCGAGCTAGTTGGTGTCGCGGATAGGTGCGATCCTGGCCGCCGGGGAGCACGGCGACGGTACCGTTCGAGAGACTTGGACGATGCGCCGCCGCGTCATACCGCGGGCGAGGCTGGAGACGACGACGAAGCCCGCTTCGCTCAAATCGCGCGCGATCATTTGTGTGATGCCGGCGACCGAACATTGCGCAAGCCGGCCACGACGACGCGGGCATTTTCAGTGCGTCGGCGGTGGCCGCGGACGACGAGCAGCGGCAGCGCGTCGTCGATCATCTGGAGCCGCTGCGGATAGTCGCCCTCGCCGATGGCGATGAGGGTAACGCCAAGCTCCTCCGCCGCTTCGAGCTCGCGCTAGCAGATGAGCGGTGCCGAACGGCCGCCGCCGCGCCGCGCCACATCGGGCAGCGCCGCGAGCGCCGGCTTGCCCCGCCGAAATGATTGATCAAGGCGCGGAAGGTCCGCGGCCCGACGTTCTGGCCGCGATAGGCGGAATGCGCCACCAAAAGGTATCTGTTGCAATGCAGCGGGCAAAGCCGCAGAGTCGCCCAGGGACGGCGATTGCGGCGGCAGTCCGCCTCTGGGGCTGAGCTTGGACGGCAACCTACCCAGGCAAAAGTTTCGGGTCGAATTGATCAAGCCGTCGCACTACGACGCCGACGGCTATGTCATCCAATGGCTGCGCTCGACGTTGCCGTCGAATTCGCTCGCCAGCGTCCATGGCTTGATGGCCGAATGCGCGCGCGATCGCGCGCTCGGGCCTAAGGTGGATATCGAAATCGCGGCCTGCGACGAGTGCAACACCGTCGTCGACGTCAAAGCGGTGGCACAGCGCATCCGCGCGGCCGGCGGGGGCATGGTCGGGTTGATCGGCGTGCAGTCGAATCAATATCCGCGCGCGCTCGATCTCGGCCGACAGTTCCGCGCGCTGGGGCTGCCTGTGGTGATGGGCGGCTTTCACGTTTCCGGCTGCATCGCCATGCTGCCGACCTTGCCCGCCGACCTGCAGGAGGCGCTCGACCTCGGCATCACGCTGTTTGCCGGCGAGGCCGAAGGCCGCATCGTCGACGTGCTGCGCGACGCCGCCTCGGGCCAAGCCAAGCCGATCTACAACTACCTGAACGACATGCCCGAGATGGCCGCTGCGGTCTATCCGATCCTGCCGCGCGAGGTGGTCACCCGAGTCGCCGGCCATTATTCCAGCTTCGACGCCGGCCGCGGCTGTCCGTTCCAGTGCAGCTTCTGCACCATCATCAACGTGCAAGGCCGAAAATCGCGCTACCGCACGCCCGACGACGTCGAGGCGATCGTGCGGGCCAACGCGGCGCAGGGCATCACGCGCTTCTTCATCACCGACGACAATTTCGCCCGCAACCGCAACTGGGAGCCCATCCTCGACCGCCTGATCGAATTGCGCGAGCGGCAAAAGTTCAACATCCGCCTGCTGCTCCAGGTTGACACGCTGTGCCACCGTATTCCGCATTTCATCGAGAAGGCGGCGCGCGCCGGCTGCACCGCGGTCTTCATTGGGCTCGAGAACATCAATCCCGAATCGTTGATGGGTACCAAGAAACGCCAGAACAAGATTTGGGAATATCGCGACATGTTACTCGCTTGGCGGGCGCAGAAGGTCATGACCTATGCGGGCTATATCCTCGGTTTTCCGACCGACACCCCGGAAACGATCGCCCGCGACATCGAGATCATCAAAAAGGAGCTGCCGGTCGACATTCTGGAGTTCTTTTATCTGACGCCGCTGCCCGGATCCGAGGACCACAAGAATTTGACGGCGCGCGGGGTGGCGATGGACGCTGACATGAACAAATACGATCTCGAGCACGCCTGCACCGCGCATCCATTGATGTCGAAGGAAACGTGGATGCAGGTCTACGGCGATGCCTGGAAACGTTATTACACCGACGAACATGTCGAGACGATCATGCGCCGCGCCGTCGTCTCCGGCATCAACCGCACCAAGATTTTGGATTCGCTGACCATCTTCTCCGGCTCGGCTCGCATCGAAGGCGTGCATCCGCTGCAATTCGGGTTCCTCAGGCGAAAGATCAGGACCCAACGGCGCTACGGCATGCGGATCGTCAACCCGCTGGCATTCTATCCGTGGCGCGCCTTCGATTTTCTCAAAGTATCGTCGCAATGGCTCCGCCTGATGTGGCGATATCGGCGCATCATGGCGCGCGTGGTCGCTGATCCAGCCTCGCGCACGCACTCCGACGAGGCGTTGCGGCCGCACACGCACCCCGGCGAAACCGATCATTTCGTCGAAGTGTTCGCCGACAAGATTCCGCACACCCACGGTGCCCCGGTGCGTCCTGCGGCGGCTGGAGTCGAGTGATCTTTTAGGTTTTGGCGCTCCCGATCTTGCTCTCGCTGCCGTCGATGAGCCGCGCGATGTTGCCGCGGTGCATGATCCACAGCAGCGCCGTGAGCAGCAGGAAGAGGGCGGCGATCCGCGGCTCACCCGTCCACCATAGAGTGAGCGGCGTTGCGGCGCTCGCGATCAATGCCGCAAGCGACGAGTAGCGCGTGATAGCGGCTACCGCGAGCCAGACGGCGCACAAGGCAAGCGCGACCGGCCAGGCAAGGCCGAGCAGAACACCGATATAGGTGGCGACGCCCTTGCCGCCCTTGAATCTCAGCCACACTGGAAAAAGGTGGCCGAGAAAAGCGCCCAGCGCGGCGACGATGGCCGCATCCGCGTCGGCGAAAAGGCGCCCGAGCAGGACCGCCGCGGTACCCTTGAGCATGTCGCCAAGGAGCGTCGCCGCGGCGAGCCCCTTGCGGCCGGTGCGCAACACATTGGTGGCGCCGATATTGCCGGAGCCGATCGAGCGCAGATCGGGCGCGCCGGCAAGCCTGGTCAACAAAATTCCGAACGGAATGGAGCCGCACAGATAGCCGACGACGAACGCCGCCGCGGTGACGGAAGGCGCCATCTAGCCGGCGCGCGCCTTGCGGGCGCTCTCGCGCGCCTCAAAGCCTGCGGCAATCGCGTCGTCCGCGCTGCGATACATGACGAGGGTCTTGAGCTTGTCCGCCGGCGCCCGGGTCAGCGCCGCGAGACCGGGTGCGAACGTCTTTCGCGTCGTGTCGGCGACGACGAATGGCGCCGATGCATCGTCCTCGACGTCTTTCTCGCAATAGACGCAGCGCAGCGTGCAGCGCGCCGGCTTGTCCTCGTCGATCGCATAGAACTTGTTGGCGGCATATTGGCGGTCCGCCGGATCGCCGGTGATGCAGTTGGGGTTATCGCAGGCAAATCCGGTGCCGATCGGCTGCACGTAGACCGGATGGCTTGGCTCGGCGAAGCCGCCCTGAAACTGGTGCAGCGAATTGCTCTTGTGCAGATGCAGCAGGAGCGAGATCAGCGCCATGCGCACCGGCACGCCATAGGCCGCCTGCTGGAAATAAACGGCGCGGCGATCGGTATCGAGGGAGGCGTCGAGCTCGTTGACCCGCGGCAGCGGATGCATGACGCTCGCGTCGGCGAATTTGGCTTCGCCTAAGAATTTCGCGTCGATCTTCGGGTAGGGACGCTCCTTCTCGGCCCAGCGCTCCTTCTGGAAGCGCGTAACATAGACGGCGTCGATCTTCTTCTGCACGAGGAGCCCATAATCGACGTCGGGGTCGGGATAGAGCGACAGCTGGTGCGGCTGGTCGGCGGTGACGTAAAGCGCGTCAAGTGAGCCGCCTTGCGGGGCGCCCGGATCCTTCGACACCATCCGGCAGCGGAATTCTTCGCGCAGCCTGCGGTCGACATGGGCGGGCAGTTCCATGCCGGGCGCGGGCAGGGGATCGATGGTGGCGCCGAAGC
>Ga0306926_10010206_pt1 | contig 10376 bp, 12 predicted proteins | sample flu12Cox44000178_FD_203759 | JGI IMG/M metagenome (GOLD analysis project Ga0306926, IMG submission 203759) | Lab enrichment of tropical soil microbial communities from Luquillo Experimental Forest, Puerto Rico - flux8day.12C.oxic.44.000.178 (v2)... | ecosystem: Environmental > Terrestrial >... | reverse complement strand
GTTTGAGTACGCGTGTCACGAAGGCAATTATGGTCTCGAGGGGATGCTCTCCGGCGCGCGCGCCCAGGAAAAGGACCTCCGATAGGCGGGACGCCGGGAGCGGACATGAGTAAGAAGGCTGTGGTTCAGTTGATCGCAATCTCGGCGCCGCTCGGCGCACAATGGTTGAATCTGACTCAGTTGGATCTGACTCACAGGGGCGAGAAATGAAGATTCGTTCCGCAATGTTTGTGATTTTGGCCGTACCACTGGCGGCACAATGGAACCATCCAACGAGCGGAGTTCCGCGAACCCCTGACGGTAAACCGAATCTATCCGCTCCGGCGCCGCGAACGGCCGACGGCAAGCCCGATTTTTCGGGGACGTGGGACGTCGAGCACAACAAAGCCTGCCCTCCGGAAGGATGCATCGATTTTTACGCTCCTCAGGAGTTCGGCAACATCGCTTGGGGACTCAAGGAAGGCATCCCCTATCAACCGTGGGCACGAGACCTGGCAGCGTCCCGGAGCGCGGCACTGAGGAGGGACGACCCCCTTTCGCATTGTCTGCCGATCGGCGTTGTGGAACTGCAGACGATTCCGATGTACAGAAAAATTGTCCAGGTTCCGGGGCTCCTTCTCATTCTCAACGAATACAATGCGAGCTACCGGCAGATCTTCACGGATGGGCGAGTTCTGCCCACCGACCCGCAGCCCTCCTGGAATGGGTATTCGACGGCGAAATGGCAGGGGGACACGTTGGTGGTGGAAACCACCGGCTTTCGGGACGGCATCTGGCTTGACACTCACGGCGACCCGATCACGGATGCCGCCAAGGTTACCGAGCGGATGCGTCGAGCGAATTACGGGCGTCTCGAGGTCGAGCTTACCGTGGATGATCCCAAGGCGTACACCAAGCCCTGGACCATCAAGCTGAACCAGATCCTGCAGCTTGATACCGATCTGCTCGATTATGTTTGTCTTGAGAACGAAAAGGACCTGTCGCACTTTGTCGTGAAGTAGGAGGAGCCGATCATGACCCGCCTTGCCGCTGCGACTGTCTTGTTGTTGGCCTCGGTGCCGCTGGCAGCGCAGTGGCTGCACTACCCCACGCCGGGGATGCCCCGAACACCGGACGGCAAACCGAACCTTTCGGCCCCTGCGCCGAAAATGCCGGATGGCAAGCCGGATCTGTCGGGCATCTGGGCGTCGGCCGACAACAAGTATCTGCAAAATCTCGCTGCTGACGGGATCGAAGTTCCCTTCCAGCCGTGGGCAGAAAAGCTCTATAAGGAGCGCAGCGAGAACCTGGGGAAAGGCAGACCGTCAGAGCGTTGCCTCACACACGGGGTGACCGACTTCGATGCATTGGGTATCAACTGGAAGATCATCCAGACCCCTGGAATGATCGCCGTTCTTTACGAGGCGTACAATCACTACCGCCAGATCTTCCTCGACGGCCGTCCTCTCCCCAAGCCCACGCAACCCGCCTATCTGGGCTACTCGGTTGGCAGGTGGGAGGGAGAGACGCTGGTGGTCGAGACCACCGGCTTCAACGATGTAGGCTGGCTCGACGACGGCGGCCACCCCCAGACCGAAGCCCTTCATGTGACCGAACGCTTTCGGCGCCGCGACTTCGGCCATATGGATCTCCAACTTACGATCGACGACCCGAAGGCCTATACCAAACCTTGGGGGCCAACCCTCCGCCTTAATTTCCAGCCGGACGACGAGCTGATGGAATCGATCTGCGAGAACGAAAAGGATGTTCCCCACATGGTGGGGAAGTAGCGAAGACCTTCCATGCTCACGACCGACCATAGGGGTGGATACCGACCGACTGGCGAAGAGGTGAGAGCAGGAGAACCATCATGAAGCCCTTCCGGCTGATTGGCGCGGTTTCGGCAGCGGCTCTGATGGGTCTGCTTCCAATCACAGCTTGGTCGCAAGAGCCCAACGACAGCAAATATCTCGAGAGAGCCAGACAGCTCGACCAGCGTATTCTCACGTTTGATACTCACCTGGATCTTCCGTTCGACTACCCCGGAGCGGCGGTGGATGGCACGACGCAATTCGATCTGCCCAAAACGGCGCGCGGCCAGCTCAAAGGTGCGGCGCTGGCCGTGTTTGTGCCGCAGGGGCCGCGAACTCCGGAAGGTTACGCAAAGGCGCGCGCGGACGCGGAGAAGAAGTATGGCCTGATCAAAGCGGTGGCCGAAGAGAATCCGGACCGCGCGGCGCTTGCTTACTCTCCCGAAGACGTGCGGCGCATCGTCGGCCAAGGAAAGTTCGCAGTCGTGGTGAGCCTGTTGAACGCCTACCCGCTCGGAACCGATCTGTCGCAGATCGAGGAATGGTACAAGCGCGGAGTCCGGCTTTTTGGCTTTAACCACGCGGGGCACAATGATTGGTCGGACTCTTCCCGGCCCAGCAAGCCGCTCGGAAACGGGCCGGAAGAGCACGGCGGACTATCCAGTCTGGGAAAACAGGGCGTAGCCCGTCTCAATGAACTGGGGATCCTCATTGATGTCTCGCAACTGTCTTCACCAGCCTTTAAGCAGGTGTTGAGTCTCGCCCGAGCTCCGGTGATCGCCTCCCATTCCGGCATCAAAGCCATCGTGGACTCACCCCGTAACCTCAGCGATGAGGAACTGGATCTGCTGCGGCGAAACGGCGGCGTCGTGTCGGTGGTGGCGTTCAGTAACTACCTCCGGACACCGCCGGGCCCGGCGGAAAGCGCGAGGCCTGCTACTGTTGCCCAGCTTGTGGATGCGATCACGTATGCCGTGAAAAGAATCGGCATCGACCATGTCGGCATTGCGTCGGATTTCAATCACGGGGGCGGCATTGCCGGTTGGCAAAACGAAGGGGAGGCCCAGAATGTGACGGCCGAGCTTCTGCGCCGCGGGTACTCGGAGCGCGATATCGGGAAGCTGTGGGGCGGCAATTTCTTACGAGTCTGGGGCGAAGCGCAAAAGGTCGGCAGAGTGCTCCAGACCCGCCGTAAGTGAGACAGCCGGAAAGACTCGCCGGAAAGCGAATCGGGCCTCGGTCTTGTCGAATGACCGCATGGATATCTCCATCGCCGTTAGGGTCTTCTCGGTTGGAGATAGGGGCGAACGTCGGGCGGGTGAGGACCGGGCGTTCGATGGCGACCCGGTAGGTTCCAAGCTTCAACTCCAGTTGAGGCCGTAACGGGGTGACCGAATCGAGGGGCGGCGGCGGGGCCGCGACCGGTTATATCTACTTTGCCTGTTGGAGATGATTCGCCGCCGCTTACTGCTCGTCGACGGGCGTCCTGGTGCCATGGATCGAGGTGGCCGAGCTCCAAGGCATCCACCGCATCGGAGTCTTGCTGGGCGCAGAACCGGGCGCTTTACTCAATGAGCTGATGCGAACCAAACCCTTTCCGATGGTTCACCCGATTGTCCAGTAGGCCCTCTGATCCCTTCTGGCGATGGGGCGGGTAGCGGGACCGGTTATCCCGCGAGAACCGAACGATCGGGGTGTCGTTCATCCACCAGGCATGCCCCCCGCGCACGGTGAAGGTTATGCCGATCGGAGGCAGACGTTGCGGTCGAATTCAGGCCGCACCCGTGTCCTTGACTCCGTGTCCTTGAAAGCTCGACCCGCATGCTAAACTCTGAATAGGTAATGCCTCCGGACTTGAAGTTGGTGATCCGCCTGCAGGAGATTGACAACCAGCTTGCGGACCTGACGCGCGAAATCACAGCGCTTCCGAAACACACCGCGGAGATCGAAAGAAAACTGGTGTCGCATGAGCGCAAGCTGGAAGCCGACCGTGCGGCGCTCATAGGCAATCAAAAGGAGCGTAAGAAGTGCGAAGGCGACATCCAGATCCAGGAGCAGAAGATCTCCAAGCTCAAGGATCAGATGATCCAGGCCAAGACCAACGAGCAGTACCGGGCATTCCAGAATGAAATCGAGTTCTGCCAAAAGGAGGTCCGCCGGTTGGAGGACCGGATCCTGGAACTGATGGGCGAAGCCGAGCTCCTCGAAAAGAACGTCAAAGGTGCTGAATCAGCGTTGAAGGCTGAGCGGGCGCAAGTTGAGGCCGAGAAGCAGCAGGCGCGTGACCGCACGGCAGTTGATGAAACCGCGGCGTCCGCTTTGCGACAGGAAAGGAGCGCGATCGTCGCGAAGATGGCGCCGGCCACCTACCAACTCTACGAACGAGTTCGTAAGAATCGGCGAGGAATCGCCGTGGCGGAAGCGGTGGACGGCCGCTGCAGCGCCTGCCAATTAGCCTTGCGGCCGCAGTTCGCCCAAGAGCTCAAGCGAGGCGACAAAGTCATGTCCTGTGAGAGCTGCCAGCGCATCCTTTATTACAACCCACCGGTCGCCATCGAGGACTTGAGCGGCACGGTGACGCCGGCCGCTCATCCATAACCCCGCAGCGTTGCTGAAGCTCGGAAGCGGTTTCGAGCTTTCGGGCGTTCCGAATACAATGCTAGAGAGTGCTGGTCGCGATCACGCGCGCTGTTAGTCCCGAGATCAACCGGTGCGAACTGGCGTTTCTTCCGCGCCAGCCGATCGACGTGAAAAAAGCCATCGAACAGCATGGCGAGTATGAAGCGTGTTTGAAAGACCTCGGCGTGAACGTGATCTCCCTGCCGGCCGAGCCGGGCCTTCCGGACTGCATGTTCGTCGAGGATCCGGCCGTGGTGGTTGACGAGGTGGCGGTGATGACGCGCATGGGCGCCGAATCCCGTCGGAGGGAGGCGGAGCGCCTCGCGCCGATATTGGGACGGTTCCGTCCTCTGCGCTGGCTGCGTGACCCCGCGACACTCGAAGGGGGCGATGTGCTTCGCATCGGGCGCACACTCTTTGTGGGACAGTCGGCTCGCACCAACGCCGCTGGTCTCGTCCAACTGGAGAGCTTGCTCGAAGGGTTCGGATATTCAGTGCGTCCGGTCGAGGTATGCGGCTGCTTGCACCTCAAGTCGGCATGCTGCGCTCTCGGGGACCGGACCATTCTGGCGAATCGCGATTGGGTGAATACGGACGCCTTCGCGGGCTTCCGGATCTCGAGCGTGCCGCCTGAAGAACCGCGCGCCGCGAACGTCCTCACGATTGGCGGGACAGCGCTGGTCCCGGCAGCCTATCCGGCGACTGCCGGGTTGTTGGAAGAGTTGGGGTGGAACGTGCGGCGGCTGGATATTTCGGAATTGATGAAAGCCGAAGCCGGCCTTACCTGTTCCAGCATCTTGTTCGAGGCCAACGAACGCTGAAGGACCACCATGCAAAAAGACAAGCCGCTGGCGCTGGTGACGGGAGCATCCGCCGGCATCGGACGGACGTTTGCCCGGAGACTGGCCAGGGACGGCTACCATCTGGTCCTGGTCGCCCGCCGGCACGACCGGCTGGACGGACTGGCCGAAGAACTAGGCGTCGCCGAGACCATGGCTGCTGACCTCGCCGTCGAGGCTGACCTGAAACGGGTCGAAGACCGCATCGCTCGAGCTCCGAACCTGGAATTGCTAGTCAACAATGCCGGCTTCGGAACCATGGGGCGGTTCTTCGAAATTCCTCTGGACGGTCAGGACCAGATGCACCGCCTCCACGTGATCGCGACGATGCGGCTGACACACGCCGCTCTGGGCGGGATGATTCCGCGCAACAAGGGCGCAATCATCAACGTGTCGTCGGTCGCCGCGTTTGGCCAAAGCCCAGGCAACGTCAGCTATTGCGCGACTAAGGCATGGATAAACAGCTTCACCGAAGGCCTGGACTTGGAGTTGAAGAGCGCCGAGTCTCTGGTGCGAGTGCAAGCCCTGTGCCCGGGTTTTACGCTCACGGAACTTCATGATGTGGCCGGTATGGATCGGAAGCCCATTCCGGCGTGGATGTGGATGAAGGCAGAGGACGTTGTCGACGCCTCGCTCGCGGGACTGGCGCAAGGCAAGCTGATCGTGGTGCCGGGAGGGATCTACAAAGCCATGGTATGGCTCCTGCGTCGGCTCCCCAAATCGTTGCACTACGCCGGTGCGCGGCGCTACGGACGCGTCGTGCGGCGCGAGGCTGCTCAAAAGCGATAGGCCTCGGGCAGTTTAGACGCCAGCGTGCGACGCTTATTCCCACGCGGTGGCTGTTATAGTTGTTACAACGTGGAATAAACGCGGCGCGACGGCGTCTACTAACTGGCTGCCCCGGCCAGTAACATGAAGATTGAGACTACGGTACCGATTCCGGAAAAGCGGCGAGGACCGCGACGGATGGTGAGCGGCCCGGCGCTCCCGCGGCCAGCAAGGCTGGAGTGGTTTGAACAGATCGTTGTCCCGCATCTGAATGCTGCTTATAACCTGGCGCGTTGGCTGATGCGCAATGACGACGACGCACAGGACGCGGTTCAGGAAGCCAGCCTGCGCGCCTACCGATTCTTCGACGGCTATCGGGGAGGCGACCCCAAATCGTGGCTGCTGGCGATCGTACGCAACACCTGTATGACCTGGCGACGGCGGACACAGCGGGGGCTATCGACCGTTGTGTTTGACGAGACCGTACACGGCGCAGCCCATGAGTCCAGTGCGGAGGAGCTGCTGGTGGATGCCGGCCGAAGAAGCGCGTTGCGCGATTGCATCGAGGGTCTTCCTGTCGACTATCGGGAAGTTCTCATCTTGCGGGAATTTGAGGAGATGTCGTACAAACAGATCGCGGAGACCGCCGGGTTGCCGATTGGCACGGTCATGTCGAGACTGGCGCGGGCGCGCCAGCGCCTGGAGGAGTGCGTGAGCGGGCGACGGAGGGCTGCCGGTGTATGAACTGCGAATCCGCACGTCAGCTGATCGATCAGTTGTTAGACGAAGAGCTGGACGCCGGCCTGCGGATCGAGGTACGCGGGCATCTGGCCGACTGCCGTGCGTGTCTGGAAGCCTACGCGCGGCTGCAAGATCAGAAGGCCGAGATCCAGGGATACGCTCCGCACTACGAGGCGCCGGCCGCGCTGGTGGCATCGATTCGCGCGGCGGTCGAACGTGAGGCCGCCGGTGAGAAAGCGGCGTTGGCTGCCGGCACCAAGTGGCGTTGGGCCGCCGTGGCCGCTTCGGTGCTGCTGGCCGTTTCTCTCGGCTGGAATTTCGCGATGCTTCGATCCGGTGGCGTCAACCGGGACCTGCTGGGGGAAAATCTTCTTACGAGCCATCTCCGCTCGCTGATCGGAACGCACCTGCTGGACGTGGTCTCCACCGATCAGCACACTGTGAAACCCTGGTTTAATGGAAAGCTGGATTTTTCACCAGACGTGAGAGATTTGAGCGGCGGGGGCTTCCCGCTGGCCGGCGGCCGGATTGATTACCTTGCCGGGCGCACCGTGGCTGCGCTCGTTTTCCACCGAAGGCAGCATGTTATCAATCTATTTGTTTGGCCGGTAGACGCTCTGGCGGGCGCTAGCCCGTGGTCGCGCCAAGGTTTCAACTTGGTTCATTGGGAGAGTGGCGGGCTAAACTACTGGGCGGTCTCTGATATCCCTGTTTCAGAGCTTCAGCAGTTCCAGGCGTTGTACGAAGAGTGAGGGGATGTGCCGCTCACAAGTGCGGTTTTGTGACCGACTGCTGCTGTTGGATCGCCGAGGGGCAGGTGCTGCCTGCTTCATCGCCGAGACACTCCATTGAAATGTCCAGAGCCTCGGTGTAGTGCCCCAAGCGCCTCAGCAGGCCGACCAGGATTTCGGCCGACCCGGGAACCGAATCATCCAGCTTCTTGCGAAAATGAGCCACCGACGCATCCACGTTCTGGCCGAGCAGCGCGCTCAGATACGCGCCGAAGTCCACGTAGGTGTCGGCAAAGGGCGGCTGGCCCGGAAGGTGGTGGACAGGGTCTAGATGCCGGCCGTATTCGGCCAGTTCCCAGGCGAGCCGCAGCGTCTCGCGATCTTCGAGTTCTAAGCTTGCCTCGACCATGGAAGTCAGGTGCGAGTTCTCGGTGTAATAGCGGGCGCCGGTAAAAAGCCAGTTGCGGCCGGCGATCAGCTCGGCGACGCTGGGGGTTGCCGGGATCTGTCCTTCCACGCTGGCGATCGCTTCCTGTAAGGCGGCGACCAGCTCGCTTGAAATCGCGCGCACCAGTTGCCTAAGAAACTCAACCCGGTCGGCGCGGTCCGGGTATCTGGCGGCGCAGCTGATGGCGGTGCAGATGCCGTGCTTGTGGAGCAATAGGGCGAACCCCTTGCGCGGGTTCACGCGCTCGTTAAGAGCGATCTGAATCACGGGTTCGGTGGCGTCGTTGGGAGACAGGTGTTCGATCGCATCGCCGACCGGCCCGGGATCGCCGATGGCGCGGAAGTACGGCCACGCGCCCACGACGTCGCCATCGGCCAAAAACAAGGATCCGGTTTCGCGAGCTGCTTCCCGGACGGCGATTTGGTAGGCGGGCTGTTGCTCGGGCGGGAGATCGGAGATGTTGCCGCCCTTGACCAGAGGAAGTCCCAATCCGTGCCGCGCCCGCATCAAACGCGCCTCAAACACGAGCGGATATTTCTTCTGCTCGCGGAGAAGCCGGACGAGAAGATCGAAGCCAGCCTCGGCTCCCCGGCAGCGGAGCGTCTGGTCCACCAGTTCGAACAGGTCTTGGTCCATCCGGCGTCCCCCTCACCTAGGCTACTCCGAAATACGGTTGCGCCGAATTTTTCATATGAATTTCAGGAGTTGCCCGGGTATGCCTGCCAACCGTCGACCCGGTGAAAAGTCGGATCATGGATCGTGGGCGCTAAACCGGTTACTGACGATCGAGGGCAAACGGCCAGACCGCGGGGAATGGGATCGCTCATTGGATTCAAGCCCAACTCCTTCAGCACGTCAACGCTGGAATGCTCGTTCGCGAGCCAAACAGGTTCGAAAAGAGCGTACCGGTCGCAATCGAACCCTTCGAAGGAAATTCGGCTCGCGGGGCTCGTGTTACACTCGTTAGAGCTGGCTCGATTTTCCTTCCATTCGAATCCTCGAACCGAGTAACGGGCTGCTCCGCTGAGGGTGGGAGTGCTCTTCAGATGACCGATGTTCTGATCTTGGACAACTACGATTCCTTCACCTGGAACCTGGTGCAGGCGGTCGAGGGACTGGGCTCGCCGTGCGTCGTGCGCCGGTCCGACCAGATCAACCTGGTAGAAGTGGCTGCACTCGCCCCGCACCGCATCATCCTGTCGCCAGGACCGTTCGGACCAGAGCGGACCGGCATCTGCGCGGACGTGGTACGGCGTTTCGCCCGTCGTACCCCGATCTTAGGAGTCTGTTTGGGAATGCAGGTGATTGCGACGGTGGCGGGCGCCACGGTGCGGCCTTCCGGGCAGCCGGTCCACGGGAAAGCGTCCGCGGTGTGTCACGCTGAGGCGGGCGTTTTGCGCGGTCTGCCGAGTCCATTTCGGGGAGCCCGGTATCATTCCCTGATCGTAGATCCCGAGACCGTTCCTTCGACGCTGGAGGTGACGGCTTGGACCGAGGACGGAATCATCATGGGCTGCCGTCTCAAGCAGACCAGAGCCGAGGGTGTGCTCTTCCACCCGGAGTCGTTTCTCACCGAGAATGGCGCGGAACTGATGCGCAATTTCCTGGACCTTTCAACAAGCCATGTGGTCTGACCGGCTGGCCCCGTCCTCCCGGCAGGCATTCGTGGAGGGTCTGCACCACGTCTTGGCCGCCCCGCGTCCCGATCGACCCTCTTACGCCGCCGGCTTGTCGTGGGATGGTGAGGCCATCGACGGCGGGGCCGCGCTCTGGGCTCAACGTCATTTTCTCTGGCTGGACCAACCGCCCGCCGCGCGCCTTGCAGTGGACCCGGTGGCCCGTCTGACCGTCACCGACGGAATGGCGACCATCCAGGGCCCGAATCGAAAGGTCTCGGTCGAGACCGGGGGCTTCGATCTGGTGGAGGCGGCTCTCGAGGCGTGGGGCGGGCCTTCGGAAGCTATGTTGGCCGGCTACTTGGGTTACGAGTTGGGTTGCGAGATAGAGGACGTCGTCACGCCCGAGCGGCGCGTTGGCGATCCGCCCGACCTGGACTTGCGGCTCTACGACTGGTGGCTGGAGCTCGGTCCGCGCGGCTGGCGGTTCCACGGAACCGAAGCGTGGCGAGACGTCGGGCCCAAGCGGGCGGAGGCGCTGCTGAGGAGGCATCGCCCCGTGTACAGGCAACAGCGGGCTCGAAGGTCGATTTGGAGGACACCGAGCGATCAGGACTTTTGTGGCGCGGTGGCGCGCACTGTGGACCGGATTGGCCGCGGAGAACTTTTTCAGGTCAACCTGTGCCGCCGGCTGGAAGCCGCCTTGCCGGCCTCGTCGATCTGGCCGCTTTATCTCCGCTTGCGCGCCATCAGCCCGGCCTCTCAAGGGGCGGTGATGCGCACCGGATCGGAAAGCGCGGTGCTTTCGGTGAGCCCGGAACTGT
>Ga0306926_10010203_pt1 | contig 10378 bp, 7 predicted proteins | sample flu12Cox44000178_FD_203759 | JGI IMG/M metagenome (GOLD analysis project Ga0306926, IMG submission 203759) | Lab enrichment of tropical soil microbial communities from Luquillo Experimental Forest, Puerto Rico - flux8day.12C.oxic.44.000.178 (v2)... | ecosystem: Environmental > Terrestrial > Soil... | reverse complement strand
AGCGCATATGCCGCCCTCCGCGAGGCGCTCGACCCAAGGCACGACCGAACCGTAATCGAAGCGCAGGATGAATTCGGTCTGCATGGATACGCGACCCCGCAACCCCCGGACCAGCCGGACGATGTCCGAAAATCCATGCCGCAAACCGATAAAATCGACCAACTCGACCGCACCCTCGGCGGTCTCGAACATGGTCACGAGGATCAGCGAACCGTTAAGATAACGCCGCTCGACCCGATAGGCGGGGTTAACCGGCGCGATCAGCCAGCGTCCTTGCTCAGGTTCGCCGAGCAGCGCCGCGAAGCACGCCGCAGAATCAAAACGCGGCAAGCAGAGCCAGTCTATCGATCCGTTGCGCCCGACCAGCGCCGCGGTCGCACAGTTGCTGATCAGCGCATAATCTTCGATCCGCTGGGTTGCTGCCATGAGCCGCCGATGTCCCTCCGCGGCAAATCAATAAACCAGGGCGGCGGGCAAAAAAAGCGGGGGAGTGGCGCTGATGCCTGTGCGGGCCGCTGTCGGCGGCCCGCACAGTAGGTCAGTCAGGATTGAGCGGGATCAGGGGCTGCCGTGGCCGCTGGCCTTGGGACCGGCGTTGTCGGAATAGGGGCGAAGGGCGACATACGGATCCCAATACGCTCTCGGCGCCGGATAGGCGGACCCGGCGTAATAGTTGTAAGTAGGATAGTTGTAGATGTACCCGTATCCAGGGTAATAGTAGTACGATGGATTTCCTGAAGTATTCGTTTGGTATCTCGGATAATCGTAGGGCGATCAATTGTAAGTATTGGGCGACCCATAATAATTGTAGTACTGAGCGTGCGTGGTCGCCGCCCTGCCCACGAGCAAGCCGAGTCCGACAACCGCCGCTGTCGCCAGTGCTCGCATCGTCATCTCCTATTTGCAGACTCTGTTGTCGACCCTAAACATTTGATCGAGCGAGAACGTTCACTCGGCCATTCCGGAAATCTCGTGTATGAACACTAAAAGTTGAAATTTTTGCGGTCACTTGACGCGTGGAGTAATTGGATAATGACCCGCCTGTGGCATTTGTGGGTCAATAAGCAAGCTGGATCCAGGTGAATTTGTCATTCCTTTTGTCTTCGCAGCGAGCTGCTTTTGTACCTTATTGGGAAATCTTCCGCGGGTGGGTTGCATTTGCCGGGACGGGTTCCGACTCCTTAACCGGACGGCTTAGCGGCGACAGCGGGGGATAAATTTCGCATACCGGAGCGTTGTACTGTGCGTCCGAAAGGCTCGGCAGGGGGACGTGTAGGCAGTGAGGAGACGAGATATGGCTGATCGGTACATGCGCAGCTCCACGAAAGGCAAAATCGCGAGCCTTTCCCTCGCGGTGTTTATCGGCGTGGGCCTGCTTACGCCCGGGACGGCGGCCATTTCTGATCCACAGGACGTGCTGCGGAGCTTTTACGGCGTCTTGCTCGGCACGATGCGAGATGGCCGAACCCTCGGACAAAGCGGTCGTTACGCCAGACTGGCGCCGGCCGTTGATCAGAATTTCGATATTCCGACGATGACCAGGCTGGCCATCGGCCCGAGCTGGGGAACTCTCTCACCGGCACAGCAGCAGCAGCTGCTCGGCGCCTTCGAACACTACGTGGCAGCGACTTACGCTGATCGCTTCGACAGCTATTCGGGCGAGCAATTGCAAGTCACCGGCGAGCGGCCCAGCGGTACGGACCGCATCGTGCAGACCCGCATCGTCAAGTCGGACGGCGAGGCGACGAGGCTCGACTATCTGCTGCATCAGGATCAGGGTACATGGCGCATTTCGGATGTGTATCTCGACGGGACGATCAGCCAGTTGGCGGTCCATCGGTCCGAGTTCCATTCGATCCTGCACCGGGAAGGGGTCGACGGTCTCGTGATGGCGCTAAACCGCAAGGTCGATCTGCTGCGCAATGTCGCCCGGGCGTCTTAGTCGGGCTTGAGGCAGGCGAGGCGGGTGGTCTCGCCTAAGAATGCGCGCCGCTAGTCGCCGCGGCCGGCCGACACCTTGCCGTCGACAATATAGAACCCGATGCCTTGGCCGAAGACCGCCGTAAAGGTGGCCTTTCCCTTGGCGCCTTTGAACAGGCCGGTTCCGCCGGTGAAGATCAGGGTGCCCCTCCCGTCCGTTGCGAAATTATTCGCGTTCGGTTGGCCTTGGGTAAGTCGGTGGGTTATGACCCTGGTCGCAGTATCCGGCGGCGGAATACGCCGGCCGCGGCGAAGCCTATGATGAGCAGGATCGTCCAGCTCGGCGGCTCGGGCACGTCGAGGAACCCGTCGAACGAGGTGGTAGACCCCGGCCTTGAACGCCTCCCCATCATTGGTCATCGAAAACATGAAGTCGGTGAAGCGGCCGTCGACTGAGCGGTACTCGGCGTCCTATAGGCAAAGTTGCCGCTCGAATTGGGTCGAGCCCGCGCGTCTGCGGGCTTGTCCCCGTTAGGTTTCGCGGAGTCGTGTTGGGCCCGGCGTAGCGGGGTCGCTGCTCAGAACAGGTCCTTCAAATCGGTCTTCACAGTGATACGGGTCGCGTGCACCGTGCCCTGGAGGTGGACAAGAAGGTTCCCTTCGAGATCATAGACATCGAACGTAACAGTCCCGAAGTGTTCATCGCCGCCTCGGTCCAGGTCAATTTCTTCGCGGAGTTGACCCCGGCCCTGCAGGGTGTTGGTAGCGGGATCCGAATCCAGGTAAAAGTGATTGAGTGTATAATGAGATTTTCCGCTTTTCTTCCATATCCCGAGACAAAAATTGCCCTGCGCTGCCGGAGCTTGGGAGTTATGGATCTCTGTTCCGTCCGAATGCCATTGCTGGAATCCGTTCTCGAAGACCGTGCCGTCAGGCAGACCGGGGGTGCCTTTGGACACATACGTCACTCTCCAGAACCCCACGATCCCATCAACGGAGGCATCGAGGTCCGCGACCAGCAGAGGCGAGCTTGGCCCGAATTCACCCGTCCGTTGCCACGAGATCGGCTGGAAAGCGCTCGCCTTAAACCCCGACGGGTTTACGCATCCGGCAGACGCCTGGGTGACAAGACCCATTGCCAGTGAGACCGTCGCAAGAGTTCCGGTGATCGCAGTTCTGAACATCGCCTTCTTGTAGCAGCGCATTTCCTCGTCTCCCGTTGGGTTCATGAGCTTCCAGCTCAGACAGCCATTGGGGTGCGCGCCCGCGAGATAGGGCTACAAAGGCGGCATAAAAAAATTGCAAAAATGCTGCAAATTCGCCCCAATCTCTGCAAGATCGAGCCGAAAACGCGCCGGGAATTCTGCTCGAAGGGGCTAAGGCGCGAATACGGGAGGCATCGGCGTGCTCGCCACGACCGAGAATTTTCAGTTCGAGGAGTTTCGCTTCGATCGGCGCGAGGGTCTGTCTCAGCGCGACGAACGCGGCGTCTACGTCCCGGTACCGATGGGCCCGCGCGCCCTCGATGTCCTCGGCGTGCTTGTTGAGCGGGCCGGTAATCTCGTCACGAAAGAAGAAATCATGGCGGCCGTCTGGGCGCGGACCGTGGTCGAGAACGCCAATCTGACCGTTCAGATCTCGGCGCTGCGCCGCATTCTCGATCAGGGGCGATCGGAGGGAAGCTGCATCCAGACAGTCGCTGCCCGCGGCTATCGGTTTGTCGCGCCCGTGACCAGATTCGAGCAAGCGACCGGCTCGGCGGCCGCTGCTCTCGCAATCAGCAGCGGCATCAATGGGCCTGCCGCGATCCTCATCCCGGAGCGCACACCGCGCGCCATCGCGATCTCTGATGCGCCGAGCGCGCAAGCGGCGCCTGCGAGGACCCGGCGCCGGCGCCTTGCCCTCGTCGGCTTCGCCGTGGGGCTTGCGGTCTTGATCCTCGTGGCCGCCGCAGCTTGGCGGCCTCGTCCGGCGCCATCCACCTCCGCGCCGGCGACAGCGGGCGCGACCGCGCGGCCAACAAACGCACCGCGCCTCTCCATCGTCGTGCTGCCTTTCGCAGACCTCAGCGAAGGCGGGGGGCAGCAATATTTCGCCGACGGCGTCACTGATGATTTGACGACTGACCTGTCGCGACTGGCCGGCATGTTCGTGATCGCGCGCAATACCGCCTTCACGTACAAAAACAAGCCGATCGATGCGAAGCAGATCGGCCGCCAGCTCGGGGTGCGCTATGTGCTGGAGGGCAGCGTGCGACGTTCGGGGAATCAGACCCGAGTAAACGCCCAGCTGGTCGATGCCGAATCCGGCGCGCATCTGTGGGCGGAGCGGTTCGACAGCGAGACGAGCGATCCATTCGCCGTGCAGAACGAGATAACCGGCCGAATCGCACTCACCTTGCACCTTGAACTGGTCGGCGCGGAGGCTTCCCGACCGGTCGAGCGTCCCGACGCAATGGATTACATTTTGCGGGGGCGTGCCGCGTCCTACAAATCCCCGACGCGGGAGAACTATGCCGAAGCTGTTGGCTGGTTCCAGGGCGCATTGTCACTCGAGCCGGCCTCAGCTGAGGCCAAGAGCCTCTTGGCGAGCATCCTCGCCGCTCGCGCGCTCGACCGCATGACCGACACAGCGAAGGAGGACTTTGCGCAGGCAGAGGCGTTAGTGCGCGAGGTTCTGACGGTATTGCCGCGGAGCCCAATCGCCCATTATGCCTACGGCCAGGTGTTGCGCGCGACCCGGCGCAACGAGCAGTGCATCCCGGAATATCAAGAGGCGCTCGCGTTCAACCATAGCTGGGTCGACGCTCTTGCGGGTCTCGGCTGGTGCAAGTTCTGGGTCGGATCCCTAGACGAAGCGATCAACTTGCACGAGCAAGCGATCCGCCTCAGTCCCCGCGATCCGCAGATCGGCTATTGGTATCATCGGATCGGACAGGTGTATTTGCTGCAATCGCGCATTCAAGAAGCGATCCCCTGGCTGGAAAAGGGTCGAAGCGCGATTCCTACTTTCCCGCTGGCTTATTCGTTTTTGGGCGCAGCCTATGCGCTCAACGGCGAGACCGAACGCGGCAGCAGGGAGCTCGCGGAAACCTATCAGTTGAGCGGCAAAGTCTGGGTATCCACGATCGCCGACATGAAGGTCACCGGCTATTGGGGACCGCCGAAGATCCGCGCATTATACGAATCGGTTTATTTTGCCGGCCTACGCAAGCTCGGCGTGCCGGAAGAATAATCGTCGTCAGGCAGTGCTATAGCGTTGCCAACACCTACGGCTCCGAAGCGGCGCCCAGATTCCTCGAAGCAACTCGCTTTAGAGCCTGGCCAAGCTGGATGGTGTCGATCCGGCCTTCCCAATATTCGATGAGGGCATCGGTGTTCAGCGCTGCCCATTCGAAGACCGCCTGCTCATCACGTGGTGACAACCGGCCCGTTATGATGTGCGGGCTGGGGCGAACTCCTACTACGGCAGTGTTCGAGACGCTCATCTGATTGCCGTGGGTCATGTTGACTTTGACACGGAGATCGTGGCGCGCGTTTCCCCGAGGGCTGACCCACACTGTCATCGGCAGCCCTGTCGTGCGCGGGAACAAGTTCGCCATCTCGAAGAGTTCATCGGTTTCCGGCTCGCGAACCTGCGGCATCGCTTTATCAGCCGCCGCCGATTTTGGGGATCAGGTAGATCTCGCTGTCCGGGTTGAGCTGGGCGAGATAGGCGTCCTGGAAGATCTCGCCGTCGATCGCGACCGCCATGCTTTCCTCGATCTGACGCCCGAGGCCGGGGAAGCGGCGGTCGAGCTCCAGAACCATCCGGCGGAAATTATTCGCCTCCACCTCGAGCTCGGTCTGCCCGGCGGTGAACCGCCGCGCAGCCTGGCCTGAGAAATGGACGCGCGGCACTACTACTCCGCTGCCTTGGGCAGCGGCTCCTGCGCGTCGATCGCGGCGCGCAGCCGCGGCGGCGACATCGGCAGATCGCGCATGCGGATGCCGATCGCGTCAGCGATCGCGTTGGCGACCGCCGCCATCGGCGGCACGATTGGCACCTCGCCGACGCCTTTGGCGCCGAACGGATGGCGCGGGTTCGGCACTTCGATGATTACCGCATCGATCATCGGCAGATCCGAGGCGACCGGCACGCGGTAGTCGAGGAAGCCAGGATTCTCAAGTCGGCCGTCCTTGTCGTAGATATATTCCTCATTCAAAGCCCAACCGACACCCTGGGTCACGCCGCCCTGGATCTGGCCCTCGACATAAGACGGATGAATCGCGCGGCCGACATCCTGGATCGCGGTGTAGCGCAGGATCTTGACCTGCCCCGTCTCCTTGTCGACCTCGACATCGCAGATATGGGTCGCCCAGCCGCCGCCGGCGCCCTGCGCGTTGATCGACACCTCGGCACTGATCGGCCCGCCGGTGCGTCCCGATTTGAGCGCGATCTCGGCCAAGGGCAGCGGCTCGAAACTGCCGGCATTGGGGCCGGCGGGGTAGGCCTTGCCGTCCTTCCATTCGACCGCGTCCGGGCTGATGTCCCAGATCATTGCGGCGCGCCTCTTCAATTCCTCGACGACCTTCTCGGCGGCTTGCGTCGCCGCCATGCCCGTCGCGAAGGTGACGCGGCTACCGCCGGTCAGGAACGAAAAGCCGATCGAGCTCGTGTCGCCAACGATCGGCCGGACCCGCTCGACGGGGATCCCGAGCACCTCGGCCGCCATCATCGCGATCGACGCACGCGAGCCGCCAATATCCGGGTTGCCCGACACGACGACGGCGGTGCCATCCTCGTTGATGTGGCACGCGGCGCTCGACTCGCCGCCGATGTTGAACCAGAAGCCGGAAGCGATGCCGCGGCCCTGGTTGGGTCCGAGCTTTTCCTTCAGGTGCGGGTGGTTCTTGGCGGCCTCGACGGTCTGCGTGTAACCGATGTTTTGCCAAGTGGGCCCATGCACCGCCTTGACGCCGTCCTTGGCCGCATTCTTCTCGCGCAACGAGAGCGGGTCGATCCCAAGCTGGTCGGCCAACTCGTCGAGACAGCTCTCGACACCATAAGAGGAATTCGGCGCGCCGGGCGCGCGGTAGGCGGCAACCTTCGGGCGATTTGAAACGACGTCGTAGCCGGTAACTTTGGCATTTGGGATGTCGTACATCGCAAAGGCGCACATGCAGCCGGGCCCCACCGGGGACCCTGGAAAGGCGCCGGCCTGATATTTGAGCACGACGTCGCCGGCGGTCAGCCGGCCGTCCTTCTTGGCGCCGAGCTTGACCTCGATGACCGCGCCCGCCGCCGGACCGGTACCGCGGAAGACTTCCTCACGGCTCATGACCATCTTGACTGGTCGGCCGGTTTTCTTCGCCAGCGCGAGGGCGACCGGCTCGAGATAAACGAGCGTCTTGCCGCCGAACCCGCCACCGATCTCGGCCGGGATCGCCCTTATGTTGGAGATGTCGATGCCGAGGAGCTTAGCGCAATAGGCCCGCACCATGAACTGGCCCTGGCTCGAACTCCAGATCGTGCACTGGCCGTCGGCGGCGGCGGAGACGACGCAGGCATGCGGCTCGATATAGGCCTGGTGCACCGGCGCGTTGGAGTAGCGTCGCTCGATGATGACGTCGGCGTCGCGAAAACCGGCGTCGATGTCCCCTTTCGCGAAGGCGACCACCTTGGCGATGTTCGAGGGGTGGTTCGGCTTCGGATCGACACCCTGGGTGAACAGATCGTCATGCAGTAGGGGCGCATCAGGCTTCATCGCCTCTTCGACGTCGATGACGTAGGGCAGCACGTGGTATTCGACTTCGATCAGCTCGCAGGCTTCCTCCGCGATTGCCGGCGAAGTTGCCGCCACCGCGACGACGGCGTGGCCGTCATAGAGGACCTTGTCGCGCGCCAGGCAGTTGCGCGACAGGTCGCGGAAATTCATCGGCCCTTCGCCGACGAATGCTTCTTCGGAGGCGATCGGCGGAAAGTCATCCGACGTGACGATCGCTTTGACGCCGGGCAATTTGAGTGCCTTGTCGATGTTGATAGACATGATCCGCGCATGGGCGTGAGGGCTGCGCTTGACCTTGCCCCACAGCATGCCGGGCATCACCATGTCGGCCCCGAAATTGGCGCGCCCGGTGACCTTGTCGACCCCGTCCGGGCGAATGGGACGGGTCCCGACAACCTTCTGCAATTCTTTCGGCATATATGTCATGTGAACCGTACTCCCGCTATAACCGTCGCCCCGGCTTAGGCGAGTGCCGGGCAGGATCTCGCTATGTCATTGCGCGCGTTGGCGAAGCGATCTCGTGCATGCCTTTGCTCGGCGGATCGAGATTGCTTCGTCGCTTCGCTCCTCGCAACGACCTCTTTATTCCGCCGCGGCGCGCATCGGCTCCGTGGCGTCGAGCGCGGCGCGCAGCCGCGGTGGCGACATCGGGAGGTCGCGCAACCGGATACCGGTGGCGTCCGCGATCGCGTTTGCGACCGCCGCCATCGGTGGGATGATCGGGACCTCGCCGCAGCCGCGCGCGCCGAACGGATGACGCGGGTTCGGCACCTCGATCAGGACCGTGTCGATCATCGGCATATCCGAGGCCACCGGCACGCGATAGTCGAGGAAGCCCGGATTTTCGAGCCGGCCATCCTTGTCGTAGATGTATTCCTCGCTCAATGCCCAGCCAACCCCTTGCGCCACGCCGCCCTGCATCTGACCTTCGACATAGGACGGGTGGATCGCGCGGCCGACATCCTGGATCGCCGTGTAGCGCAGGATTTTGACGTGCCCGGTCTCCTTGTCGACCTCGACATCGCAGATATGGGTCGTAAAGCCCGGCGCCTGGCCCTGCGCGTTGATCTGCACCTCAGCGCTGATCGGGCCGCCGGTGCGCGCCGCCTTGGCGGCGATCGCCGCCAGATCGACCGGCTCGAAACTTCCGGCGTTGGCGCCCGCGGGGAAGGCTTTCCCGTCCCGCCACTCAACCGCCTCGGGGCTGATGTCCCACATGATCGCGGCGCGCTTTTTGAGTTCCTCGACGACCTTCTGGGTCGCCTGGGTCACCGCCATACCGCCTGCGAAAGTGACACGGCTGCCGCCGGTCGAGGCGCTGAAGCCGATCGCCGTTGTGTCGCCAACGACCGGACGGACCCGTTCGAATGGAATGCCGAGCACCTCGGCCACCATCATCGCCATCGAGGCGCGCGACCCACCGATATCGGGGTGTCCTTCGGTGACCGTCACCGTGCCGTCTTCGTTGACGTGGCACGCGGCACTCGATTCACCGCCGGCATTGTGCCAGTAGCCCGAGGCGATACCGCGCCCCTGGTTGGGCCCGAGCGGCACGCTCATCTGCGGGTGGGCTTTTGCGGCCTCGACCGTCTTCATGTAGCCGATGTTGTTCCAGGTCGGCCCGTGTGTTGCCTTGGTGCCGTCTTTGGCGCCGTTGATCTCGCGCATTCTGAGCGGGTCGATGCGGAGCTCGCGGGCCAGTTCGTCGATGCAGCTCTCGACCCCAAACGAGCCGATCGGCGCGCCCGGGGCCCGATAGGCGGCAACCTTGGGGCGATTGCTCAGAACATCGTAGCCGATCGCCTCGGCGTTGGGCAGGTCGTAGACCGCAAGTCCGCAGATACAGCCCTGCTGAACCGGCGAACCCTGAAACGCCCCGGACTGGTATTTGAGCACGGCCCTGGCGGCGGTGATCCGGCCATCCTTTTTGGCGCCCATCTTGACTTCGACGACGGCGCCTGAGGTCGGCCCGGTCGCCCGGAACACCTCTTCGCGGCTCATCACGATCTTGACCGGCCGGCCAGACTTCCTCGACAGCATATAGGCGACCGGTTCGAGATAGATGATCGTCTTGCCGCCAAAGCCACCGCCGATCTCGGCGGGGATCGCGCGGATGCTCGCATTATCCTCGGCGCCGGCGATCCGCGAGGTGTAGGCGCGGACCATGAACTGGCCTTGGCTCGAGCTCCAGATCGTGGTCTGCCCGTCCGGCGCCACCGAGACGACGCAGGCGTGCGGCTCGATATAGGCCTGGTGCACCGGTTTTGTCGTGTAGCGCCGCTCGATGACGATGTCGGCTTGGGCGAACCCGGCGTCGACGTCGCCCTTGGCAAAGCGAACCATTTTCGAGACGTTTGACGGCTTGGCCGGCTTGGGTTCGACCCCCGCGGTAAAGATATCGTCGTGCAGTATCGGCGCATCGTCCGCCATCGCCGCCTCGACATCCATCACATGCGGCAATACCTCGTACTCGACCTCGATCAGATCGAGCGCCTGCTCGGCGATCGCCTGCGAGGTCGCGGCGACCGCAGCCACCGCGTGCCCCTCGTAGAGCGCCTTGCCTTTAGCCATGCAGTTGCGCGACAGGTCCCACAGATTGTGGGGCATGGCGCCAATTGTGCGCTTGTCCGGCGGGATGTCCGGGAAATCGGCGCGAGTCGTCACCGCCTTGACGCCCGGTAACGCCATCGC
>Ga0306926_10010202_pt1 | contig 10378 bp, 8 predicted proteins | sample flu12Cox44000178_FD_203759 | JGI IMG/M metagenome (GOLD analysis project Ga0306926, IMG submission 203759) | Lab enrichment of tropical soil microbial communities from Luquillo Experimental Forest, Puerto Rico - flux8day.12C.oxic.44.000.178 (v2)... | ecosystem: Environmental > Terrestrial > Soil... | reverse complement strand
ACCGCTCTTCCCCGGCGACCAACTCCAAGGGCGAAGTGCTCTATGAACCGAGACTCAGTGGGCGGGATGGAACTACTTTGGCGCTCCAAGTCCGGACTGTCCAACACGTTAGGCCAACTTCGTTCCTTTCGGGAGCAGTGCTCCCACCTACTGCTGAGGATTCATGGTCATGCTCGTGGGCACGTTTGTTTCGCGGAGCGGCCGATCGACGTCTCCTGGCCGAGCGGGTGCTTCAAGACCGTCGGTGAGCAGGTAACCCTCTAGCGCGATACCCGTGGTCTAGACGTTGCGGAGCGTCGAGTCGGCTTCGCCAACCTGGGTATTGCTTCTGGTTCGCACCGCCGTCGATTCACGTGGGAAAGGGGGCTGCAGGAGAGCAGCCCCCTCTCGCCTTGCTTTACAGGATATGCCAGACGCTCTCCCCCTTGATCGCGACCTTTGTGATGCGCAGTACGCCATTGTCTTTCAGGGTGTACACCACGGTCTCCTCGATAGGCGCGGTCGCAGGCTCGACTTTGCACGGGATCTCACCAGCCTTGTGTGCTTCCGTATAGGTGACGGGGCCCGCATCGGTACTCGGGTTCGCCAATTCCACTTCCTTCAACTCAACGAAGCGCACGAAATGATCGCTGCCTGAGATACGATGTTGAACGACGTAAGTGCCTGGCTGAAGCACTTTGTCGCCAGCCTTTGTCGCCTGGGTGAGCGTAATCTCGCCTCTCTTACCCACCTTCATCGCATGTTGCTTTTGCATCGGAACGGCTGCGATCGCAGCCGAGAACAATAGGAATCCTAGACCACCCAATACCAAGTTTTTCATGGTAATTCTCCTTTTATTTGAAATCTCAATGCGATCCTTGGTTCTGAATCTGACTTTTGAGGGATGCGTGTGGGTCGGTGGCGGGGCGGAAGCAATGGCTTTCGCGCGCACCCTGACAGGGTTTTAGATTTTAGATCAGGAGGACACAGAGAAGTGATTGCCGGTCGGGCGGAGACTGATCCTGTGTGTGGATACTCGACTTTCGAACTTGAATCGGAGCGAAATACGAGACTTCCGAGACGAAGCCGGTAATTCCGGTACCCGTGTGGAGGGAGCGATTGGCAGGCGCGACCTTTGCCGGAGCGGAGTCGTACCGGCAGCAGGGACGTGTCGGTGTGGAGCAGGAGGTCCTCAGTTGCGTCGATGACCGTATCTTGTTGCAGGAAGTCTTGCCCCCAAATGTGTTAACTGTACATCCACGCATGAGGCAAACGGCAGCGTACGAAGGGGAAGCGAACGCTAGAAGGGCAGCTAGCAGCCACGCGACTGGTCCTACACGAGTAATCCCGCCGATTCTCCCCGCTTTTTGCCTCGATACCATGTCCCATTCCGCTTGCTTAAGGTTCGGAGCTTACCTAAATACTTATGCTCCGGTTGCGCCCAGGTTTCTGTGATGTGCGTCACATCTCGCTGTGAGCGTCGTCATCCGGTGGGGCGAAGCCTTGTTGTGAAGCGGGCTGGAACATACTTATGGATCCGATCTCTTCATGACGTTCTGGCAGTGGCAGCAGATCAGGTGATTCGACGATTCATTGGCAAGCGGGGCACAAGGCCAGCGCCGCGCGAACAATTCGATCCAACCCCCTTTTGAACAGCAACTGGCGTTGTCGTTGAGTATTGATGCGATACCGGAAAAGAAAGAGTTTGGTTGGCTTCATCCTCGCAAGAGGCAGCACAAGATCCGAACCTGCGTTCAACTCTGGCGGGCCATTGTCTTCCAGCGGAATGGTGCTGGCGTATAGGATCTGAGCCGCAGGAGGAGTTCTGTCGGAGAGAGTTCTCCGAGAAGCCTTGCAATGAAAATTGCCAGGCCCGGATGGATACCTTCCTTCCCTCGACTTCCACGGCGGCGCGCGCCTCGAGTGGATGGAGCAGCAGATCGGGTTGCCACGATCATCGAGCCGCTGATGGAAGTAGCCCTTCCGGTGCACCAGAGTTACGGCAACCATTGGGACTCCGAGGTCAGCGGCGGAAGGCAACATGTCGCCGGCCAGGATTCCCAATCCGCCGCTGTAAGTCAGAATTCTGGAATCCAATGCAATTTCCATGGAGAAGTAGACGACACGAGTCTTTTCGCTATCGACCATAGCTTGCTTCCTTGGAGTGCAGCCGGGTGTCGTTCCGTTGGTTACTCCACGCGCCCGCGCACGCTCCCAGTTCGCCAAGCTCCTGCTCCATTTCCTTAAGGCAGCGCACTTCGCATGCGTCAACCGGCTGTTCCCAGTCGTGGCGATGAACAATATGAATGGTCACTCGGACGTCAGGGCGGTCGCCTCGCTCGCGTGAGTAGGTGAGGGATTGTGTCTCAATTTCCACCTGATACATTGATGGACGCTCTTCTTTGGGTAAGATCCAGTCCGCGATCTCTCTGAGGTCGGACTGCACTTTCCTGCAATTTTCACACCCTGGATCCACATGTTCCGTTCCGGGTTCATGTGTCCCATAAAGCTCAAGCGCGAAGCCGATGCTTCGGATCCCGGGTTTAACCAAAGCGCGCTCCGGAAATACTTCCCAACAAACCTTGTGACGCCGTACCAGATCTTTGATCGTTGATAGGCCAGTTGGTTCGGAGATCCGAATGCCCTTGGGATTCTCGCTGCCTTCAATTCTGGCGTTCATGTCGACCTCCTTTTTCCTCCTGCAGTTTGAATGCAGGCAGCTCGTGTTCTTTGTTTGCTATGAGTCTCAGATTCATGCTTTCGTCCCTGTGTCAGCCCTCGAGCAGTCCTGCTTTACGAAGTTCCGGTTTCACTTCACCGTACCATTTCCAGATTTCAAAGATCGGCGGATAGACGATCAGCTCAAGGATGAAAGATGTGAAGATTCCGCCGATCATTGGGGCGGCAATCCGCTTCATGACGTCTGCTCCGGAGCCCGTGGACCACATGATGGGCACGAGCCCGAAGAACATGCATGCCACGGTCATCACCTTGGGCCTCAGGCGCTTCACGGCACCGTTGACGATCGATTCCCGCAAATCGTCCCAACTACGCATCTGACCTTTCTGGAGCGCTTCGTGGTATGCCAAATTGAGGTAGAGCAGCATAAACACGGCCGTCTCTGCGTCCACGCCAAGCAGGGCGATCAGACCCACCCACACCGCAATGCTCATGTTGTAGCCCAGAAAATAAAGGAACCAGATGGCTCCCACCGCCGAGAAAGGCACGGCCAGGAGGATGATCACGGTTTCCGTAAGAGACTGCGTATTAAAGTAGAGCAAAAGAAAAACGATGAACAGAGTGATCGGCACGACAAGTTTCAGACGCTCTTCCACGCGCAGCATGAATTCGTACTGTCCGCTCCAGACCAATTGATATCCGGGCGGAACCTTCACCTTCTCGGCCACGGTTCTCTTAGCGTCTTCGACGTACCCTCCAATGTCGCGCCCCGTTACGTCCACGTACACGTAGCCGCTCAACCGGCCGTTTTCGTCCCGAATCATGCCCGGCCCGCTCAGCATCCGGACATCGGCAAGCTGAGCCATAGGAACTTGCGCTCCAGCAGGGGTTCGCACTAGCGCCCGGTCCAGCTCCCCGAAGTTGCTGCGGTAGTCGCGTAAATAGCGGACGTTGACGGGATATCGTTCCCGGCCTTCAACAGTCGTCGTGACGCTCTCGCCTCCAACCGCCGAGGTCAGAACCATTTGAACGTCATCCACCGTCAGGCCATAGCGAGCGAGGGCATCCCGCTTGATGTCAAAATCAAGGAAATAGCCGCCCGCCGTACGCTCGGCAAAGACACTGGTCGTGCCAGGAACAACTTTCAAGGCCATCTCGATGTTTTCACCAATTTCCTGAATCTTGATTAAATCCGACCCTAGAATTTTGATTCCCAGGGGGGTGCGCACTCCGGTCGTCAGCATGTCGATGCGGGCCTTGATGGGCATCGTCCACGCGTTGGCCATCCCAGGGAGCTGCAACGCGTCGTTCAACCCGCCCGGTCCGTAGACGAGCTCTTGCGTGCTGATACGATCCGGCCAAGCATGACGCAGGATCTTTTGCAAACGTTCCGGGACCCAGCCTGAATACCAACGCGCTTTGGTGCGCCACTGGTCCTGGGGTTTCAGGACAACTACGGTCTCTGCCATCGAGAAAGGTGCGGGGTCCGTAGCTGTCTCGGCGCGTCCCGTCTTGCCAAACACACTCTCGACTTCCGGAAAGTCCTTCAGGATTTTGTCCTGGACTTGGAGGATCTTCGAGGCTTCAGTCACTGAGATTCCGGGCAAAGTTGTTGGCATGTACAGCAGCACTCCCTCATCGAGTGGAGGCATGAACTCCGAACCCAAGCGGAAAAATATCGGTACGGTCAGCACCATAATCAGCACGGCGGCAAAAACAGTCGTCCACTTGTATTCCAGGGCGACTTCGACTATCGGGTGGTAAATCCGCATCAGCGGCCGGCTGATGGGGTGCTTCTCTTCGTTGTGAATCTTCCCAACAACGATGGTGTTGATTGCCTTCGCGAGCCAGCGCGGGCGGAATTCAAATTTCTTCTGATGGATCACAAGCAGCGACACGGCGGGACCCAAAGTAATGGCCAGCACCGCCGCAATCGCCATAACGAAGTTCTTCGTGAAGGCGAGCGGTTTGAAGAGGCGGCCCTCCTGCGCCTCCAATGTGAAGACTGGGAGGAATGAAACTGCGATCACCAGAAGCGCGAAGAAGCTCGGACCGCCAACTTCCTTGATTGCTGTCACGATCACATTGCGATAGTCGGTAGGCTTGCCCTCTGCTTCCCAGTACTCAAGTTTCTTGTGGATTTGCTCAACCACCACAACCGACGCGTCTACCATCGCGCCGATCGCCACGGCGATCCCGCCCAGGGACATGATGTTGGCCGTCAACCCCATCGAATGCATGGGAATGAAGGAGAGCACGATGGCAATGGGAATCGTAGCGATGGGAATCAGGGCGCTCGGAACGTGCCAAAGGAAGATGATAATCACCAAGCTGACGATAATCAGTTCCTCGCGGAGAGTGTCTTTCAGATTCTCGATGGATCGCTCGATCAATTCAGCCCGATCGTAGGTAGGGACGATTTTCACGCCGGGCGGCAGCGTAGGTTCGATCTCTGAGATTTTTGCGCGAACCGCTTGGATCACCTTCTCCGCGTTTTCTCCAAAGCGCATTATCACGACAGCACCCACTACTTCGCCTTGTCCATTGAGCTCCGCCACGCCACGCCGAATGTCGGGTCCCAGCGTGACTGTGCCAAGGTCGCTCACCAGGACGGGTGCGCCGGTTTTCGGATTGGCTGCGACAACGATCTTTTCCACGTCCTGAAGTGATCGGATATATCCCCGTCCCCGAACCATGTATTCACGCCCGGTGAACTCAACAAGGCGTCCGCCCACATCGTTGTTGCTTTTGCGGACAGCTTCCGCGACCGTGTCAATGGATACCTTGTAGGCCAGCAACTTGTTTGGATCGACGTTGACCTGGTATTGGCGGACGAAGCCGCCCATTGGCGCAACTTCGGCGACCCCGGGCACTGCTTGCAAGGCATATCGGAGATGCCAATCTTGGTAGCTCTTCATTTCCGGGAGGGAGTAATGGCCGGTGGTGTCCACCAAAGCGTACTCGTAAACCCAGCCGACCGCGGTTTCATCGCGCGCCAGTTCCACATTCACTCCCTGCGGTAAACGGGGTAATATGCTGCTCAAGTACTCGAGCGTCCGCGACCGCGCCCAGTACAAATCGGTCCCATCTTCGAAGATGACGTAGACATAGGAATAGCCAAAGTCTGAGAATCCACGGATGTCCTTGATTTTCGGCAAGCCCAATAGCGCCGACACGATCGGGTAGGTGACCTGGTCCTCCATGATGTCGGGGCTACGGTCCCACCGGCTGTAGATGATTACCTGCGTATCCGACAGGTCCGGAATAGCATCGACCTTTGTATTGTTGAGCGAATACCAGCCCAGCAAGACTGCCACGGCGGTAAAAAGAAAAACCATGAAGCGGTTCTGCGCGCAGTATTCGATAACTTTATTAATCATCGGATGACCCCAACTTCTTTTTTCAGTTCTTCCCAGCTCAGGAGCTTTCCGCCGTTTTGTTGAACGAATGCTTCGGCGTCCTCTCGATGCGTAAACGCATACGTGCTCGGCTCGCAGCGATCAAAAATCCTGGTGAAAGGATGTTTTGTTTGGTCGATCAAGCTGCCCGCATGCGGATCACACATGGAAACCTGACTCCCTTCCACATAGAAAGCGCTGTCGGGCTTTATTGGCTTATCTGAAGCGAAGTCCGTGACTTCAACGACCTGTCCTGGCTTTCCCACCTGGAAATTGTGTGTAATCCCGCAACGGATGCAGCACACCCTAAATGGCTTCTTGTCGATCAAGACCACAGCGCTGGAATGCGCATGAATGCTGCGCATACAGATTGGGCAAGCGTTTGGTTTTGTTTCCCGCAACAACCAATAACCTGCGCCGGCAATCCCCATCAGAAAGAGGATGCTCAAACTCAAGGTTGCTGCTTTGCTTTTGTTGCTCATGGCTTCCTCTGGCGCACTCAGTGCTGCATCCCCCCCATGGCGGTCTTCAAACGGCTCTCCGAATCGATTAAGAAGTTTCCAGAAGTTACAATCTTTTCGCCAGGCTTCAGTCCGGACAAAACGACAATGCGGTCGTCCAGCCGTGGACCCAGCTGCACCTTATGCGGCTGGAAATAACCGTCACCGACTGCAACGAAGACGATTTGCTCGGTTCCCGAGTCGAGCACAGCCTCTTGCGGAACAAAGAGCTGTGTTCCATAGGAAATGGACAGGCGGACTTCTGCGAACATGTCGGGCTTCAAATCGAAATGGGGATTGGAGAATTCGAGTCGTGCCTTCACGGTTCGGGTCGTCGGATCGACGGTTGGATAGATGTAAACGACTTTCCCTTGGTAGGTCTTGCCGGGGAAATAGCTCAGAGCCATGGTGGCAGGCTGGCCAACTTTTACAAAGGGAACTTCGTATTCGTAGATCTCGGCGTTGACCCAAACGGTGGAGAGGTCCACGAGTTCATAGAGCTCTGTCTCCGGTAATAAGTACATTTTTTCGTAGACTTCCCGTTTCATGACAAAGCCATCCACCGGTGAGTACATCGTTATATCCCGGCTCACCTCTCCGGTTTCGTCCAGTTTCTTAATTTGAGCGTCACTGATGTCCCAGAGACGAAGCCGCTCGCGCGCCGCCTGGAGTAGGGTTTCCGAGCCTTTGGACACTTCGGAGAACGGCGCCGACCCTAGTTCCTGCTGCCCGCGCCGAGCAATCAGATACTCCTGTTGCGTGACCACCAAGTCGGGACTGTAAAAACTGAATAAAGGCTGGCCCTTCCTCACCAACTTCCCAACAAAGTCCACATAGATTTGGTCCACCCAGCCCGCGATCTTCACGTGGATCCTGGCGATCTTTGTTTCGTCTATCTGAACTTGGGCAACTGTGCGGATCGTGCGGTCGAGTGATTCCTGCTTGACGACACCGGTCCGGACTCCGATCAGTTGCTGTTTTGCGGGAGAAACCATCACGGTTCCGGGAGGCATGTTCACCATGGATTCGTTGGTGTCAGCGTACATCGGTACGAGGTCCATGCCGTCTGGCGCCTTTCCCGGCTTGTCGGAGCGCATTCCCGGATTCATGGCGTCGTACCAGTAAAGAGCCTTTTTCTGGCCAGGAGCGGCCTGAGTCTCGTCTGCATATTTCGGCACTAGGTCCATTCCATCGGGAGCCTTGCCAGGCTTGTCGGTCCGTAAGGAGGGGTTCATAGGGTCATACCAGTACAAGACTTTCTTTCCTCCTGGCATGGCCGAGGGCATCTGAGGGTGGTCCGCGCCTGCTTCCAAGACCTTCTCCTGGGATGCGGCCAGAATCCAAGACGCGAGGGGCACGCGATAAACGTAAGTAGCGATCAGGAGGAGAACCAAGAGACCTATGCCCACCGCAACAGTGACCCTTTTGAAGTTACTTCTCATTGCTTCCTCACTTTATCAGCTCGGCGCCGGTGATTTGTTCCAGGCTGACAAGCGCTTTTTGATAGTTGGCGAGTTCTTCGTAATAGTTAATCTCGTATTCGAGCACCGAGGTGAAGTTCGAAATCAGGCTTTCGAAATCAAGCGTCCCAGTTTGGTAAGCTGCCATAGACGATTCCAATGTGAGTGCCGATTGCGGGACTAGCGCCCAGGTGTAAAGGGTCAGCAGGTCATCCGAGGACTTTGTTCGCAGGAACAGGTCTTTCACTTGAAAAAGCAATTCCGTGTGGATCGCCTCCCGGCTTTGCCTGGCGCTTTCGTGCGCGAAGTTTGCTTCGTTGAGCCCCTCCCTCTGCTTCTTCTTGTAGAAGATGGGGACGTTAATCGTGACATTGAAGCCGTGCATGTCCTTTATGTCAGGGCGTTGCCAGTAATCGTATCCGATCTGAAAATCGGGATAGTATTCCTTGTGCGCCAAGTTGACGGCGTATTGGCTCTGCTCGATGAGCTGCTCTTGGCGACGAATTTCCGGTGAGTTTTCGACACCCTTGTCGATGAGGTCATTCAGCGAGTAATTCAGCGGAGACTTTTGGACAGGTGCCAGCGTGCCAATGGGCCTATCCAGCGGGCGCAGGAGCAAAGTATTGAGCCTTGCAGCCAGGCTGCGTTGCCGCTGGTTTAGGATGGTCAATGTCTGGAGGATTCGGCTCACTTCCAGCTGGGCGCGAAGCACGTCCTGCTGGAGCCCCTTTCCGACCTTATATTTCTCCTCCGCAATCCTCGCCAACTTCACAACCAGGTCCTTATTTTCTTGGGTGTGTGCAATTGCCTGATCGACCGACCACAACTCGAAATAGGCGGACTTTACAGCCGCGCGCACCTGTCGCCTCGTTGCCTCCAGGTTCCATTTCTCGGCGTCCACGTCCTTTTCTGCGATTTGACCGCGGAGGCCGAGTTTCCCGGGGTAAGGAAGCTCCTGCATCGCGCTGATTCCGCGGTAGCTGGAAGGATCGAGATGTTGCACGCTGAAGGGTGTGATGTTTCCCATCCAACCAACCTTTACTGTGGGATCGGGCAGTGCCTTCACCTGCGGAACGCGAGCGCTCTTGGATTTGACTATGCTGGCTTCCGCCTTGATGGCCGGGTGCACGTTCTCGGCTTCTTCGAGCAGGTCCGCCAGCGTCACCACTTCCGTGGCATCGGATGGTTGAACCTGCTGAGCTATTAATTCAGGAGCGCCCAACAATCCCAGAAGAGTGCTTGCGATAAATGCTGCGCGAAATCTCATTTACGAATCTCCTTTCACTTAGGTAAGAGCTGTGCCGGTGTGTCGGCTCAGATACGAGCCGACACAAAGAAGCGCAAAGAGGTTTTGCTAGATCAGCAGCGTGCAGAAGAGAGTGTGCCGGTCAGGCGGAGAAACACTCGATAGAGAGGTGTTTGCTGTTTGAATTTGTGTGACGATGACAGACGGATTCTCAGGGGCGGTTATCGCAAGAGTCGCTCTATGAGCTCGTAGATTAACCTCCCGTTGAACTGTCCGCGTCAGAGGTTGATCTTGTTGGCAGCATGTAGGCGTTGGCGCAGCACATGAGGTCGCTGACGTCCCCGGCATTACCATGGCGCGGCATTGGCCCTTAGACTCGGAGCCTGTGGATGAGCACTCGATCAAAGAGCAGGCTACGCCGCGCAAGGGAGACGCGATGGTAAGCAGAATAGCAAGCAGACAGGCAACTCTACCCGCCGGCCCGGCGCCGTTGCTTCTTCCGCTGATCCAGTGCGGTGCCATTTCAATGAGTTAAGCTCGCAAGCGTGTTTTCGTTTTGGTTATCACTACCCACGCTAGGACGGACGTTGCCCTCTCGCAGTGACTCCGGTCACGGTGTCCCGTGACGGCGCTCACTCAACTATTCCAAGCCATTTGAACAGTCGTGTCCAGTCAGTTTCAAGGGCATTTAGCACGTGTTCACTGGAAGAGTCGTCATTGTCACACTGGCGGCAGTCGTGAAGAGGCCGACGATCCATCCGCAAATAGGATCTTCAATGCAAACTACGCATTTTCGTCGCCTTCATCTCCGCCTGGAGCGGACTATTGCGCTTTGACAAATACAGTGTCAAGAAAAAAGAATATCGTCTATAAGCAAATTTTATCGGGGCCTTAGGCTCGAACCAACGACGCTAAGGGCTTCGGTCATCGCCGTGAATCCGAACGGCGGGGTGTGGTGGTTTTCGTGTGCCGTTATTGTCGGTCAAAAGTGTTTGTTGCTTGGAACCACGAATCGCTTGACTGTCGTTCATCCTGGACATAGCATTTAGGCGATCCACTTATTGGTGCTAGCCTCGTGGCTGGTACCGACTAGGAGGGCGGTCCATGAGTACCGCT
>Ga0306926_10010201_pt1 | contig 10379 bp, 8 predicted proteins | sample flu12Cox44000178_FD_203759 | JGI IMG/M metagenome (GOLD analysis project Ga0306926, IMG submission 203759) | Lab enrichment of tropical soil microbial communities from Luquillo Experimental Forest, Puerto Rico - flux8day.12C.oxic.44.000.178 (v2)... | ecosystem: Environmental > Terrestrial > Soil... | reverse complement strand
CGAAACGCAGCGTCGCGACAGCTGGTGGCTGGAAATCTTGCCGGTGTTCTTGGTGCTCAGCGCTTTCGGCCTGTATGCCACGTTCCGCGCCTTCGAGGGAAGATTCTACGAGTGGGGGCCTTATCTTTCCCCGTTTTATTCTCCGCTGATCGACCCGCAGCACCATTGGCTGCCGAGAGCGATTTCTCCCGCCCTGGTGATCCTTTTGGCTCCCTTGGGTTTCCGCGCCACCTGCTACTATTACCGCAAAGCCTACTATCGTGCGTTCTTCCTCGATCCTCCGGCCTGCGCGGTCGGCGAAAGCGGCAAACGCAACTACAAAGGCGAGACCGCCTTTCCCTTTCTCCTGCAGAACCTTCACCGCTACTTCCTTTATCTTGCTGTCTTGTTTCTCGTGTTTCTGTGGCACGACGCCTTCCAAGGGTTTTTCTTCCGCGGCCGCTTGGGCGCGCCGGAATTCGGCGTTGGCCTCGGCTCGCTCGTCCTGCTCGCCAACGTCACGCTGCTGACGCTCTATACTTTTTCTTGCCACTCCCTCCGCCACCTGGCCGGCGGCAAACTGGACTGCTTCTCCTGTTCCGCATTCGGTCCTCCCCGCCACGACGCCTGGAGCGCCCTCAGTGTCCTCAACGAACGCCACATGCTTTTCGCCTGGTTGAGCCTTTTTTCGGTCGGTCTGGCCGACCTGTACATCCGCAGCGTTGCGTCCGGCCTGCTGAAGGATCTGCGACTCCTGTGACCGCCACCTACGAAACTCACGAACACGACGTTTTAATCATCGGCGCCGGCGGCGCGGGTCTTCGCGCGGCAATTGAGGCGCTCGCCAACGGAGCGAACGTCGGGCTGGTCTGCAAGTCTTTGCTGGGCAAAGCGCACACGGTGATGGCCGAAGGCGGCATCGCCGCGGCCATGGGCAACGTGGACAAAGCCGATGACTGGCGCACCCACTTCTCGGACACCATGCGCGGTGGAAAGTTTCTCAACAACTGGCGCATGGCCCAGCTCCACGCCCAGGAAGCACCCGAGCGGGTGCGAGAACTCGAGCAGTGGGGCGCCCTGTTCGACCGCACCGAGCGCGGCGAGATCCTGCAGCGCGCCTTTGGCGGCCACACCTACAAACGCCTCTGCCACGTCGGCGACCGCACCGGCCTCGAGCTCATCCGCACCTTGCAGGACCGCGGGGTCCAGCAGGGCATTGACGTGTACATGGAGTGCACCATCACGCGCCTCATCGAGGACGGCGGCCGCATTGCGGGGGCGTTCGGGTACTGGCGCGAAACCGGGCGTTTCGTGGCCTTCAAAGCCAAAGCCATCGTCATCGCCACGGGCGGCATCGGCAAAGCCTACAAAATCACGTCCAACTCCTGGGAGTACACCGCCGATGGCATGGCGCTAGCCTACGAATCCGGCGCCGAGCTTATGGATATGGAATTTGTCCAGTTCCATCCGACCGGCATGGTTTGGCCTCCCGGTGTGCAGGGACTGCTGGTTACCGAAGCGGTGCGCGGCGAAGGCGGCATCCTCCGCAACAAAAACGGCGAGCGCTTTATGGAAAAGTACGACCCTAAGCGCATGGAGCTATCCACACGCGACATCGTGTCCCGCTCGATCTATACCGAAGTCCGCGAAGGCCGCGGCACCGAGCACGGCGGAGCCTATCTCGACATCTCCCACAAACCCGCGGATTACGTGAAGAAAAAGCTCCCCAGCATGTACCACCAGTTCAAGGAACTCGCCGACGTGGACATCACCACCGGTCCCATGGAAGTCGGCCCCACCTGCCATTACATGATGGGCGGCATCCGGGTGGACGCGGAAACCGCGCAGTCCACTCTTCCCGGCCTATACGCTGCCGGGGAAGCTGCGGCCGGTTTGCACGGAGCGAATCGCCTCGGCGGCAATTCGCTTTCCGACCTGCTTGTGTTCGGCCGCCGCGCCGGCAAGTCCGCCGCCGACTATGCCAACCGCGCTCCGGAAGCGCGGCTTGATTCCTCCCAACTCGAAGCCGCGGAGCGCGAAATGCTGGCTCCGTTTGAGCGCACCGCCGGCGAATTCCCGTACGAAATCCACCGCGACCTGCAGGACACCATGCAGTCCCTGGTCGGAATTTTCCGCAACCGGGACGATCTAGAGAAAGCCCTCGACGCCATCGAGCGGCTCAAGCCTCGCCTGGACCGGGTCCGCATCGACGGTTCCCGCATGTTCAATCCCGGCTGGCACCTTACCCGCGATCTGCGTGCGATGCTGCTCATTTCGGAAGCCGTCACCAGGAGCGCGTTGGCCCGCGAGGAAAGCCGGGGCGCCCACAGCCGCATCGATTTTCCGAATACCGATGAAGCCTGGGGCAAGAAAAACAACATCGTCGCCAGCGTCGACGGCACCATGACCATGCGCGAGAATCCGGTCGCCGAATTGCCGGAGGAGTTAAAGAAGATTTTGCAGGAAATCAAATAGCGTGTTGGGACGACTGCCATGCCCGTTCGGGAGCTTCCGTCCGGAGCACCGCCCGTCGGGAGCAGCGGGCTAGGCGGCCTCCAGGCACAGGTAGTCCAGGAGATACCATGGCCGAAGCAACGTTGCGCGTATTCCGCGGCAGCCGCGAAGGCGGCAAGCCAGTGGACTATCGTGTTCCCATTGCGCCCGGCATGGTCGTTCTCGACGCGCTCCACTCCATCCAGGCCCACCAGGCGCCCGATCTGGCGGTTCGTTGGAATTGCAAAGCCGGCAAATGCGGCTCCTGCTCGGCCGAAGTCAACGGCCGTCCCCGCCTCACCTGTAAAACCCGTATGGATTCGCTCCCCCAGAACGAACCCATCATCGTCTCGCCCATCAAATCTTTTCCCCTGATCAAGGATCTGGTCACCGACGTCTCCTGGAATTACGCGGTCAACAAAAAGATCCCCGCCTTCCAGCCTCGCCCCGGCGTTCAATGGAAAATGGATCAGCGTGACGTCGACCGCGTGCAGGAATTCCGCAAGTGCATCGAGTGTTTCCTGTGCCAGAACGTCTGCCACGTGCTGCGCGATCACCACAAGAACGAATCGTTCGGCGGCCCCCGCTTTTTCGTCCGCATCGCCGGTCTTGAAATGCATCCTCTCGACGGTGTCTCGCGCACCGCGCTTCTGAAAGACGAGTTGGGCCTCGGCTACTGCAACATCACGAAGTGCTGCACCGAGGTCTGCCCCGAAGAGATCCGCATCACCGACAATGCCATCATTCCGCTCAAGGAACGAGTGGTGGACGAGTTCTACGACCCCATCAGCATGCTGGTCCGCAAGATTCGCGGCGCCTAGGGCTGCCGAGCGGTCGGCTTCCGGGGCGGAGCTTGCGCTCCGCGGTCGAGGGTTGGGCTTAGAATGGCTGTGACTCTTGAGGCGCAGGTTTTTGAGGAGCCGCGTCTCGCGCGGAAACCCGAGGGAGGCTTAGATGGACTACCAACTGAAAGCCATCTCCAAATCCGGCATCGGGGAAGCCCTGGCGAAGGTCGAACTCTACCGTTATCTCAACGAACCCGAGGAGTCCGAGTCCATCTGTCGCGACATCCTCGCCGTTGATCCCAACCAGCAGCTGGCGCTGCGCCTGCTGGGTCTGTGCCTCACGGACCAGTTCTCGGGCGGCGCCGCGGACCGCTATCGCGAAGTCGAAGAGATCTTCGCGCGCCTCGCTGATCGCTATGAGCAGTTCTACTACACGGGCCTCTACTTCGAGCGCCGGGCCAAAGCCCAGCTCCGCGCCGGGCAGTCTCCGCACGCGGTTTTCCCGCTGTTCGAACGCGCCCTCCACAGTTTCGGCGAAGCCGAAAAACTGCGACCCGCGGGAAACGACGATAGCATTCTGCGCTGGAACCGCTGCGTTCGCCTGCTGCAAACCCCTTCGCTCGTGTGGGAAGAGCAACTCGCTTCGTTCGACGCCGAAGACGCCCCTCCCCGCTAGGTTCTTATTCCTTCATGCGTGCCGTCGACCTCATCCGTAAAAAACGCGATTCCGGCGAGCACTCTCGCGATGAAATTGAGTTTCTGATTTCCGGCTACACCCGCGGCGAGATTCCCGACTATCAGTTTTCCGCCTGGCTCATGGCTACCTGGATTCGGGGCCTCTCTCGCGCGGAGATCGCCGCTCTCACCGAAGCCATGCTTTATTCGGGCGAAGTGCTTTCCTTCCCCGAGCTTCCCGGGAAAAAAGTGGATAAGCATTCGACCGGCGGCGTCGGCGACAACACCTCGCTGATCCTGGCCCCCATCGTCGCCGCCGGCGGGCTCACGGTTCCCATGATCAGCGGACGGGGCCTAGGCCACACCGGCGGCACGCTCGACAAACTCGAGTCGATTCCGGGCTTTGATACCGCCCTTCCGCTCGCCGACTTTCGGCGCGTCCTTCACCAGTGCGGCATGGCTCTGGTCGGCCAGACCGCCGAGATCGCTCCCGCCGACAAGAAGATCTATGCCCTGCGCGATGCTACTTCCACCGTCGAGAACATCGGGCTGATCTGCGCCTCCATCCTGAGCAAGAAGCTCGCCGAAGGAATCGACGCCATCGTCTTCGACGTGAAGACCGGTTCGGGCGCTTTCCTGCAAAAGGAGAGGGACGCCGTCCGCCTGGCAGAGCTCATGGTGGAAATGGCGGAGCGCATGGGCAAAAAGGCGGTTGCGCTCATCACCGACATGGGGCAGCCTCTCGGCCGTTTTGCCGGCCACTCCCACGAAGTCATCGAATCCATTGAGACCCTGCGTGGCCGCGGTCCTGCCGATCTTCTCGAATTGAGCATCGAGCTGAGCGCCTGGATGTTTTACTTGGGGGAACGCAGCAGCTCGGTCCGAGAGGGGCGCGCCCTTGCTCACCAGCTGGTGGCTTCCGGCGAAGCTCTCGAGAAATTCAAGCAAGGAATCACCCTGCAAGGCGGCGATCCCCGCGTCGTCGATGACTATTCGCTCCTGCCGCTCGCCAAGAACCGCGCCGAAGTAAAAAGCCTCTCGAGCGGCTTCCTGTCAGCGACCAACTGCATGGAATTCGGCATGGCCTTAGCCCAACTCGGAGGCGGGCGCGAGAAAAAAGAAGACCCCATCGATCCCGGCGTGGCGCTTGAATTTCACAAGCGCATCGGTGACGCGGTCGCGGCTGGCGACACCCTGGTCACCATCCACTACAACTCCTCCGCCGGACTCGCTGAATGCCGCACCCGCATCCTCGAGAGCTTCGTCTTCTCGGATCAGCCCGTCGCGCCCGAAACACTGATCCGCGGCCTCATCGGCGCCGGACGGTAGTGGCCGGCAGCCGCGACGCGGTTTTTCTTTCCTCGCCGGCACCAGCAGAGCACTTCGGATAGGGCAGCCGTGCCTCTCCCTTGCTCCAAACCGGGCCGGCTGCTTTCCCGTACGGCCTGCCGCCCCTCGCCTTTTCCGAAGAACCTGCTAAAGTCTCTCTTCCCCTAAAGGAGCCGACCTTGGGACGTTTCACCGGAATCTTGGGTATGGCTGTAATCGTCGCTCTGGCCTACGCGTTCTCGACCGACCGCCGCGCCATTAAACTCAAGACCATCGCCTGGGGACTCTTCCTGCAGCTGACTCTCGGTTACTTCGTCCTGCGCTCCTCTCTAGGCGCAAAAGTCTTTACCTTCCTCGGCGACGGCGCCAACAAACTCCTGAGTTTCTCGTACGCCGGCTCCGAGTTTGTCTTTGGAGACATCGGCTTTCCGAAAGAGATTTCCCGCCTCGGCCTCTCTTTCGCATTCCAGGTTCTCCCGACCATCATCTTCATCGCCGCATTTTTCGCCGTGCTCTACCACATCGGCCTGATGCAGCTCATCATTCGCGCCGCAGCCTGGGTGATGACCCGGATCATGGGAGCCAGCGGGGCTGAATCGCTCAACGTCGCCGCCAGCATTTTCATGGGTCAGACGGAGGCTCCGCTGACCATCCGTCCCTTTCTTCCCAAACTTACCCGGTCCGAGCTCATGTGCGTGATGACCAGCGGCATGGCCCACATCTCGGGCGGCATGATGGCCGGATATATCGCCGTGGGCGGCGCCGATCCGAAGAATCTTCTTACCGCCGTCATCATGACCGCTCCGGGCACGCTGCTCATGGCTAAAATGCTGGTTCCCGAAACCGAGGAGCCGCTCACCGCGGGCCGCGTCGAAATGCCCCAGATGGAGAAAGAATCGAATGTCCTCGGCGCTATCGCCCGCGGCACCTCGGACGGCTTGCAGCTGGCCCTCAACGTCGGAGCCATGCTCATCACCTTCATAGCCCTGCTTGCCCTGCTCAACGCCATGATGGGCGGAATCCACAGCTGGCCGCACATGCGCTGGTTCCCGGAAAGCCTGCAAACCATCTTCGGCTGGGTTTTCGCTCCCGTCGCCTGGCTGATAGGGATCCCATGGCACGACGCCGCGAAAATCGGCAATCTGCTGGGCACGAGGATGGTCATCAACGAATTTGTCGCCTTCAGCGAGCTGGGGCCGATGAAAGGCAGCCTCGATCCGCGGTCGTTTACCATCGCCACCTTCGCCCTGTGCGGCTTCGCAAATTTCAGCTCCATCGGCATTCAAATTGGAGGCATCGGCGCTCTCGCCCCCGAACGGCGCAACGACCTGGCCAAATTCGGGGTTCGCGCCATGCTGGCAGGCACCATGGCCAACTTGATGTCCGCTTCCATCGTTGGCCTGTTAAGCTAGGTTCCATTTGGTTGGTGCCCTTAGCCTTTGCGCTTCGATCCGGGCGGTGCGGCGTTCGTCCGGAGTCGCGATTTATCGCCGCGCATGACCGCAACCGGCGTTTTCGCGCCGGTTGGCGCATGCCATGTTCCGGCAGTTTTGTGAGGATTTGGCTTTTTCATGCCGAACAAAAAACAGCGTGCCCAGGCAACTCGCGAACTCCTCCAGGCCGACCAGGCTGCCAGATTCATCGAGCGCAAAAGCAAACTTCGCCCGCAGATCGCGGTGGTCCTCGGCTCCGGCCTGGGGGCCTTTGCCGACGAATTCGAGAACTCCGCCAAGATTCCCTACACCCAAATCCCGCACTTTCCTCGCTCCACGGCCATCGGACACGCCGGGCAGCTGGTTCTCGGGACCATCGATGGCATTGCGGTGGCCGGGATGCAGGGCCGCGCCCATCTCTATGAAGGCTACTCCGCCAAACAAGTCGCGTTTCCGGTACGGGTCTTGTCCCGCATGGGCATCAGGGCGCTCATCGTGACCAACGCCGCGGGTGGAATCAATCTCAGCTATTCCGAAGGCGCTCTGGTGATTTTGCGCGACCACATCAACCTGCAGGGCGCCAATCCTCTGATCGGTCCGAACGACGACAGCCGCGGCCTTCGGTTCGTCGATATGACCCGCGCTTACGACCCCGAGTTCCGCCGCTTCGTCGCCGAAGAAGGCAAGAAACTACAACTCTGCCTGCACGAAGGCGTCTATCTTGCGCTCGCCGGTCCGAACTACGAAACGCCGGCCGAAATCCATGCTTTTCGCACCCTGGGCGCCGACCTGGTCGGCATGTCCACCGTTCCCGAAGTTCTCGCGGCACGCCATGCCGGGATTCGCGTCCTCGCAATCTCCTGTGTAACCAACATGGCTGCGGGCATTACCGGGGCGGCCCTCACCGCCGAAGAGATCCTCACGAGCGGCGCCCGGGTCAAGCATCAGCTCATCGCCCTTTTGAGAGCGGTCATTCCGCGCATCGCCGCCTGTGTCTAGCGGCAGCGCCGACATGCGGTCCCGGAGGTCCTTTTGAGCGACTACCAAGCCCTGATCGCCGCTGCCAGCCAAGCGCGGCAGAACGCCTACGCTCCTTACTCCAATTTCCGCGTAGGCGCCGCTCTCCGCGCCGCTTCCGGCCGTATTTTTGGCGGCTGCAACATCGAGAACGCCACCCTGGGCCTCACCGTTTGCGCCGAGCGAGTGGCCCTGTTCAAAGCCGTGAGCGAAGGGGAGCGCGGCTTCGACGCCGTCGCCGTGGTTACCGACACCAGCTCGCTCACCCCTCCCTGCGGCCCCTGCCGCCAGCTCATCTGGGAATTCTGCGGCGACGTTCCGGTCATCCTCGCGAATCTCCGGGGCCAAATGGAAGTCGTGCGCATGGGTGAGCTTTTTCCGAGGCCCTTCGACGGCAGCAACCTCTAGAGGCTGCTAGAGAGCCGTTCCGCCTGCGCATCGAAACTCGGCCCAATTTAGATTTTGGCGCTTCGTCACCCTGGCTTATAATATTAAGTTTGACCACACCCTGAGGGAGATGTACGGAATGGCTGGAGTACTGGACAATCGCAAAACAGGCGTCCGAGTGATTCTCGGAGTCGTCGTCGGCTTGCTGGGCATCACCATGCTCACTTATCTCGTGCCGCAGGGACCGGGCACGGACGCCAACGACTCTTCAGACACGGTGGCGAGAATCGGCGACCAGACGGTTTCCCTGGCCGACGTCCGCCAGCAACTCGGCGAAATTGAGCGCCGCAACCAGGTTCCGAAGGCGCTCGAAGGCCTGTACGCCCGGCAAATCCTCAACCAATTGGTCTATAGCAAGGAAATCGAATACGAAGCCAAGCGTCTCGGCATTAAAGTCACCAACGAAGAGATCGCTGACCGCGTCAAGCAGTACCTGCCGACCGCCTTTAACGGCGACAGCCCCGTCGGGATGGACCAATACACACAGCAGGTGCAGCAGCGCTTCCAGATGACCGTTCCGGTGTTCGAGAATCTGGTGCGGCAGGGCTTGCTCGAGGAGAAGTTCCGTCGCCTGGTTACCGATGGCGTCAGTGCCGGGCCGGACGAGCTCGTCGAGCAGTATCGTTACCAGAACGAGAAGGTGAAGCTCGATTACGCCTTCATCAAGCCCGAAGACCTCGAATCCAAAGTCACCGTGGACAACGCGCAAGTCGAGGCCTACTACCAGAAGAATAAATCGCAGTACACGGTTCCGGAAAAACGCGTCGTCGAATACGGTCTGGTAGATCTTACCAAGCTACGCCAGAACGTCTCGGTCTCCGACGACGAGCTCAAAGCTAAGTACCAGCAGAACATCCAGCAGTATCAGGTGCCAAACCGGGTGCACGCCCAGCACATCCTGTTTATGACCGTCGGCAAGACCGACGCCGAAGTCGACGAAATCAGGAAGAAGGCCGAGGACGTTCTCAAGCAGGCGAAAAAGGGCGCAAAGTTCGACGAGCTGGCTAAGAAATACTCCGAGGACCCCGGCAGCAAGGATAAGGGCGGGGATCTCGGCTGGCTGATACAGGGGCAAACCGTACCGGAGTTCGAGAAAGCCGCCTTCTCTCTCGAGCCCGGCGCCATTTCCGACCTGGTCAAGACCCAGTACGGCTTCCACATCATCAAGGTCCTTGAGAAGGAGACCGCGCACACCAAGTCGTTCGACGAAGTGAAAGACTCGATCCGCGGGCCGCTGCTGAACAACATGGCGGAAGATCAAGAGAACAAGATCGCCGACCAGATCAGCGCCGCCGTTCGCAAATCGAACAAGACCCCGCTGGCCGTCCTGGCCCGCGACTTCCACCTGGAAGTTGCTGAAACCAGGCCAATTACGGTTACCGATGCGCTGCTCGAACTGGGCAACTCGAGCGAAGTGAAGGAAGCCATTTTCCGCTTGCGTGAGGGAGAGGTCAGTCAGCCCATCTCTACCGACCGCGGTTATGTGGTGCTCTCGCTCAAGCAGATTCTGCCGGCGCATCAGGGCACGCTTGAAGAGGTGCGCGACAAGATCATCGCCTCCTTGAAGCAGGAAAAGGCGGTCGGGCTGGCTCGCAATAAAGCCGAAGAGCTCAGCAAGCGCGTCAAGGCCGGAGAAAAGTTCGAGACTGCCGCAAAAGCCCTCGGTCTCGATCCCAAAACCAGCGACGATTTCTCGCGTGCGGCCTCGATTCCCGGCGTCGCCAGCGGCAAGCAGCTCGGCGCAGCGTTCGGGATGAAGGCGGGGGAGGTTTCGGCTCCCGCTCCCATCGGACCGAACTGGCTGGTTTACCGCATTCAGTCGAAAACCGAAGCCAACATGGCCGATTTTGACAAACAGAAGAAAGAGCTGACCGACCAAGTGCTCAACGAGAAGCGCGGATTGGCCTACGAGGCGTTCCGTTCCGGCTTGGAAGAACAGCTGAAGCAGGAAGGCAAGCTCAAGCTGATGCCAGACAAGCTCAAGAGCTTCGGCGACCTGACGCAAATGTAATTGCCCGCGGTGATATCTAAGTATAACAAAATAATAGCTTTACGATTTCCTCAGGGGTACTTGCGCTCCGCTTCCCCCCCCTTTACCCTATAGGTGTCTCCTTTAGCTCACGTTTGGCTGCAGCTGCCCGGCTCGGCGACCTCTCAGCGGAAGGATGCTTCGTTCGTTTGGCTTCTCCGTACCTCATAACTTTTTCTATTGACGGTTTGT
>Ga0306926_10010195_pt1 | contig 10380 bp, 13 predicted proteins | sample flu12Cox44000178_FD_203759 | JGI IMG/M metagenome (GOLD analysis project Ga0306926, IMG submission 203759) | Lab enrichment of tropical soil microbial communities from Luquillo Experimental Forest, Puerto Rico - flux8day.12C.oxic.44.000.178 (v2)... | ecosystem: Environmental > Terrestrial >... | reverse complement strand
AGGAATCGCTCCGCGGGATCGCGCCGGAGCGACTGATTTTTCTCGACGAGCGTGGAGTGACCACGCAAATGACCCGCGCCATGCCCGTGCCTGTGGCGGGCAGCGGGTTGCCGAGGCCACTTCGCAGGGTCATTGGAAGATACTGACTATTCTCGGCGCTCTCCGCCTGCGCGCTCGGGTGGCGACGATGACCATCGCGGAGCCCACCGATTGGGGACATCGTTCTGGCCTACGTGGAACCAGTGCTGTGCCCGGCCAGGCGACGTGGTGATCATCGACAATCTCAGCGCCCACAAGGTAGCAGGAGTGCGCGAACGCATCCAGACCGCGGCGCAGACTTGGTCTACTTGCTACCGTACTCGCCCGACTTGAATCCCATCGAGAAGGCTTGGGCCAAACGGAAACAGTTCTTACGTGCACTCCAGGCGAGAACCGCCGAAGCGCCCAAGCGCTCCCTTCCGTCACCGCAGACAACGCACGAGCGTGTGATTTCCGCGCTGCCACTGAGCAAGGAGATCGGCGTCTCTTATCCCACGGCTTGGCTGAGGCAGCATAAGATTCGCAAAGCCATGGCGGACCGCGATCAGGGCTCTCCACTACAGGGCCGGATCGAAGTCGACGGAGGCTAGGGGGGTGGAGCGGAACAGGCTAAGGCCCAGAAGGGACGAGACGGCAAAACCAAGTCGGTGGTGGCGGTCGCGGTGGAACGGCGCGCTCCCGGCCAGCCAGGCGAGAAACCGATTCCTGGGTTGGCGGCTTTGGCAGTAGTCCCCAACGCAGCGGCCAGCCGCCTGCACGGATTTCTCCAAGCCGAAGTCCAACCCGGCAGTCAGGTCATCAGCCATGGCTGGCCAGGGTACCAGGGGCTGGAGCCGCATGGCTTTCCGCATACCGCCACGCCCTTGGCCGGGGATCCGCAGGCCGCTCATCGCCTCTTTCCTTGGGTGCACATTACCCTGTCCCACCGGAAGCGCTTTCTGCTAGGCACGCCCCACAAAGTCGAACTGCAACACCTTCAACGCTACCTGGCCGAATTCAATTACCGGCTCAACCGCCGTACCATGCAGACCAACCGGTTTCACCGCCTCGTGCGGGCTTGTCTTACAACCGACACTATCATCTGGTTAATTGCCGTGCCGGATCAAGCTTGATATTCATCTACATTTATTACCCGCGGAGCCAAACTGATCCGTCGCTGTGTCGGGTCCCGGTAAATGGTGGGGCAGCGCTACCAGTGCCTGGGGCGCCCAAGCCTTTCGCTTGTTCGCATTGGGGCACTTGGCGTTTCGGGGATTTATATCATCAGCTCGAACGGTGATCTGAACTTCCACGACTTTCGCAACAATCAAGCAACCAGAGGTCATCCATCACCCTGGATTCCTTGCCGACTGGTCTGTGGCGGTTTCACCCGACGGACGCGAGGTGGTGTGGGCACAGATCGACGACTGGGCAGCCGATCTGATGCTGGTCGAGAACTTTCGATAATGGGCCCTCATTACACTCGCAGCTCTTCAATGAGATTCCTTGTGCAGACAGGCGAACCGCCATGAGCGCGTACGTCATGTTTCCCGATCCCAGAGGCCTGACTCTGATGCAATCGCCATCAGCGATCGCAGCTTTGAGAATTTTCGCCCGAGATTTCCCTTATATTGGAAATAAGGGTATTTGTCGGGAAATCGATGACGGCACTGGCGACGGAGCAGCGTTCTCGCAAATCCATTCGGGACAGGCTCTTCGCGCTACTATTGCGCCTGACTCCGACCGAACGACAGCGCCTGTTGGCGCTCACGATCGTTAGTGGCGGACTCTGCGGTCTGGCTGCTGTGGCCTTTCACATTGGCATCAACAAAGCGTCGGCCTTGCTGATTGATCGCGCCGCGTCGGCTCCTCACCACTCCTGGATCTATCTCACCATCCTTACTCCCGCGCTTGGCGGCCTGGTCGCCGGGCTCGGACTATGTTATTGGGTGCCTGGGGCCGTGGGCAGCGGTATTCCACAGGTGAAATTAGCGTACGCGCGCGAGGCCGGCCGGATCCCATTTCGCGACGTGATTGGCAAGTACGTCCTTGCTGTGATCCAGATCGGCAGTGGCGCGGCGCTTGGACGCGAAGGACCGACTGTGCAGATTTGCGCTGGCGTCTCCAACTTACTTGCAAGGTCTGGAAAGCTATCCCGGCAAAATCAGCGGCGGATGATGTCGGTTGGAGTCGCTGCCGGCATCGCCGCTGCCTTCAATGCGCCGATCGCGGCCGTGACTTTCACCTTGGAGGAAGTCATCGGCGACCTCGATCAAACGATGCTGTCGGGTGTCATCGTCGCAGCTGCCATCGCTGCGGTGGTGGAACGCAGTATTCTGGGACAGCATCCAGTGCTAGAAATCATGCGCACGTACAGCTTGGGATCCGCCAGTTCTCTGCTTTGGTACGCGGTGCTGGGCGTCCTTTCGGGATTCATATCGCTGGCATTCACGGAATCGCTGCTCGGACTGCGCGCCCGGTTCATGCGGTTCACAGCCGTGCCCAAATGGGTACACCCCGCAATAGGCGGCGCTGTCACCGGAACACTGGCGATGGTCGGACTCCTCTGGCTTCATACTGGAGGCATAGCTGGCGGAGGCTACGGCACGCTGGGGCGGGCATTGATGGGTTCGCTGCCGCTCAAGGTTCTCGTAGGACTTTGTCTGTTGAAGTTCGGGGCAACCATCTTTTCCTACAGCAGCGGAGGCGTCGGAGGAATCTTTGCACCCGCGCTCTTCATTGGCGCTATGCTCGGCGGTGCTGTAGGTTACGTGGACGTTGCAGTCTTCCACCATCCGACTGAGGAAATCGGCGCCTTCGCCGTGGTGGGAATGGGTGCAGTGTTTGCGGGCATCATCCGCGCTCCGATGACATCCATCCTGATCATCTTTGAGATGACCGGCGGTTATGGGCTGGTACTACCGCTGATGGTTGCCAACATGACGGCATATGCGCTGGCACGTAACTGGAGGCGGACACCTATTTATGAGGCATTGCTACTGCAGGATGGAAACGAGCTTCCACACGGAAAGCCTGTCTTCGACGATGAGCGCGCGCTGCCCGGCGAAGTCCCTCCCTAGCGCCGCAGATTTGGACCTGTCTTGAACTCGCGCTTTATTCCGTCATGCGGAAGGTAAGCTTGAGCCAATCGAAATCCCCATCCTGCGCATGAGATACGATGGGGATTGTCGTTAATCGATGGCGGATAAACACGGGGAGCCTTATTTGCGGCCCGGCTTGGGCGGAAAGTTCTTGAACAACTTGTTCGCCGCATTATTCAGCTTTTTGATGTTCTTGTCGGAGTTATCGGTCAAGGTGTCGGTGGCGCTGCCCCGCCACAGCAATTGGTGGCCATTCGCGTCGGCAATGTCAACGATCAGTGTGCCCTCGCGGGTGGTATAGGTAGTGTAGGTGGTCGGACCACCCCAACCGTAACCCCATCCCCACGCTGGACCCAGGTTATAACCCGGCCCACGACCTGCTGATCTCTCTAAATGCTGTTGCGGTAAACCACCCACAAGTCGGGGTTGGATTCGACCAACTTGTAGCCTTTGGCCTGGAGTTGCGTGTTAACGGCGTCGATGATGCGCTGGTCCCAGAGTCCCGTGGCAGGATGAGTGCTCGGCTGCCAGGCGTACGTGTGAAACTCGGAGAAGTCCGTGCCGCGGTCCCAGTCAATATTGACTTTCTGCGCCAAGGCAGCAGTGGCCATCAGCATTGCCACAACAAGAATCGTGGAGATGCTTGCCTTCATCGTCGTCGCTCCCGATACGATGGGGTTGCCTGCTCAACACGAACGACAGACGCGAGTCGTCGCTGGCTGCAATCCTACCATCCGGCATGCGATCTCGCGCTCGAGCGAGACTTGGCACGGTGTAAATCTCGCCACTGTCGAGCCAATCCAAGACGTCCCGTTTCGGCGCGCGGAATTGACGCTCGTAGCCGTTGACTGCGTGCTGTAAGATTACCGCGAGTTGAATGTGCACAGAAAGCAGGTGCTCCGTATGTCTCTGGCTCTGGAATCGCGTCATTGCGGATCGGTCTACGTCGTTCGCTGTGCGGGCAGAATCGTCACTGGTGAGGAGTCTGCATTGCTGGAAGAAACCCTTAAGCGAGGGTTGCGCGAATTCACCCGCGTGGTGCTGAATGTGAGTGAGGTCGATCGTGTTGACAGCTCCGGCATGGGGCTGTTGGTGCGCTTTTTGTGGCACACGCGGACCCGCGGCGGCGACCTCCGCCTGGCCGCTCCCACGCGGATCGTGACCGACTTGCTGGAGATGACCAAGCTCTCGGCGGTGTTTCGCGTTTTCCCCGACGAAGAAGCAGCCATCGTCTCCCTCCTCAACGACGGCGCCTTGACCCCCGCCGATTCCGCCAACACCGGCCCGCGCGTACTGTTCCTCGATCCGTCGCCTGATACCTGCGCCTTCGTGCGTGCCCTGCTGAGCCGTCACGGCTACCGTGTGCTTTCCACTGGACTCATGGGCGACGCTAAGGTTCTGCTGTGCGCCTCAACGGTCGACGTCATCGTCCTTGGACCGGACAGCGGTGCACTATCTACGCCGGCGATGGTAAACGTACTGCAAGAGCTTGCCCCCTCGGCAAAGACTGTTGTGCTGGAAAGGGATTTCAAGAGTCGCGCCGCCGACGAAGCCGGTATGGCCCTTCTGGAGCGCCTTCAGCTCTGTAATACTGCGTAGAACTGGCCCGGCATTACCGCATTCGGACCCGCTGCGGTGGTAGCATCTCCTCGCATGATCTCCATCGGTGAACCAGCATTTCGCGCCTGGCTAGCGCACTGGCCATCGGCCTTCTGATCGGCGCCGAACGTGAACGCCGTAAGGGAGAGGGGCCGCGGCGTTCTGCGGCCGGGATCCGCACATTTGCACTGGTATCGCTTCTGCGTGGTGTGAGCGTCGTCCTCGCCGGCAATCTGCTGCTGGCAGTGACCACCGCCGTGGTCGCTGTTTTCTGCGCGGTTGCGTATGTTATGTGCGAACATCCGAACTGGACCGACCCGGGAATGACCTCAGAGGCCGCGCTGGTGCTGGCCTTGCTGCTCGGCGGACTGGCGCAGCGGGACCCCGGAACCGCATCGGCACTTGCAGTGGTGGTGACGGTGCTGCTGGCGGCACGGAGTCGATTGCACCACTTTTTTCGGACGTCATCAGCGAAGAGGAGTTGACAGACGCGCTGATATTCGCGGCAGCAACGCTAGTTGTCCTGCCCCTGATGCCAGACCGTTACCTCGGGCCATACGGCGCAATCAACCCACGCATCATTTGGAGGATCGTGATCCTGATGATGTCGATCAGCGCAGGCGGGTATATTGCAGTACGGCCAATGGGGCCGCGCTTCGGCTTGCCGATCGCCGGACTGGCTTCGGGATTCGTCTCGAGCACGCGACCATCGCAGCCATGGGAGTTCGCGCCTTACACGAACCAGCGCTGGCGGGCGCCGCCGTTGCGGGAGCCGTATTGTTCACGGTTGCGACCATTCTCCAGATGGCCGCCGTGTTGGCCGCGACTAGCCGATCGACGCCGCTATACCAGATGCGCTTTCCTCCGATCGCAGCCGGACTGGCCGCGCTGGCTTACGGTGGGTTGCTGACGCCGCAGCGTGCGTGAGAGCGGCCACCTTCAGCGCAAAAAGGAAGGGGCATTCAGCCTGACGACGGCGGTATTTTTCGCCGGCATGATCGCAGCCATGCCGTTCCGTCGGCGGCGCTCAATGCACTGCTGGGGAAGGCCGGAGTTCTGGCGGCCGCTGCGGTTGCGGGTTTCGCCGACACACATGCGGCCGCCGTATCGGTGGCTTCCCTGGTTGCCGCCGGCAAGTTCACGGCGCGGGAAGCCGTGTTACCGATTCTCGCTGGGCTTACGACCAACACCGTCAGCAAGACTGCTTTCGCGATATCAAGCGGGGGGCGCCGCTACGCGATGCAGATCATTCCCGGCTTGGTGATCGTCATCGGTGCGGCTTGGGCTGCGGCCGCGTTCTCGTTGGGACACTAGGTCACGTGGCATTCGTGGCGATGCGAACTGCCTCCCGTCAGGGATTAGCATCACAACTTGAGAAACTCTCACCACCCGCATTATTAGAGGCTTCGCACTACTCCGGCGATGCTAGAATTTTCGATTATGGCATTCCCTACAGATCGTCCCCGCCGCCTGCGCCGCAACGAAGCCATGCGCTCGTTCGTTCGCGAGACCCGGCTCAGCCCGGAGGGTTTCGTCTATCCGCTGTTTGTCTGTCCGGGAAAAGGTGTGCGCAAGGAAGTTCGCTCGATGCCGGGCGTGTTTAATCTCTCCATCGACGAAGCAGTGAAGGAGTGTGCCGAGGTGAAGGCGCTCGGTATTCCCAGTGTGATCCTGTTCGGCCTTCCCGAGACCAAGGACGAGGTCGCCACCGGCGCGTGGGCCGAGGACGGCATCGTGCAGCAGGCGGCTGGCGCCATTAAGCGCGAGGTGCCGGATCTGCTGCTAATGGGAGACGTCTGCCTGTGCGAGTACATGTCGCACGGCCATTGCGGCATCGTGGAAACTGACGCAGTGCGGCAAGAAGTCTCGGCAACCTGGCGGGAACTGGAATCGCAGGGCAAGAGAGCACTTGCGGTCAAAACCAGCGCGCGACCGGCGGCCGCGGTAGTCGCCGCAATGGCCGCCGAGAACTATGAGATTCTCAACGACGCTTCTCTGAAGTTGCTGGCGAAAACCGCAGTATCGCAAGCCAAGGCGGGCATGGACATCATCGCGCCTTCCGACATGATGGATGGCCGCGTTGACGCGATCCGCAGTGCGCTTGACGCCGCGGGCTACGAGAACATTCCTATCCTGTCCTACACCGCAAAGTTCGCCAGCGGTTTCTATGGTCCGTTCCGCGAAGCCGCTGATTCGGCTCCGCACTTCGGCGATCGGCGCTCCTATCAGATGGATCCCGCCAACCTGCGCGAGGCCATGCGCGAGATCGAGCAAGACCTGCTCGAGGGTGCGGACATGATCATGGTCAAGCCGGCGTTGCCGTATTTGGATGTGATCCGGGAAGCACGCCTGCGGTTCGACGTTCCGCTGGCGGCCTATCAAGTCAGCGGCGAGTACGCCATGATTAAAGCGGGGGCGATCAATGGCTGGATCGACTACGAGCGCGTCATGCTGGAGTCGCTGACCTGCATCCAGCGCGCGGGCGCGTCGATCGTAGTCACCTACTTCGCGAAGGATGCCGCAAGGTTGCTGTAGCGTCCTGCGCAGGTTAGCACACGTAAACCCATGGCGCATCGCGTGTCGTGACTGTGTTTTCCAGGCCCGACTTGGCACGTTTCCCTTCTCGAAAAGGCATTTCGTTTCCAGAAAGGTGCAAAGTCTGCGCTCTGATCATGGCGTCGGCCGCTCATATTCCTTGTTTACATATAGGTATCAACCTTAAAATGTTGGTACGTGACATACTGCTCTCTTGGTGATACCGTTTGGGAACTTGCGACGTGGGCTCCCGGGTCTCTTAGAACTGTTTTTTCGCAAGGAGAGATTTGGCCATGAGAACGTTGCTTATGCCGCTGACCACAGTGGTCATCCTGATGGTCGTTCAGGCCGGAGCGTCCGTCGTGACTTCGATTCCCGGCGGTACGGTCATTCCCATACCTGCAATAGATTGCTCCGCGCCTCTGTTCGCTTGCTTTGGGCCCGGTCCGTTTACGTTTGGTCCGGGAGTCACTTGGAAATCGACCAATGCCTTCAACAATGCCGGCTCGGTGTTCGGCTTCACCGCTGCTTTCTCGTTCGGGGGCAATGGAATCTGGACCGGTGCGCTTGGACCCATGGCAGGGTTGAATGACTCGACAGATCGCTATGGTTCAACTGATACCATGACATTTACCTTCACTACACCGGTTTCCGCGGTTGGCGGATTCTTAAACTACGAGCCTGGCGGCAGCACGCCGACCACCATCGCCGTGCACGATGCACACGGGAACCTGATTGAGTCCCCCTTCAACCTGACCTTTTCGACCGGCGGTAACGACCACGGCTTTTTCTTCGGATTCAAGGAATCCGGCCCCATTATCAAATCATTCACGCTAACCGACAACTTCATTGGCATAACGAACCTTACGACCGCTGCGATTCCCGAACCCAGCTCGCTACTGCTTATTACCTCGGGCTTGTTGGGAGTGATCGGTTTCAGCCGTCGCCGTCTCGGGCTGTAATTTCGGCTGCGCAATGCTGTTTTGAGGGCAGTCATGGGATGCCCTTTCCGCTTGTGCCCCCAAGAATCCAGTGAGGCGCGATGCTGATCGCGGGGCAAGGCAGAGGGCGTGCTAGCTGCCGATGTCGTTGGCCTGGTTTTCAGCCGCCTGGCCACTGGCGGAAGCAAGTTGCTGCTCCATCGTGTCGAAGCTGACCGATTCATCACGGGTCAAGTAGCGATGGGCAGTGTTGCGTACGGCGATGCCAAACGCTCCAATGGCGTTGGGAACCCGTTCGCAGCGGAGAACGATTCCGAAGTATCGCACCCGCAAAGGTTGTGGAGCCTTGGTTAGGTTCGGCGGAAATGTCAGTACGTACTCGACAGGAGTATTCAGCAGGAAGGGCCGGTCGGCGACGAAGAACGCACCCGGGGCGCTCACGTTCGCAGTTTCGCAAATGGTCCAGGGGTCGCCGAGGCGCCGCAGGAAAACGGGAAAATGCATGTCAAAACGGGGATTCTTGCGACGTTCACCAGAGCCGAATGCGAGGTCCGGCAACGTTTGAGTGGCGACAGAGTTACGCTCCATACTACGTTGATAGCACGTTACCGGCCAAATTGGTAGCTCGACTGGGGAACCGGGCGAGAGTCCGGAAGCGATAATGACAAAATGAGTTACAAAGAGGGGGTGGGCGGTGACGGGCCAATTGTGGCTACCGCGGTGAGAAGACGGAGTGCAAGCCATTGCGCAAAGAGTGTAACAAACTCCCTACCGGACATGCCGTGGATGGATGTCGTACTGGCGGATCTTGTATAGCAGGGCTTTGTAGCTGATGTTCAACGCGCTGGCTGCCCGCTTGCGGTTCCAGCCATTCTCCTCCAGGACATTCGCGATGGCTACCATCTCGGCTCCATTCTTGAGCGTCTTGACCATCTGTTTGAGGTCAGGGTTCTGCGGTTCCACGTGTGCCTCATCTGCGGCGCAATTGTCCTGGACGGTCCCGCGCTCGAGTTCGGCGATTGCCGCGTCTTCGTCACCCAAGACGAGGTAGCGTTTTACGAAGTTTTCCAGCTCACGGATGTTTCCGGGCCAAGGATAGTTCTCGCAAGCTCTCACCAATCTTGGCGAGATCGAGAGCAACGGGCAGGCATAGCGCTCGGCCACCTGGATCATAAAGTGGCGCAGCATCATCGGTATTTCATCCTTCCGCTGACGCAACGCCGGCATGCTCATCACAAAACTGCTAAGCCGATAGTAAAGGTCCTCTCGGAATGTTTTCTTCGCGATGGACTCCACCATATTGATGTTGGTGGCGGCCAGAACGCGGACATCAACCTTGACCGGGTGGCGGCCTCCCAGTCGTGAAAACTGGCCGTCTTGGAGCACCTGGAGAAGCTTGGCTTGGAGCACGGGGGACATTTCGCCGATTTCGTCGAGCAAAATCGTACCCTTGTTGCAAAGCTCGAATTTACCCGGCTTTGCTTTCACAGCACCGGTGAACGCGCCAGGGTCGTAGCCGAACAACTCGCTCTCCAGCAACTCGCTGGGCATGGCCGCGCAGTTTACTTTGAGAAAAGTGCGATGGGCGCGGTCGGAATATTTATGGATCAATTGCGCGAGGACTTCCTTACCAGTGCCACTTTCTCCCAATAGCAGCACCGGAAAATCGAAGCGGGCAACCTGTATCGCCTGGGCGCGAATCAGCCGCATCTGCTCGGTGGCGGCAAAGAAGCAAACGCCCTGCACGACTTCGATGGCTTCGCCAGCTCCGGGAGCGGTGGGACCGGCGTTCTGCAGGCAGAAGCGAAGCACGTCGTCCATTTCTTCTTTCTGCACCGGCTTGGAGAGATAATCGTGAGCGCCGAGGCGCATAGCCATGGCGACTTTGCGGGTGTCCCGTACACAGGAAAGCATAACAACCTTTACAGTCGGACGGCTTTCGCGAATGCGCTTCAGGGTTTCAAGTCCGTCGGGCCCCGGCATCACCATGTCCAAAAGAACGACATCGGGCTGCTCGCGCTGAACCCTCTCCAGGGCCTCTTCACCATTGGCGGCGGTTGAGACTCTGTAGGAGTCAAGTTCAAGCACCGTCCGCAGGTAACGCCGCATGCCGGGTTCGTCGTCGACAATCAGAATATGGCCAGCGCTCATTGATCTTCCGATGACTGCTTCTTCTTTGCTGGCGG
>Ga0306926_10010193_pt1 | contig 10381 bp, 6 predicted proteins | sample flu12Cox44000178_FD_203759 | JGI IMG/M metagenome (GOLD analysis project Ga0306926, IMG submission 203759) | Lab enrichment of tropical soil microbial communities from Luquillo Experimental Forest, Puerto Rico - flux8day.12C.oxic.44.000.178 (v2)... | ecosystem: Environmental > Terrestrial > Soil... | reverse complement strand
TAGCCGCTGCTGGCGCCGCGGCCTTTGTCGCGTATTTTTCGACCCGGCTGCGCGACATTTATTTCGCGATCACGACGCTCATCTTCTCGCAGATCTTTTATGTCATTATTTTTACCTGGACCGAGGTGACCGGGGGCGAGAACGGGCTCAACTTCAGCCGGCCTCAGCTCGGGATCCCGGGGCTGTACACGCAACCTTTCACCAGCAACACGTTGCACTGCTTCGTGCTCGCGGTAGTCGCTCTTTCCTACCTGATCCTGCGGCGCATTACGCAATCGCCGTTCGGAATGGTGCTGCAATCCATTCGCGAGAACGAGCCGCGCACCCGCGCCATCGGGTATGCGGTCGAGCGCTACAAGATCGTTGCCGTGATGCTTTCGGGCTTGTTCGCGGGCCTTGCCGGCGTGCTCTATGCCATTCAGAACCGGTTTGCGGCCCCTGACTTCGTCTACTTTATCGTTTCGGGAGAGGCCGTCATTTTCAATGTCATGGGCGGCATCGGCACGTTGGTGGGCCCGATCGCGGGCGCCGCGTTCTATCTTCTGCTGCGTGAACTGTTCTCGCGCTTTCTGACGGAATACTACCTCATTCCCGTCGGCATCATTTTCATTGCAATGATCATATTCCTGCCCCAGGGCCTGCTCGGCTTCATGCGACGGCGGCTCAATCAGTAGCCCGCATGAGCATGATAGGGGCGGGTTTAAAACCCGCCCGACAAGTACATAGATTTGTAGCAGACGGGCGTCGCTCAGCCGTATGCGCGACGAGCGCGAGCCGGAGCCGCGTGCGCCAATGTGGCTGCGCGCGAAGGCAGCGATTCGATCTTGCCGCCAGATTCATAAGCGCCCAGTTCTTTGAGCAAGCCGGGAATATCCTTCGCGGGCCTCGGCGGACTGAATAGATAGCCTTGCACCTGTGTGCACCCTTCGGCGCGCAGGATATTGAACTGATCGAGGGTCTCGACACCCTCGGCGGTTGTAGTCATCCCGAAGCTGTCGCCCAAGCCGGTCACTGCCCGTATGATCGCGACACAGTCCTGCTTCTTCTCAAGCTCGGCGACAAATGACCGGTCGATCTTGATCTTGTCGAACGGGAAGCTGCGGAGATAGCTCAGCGATGAATATCCGGTGCCAAAATCATCCATCGAGATGCGAACTCCGAGTGCACGCAGTGCATGCAGGTCGTTCAGTACCGAGAGGCTATCCTGCAATAGCACAGTCTCTGTGATCTCGAGCTCCAAGCGGGTAGCGGCGAGCCCCGATGAACTCAGCGCAGATACCACAGACGACACGATCGTACTGTTTCTGAACTGCGCCGGTGACAGATTGACTGCTATTGCCAGGTCCCCACCCCAGCTCGTGGCCTCCGTACAAGCCTGCCTGAGAACCCAATCGCTCAGCTGCCCGATCAGGCCGATCTCTTCCGCGAGCGGAATGAATTCGACAGGGCCCACTATCCCTCGGGTCGGATGGTTCCATCGAACCAAGGCTTCGAAACCGCTAACCCGGCGCGTTGTAGCATCGATGAGCGGCTGGAAGTAGAGCTCAAACTCTTCCTGGGCGAGTGCCTTGCGCAGGTCGAGCTCGAGGATGCGCCGCTCCTGCATTTGCGCGTCCATCTTGGGTTCGAAGAAATGATGTGTTCCGCGTCCGTCCGTCTTGGCGCGGTAAAGCGCCATGTCCGAGCTTCGCAGCAGCTGATCGGGTTTGTTGCCATCGTTTGGAGCGACCGCAATACCGACGCTGGCGCCGATAACGATCTGATGGCCATCGATCTCGAACGGCCGCGCAACCGTTTCAATGATCCGTGTCGCCAATGCTGTCGCGCCGGTAGGCTGCGCGGTACCAGTCTGGATAACGGCAAACTCGTCGCCCCCAAGCCGTGCCACGATATCGCTTCCACGAACGGTCGACCGAAGCCGCTCGGTTACCGCGCAAAGCAATAGGTCGCCGACCGGGTGGCCCAGTGTATCGTTGACGCTCTTGAAGCGATCGAGGTCGAGGTAGAGAACGGCGAGCTGCTCGCCGCGGTCGACACGTGCCAGCGCCCGCTCCATTTGCTCTCGCAGCAGTATCCGGTTTGGCAGACCAGTCAGCGCATCGTGCCGCGCCATGTGGTTGATCTTTGCCTCTGCTTTCCGCCGCTCGGTGACGTCTTCATACGTAACGACCCAACCGCCCTTGGACGCGGATCGGCACACGCTTGCAATGACGCGCCCGTCACTCAGCTCATGGTAGCGCATTCCACTTGCAATCCGTTCTGACGAATCGACCTTCAGGTCAGTGTCCAATCTGCCCGCGTGGATGCTGAGCTTGAGAACCTTCCCGTAGCTCGCGCCAGGCTTAAGCTGATCCTGCTGCAATTCAAAAATTTCACAGAAGCGCCGGTTGAAGAGCAGGAGCACTTCATTGGCATCGTAGAGACACAACCCCTGAGACATGTTGTCGAGAGCTGCGTCGAGCTGATAGTTGGTCTTGGTGAGCGTCGCCTCCTGCGCCTTCAAGACGGTGATATCGCTGCACACGGCGATCAAGCCACCGTCCCGAGTGGGGCTGCGGCTCATGCGCAGCCATCGCCCTCCGGCGAACAGGGATCCCGCGGGGGCCGGCAATTGAACATCCAGCGTCTCGGCGCCCTCGGCATTGTCAAAAATCATGGGCAACGACGCGAGTTCGGAGATCAGCGCGCCGGGTCGCAGCAGGTCGCGCGAGATGCCAAGCAGGTCGGCGACTTGGGAGTTTGCGAGCGCCAGCCGCCCGCCGGAGTCGGCGATCACGATATCCTCACGCGAGCTTTCAAGCGCGTCGGCTAATCGAATTTGCGCCAGACGGCGCTGCTCGACTTCGCGCTCCATCATCGTCCTGAGGTTGTCACGCATGCGACGCATCGCTGACAGCAATGCACCGAGCTCGTCCGCACTTCCTCGTGGAATCTCTACATTCAGATCGGCATTAGCGATGCTTTCAGCCACCTGTGAGGCTGTCGCTACCGGGCCAACGACGCGTCGTGCCAGAAGATAGGTCACGATCGCAGCGAACAGCAGTGCGAGAACAGTGCCCGTGATGTTGAGCTCCGTCTCATGTTTCACGCTCGCGCGTGCGAGCTGCCGATATATGAATCCATCACCGGCCGTGTAGTTGACGAGCAAGTCAACCTGCTTGTCAGCAATGTCCGCGTAGTGCTCCAGCGTGCTCCAGCTGATGTCGGGATCGGTACCGCTCAGCAGCCGCATGCGTGCCCTGTTCCAGTCCAGTGCCGCATCTCGCACGTTCGCCGCGGCTTGCGTTGCCCGCGTCGACTGGGATCGGGCCGCCGCGATCGCCAGGTCATCATCGAACGATTGCAGGAAAGACTCGATCTCCGCATCAAGCTTGGAAGCCCTTTCGGGATCGGCGGTGATCCAGCGATGTGCGAACGCCGCCCGCATGGCCGCAAAATCAGTCGCGGCTGCCCGGGCGTAGTTAATCGACATCAGCGATTCATCGAATGTCTTCTCAACCAGGCTCCCGGCCCGCTTGATGCTCATGACCGCGAATGTTCCAAGCGCCCCGGTAATTGTGCTCATCACCAGAAAGGCGATCAGAATTCGGCCGCGAATCGTTCCCAGGAACGCGGTCGCTCGCGTAATGGTCGGCCAGACGCATACAAAGCCCCCGATGCCGGAAGGCAAAGACTGGGAACGTTTCATCACTGCACAGGATAGTTGGACCCCGATCCTGTCTTAGACCAGCCCACCTAAGACAACTTGAACAACGCCGTGTTCTTGAGATTGTTCGTAAACGCTGCCTTAACCGATCGGAGTCACGCTCCGATTTCCAAAAAAAGATCGGTTCGATCGGTTTGTGCCTCGCGGTCCAACCTTAGCGCCTCGAAAAGAGCCACAGGAATGCTACCGAAGCTTCAACTCCTGAAGGCGCAGATATGCGCGGCATTTGTCGCTGGCGCGATGGTCTCAATGGCCGGCGCGCTTTGGGCCGCTGCCTCACAGGAATACCTCGTGTCGCAGGCCGGTCGTAAGTTCACGCCGGGCGAGCTCGTCATCAACCGTGCCGAAACCATACAAATTCTTAACGACGATGGCGATTTGCTGCATCACGTCTTCATAGAATCACGGCAGATGAATTTTGATTCCGGAGATCAGACACCCGGCAGCAGGACGCCGATTACATTTCCGATAGCCGGCGACTTTACGGTTCTTTGCGCCATTCATCCAAAGATGAAGCTCTTCGTTCACGTTCGCTAGCCGGCGGTCGCCTAGATCGGTCGATACGTTGGCTGCGATCAGACAATCCGCGTTCCAAAAATGAACGTATGCGCCAGGTAATAGAGTGCCAGCGTGAAAATCAGAGCAACGCTGTAGGCGGCTGGCACCAGGAGCGAACTGCGCAACCGCGGAACCGTACTAGCATCATCGGCGGCAAGCGCAAGCAGCACGATGATGATCGGGCCATGTCCAATAGCGTCAATCTTGCCGAATTCGAAGATCGCAGAAATGAACATCGCACAAAGCAGAATCGCGCAAGCACGTCGGATCAGCGGTGTCCACAGGAGAGCGAACGCCAACGTGAACTCGACCACCCCCGCGGTACGCATAAAGAACTCAAAATCGTAGCCGCGGCTGATCGCAGGATGCTCGACAAGCAGCGGAAAGGACCATTCGGGATAGGCCCATTTCTCGATCGATGCCCACATCAGGGTGATGGCTGCACTCCAGCGCACGATATCGAGCGGACGGATACCGAAGAGGTCGCGTTGCAGGCCGGTGAGCGCGATATAGCACGCGACGCCGATAAAAACCGGATAATCGGCGAGATGAAATGCGCCATATTCCTTGACGGCTACGCCGAAGAGAATTGCCATTCCGATGCCCGAGAGCGGCATCGTTCTGCGCGATAGCATGCCCGCTGCGATTGCAAGCTGCAGCCATGATATCGCTGATGAGTTGGTCTTGAGCTCGGGCGTCAGAATGACCCCGCCGAGCGCCCAGACCGCAACGAAGAAGGCGCCACATCCCGCCCGGAAGAGAAGCTCGGTATGCTCGCGCAGCGAACACGTGACGCGATCAATCGCCCGGACGATCGCGTGCCCGAGCTCGGTGACTTCCAGCAGGCAGCAACCCAGCAGCGCCAGCATGGCTGTTCCGACCAGCAGCTCGAAATCAGGACAGAGGACATTTTCCAGGCCGCGCGGTTGTCCCGCCACGTCATAGGCGCAGAACCACTTCACGTGGGCCCAAGCGGTCTCCACAAAAGCAGCGCTCCACAGCGCAGTCAGCGCCGTCACCGCGGGAGCCCGCAGCCGCATCGGCTGAAAGTTCAAGATGGCCTCTATGCACCCCAGCGCAGGAGCAAACCGCCGCACGCGCCCGATCGATAAGGCTAACGCTTTACCACGTATTGCCCGCCTTCATCATCTTGGAAATTTACTTTTGGTTAACCGCAATGGTGCGAAGGCCCGCACAATGATCGAATAGACCCCGACCGGCGGCAGGATATTCGCGGGGAGTAGCCAGATTGGTAATGATTGCGCGCTACACGCGCTCGACGGTCAAGGATCGCAGTAATGCTCCCCACGCTGGGCACAGTCAGTCTGCTTTTTGGCGCTGCGTGTGCCCACGCCGCGACGCTCCTACCTGCTCATGTGAAGCTGTTGGAGCTCGGCGGCGGAGCGCTACTGGTCGCCGGGCTTGCGCTGCTGGGATCGGCCCTTTCCTGCTTCGTCTGAACCGACGCGGATCGTGCCCGCACCTGGCCTTTTCGGGACGGCGCGAAGCGTTCAGCGTGGAAAGACCGGGTGCTCAAACGGCGCGGGGCGGCTGCTCAGAGCCGTCAGGAATGCAATCAGGTCGGACTTTTCCTGCCGCGTTAACCCGAGCGGCTTGATCAATGGTGACCGGCTCGGGCGCTCGATGCCGCCACGGTCGTAGAGGTCGATCACAGCCTCAAGCGTAAGAACGGAGCCATCGTGCATGTACGGCGCGCGCCGTGCGACATCCCACAGCGTCGGCGTCTTGAACGCATATTGCAGCTGGATCGAGCTGGGAAAAAGTTTGCCGCGGCCGATATCAGGTCCCTGCCCCGTTCCGATGTCGTGGAACGATCCGTTTGTGAATGCGAATCCATTGTGACATTCGGCACAGCGCGCCTTGCCGCTGAACAATGCAAAGCCGCGCTTCGCAGGCAGATCAATCGCTGTCTCATCACCGTCAATCCAGCGACCAAAGGGGGTATCGCCCGGAACGATGGACCGTTCGAATGTCGCCAACGCAAGCTCGATATTACGGCGCGTAACGCCTTCGCCATCGAACACGTCGGCAAACGCCTGAACGTAGCCGGGGATTGAGCTCAGTCGCTCAATCAAGGTGGACTCGGTAAGGTTCATGTTCGCCTTGCCTGTGATTGGCGCGAACGCGACCGATTCCAGATCACGGAACTTTCCGTCCCAGCCCAGGCGGTCCACCCAGGCGATTGCAAGCAATGTCGGTGCACGCAAAGCCATCGGGGCTTGTCCCTCGCCGATTGCACGCGGCAAGCCGTCGCTCCAGGAGAGACCCGGATTGTGGCATGAAGCGCATGATCGCGCGCGTGAACCAGACAGGATCGGGTCGAAGAACAGCGTGCGCCCAAGGTCGGCCTTGGCGGTGGAGTATGGATTATCGTCAGGGGCCGGAACGTTTGCCGGGCGCTGGTAGGCTTGGCGCAATTCGCCATGCTGCGCAGGCGGATCGGAGGCAGCCAAGGCACCGATCCACAGAATGAGCGGCGTACTAATGAGTACGACGGCTGCCTTCAAATTCATCGGCGCACTCCCGATGCATACCGTCGCCGATAGCCATTGAAAATGGATTAAAAAACTTGGTGCCGCGCGGGGCGAGAGTGCGGCCCCCGAACACCGGGATCACCCTCCAGCTGTGCCCAATTGCCGCCCAGCCGGATTGCGCCGCGCTTCATCCCCGCTACACTGGCATCACCATCTTCGAATGAGAGGCAGGCAGAAATGGCCAAGTTTGGCATCGGGCAGGCTGTGCGGCGCGTGGAAGACCAGCGCTTCCTGTTGGGTAAAGGCCAATACGTCGACGACATCAGCCTGCCCGGCGAGTGCCATGGCGTGCTCGTGCTTTCGCCCCATGCGCATGCGCGCATCAAGCGCATCGATGTCTCCAAAGCGAAGGCTGCGCCGGGCGTGCTTTGCGTGCTGACCGGGGCCGACGCCAAAGCGGAAGAGCTTGGCAGTTTCACCTCGCACCTGATGCCCGAGGATGTCGGCGCGCCCAAGGGCTACCGCACCTTCCAGCCGCTCCTCGTGGGCGACATGGTGCGGTTCGTCGGTGACCGCGTGGCGTTTGTGGTTGCCGAGACGCTCACGCAGGCGCGCGACGCGGCCGAACTGGTCGCGGTCGAGTACGAGGTTCTTCCGGCGGTGATCGAGCTTGAGGACGCCGCCAAGGAAAACGCTCCGAAAGTTTGGGATGACAACCCGCAAGGCAACGTCGGTTTCCGGCTGATGTTCGGAAACAAGGAAGCAACCGACGCTGCCTTTGCGAGTGCCAAGCACGTGGTGAAGCTGCGGGTCGAGAATAACCGGCTTTCACCCGTCTCGATGGAGCCGCGCGTGGCGATCGGCGACTACAGCGCAGCCGAGGATTACTACACGCTCTACACCGCCTCGCAGAATCCGCATGGCGTGCGCATGGAAATGTCGCACGTGTTTGATGCCCCGGAGACTCAGATTCGGGTGATTTCTCCCGATGTCGGCGGCGGCTTCGGGCTCAAGGGCAATCCGTTTCCCGATGATGCCATCGTGCTTTGGGCGTCGCGGCGCATCCGCCGACCCGTGAAATGGGTCGCGACGCGCTCGGAGAGCATGCTCACCGATCACTGCGGCCGCGAGACCGTCTATTACGGCGAGCTTGCACTCGACGAGCACGGAAAAATCCTGGCGTTACGGGCAAAGTGTCTGTTTCAGCTCGGCGCCTATTTCGTCGGCGCAGCGCTTGCGGCCGGCGCGTTTTCCGTGCGCTTCATCCCGGAGGCCTATGACATCCAGACCATGCACATCATGTCGCAGGGACTGTTCACGAATACGTCGCAGTCAGGACCCTATCGCGGCGCCGGAAGGCCGGAGGCGGCCTATTTCATGGAACGGCTGATCGAGCATGCCGCGCGGGTGATCGGCATGGACGGCGCGGAAATCCGGCGCCGCAACCTCATTCCTCCGAGCAAGCTGCCCTATGCGACTCCGACCTTGTGGAATTATGACAGCGGCGAATTCGAGCGCCTGATGGACCGCTGCATCGAAGCAAGCGACTGGAAAGGATTTTCAGCGCGCAGGAAAGCGGCGGAGAAGAACGGCAAGCTGCGTGGACGCGCGGTGAGCTACTACATCGAGTTCGGCGGCATCTTCAATGACCGCATGGATCTGCGCTTCAATCCCGACGGCACCTTGACGATCCTCGGCGGCACCCACTCGCACGGGCAGGGCCACGCCACCGTGTTTGCACAAATGATGCATGACTGGCTCGACGTGCCGCTCGAAATGATCCGCTACGTGCAGGGAGATACCGCTCGCGTGGCGATCGGCCGCGGCACCTACGGCGCGCGCAGCGCCGTCGTCGGCGGCAATGCGCTCAAGGCCGCGAGCGATGCCCTGATCGAGAAAGCGCGACAAATGGCCGCCACGCTGATGGAGGCGGACACGACCGACGTGGAATTCAAGGATGGGCAATTCCGCGTGGTCGGCACCGACAAGGCGATCGGTATCGTCGATGTCGCCAAGGCGGCCTACGCGCCCATGGGTCCGCTCACGGACAAATTCGGCGTCGGGCTGGAAGCGAGCGGCAGCTTCAGCCCCGAGCCCCCGAGTCATCCCAACGGCTCGCATGTGTGCGAGCTCGAAGTGGACCCGGAGACCGGCAACGTGGTGGTCGATCGCTATTTCGTAGTCGATGACCTCGGACGCGTGCTCAATCCGATGATCGTGCGCGGGCAAATTCACGGCGGCGTCATCCAGGGACTGGGACAGGCGCTCATGGAGCATCAGGTTTATGATCGTCAGTCCGGCCAACTGCTCTCGGGCAGCTTCATGGACTACGGCATGCCGCGTGCCGACACCATGCCCGACATCGAGACGGAGCTCGAAGAGGTGCCGTGCAAGACCAATCCGCTGGGCGTGAAGGGCATCGGCGAATCCGGCACCATCGGCGCGCCGCCCACCGTCATCAACGCTCTGCTCGATGCGCTCAAGCCGCTCGGCGTCAATCAGATCGACATGCCCGCAACCCCGATGCGCGTATGGCAAAGCATCGCCCGCGCGAAGGCGGGTGCATCAGGTTGATATCTTCCCCGCTTGCGGGGAGGGAGTTCAGGCCCGCATCCTCGCCGGCTGTTTTGTCCGCAGCTTCGGCGCCACTTCGCTGGCGAAGAGTGCGAGCGAGGCGAGTGCCTTCTCGACGCCGTACCACGGCGGGTAATGCAGCATCACCGATGTTGCGCCGGTCATGTCGCGCAACCGCTCGATCTTCTCGATCACGGTCGCCGGCGAGCCGTGCAGGATGATGTCGCGGGAGAGCGTGTCGTAATTGCGCTCCCTGGTGGCTCCGCCTTGTGAGACCGTTCCGAGATAACCTGACGTATGGCCGCTCGCGAAGTGCTTGAGGTGACGCATGATGCCGGCCTCGCTGTCGGAACGCGCCTTCGCATCGGTCTCGGCGATATAGGTCCAGCGCGCGATGTCGATATTTCCGCGCGCGGGATTGGCGCGCAGCCGCTGCGGCGTCTGTTCAAGGTGATGCCGGTAGGCCGCCGTCTGGCGCGCGAGCTCCTCGAACGGCGTCCAGGTGGAAAGCATAAGGCCGAAGCCCATGCGGCCTGCGACCGCGATCGAGCGCTCGGTCGCGCCGGCGAGAAAAATGGGCGGATGCGGCTGTTGCAGCGAATGCGGGAACAGCTCGTAGTCGCCGTCCACCTTGAAATTGAAATGCTTGCCGCGATGATTGACGCGCTTGTTGAGGAAGATATCCATCAGCAGCGGCAAGGCCTCTTCCTGCACATTGCGGCGTCCTTCAAAATCGGCACCGAAGCCGTCGAACTCGTATTTGCGGTAGCCCGAACCGAGCCCGAGCGCGAAGCGCCCCTGGCTCAGGATGTCGACGAAGGCTGCGTTCTCCGCCACGCGCAGGGGGTTTGCGAGCGGCAGCGTCACCACGGCGGTGCCGATCTTGATGCGCTTCGTAAGCGCCGCGAGGTATCCGGCATAGACGAAGACATCGGGCATGATGCCGTATTCGTTGCTGAAATGATGCTCCGCCACCCAGGCATAGTCGAAGCCCAACTCGTCTGCGCGCACGATCTCGCGCGTTACCCGCGCATGCACGTCACGGTGG
>Ga0306926_10010187_pt1 | contig 10385 bp, 12 predicted proteins | sample flu12Cox44000178_FD_203759 | JGI IMG/M metagenome (GOLD analysis project Ga0306926, IMG submission 203759) | Lab enrichment of tropical soil microbial communities from Luquillo Experimental Forest, Puerto Rico - flux8day.12C.oxic.44.000.178 (v2)... | ecosystem: Environmental > Terrestrial >... | reverse complement strand
AGGCCGTCACTGGGGAGGAGGCCCTTATCGCCGTGGCGAAGCAGCGGCCTGATCTGATCCTTATGGATATCCAACTGCCGACCATAGATGGCTATGAGGTGACACGACGCATTCGGGCCGAGCCCGGACTGGAATCGGTTCCGATAATTGCCGTTACCTCGTATGCGCTCAGCGGCGAAGAACAGAACGCGCATGCAGCGGGTTGCACAGACTACGTACCCAAGCCCTATAGCCCGCGTCAGCTACTGGCGAAAATTCGAGAGTATCTACGCTAAATCTTAGCTCCCGCACTCGAGTTTTGCTGCAGTGCATGAGTCTCTATCTGGTTCATCGCGTCATTTTACGCCCACGCAGCCCTTTGGTCGCTTTCGGGGCAAAGCGGACATGCACCGGCAGGTAAGCCGGCTGAATCTGTCGAGAATGACCCGCAACGGACATCACAGGCGCGCCGACAACGCATCAGCATCATGGCAGCCGCCATGACCCCGGCCATCACCGCTAGCATCACGATGAGATGGAGCGGACTGCTCAACATGCCGCGCTGACAACGATCTTGCTTGCCGTTGCGGCAATTGTTCATTTGCGAGCGATGCCCGTGGTGCGGGCCGCGCCCCCATGAGTTCCGCCGTAAGAAAGCCGGTACATTCGCTTGGCCCATGCGGCCCCGCCCCGGCGGCAGCTGCCAAGTGAGAGCTTTCCACAGTCGCCGGTGCGCGGTAGACTTCAGTACCGGGGCGTCTCAGGATTTACGGAGGCTTGGCGGTGGCTAGGAGGTGATCCTGCTTATGCGCAAAGTCCACGCCACGGAAGTATCGCTATGACTACCGCCCTCGCGCACGGCCGCGCGCGGCGGTCCAACTACCGCAGCCGGTGTCGTTGGGAGGAGGCCGCGGCGCTGATCTTCGCCGTGGTGGTCCTAATCTGGACGCTCACGCCCATCTACAACATGATCGCCGTGGCGCTCGAGGCGCACGGCGACGTGTTTACCAACGATCTCTTCCCGTCGAAGCCCTCGTTGGAGAGTTTCTGGATCGTCATCACCCAGGGCTACTGGTACCTCGAATATTTCTGGCGACAGTTCGGGAACAGCCTGTACATCGGGATCGCCACCGTATTTTTCACCATCGGGATCGCCTCGCTCGCGAGCTTCGCGATCGGGCGCATGCGCATCCGTTACGGCTGGGTGCTGAGCAGCGCGGCACTCTTGACCTACATGATCCCGGCGTCGTTCCTCGCGATTCCCTTCTATCGCATCATGGGCCTCTACGGCCTGACGAATAACCTGTGGTCGGTGATCGCCGCCGAGGTGACTTTCGCCACGCCCTACGCGATCTTCATCTTCCACCAGTACGGCGTGAGCATTCCGATCGAAATCGACGAAGCCGCGCGCATCGACGGCGCCTCGCCGGTACAGGTCTATTTCAAAATCTACCTGCCGCTGATGGCGCCCGCTTTGGTCGCGGTTGGCACCTACGCGCTGCTGCTGGCGTGGAACGAGTATCTTTATCAGTTCCTGCTGCTCTCCTCGAAGAAGAGCATGACGGTGCCGGTGGCGCTGGCGCAATTCCTCAACAGCGACGAGGCGCCGTGGAACTACATGATGGCAGCCGTCATCATCTACGCGCTTCCCCCGGTCGCGATCTACTACGCCTTCCGCGGGCGCATGACCGCCGGCCTCACCACGGGCGGCGTGAAAGGCTGATAGCTTAGGCCAAAACGGCTAACCGTTTCCGACGCATCAGTGCAGCCGTCGTGCCTGTCGTCGCGTAATCGCGAGCATGTCTGTTGTTGGCAGATTTTGTTGCAAAAGTCGGAAGTTGCAAGGCGACGAATTTTTCGCGAAAACACGAAGCGAGATGCGACCGCCGATTCGGATAGCCTCAGTCGCCTTACCGAAGTCGCCCGTGAGTTTCAGGCGAGGGCGTGAGGTCCCTCGTATCTTTACACGAAAGCGTCGCCTACGGCCCTTACAATTTTGGACTCCCTGTTGAAAACGACTTTTGCAACAAAATCGGCACGGCTCGGACGTTCTGGAATGTCTGCTGTAACGGCCGCTTTCGGGTGTTAAGCGGACCTGTCGCCAAAGACCAGCCCTGGGCAACGTGCTAAGCTGTTCGACGAAAGCCGGCACACCTACACCTTTGCGGCCGGTACCGCCGAGGGGGAGGAGTCCCGTGTACACCATGCGACGGCGGGATTTCATCACGATCATCGGTGGCGCCGTGATGCTGCCTGTGGCCGCGCGGGCAGTCGGGTCTTTCCCTACCCATCCGATCCGGCTCATCGTGCCTTATCCGGCGGGCGGCGGCACCGACATCGTCGGCCGCGTGCTCGGACAAAAGTTGCAAGAGAGTCTCGGCCAGCCAGTGGTGATCGAAAATCGCGGGGGCGCAGGCGGCACGATCGGCACGGGGCTCGTCGCCAGGTCCGCGCCCGACGGCTACACCCTGCTGCTGGTGCCGACCAGCCACGTCATCAATCCGAGCATCTATGCGAAGCTGCCGTATGACACCACGCGGGATTTCGCGCCCGTCAGTTTGGTTGCATCCGCCGCGATCCTGATGGCGGTCCATCCGAGCGTCGGTGCGGATACGGTGAGCGGCTTTGTCAGCACCGCCAAAGCGCACCCGGACACGCTCCGTAATTACGGGTCGGCGGGCGTCGGCACCGTGTTCCATTTGACAGGCGAGTTGTTCAAGCAAGAGGCTGGCTTGTCGTTGCAACATGTGCCCTACAAGGGCGGGGCGCAGGTTATAACCGCGCTGCTCGCAAACCAGATACCACTCGCGTTCGAGACCATGCTGGCGCTACGGCCCCATGTCCAAGCCGGCCTGCTACGCGCACTCGCAATCACGAGCGCGCGGCGCAGCGCCATCATGCCCGACATTCCAACGGCGACTGAGGCCGGGTTCCCCCAACTCGTCTCCGATAATTCATATGCTCTGTTCGCACCAGCTGGCACGCCTGCGCCGATCATAGGGCGCCTACATGAAACGACCGTAGCGGCGCTCGCCCTGCCCGAAATACGTGACAAGCTGCACGAGCAGGGCGCCGAGGTTGTCGGCAGCAGCCCGGCCGAGCTCGCCACCTATGTGAAGACCGAAATCCCGAAATGGGCTGCGCTGGCGCGCCAAGCCGACGTGAAGCTCGACTGAACAGGAGACAACGACATGAACGAGGCAATTATTCGCGACAAGGTCGACTATCATGTGCGCACGAGCGAGCAGATGGACCGCCACCTGGCCGTGCCGCCGTGGACGCTGCGCCAGAAGATAGCGCTCACCTGCCGGATTCTCGCCGCCGAAGGTCACGAGTCGGCGCTTGCCGGGCAGATCACTGCACGAGGCGATCGACCAGGCACCTACTTGATGCTCAGCTTTGGCCTCGGATTCGACGAGGCGCGCGGCAGCAATATCGTCTTGGTAGACGACGACCTCAATCTGCTCGAAGGCGAGGGGATGGTGAACCCCTCAAACCGCTTTCATCTGTGGATCTATCGTCATCGGCCCGGCGTGAATGCGATCGTGCACACCCATCCGCCCTACTGCTCGGCGCTGTCGGTAACTGGCCAGCCGTTGGTCGCCGCGCACATGGACACGGCGATGTTCTACGACGACTGCGCCTATCTGCCCGAGTGGCCGGGGCCGCCGATCGGCGATGAGGAAGGGCGTATCATCCACGAGGCGCTCGGGGACAAGCGCGCCATCCTGCTGGCGCATCACGGCCAACTGACCGCGACTTCGACGATCGAAGAGGCAACCGTGCTCGCGGTGTTTATTGAGCGGGCTGCGCGCATGCAGGTGCTGGCGCAATCGATCGGCACCATCAAGCGGCTCGATCCCGCTTGCGCGCGCGAGGCGCACGATTATCGGCTCAAGCCGCGTGCGGTGTCAGCGACCTTCCACTATTTCGCGCGCCGCATGCTCAAGCAGGGGACAGACGTATTAGAGTAGCGGATCGGCTGGTTCCGACCGTGGCAAGCGCTTCAACTGAAATTTGACCGACGTCCGGTTCTGGCACGAAGCTGCCGTCCACGGTGTCTGCTCAAATGTCTGCTCTTGGTGGTAAACCGGAAATGTTATGCTCAGTTTGAGTTCTTCCGGGTTTGAGCCATATGCGACATCGCAAACACTGCTGGACAATTAGCTCACCACTCCGACCAACTGTCCAACCCGGCTGCTCGAGTCTGCGTGCCGCCGCAGCAGCGCGTCGGCCCCCAGGCTGCGGCCGGCCGCATAGGCGACAAACAGGGCATGGAGCATGGCGAGGAACACATAGTTCCAAGGCCACTCGGAGTCGTGCAGATAAAGGCCGAGCCACAGGTGCAGCGAGAATGCCGCCGCCACGAGGGCGAATAAGCGCACTCCAATGCCAAGCAAAAGAGAAATCGCAAACGATATTTCCGTGAGGAACACGAGCGGGTCGATGATCGTCAGATTCGGCAAATAGACGTTCTCCACCAGCGCGCGGTGGAACGCGAAAGCCGCGTTGTCCTTCATCTCGCCGGTCCAGTACTGGAACGTCTCCGATATCGGCAGCGGCAGCTTCCACAGGCAGCCCTGGAACCACTGGCATCCCATCAGTACGCGGCAGAACCACGTCGTCACATGGACGCCGGTGCGCTGGCTCGCATCCTCGCGCCAGTTGGTCCAGGCGATCCACAGGCTCGCCGCAAGGAGCGCGAGGAACAGCGCGACGAAAAAATATTTGAAGGTGCCGAGCTTCTCATGGTCGCCGGTCGCGCCGATGATAAACAGCCAGGTGTCACGGAACGGGTTCGTGCGCATGTTGATCTCCGCCAACATCGTTCAGGCCTTTGTCCGCTCGATCGGGCAGCCGAATCCGCCGTCGGACGCCGGCGGCCAGGCGAGGGGCGCGCGCAGCACGAGATCGGGCGAGGGACACGGATCCGTGGCGAAGCCGATCGAATCTCGCGGAGTCGTGCTGCCACCTATCGAACCTGCCACGGCGAGCGCGGCGAACATGCCGACCATCGATTTTCTCAGCGTTCGCATGGCAGTCCTCGCCTTCGAGGCATGTGCATAACCGGTTCGCTGCCATGTATCGGAATCTCGGCGACGGGTTCAAATAGCGTTTAATGATCGAACCCATAGCCGTTCTCTATTGCATCCTCTCGCACCTGCGTTCCGATCAGCAAATCTTGCAAGCGCCGAATAGCGACAGGCTATTGTTTTCAGAGAAAAGCAATATTTTCGTGCGCCGCGCCGCGGACATAGCCTGCTGGGGAGCAATAACGCTCGATCATATGACCAAACACGGGAGAATGATCATGTACCGCAAGACTACAATACTGGTAACCGCACTCATTTTCGGCTCTTCGGCTATCGTCGGCGCTTTCACGTCCGCGATGCCGGCGCTCGCCCGCGCCCACCGTCAGCACCACGCGAGCCCGGCACATGCCTATGACCCGGCAACGTTCGTGCGCGACCACGGTTCGAACGCTATCCCATTTGCGCCTTTCTGACCCCGCGGCACAAAGAGGAGACTGACCATGTACCGCAAGATTGCCACCGCCGTCGTCACGGCGCTCGTTCTGGCCACCACCGCTTCGGCCGCGGTCAGCGTGCCGGGCGGTGGCTACGGCTTTTCCGCGGCGGAGAAGGCCTCGTTCGACCGCGCGTCTAAACCCAACGACAGCAACTAAGCCGCGAGCCGCTCGCCCTTGCATCGGGCGCGGTGCTGCAATCGGCCGGCCCTTTCAGAAGGGTCGGCCGCTTTGTTTCACGGCGACGGCTTCAATGCAGCGCCCCGCGGATAGCCGTCGGCTATCGACTCGTGAGCACCTAAGTATTTCCGTTCCCCGATGGCCTGGCCGATTGTGAATGCGCTGCTGCGGCCCTTCCGGCCAATGCTCCAACGGAGGAGAAATCCATGTCCACGCTTTTCTCGAGCAACCGCGGGCTTCGGCGCGCGATCATTGCGGCCGGCGCTTTTGCCGCGCTCGGCTTCGCTTCCGCCGCCGTCGCCGGCGAGTGCCCGGCCGACAAGTTCAAGGCCGGCGTGCGCGAGCCGGTCACCACGCCGGCAAGCGGGGTCACCGACACCGTGCTGGCGTCGATCGACCTGGCGAAGGAGCCGGTGAAGCTCAATGACCATCTGCAGCGCGTGCGCAAGCTGGTGGTTCAGCCCGGCGGCGTCGTGCCCTGGCACAGCCACACCGACCGCCCGGCGCTCATCTACATCATCGAAGGCGAAATCGTCGAATACGCCAGCAACTGCTCGGCTCCGATCCTGCACAAGGCGGGCGAGGTGCGCGCCGAGACCCAGGGCACCTCGCACTGGTGGAAGAACCTCGGCGATAAGACCGTCACGCTGCTCTCGTTCGACATCCTGCACGACACCCACGACCATAATATGTGAGGCCGTAGGGCGGGCTGATCGCGGGCGCTTCGTCCTGCGGCGTGCCCACCGAATGCTTGCCTCGACTCTCAGCTAGCGACCGCCCGCGCTCGCGCATTACAGGCCAAGAGCGAGCGCTGGCGGCAAACTAAAAAAGTAGCAATCCATGGAAATGCATCAGATCCGTTACTTCCTGGCCGTCGCCGACGAGCTCAACTTCACGCGGGCGGCCGCGAAGTGCAACGTCAGCCAGCCTTCTCTCACCCGCGCGGTGAGGTTGCTCGAGGAAGAGCTGGGCGGCCCATTGTTCCATCGCGAACGGGCCAATACCCATCTCTCGGAGCTCGGACGGACGGTCCGTCCCAAGCTGGAGAAGATCCTCGCCGAGTCGCTGGAAGCGAAACGCATCGCGCAGGACTTTCGCAAGCTCAATCGCACGGTTCTCAAACTCGGCGTCATGTGCACGATCGGGCCGAACCAGCTCATCGATCTGTTCACGCGCATTCGCACCGATCACCCCGGGATCGAGCTGGAGCTCACCAATGCCAGCGCGCGCGAATTGAACGAGCAGTTGCTCGCCGGCGCGCTCGAGGTCGCGATCTATTGCCTCCCCGACGACGAGGAGGATGAGCGGCTCCAGCTCTCGCCGCTGTTCAAGGAGCAGATGATGATCGTGGTCAACCCGGATCATCCGTTCGCCGCGATGAACGGGGTATCGGTCAAGGATCTCGAAGGAAAATCCTATCTCAACCGGGCGAACTGCGAATTCCGCGGCTACGCAGGCGACCTTTTCCGCGAGCAGGGCGTCTCGTGCCCCGCCATCTACCGCAGCGACCGCGATGATTGGATCATGGCGATGGTCGTGGCTGGATTGGGATTCGCGTTCATGCCGGAGGGCTGCCTCACCTATCCGAGCGTGGTGGCGCGCCCGCTGGTCGAGCCGGAGTTCTGGCGCGAGGTCAATTTGGTGACGGTGCGCGGCCGGCCCCATTCCCCCGCGGTCGGCCTGCTCGCGCGCGAGGCGCAGCGGGCGCGCTGGCCCGGCGCCAAAACCCCGGCGCCGCACGTCGAACGGGTCATGCTCGGCGCCCGCGCCGTGGCAACGGGCGCTGCAAGCGCGTGAGGATCAGCCGGCGGCGGCCATTGCCCGCTTGCCGAACCACGATTTGCGCATCGCCTCGCGCACCAGCGCGCCCACCGCGGGCGAATGCGGCCTGCCGCGCACGCTGACGAGGTTCACGGCGCGCCAGAACTCCGGCTCCACGACGGGCAGCGCGACGACGCCCGGATAGTTCGCGGCGTTGGCGGGCATGAACCCGAAACCGAGGCCGGCGGCGACCATCGCGAGGGTCCAGTCGTCGCGCTCGCTCCAGTACGCGGGCGTGCAGGTGACGCCTTGCTGGCGGAGAATGTCGTCGGCATAGCCGGCGAATTCGCAATTCACGCGGTGAATGTAACTCTCGCCGTCGAGCTGGCGCACCGGGAACGAGCCCTGGTTGGCCAGGCGATGGCCGCGGTGAACCGCGATCACCATCTGCTCGCGAAACAACGGGATCGCATGGATGCGGTCGTCGGGTTCCTCGCCCGGGAGCGCATAGATCACCAGGTCGAGATCGCCGGCGAGCAGCCGCTCGCGCAATTGCCACGCGTTAGCGTCGCACAGCTTGAGTTCGATGTCAGGATAGCGCGCTTTGACGGCGGCGATCAGGTCGACGATCTCGCCCGGCGAGATCGTGCTCATGATCCCGAGCTTGAGCGGCATCTTGTTGCCGGCGAAATCCCGGGAGAGCTGCTTCACCGCGCGCGATTGCTCATAAACCGTGGCGAGATGCGGCTGCACCATGCGTCCGAGCTCGGTCAAATGCGTGCGGCTGCGCTCGCGATGAAACAGCGGGCCGCCCAATTCCTCCTCCAGGAGCTTGATGGCGCGCGAGAGCGAGGGTTGCGAAACGTTGCACTTGTCGGAAGCGCGCGTGAAATTGAGCTCCTCGGCGACGGCGAGGAAATAACGAATCTGATGCATTTCCATGGCGACCCCCACCAACGACCGTCGATCGCTGCCGCGACGTTGTCATAAACGTGGTCAGCGCGCCATGACCACCGTCGTGCAGGCACTTTCCGTCTTGGGCAGCTCGCGCGACGTGGCCATGTGCACGGACAACGGCCGGCCGCCACCCCGGACCACCGGGCAATAGGGATCCGGCTTGTCGAGTGCCTCAATCAGGCGGCGTCGGCCCGCGCACCCTCCGCCGCAAGTGGACGCGAACGCGCAGTCGCGGCAGGCCGGTGGCACCTCGCGCGCCGCGACAAATGGATCGGTCGCGGTGATCTCGCTGCCGAGATCGAGCAGCACGTCGAGCGGTGCGCCGGCCGGCCAATACACGCACGGCTGCACCGTCGCGCGCGGTGTGACGCGAACGGTCGCGACCCCGCAACCGCCGCGCCGCGGCGGCAAGCCGGCCATCGCGCGCACCAGCGGCTCGCCGATGGCAATGGCATCGGCGCGCGCGAACAGACGCTCGAACCCGGTCCAGTATTCGTCGTAACTCAACGCGAATGCGTCGGTGCGCACGGCCTGGTAGACGTTGATGCGCAGCGGCGCCGCGTATTCGGCGGCAATGGCCGCGATTTCGGAAAGCCGATCGAAATTGCTCTTCATCATGACGGCAATGAAGGTTACCGGCACGCCGAGCGTGCGGCAGCGTGCCGCCTGTTCGTGGATGAGGCGCCAGTTGCCCGGGCCGCGCTGGCGGTCCTGCTCGGCTTCGTTCGGATAGTCGAGGGAGAACTCCACGTCGGCGAAGGCGCCGACCTCAGCGGCGTCCAGCGTCGCAATTGAGTGACCGTTCGACGTGATGGTGAGCTTGATCGGCTGCTCGCGCAGCCAGCGGACGATGGCGCCGAACTGCGGGTGCATGCCGTTCTCGCCGGTGCCGAGGTTGACTGAGCGCACCGGCAGCCGCGCCATGACCGCGCTCACCTGCTCATGTGACAGGCGATCGACCCGGGTAGGATCACGGTAGCAGAAATCGCAGGCGAGGTTGCACTCGTTGGTAAGGCCGATGCCGAGCGCGAAGCTCGCCGGCATGCTTGCCTGCGCGGCATCGATCGCCTCTGTTACCATCGCGCCGCTCGCAGCTTGAAGGATCACGCGTGTATGATGATAGCCGTGGATTTGCAGCCCGACCAGAGGCCGGCCCTGTGGGACAATCACATTGCATTATATGAGGAGGTATTCGAGCCGCTCACGCTCGCGTTTGCGGCGACCGCGATCGATCGTCTCGATGTCGCCGCGGGAGATCGGGTGATCGACGTGGCCGCCGGCTCCGGCGGCGCGGCGCTGATGCTGGCCGCGCGCGGGGCGAACGTGCTGGCGGTCGATGCGTCGGCACGGATGGTCGAGCGAATTTGCATCCGCAGCGCGGCGCGCGCCGCTGTCGGCTCACGCGTGAAGGCGCAAATCATGGATGGTGTCGCGCTCGACGTCGCGGACGCGACCATGGATGCGGCGCTCTCGGTGTTCGGCGTGGTGTTGTTTCCTGATGCGGTCGCCGGAGTCCGCGAGATGACGAGGGTGCTCGCGCCGCGCGGGCGGGCGGCGCTCGTCACCTGGACCGAGCCGGAGAATTATCAGCTCATGAGCAAGCTGCTCGCCGCCACCCGCGCCGTGATCCCTGGCTTTCCCCCACCCCCGCGTCCGCCCGCACAGCTGCGCTTTACCGATGAAGCCGCGTTTCGCGCTCTGCTCGTGGACGGAGGATTGCGCGACGTGACGATCGAGCGCGAGATGGCCCGGCTCGAACTGCCCGACGCGCGCTGGCTTGCCGAACGCTTGGCGTTTGCGCCCGGCATGGCTGCGCTCATCGGCGCGTTGGGGGACCGGCGCACGGACGTGATGGCCGTGTTCGTCGAGCAGCTGGAGGCGGCACAGGGCAGGGGGCCGGTCACGCTTGCGGCGGTCGCGTTCGTGGGCAGCGGACGGGCGCCGGCGAAACCGTGAAACCCGTCCCCGGCGTCATGTTGAT
>Ga0306926_10010184_pt1 | contig 10389 bp, 11 predicted proteins | sample flu12Cox44000178_FD_203759 | JGI IMG/M metagenome (GOLD analysis project Ga0306926, IMG submission 203759) | Lab enrichment of tropical soil microbial communities from Luquillo Experimental Forest, Puerto Rico - flux8day.12C.oxic.44.000.178 (v2)... | ecosystem: Environmental > Terrestrial >... | reverse complement strand
TGCCTACTGGAGCACGGCCTCCGTCCTGTAAGGGCCGGCGGCGAAATCACCCTCCCTGCCGCCCGATGCTGATCGATTTCGTGACCATCGAATCGAGGAGCCCGTCGTACGCGCCTTCGCGCCCGATGCCGCTGTCTTTCACGCCGCCGAACGGCAGCGAGGGATGCGCCACCGACATCGAATTAATACCCACCATGCCGGCTTCGATCTGCGCAACCACCCTCATGGCGAGCTCGTCATCGCGCGTGAAGACATAGGCGGCCAGGCCGTAGGCCGTGGCATTGGCCCTCTCGATCACCGCGGGTACCTCGGCAAAGGGAACGATGGCGGTTACAGGCCCGAAGGGCTCTTCGCTCATGAGCGTTGCGTGCTTGGGCACATCCGCGAGCACGGTGGGCGCAAAGAAGAACCCCGGACGCTCGAGCCGCTTGCCCCCCGCGGTCAGCCGTGCGCCTTTTGTGAGCGCGTCGCTCACCAGAGCGTCCATCAGCGGCAGCCGCCGGGCGCTGGTGAGCGGCCCCATCTGCGTTGCCGGATCCATGCCCTCACCCACGCGCAGTGCCCCGGCCCGCGCGGAAAAGAGCTCCACGAACTGTGCGTAGCGCCGCTCCTGAACGAAGAATCGAGTCGGAGCGAGGCACGATTGTCCCGCGTTCGCGAAGCGCGCCATGACCGTCGCCTCGACCACTTCCTCGAGGTCAACGTCATCGAAGACAATGACCGGAGCGTGACCGCCGAGCTCCAGGGTCATCTTCTTGAGGGAGGTGCCCGCCTCCTGCGCGAGCGCTCGGCCAACCGGAGTCGACCCCGTGAAAGAAACCTTGCGAATCACGGGCGATGCGATCATGGCCTCGGAGATCTGCGCCGCGTCGCCGCAGATGACATTCACCACGCCCGGCGGTATTCCGGCGTCCTCGCAGCACTTCGCGATCGCATAGGCGCTGAGCGGCGTTTGCCTGGCCGGCTTGACGATCACCGAGCAGCCCGCGCCCAGGCTGTTGGCGATCTTTCGGCCTGGCATCATCGCAGGCAGGTTCCAGGGTGACACTGCAAACACCGGGCCGATCGGCTCATAGGTGACAGATCGCCGGATGCCGTCACTTCCCGTCGGTGGCACTCGGCCGAACAGATTGGTTGCGGCCGCGGCGATGCCGGTGAAGTAATCTGCGGTCGCGAAAATTTCTCCCCTGGCCTGAGCGAACGTCTTGCCCTGCTCGAGCGTCAGATCGCGCCCGATGGCGTCCACGCGCTCGCGCAGCAACTGACCCGCGAGGCTGATCAGACGGCAGCGCTCCGCGGATGGGATCTGGCGCCAGCGAGCGAAGCCGCGCTGGGCTGCCGCCAGAGCATCATCGATATCGGCCGCAGAGGCGAGTGACAGCCGCCCGAACTCTTCCCCGGTTGCTGGATTGACGAGCGATGTCGTTGCGCCACTTTTCGCCGGACGCCAAGTGCCGTCGACGTACATTCCGACCAACTCATGCATACGGCACCTCCTGCAGTATCTTCGCGCCTGCAATATACGCTTGACTTAATCCCACGCTGTGATCACACTTTAATATCATATAAATCAATGCCAATAGCCGCCTTGCGGCCTCGGCTGCGAGGGCATCGCTGATCGCTCGACCACTCAAGCGGAAGGGGAGCGCAGTATGGCCCGGGTCTTGATTCGAAACGGCCTGGTGGCGATGGGGTTGGTCGCACTGACTGCCGCGGGGCTAGACCCCACGCCTGCCGCCGCTGATGAGCAGGCGACCGGCAGCACCGGCCTCCAGGAAGTCCTTGTTACCGCAACCCGCCGCGAGGAGCGTCTGCAGGACGTTCCGATCAGTGTCACCACCTTCTCGCAGGATCAGATCGACGCGAAAGGTCTCAAGAATATCGATGACCTGGCACGCCTCACTCCGAACCTGACGTTCTCGCGCACTGGCGTCGGCAATTCGACCAACTACAACGACGAGAACTCCGACATCAACATTCGCGGCATCGACTCCGCCGCCGGCGCATCCACCACCGCCATCTACATTGACGATACACCGGTGCAGAGCCGTCACATCGGCTTCGGCTCCTACAACGCGTTCCCGCAGTTGTTTGACCTCGAGCGTGTCGAGGTACTCCGCGGTCCACAGGGCACGCTGTTCGGCGAGAGCGCCGAGGGCGGAGCTTTGCGGTTCCTGATGCCACAGCCGGGCCTCGACCGCTACAGTGGATACATGCGCGCCGAGATTGCTTCAACAAAGGACGGCGACCCGAGCTATGAGGCGGGCGCGGCAGTCGGTGGCCCAATCATCGATGGGGTACTCGGTTTTCGCGCCAGCGCCTCTTACCGTCAAGACGGCGGCTGGGTCGACCGGGTGAGTTACACTCGGCCCAATCCGAGCGACCCGCTTTCATTGCCGGTGTTCGCGAGCACGACCGATGAGAACGCGAACTGGCAACAGACGATCACCGCCCGTGCGGCGCTCAAATGGCGGGCCACGGAGAACCTGAGCGTCACGCCGTCGATCTACTACCAAAGGCTCGTCATCAACGATACCTCGGGCTATTGGGTACCGTTATCCAACCCGAGCGACACCGTCTTCCGTACCGGCAACGTGCTCAAAAATACGAGTACCGACCCCTTCTACGTGGCGTCACTCCGGTTCGACTGGAACCTCGGTTTCGGACAGCTGGTGTCGGACACGTCCTATTACTCGCGCCAGCAGCACTCGGTCTCCGACGTCACCCAGCTGGAACGTGCCCTGTATGCGGCTTTTGGTTTTCTGGCGAATATCTATCCGCCACCCGGCGCTGCGGCCCCGGAATATTTCACCGACACGCAGAACAACTTCTACCAGGAGGTGCGCATTGCCTCCCCGGACGCCAAGGCCCGGGTAGCGTGGACCGCCGGAGTCTTCTACTCGAACACCAACGAGAACGTCCCTTCGGAAGGCTACGATCCGACCATCGGCCAGGAGACGGAGGCTTTTTCGGGCTTCAATGTCTGTACCGATCAGCCTCCCGGATGCCCGAACGGGCTGGTTTTCACCCAGCCGGTCAACCGGATCATCGAGAAGCAGATCGCGTTGTTCGGCGAAATCAATTTTAGATTCACCGATACGCTGAGAGCGACTGCCGGCGTCCGGGTGTCGAAGGTTGACTCGAGCGGCGAGGCCGCCATCGGTGGGGTGGGCTTTGGACCTACGCTGATCGAATCAAACTTCAGTACGACCGAACACCCAGTGACGCCCAAGGCGGTCCTGTCCTGGCAGCCTGACACGCATAACCTCTACTACGCGAGCGCGGCCAAGGGGTATCGCACGGGCGGTATCAACCCCGGCGTTGGTACCTTCTGCGATGCCGACCTCGCGGCGCTCGGCGTCCCGCCGGGAGCGAACGGCCTGCGCGAACTGCCGCCGCAATATTCAGCCGATTCGTTGTGGAGTTACGAGCTCGGCGCGAAGAACACGCTGTTCGGTAACCGCGTGCAGCTCAATACGAGCTTGTTTTTCATCGACTGGAACAACATTCAGCAGAACGTTTACCTTCCCACTTGCGCCGAGCAGTTCGTGGCGAACCTCGGTGTGGCCCACAGCCTGGGCGGTGAAATCGAGCTGGCCGCCCATCCGATCGACCCGCTGACTGTGACCGCTGCGGTCGCTTATACGGACGCGTACTATTCGAAAGGATCGTGCGCCGGTGACCTCTCCTACAACGGCACAGCCTGCGTCGGCCCTTCGAGCCCAACGCCCGTGTCGCCGATCGTGAGCGAAGGCAATGGGCTGCTCGGCGCGCCCTGGACGATCCTGTTCTCGGCGGAATACGCCACGCCTTTGGCCTTTCTCGGTGGACGCACCGGCTACGCACGTGTCGACTACCAGCACACGACGGCTCAATCGCGTTTGCTGCCCTACCAGGACGACAGAAACGCTCTTTTCGACACGACCATTCCCAGCCTGCCGTCAACGAGTAACCTCGCGTTGCGCGTCGGCGCGCGGTTCAGCGGATTCGACCTGTCCGTGTTCGGCAACAACCTGACGAACCAGCATCCGCAGCTGTCCTACTCGAGGGACGTCGCCGTCCCGATCGTCAATCTATACTATGCCCGCTCGGTGCGGCCGCTCACGTTCGGCTTTACCGCAACGTATCATTTTTGAGAGCCTAGGTTACAGCAGGAGAGGGTGCGCATGGCACGACCATCGATCGGCCGGCGGGTGGCACAGATCGCGGCGGTCTGCGTCGTTGCCGCTGTGGCATGCCTGCCCGGGGAGTCCAACGCGGTCGAAACGCGCGAGCAGGGGCGGACGATCGTACAGACACTGCTGCGCTGCTGGCAGAACAACGATTACCGCAGTTTCGCTTCGCTACTGGACGAGGGCGTGCTGTTTGCATATCCGGGAGGACGCCTCAACAAGTCGCAACTCCTTGACCTTTTCAAGAGCTACCACCAGGAGAAGCGGGATATCCGCGTGTACTTCTGGGAGCAGTTTTTCATGAGCGGCCCGAAGTTCTTCACGGCCTATCAGTTCGCCGCGACCGACGTGAAGTCCGGCAAGCGCCAGGCCGTAGGCACTGGCGTCGCCGGGGAGGTACGCAACGGCAAGATCGTCCTGCTCAAGGAATACTACGACGGCGAGGTCGCGCTACATCAATATGACGGTACTTTGCCCCTGGATGAAGGGATCGTGACGCCGGTCGTTACGCCCTGGCCGGCGAGAGTGTGGCTGCGTCCGGATCTCGTGGACTGAAGCGGTCCACTCGCGAGCACGCGACAGCGGAACCGGGTCTCGGGCGCGAAGTCATGAACAAATCCTCCGCTGCCGGCACGATCGATCGGGTGCTCGCCATTCTCCTGGCAATCATTCCCATGGGCATGGGGTTGCTGGCCTTTCTCAACAACCTATCGGACTGGAGCCACTCTGTTCATGAGGTTGTCACCCCACTGGTCACGATGGAGGCTCTGCGGGACGCGCCTCAATTCCGTTGGCGCGCAATTGCGTCCGCGCTCGCGCCAGTCTGTTACGGGTTTGTCACGACCTTCGAGCTCACGGTAGGCATCGTCGCGGCAGTTGGCGTAGGCAGCATGCTGCGAAAGTTCTCTGCCCCCTTAGCCGAGTTTGCCGCCGGCAGCCACATCGCGCAGCGGGCCTGCACGCTCGGCGCGTTCACCTGGCTGATTTTCTTCTTCGTCATTGGAGGTGACTGGTTCCTCGCGTGGAAGAACAAGAACCTTCTCTTCATGCAAAGTGACTCCCTCATGTACGCGGCAGCAGCGACCGTCGTCCTCTTTGCTCTGCGTGCCACGGAGAGCAGGTTGTTGGAGAGGGCATGAACACTGCCGGACGCTCCATCCTAGCCCACGTCGGCAACGCAGCGCCGCTGGCACTCCTCGCCGCGCTCGTATGCCTCACGAGTGGCTCGAGTGTCGCCGGCGCACCGGCCGAGGCGGGCGCCGCAAATTCGTCGGCGGAAAGCCTTACCCCGGAGTGGGTCGAGCGTTGGGGCGACAAGATGACGGAGCGTTACCATCCCGACATACAAGCGGCATATCCCGGTGGCCGGTCGGACCGCTACCACGATGCGTACGTTGATAGATTCCTTCGGGAATTCGGCCTTCCCCGCAATACCAACTGGAAAGAAATCAACAAACACTACGCATTCGACGGGGATTGGTTCATTGTCGAATACCTGTTTCAGGCCGAGGACAAAAAGACCGGTCAGCTGCAACGCGAGGGCACCTTGTTTTTTGGCCGTATCAAGGACGATCGCTTGATCGTTGCAATCGAATATTTCGATCGACTGGTCAAGTCGTTCCAGCACGCTGGTGCGCTGCCGCCATTTCGTGAGGATGAGATGCCTTTCCCCTGGCCGGATTATGACAGTCTGAAAAGGAAGTATCGTCCTTAGGCAATACCGCGAGGAGCACCTCATCCCAAAGTACGGCGCACAGGATCGCGGCGATGATTCCCCTGACACCCACGGACGTGCGCCCGGCACTTCAGGCAAAGTTGGCCGAGGTCACCAGCTGCGTGCGTGGGCTGCGCGACGTTGAGCAGCCTCGCCTCACCCCGAGGATGCACGCGTGGGAGATCGTCGCCAAACTAATGGCTACCGCACGCGCTATCTATCAGATGGCAGAGACATTCGTGGAGAGCCGACCGGGGACAGACTTCGACACCTGGTACGCAGCGTGGTTGGCTAGCCTCACTGAGCTGCAGCGAGAGCTCTGGCAGCAAATGCGCGATGCTGGCGGCGAACAGCTTCACGGTGAGTGTGCGGAACTGTTCGCGGTCAAGGTGACCATTCCGTGGGAACCAGCAGCGGAGACGTTTCACGGAGTGCCCGGGGTCGCGCGGCCTGAATCCTACAAGCCCGTCCCACGCTTTCGGCGCTATCCCGGTCGACCCGCGAGCGACGTCTGCGCTGATTACTTTGCGCTTTGCCAGCGATTCGTCGACGAGATTCGAAGACTGTCTTGAGAAGCAGGCATTCGCTACAGCATCCAGCTGCGCTGCCGGGGGTGCCTGACCCTCGGCAGGGTCCGACTTCGCAGAGAACCCACCAAAGTCGTGGCAGCGTCTGAGGCGAGCTGCTCGAGTGGAAGGACCGCCGCCTCCTTTGCGCGGGCTGTAGGCTCGTTCCGAAAAAAACCAGTGATAACAACACTGCGACCGAGCCGCCGAAAAACTACGTCTCTAAAAGACGAGTAACTCCTTCAGAGACCGTGAGCCCTCTCCTAGTCAGGCACTCAGAACAGCTGTAGCGGACACGGGGAATGGCCGCCTCGCGTTGTGTCCGACCCGATGACTCGAGCTCTCCAACCGTGCCAAGGACGAACTGCGGCTTCTCGGGTGTCTACGTTCCCTGCATCCGCGGTGGCCCTCACTGGCGTCAAAGCGCCCCGCTTGCCGCTTGGTATTTCGTCCGCGCCTCCTTTGAAAGCTCCTGTGCGAGATTGACGGCAGCCTCAGCGAGTTCTTTAAGGCGATCTGGTGAGACATGGCCCGCGGTCGTCATCATGATCGGCGCGAGACCGACGGCTGCCATCGCGGTTAGGTACGTAAACTGCTCTTGCGTCATGGCTGAGGCTCCTGAGCGGGTAGCTTTCGATACTAGTTCAGTTCCAGTGCGTCGGTGCCGTCCAGCAAGAAGCCGAGGGAAGGTCGCCCTGCGAACCGGCAAGCCGCGCTCCGAGGGGATTTTCGATCGGTGGAGAACCTTCCATCCGGAAGTCTTAAGACTGGCGTATCGTGGCGTCCAGGAGAAGATGTTCACCGTCACTGGGGAGGCGAACTATGAGCAAGGGCATGGACAGGAGGAAGGAAGCAAAGAAGAAGCCAGCGAAGTCTCTGCAGGAGAAGCGCGCCGCCAAGAGGGAGAAGAAGCAGAACCGAGGGTTCCAGTTCTGAGGGTCCGACTTAGAGCGCCTCGCGTCACAGGAGGATTGCTACATGGACCAGCACCAAATAACTGACGATGAGCTTGTCGAGATCGTGGACCGCCCTCAGCTATGGATTAGCAAAGACGGCTACGTAAAGACGTTGAGGGCTGGATTGGTGCGTGCGGCGCATATCACAGGCCAAGGACGCTCGCCATATCCGTTGGAAAGCCCCAGCGGTGTCAGGGTAGAACTTGCCCAGATGTCGCGCCTGTGGAACCGCCTGGGAATTGTTGAGGAGAGGCGCCCGGTCTGAGCCGGCCTGCCGATGGGGGCGGCATTTATTTTTCTCGTAGAAGCTCCGATAGCAGTTGCGATGCGATTGCAGACGCGTCGCTGCCGCCCAGCTGCGTGGTCTTGGTGCGCCCGTTGTAGAGGACCGTAATCAGGCGCCCGTCCATATAGAATTTGCCGGAATAGGCTTTCCCGCCCCGTTCTATAGCGACTCGAATCCAGCTCGGTGGTTTCTTACTTCGAACCATGGCGCGTGGAGTCTAACGCAGCCGAAACAACTGGCGCGAGCCATGCTAGGCGCTTCTCCCGCTCCTCCCGCGGCGGCAAGCTCTGAACAATCGCCCGGCGCAGGGCGATTTCGGCAGCCCGGATCTATACCAGCCTATCCGTCCGCGAGAGCGTCGTACAATGCTGATCACTTGCCGCCATGCAACGCTGTGAGACGGCTGCGGGTGTGTGGTGGATACTCGAACAGAGGGGCCGCACCTCATGTCGAGCCAGTAGGCGGACTGGGGGCGGGTCACCGCGAGGGACCGGTGTTCAGATGTCCCGCTGGTACATTGCGGTGACTGTGTAGTTGAGCCGCAATTGGCAAGGTTGCCTTGAGCCACATTCCCCAGGACGCACGCCGAAGCACTCCAGCGTCCCTTCTGCCTTATGCGCCGGATCTGTTAGCGCCGCGTTGACGCCAGGTGTGACATCAAACCGTCCATCGCAGTCCGGATAAGGGCAGGGGAACTCGAAGAATGCCCGTGCTGGCGGGTGCAGAATGTGCGACTGAACGGCCGGCGTGTTCGAGGCCGTACTCTCGAATTTCAAGTCGAGGCGGAGCTGTTGCACATCGGGAAACGCCGCACGGACGGTGAGCGCGGCCGCACGATCGCGAACGAAGCGATCCCTGCGCTCCTGGCGTGCGGCGGCAGGGCTTACCAAGGCGAGCTTCATGATGCACTGCCGGAAGTTGGACCGCGCTGGGCATCCGACCCTGCGGTTGGACTCGCCCGGGTATTCTCCTCGGGAGCCCTCGGGCGAGCTGACCGACGGTGCCGTCTTTCTTGTTGGCGTGCCTTTCTGGTCGGCTCTCTCCGCTTTCGTACCTGCTGGTAATTCGGGTTGGGCACCTGCTCTCCGTTGTCACATAAGTGGAAGTTCCGATTTCACGTGCGGTCGAGGTCGCGCGACGCGAGCTCGGCGCCAAAGTTCGCACTTGCCTTTGCGCCTCTCAAGGCGGTCGAGGCATGCGCAGGAGAGCGGCGCACCTAGCCAAGCGACGCGCCTGCACCCGAGCGCTTAATTGCGCAACAATGGCTGCAGCCAGTGCACAACTTAAAACAGTCTACTCCGAATCTGGACCGGGAGGAGAAGTTGGGCTCTGTGCCGCAATAGCCATAACCACCGCCCTCTATGCGCTAGCTCTTTGGCCCTTGTGATCGATCGAGCCCCGTGAGTCTCGCGGCGTACGCCCGCAGGCACTCCTGCGAACAGACAATGATCGCCGGAGCCTGATCATCCATGGTGCCCGCGTTGGGATGTTGCGTGACACGCAGGTGTCGCCGCGGCCGGCGGCCGTCTTCGTGCCCGATGTCGCGTTCGCAGACATCGCAGGTTAGCACCAGGACTTCCTCGGGGGGATGGAACGTTCCAGTCTTGCGAAACCCCATGCGTCGCTCGTCGCTGCTAGCCCACAGGCAGTGCTGGTTGCTGAGCAAGGCGTTGCCGATATAGTTTCTGCAGACTGCTCGTCGACTGGTGTTCGCGGCATAGGACGAAAAGCCGTGTATGGCGCCCGAGCCGGGCACGCAGCGTCGTCCGCCCACCGCAGATTTCACAATCCCTTGGCGCGTCACGGCGCTCGAGCCACAGGTCAGTCTCGCGATCCAGCTGGTACTGCAGGTGATGAGCGATAGCGTCATCCGCGGAATCGTGACCGGAGCAGCCGAGCGCGCAGTAGCCAGCGCGCCGCGCTGTCTGCCGGTCGATCACTACCGCGTACCACTTGCCAGCATCGGCGCCGTCATCGCACCTGCGTGCCGTCAACATATCTGGCCTCCGGTCTGATGGAATCGTCTGCGGCAGCCCTCGGTTCCGTACGGGCAGGGACAGAAATAAAGCGTGGGCTCCCGGATGACAGCTGGAACCACGACTTCACCCGAAACGCCGGCTCCTTCGTGCGCAGCGACGGGTGCATCTCAAAGGGCCGCAAGCGCGGCCACGCCGGACGGGTGCGGTTTGACTTCCAGGGCGACGCCCAGCCCAAGTCTTCCCAGCAATCCCAGCGATTCGGGGAGGAACTCGAGAGCGAATTCTTCGCGCGCAAAGATGCTCACGTGCAGCTCGGCCACGCCACCCTCCGCCTTGAGCGTCTCGAGAAAACCGAAGCGTTTGCGTAGTTGCGCCAGAGTGCGCAGAACCTCGCTCTCCACCCCGACGTGATCCGATGCGAGCAGGGGCTCGGTCATGAGTCGGCCCATCCAATAGCTCTCACGGTATAGCCCGCCAATCTCGCGCCCGGCAGCATCACGGCGCGCCTCACCCACACGCCACATGTGCTGCGGCTCGATTCCGAGAACGCGGGTGATTTCCGTCGGCTCGGCAGTGGGATGCCGGATGCGGAGCGACATCGTGAATTCGTAATCGCTCATGGCCGGAGTCGTTGCGGCCGCGGCCACAGTCGAATCCGCTCGACGGCCGGCCGGGGCGGTCGGTCGCACGCGTCAGTAACGTCGCGGTCCACGATT
>Ga0306926_10010181_pt1 | contig 10390 bp, 8 predicted proteins | sample flu12Cox44000178_FD_203759 | JGI IMG/M metagenome (GOLD analysis project Ga0306926, IMG submission 203759) | Lab enrichment of tropical soil microbial communities from Luquillo Experimental Forest, Puerto Rico - flux8day.12C.oxic.44.000.178 (v2)... | ecosystem: Environmental > Terrestrial > Soil... | reverse complement strand
CAGCCGCGGCCGTCCGCAGCCCGTCCAATACCCGTGCCTCGGCCTGGTCGGACAGGCGGAGGTTGCCATGTTGGGCCACGTCGGTCAAGAACCGGACACTCGCCTCCACCGAGGTGCGAGGTATCAGCCCCAGCGAGGCCTGGTTCAGATAGGTGCAATAGGCAAGCGCCGCATACTCCTCCCGATCAATCAGTGGGTCCATCGTCACCCCTTCGCTGCCGCGGGCCGCCGGCACCAGCCATAGCGCAGATCAGCCGTTATGGCCAGCCTGAGGGCGCGAAAGGCAGTGCTCCGGCGCCCGTCCAGATCGGCGGCTACTTGCGCTATGCCCAGACAAGGGCCAATTACAGAGCGTCAGAAACAGACGACTGCCGACGGCCTGGTGCGTGTGTGCGTCGATTGTCTACGGCGTCGGGTGGAGCGTAGGCTACAGAACCCCTACTGCGCGCAGCTTCGGTGACCGGCCTCTTGCACCAGCATGCCAGGTTGACGGCGGCCGTCACGGTGCGTGAGGGTTGTTGAGCGCTGCCGCGTCGCGAGATCGCGCTGACCGACTATTTGCTGCCTGTTGACGGTGCATTTCGCGTCGGCTGAGCGGTACAGAACTACCCATTCTGGCCCGCTCTGGCTCCGCTACGGCGCGAGGTGAGGTTGAGACGAGGGGCGACTGGCCTGCCGGGATGGTCTGGTAGTCCTCTGGTTCCCAGGGCCTGTCTTCGACCTGGTGTTCCGTGCCGAGCCGAACGGCCCGCGGGTCGGTGTAGTCCCGACGCGGCGGCTACGACGGGAAACAGGCGCCGAGTCATCGACCGGACATCGCGGGCGTCGCCGCGCTGACAGACATCCCGCGCTGACCAGCGCACTGTTGTGGCCGTGAAGTCGATCACGGCAACGGCTGGGGGACTGACATGGCGGGGACAGAGACGCTCGACAGGCCTGTGAGCAGCAGGGCCGGGAGAACTGCCGAACTGTCGCCAGCGGCGCAGCAGGCAGCGGCGCGGCCGGCGCCTGATGCGGGTCGCCCGCGCGGGCAGGCGCGGGCCGTGTGGTTCGCGGTCACCGCCGCCTTCAACTGCGGGCTCGTCGCGTGGTCGGTGGCCCGCGGCGAGGTCGGCAGCCGGGCGGCGGAGTGGTCACTTGTGGCATTCTGCATTGCGGTGGCCGCGCGCCACGATGGCATCGTCCGCGGAGCGTTCGTGCTGGGACGGCGGATCCGGTCGTACCGGCTGCACCAGCTGACCTACCACCTCGGCCAGCTGCACCGCGCGATGGCGATCGCGGGCGTGGCCTGGCTCACGGTTGCGGCCGCGGTCGCAGTGCGGTCCTGCCCGGCCGCGGGCATGGCGTCCGCCGGCGTGCTCGCGATCCTTGTCGCGGTGGCGCGCACCGCCAGGGACCGGGTGCGTCCATCCCAGCACAACCGCTTCGAGTCCGTGCACCGCTTCGGCGGCTGGGCGGCGCTGGGGATCCTTGCGGTCCTTGTTCCCCTCCAAGCGGCCCGGTCGCTGCCGCCGGGCTCGGGCCTGGCCGGGCTGCTCCGCGCGCCGTCGGTGCTGCTCCTTGCCGCCCTCGTCATGCTCGTGGCCCATCCCTGGCTGGGCGTGCGCCGCCTGCCGGCCGAGTTCCTCGCGGTTACCGGCGAGGTGGTCGTGGTCGCGCTGCCGGGGCGGCGCGTACTGGGCGAGTTCGTCAGGGTCAGCCGCGAGGGGCGCGAGTGGCACTCCTTCGCGGTGGCGACCACCGGCAGCGAGGGCGACGGCCGGTACTGCCTGGTCATCCGGCGCGCGGGAGACTGGACCGAGCAGCTGGCCAGCGACGTCGAGCACGGGCGCGCCCCCGCCCGGCTGTGGGTGCGCCGGATGCGCGGCTATGGCTTCATGTATCACGCGCAGGCCTACCGCCGGGTGCTGATGGTGGCGACTGGGGCAGGGATCGGGCCGGTGCTGCCATACCTGCTGGGCCGGCCGCCGGTGCAGCTCGAGTGCTTGTGGATCGGCCGGGGCCACAGCGCCGCCATGGGCCCTGATCTGGTGGACCGGGTGCTGGCCGGCGGGTCGGTTACCCTCATCGATACCTCCCGCGGGCGGCCGGACGTGGGGGCGTGCGTCGCCGGGATCGCGCACCGGTTCGAGGCCGTGTTCGTGGTCAGCAACGACGTGGTGCGGGACAGCGTGGCCAGGGCGTGCCAGGCGCTGGGCGTGCCATGGTACGGCCCGACCTTCGACTCATAGCCACCCATCACGCCAGAACATCCCATTACGTGCAGCCACAAGTGCGGAGACGCCCTGCGCGAGAACCGCCCAGAACGGCGGCTACTTGCGCTATGCCCAGGCAAGGGCCAATTACAGAGCGTCAGAAGCAGACGACTGCCGACGGCCTGGTGCGTGTGTGCGTCGATTGTCTACAGTGTCAGGTGGCACGTAGATAACGAAACCTCTGGCTCTGCGCAACCGTCCAGTGTGCGATTGCTACCACGATGATCTACCGCATCAGGCAGTGGCCGCGGTTGCGTCGGGTGAGGCGCGGTGACCGTGACCGCACTGATGATCGTGTCGGCCAGAGGGCGGGTGAGGGTGTACCGGCTGAGTGGTTCGCTCATGTATAGCGGTACGTCCGGCCTGTGACACTTCCCGGGCTGGATATGCTCTCCCGAGCCCGAGAACGCCATGCTGAGCACCGGGCCACAAAGCCTGGGGAGCTGCTGGACGAGCCTCAGCGTGCGCCTGAGCCTCATTCATGGCCAGACTCTGGCGTGCGTTGCCTGGCCGGCGGCAGTGACCTGATCGGGACATGATCGCCTCAGGACAGACTTGTGAGCGCTCACAGAACTTCGAAGTACAGTTAGGCGCGCTCGTGGGCTTTGGCAGACCTAGCCGATGCGTCAGTGAGAGAAATGGGGCACCTGTGGCTCAGAAGATACAGACCCTGTTCATCGACGACCTCGATGGCAGCGAGGCCGAAGGCACCGTCCGGTTCGGGCTGGACGGCAGCGAGTATGAGATTGACCTGAACGCCGAGCATGCCCAGGCGCTGCGGGATGCGCTGGCGCGCTATGTGCAAGCTGCGCGGCGGGCCGGGGGCAGCACGCGGCGGCCAGTCCGTCGCGGACGCCGGGCACCAGCAGGTGGGGTGGACAGTACCGAGGTCCGCGAGTGGGCCCGGGCACAGGGCATCGAGGTGAAGGACCGCGGACGAGTGCCCGCTGAACTGGTGGCCCGGTTCAAGGCCGCGACCGGGCAGTAGAGTCCGGAACGTTTCCTTCGCCGGAGCGAATGAGGTCTTCTCAGCGACTTTAGGTGGTCATTTTGTGCTCGAATTGGATGAGGATGAGAGCAGCGTGGCTAACTGTCAGCGGACAGAATGCGCAGTGCGGTCATGAGTGCGGGGCGCTGGTCAGGGGGGAGGGCGGCGAAGACCTCGTCGGCTGCGGTCTCGTAGTCGCGTAGCCAGCCCGGGCGCGGTCGTGGCCGTTTCCGGTGAGGGCGAGCTGGGTGGCGCGGCCGTCGCGCGAGTCGGTCCGGCGTTCGACCAGGCCGTGGCGGACCAGTGCCTCGGCCAGCGTGGACGCCGTGTCCTGGCTGATCCCGACGTGTTCGCCGAGCTGGCTGATTCGCTGCGGGCCGTGCCGCAGCAGCGCGGCGAGCAGGTGGGCACGGGGCATGGACAGCTCGTGGTGGTACAGCCGGCTGGCCAGCCGGGCGCCGAGCAGCTTGGCGGCGCGCCCGAACTCGTCGGCCAGGTCCACCGCGCGGACCGCTTCCTCGTCCTGGGTCATCGTCCGTTCCTTGGCAAACCAGATGCATTGACATAGATGTATTGATGTCGATGTAATTCGATGATCTCACACCCAGAAGGAATCCTGCTATGCCCGACACGCTCACTCCCGCAGCCCCGCCCGGCAGCCCCGCCGCGGAATCGGCCCCACACAATCTCCTCCCAGCGCTATGCGCCAGCGACCCCGCCGAGGTTATCCCGCGAATGAGGGATTAGTGGCCGATGCGGCGTCGAATTAAACTGGTCAGATGGTGTCGGCCTGGACACGGGACCGGGCCCGGTCGGCGATCGAGAACCTGAGCCAGGCCCGGCTGGACTGGCCGGACTTCAGCGAACAGGTGGCCGGGCAGCTACGGCGCAGCGTGGGTTTCGATGGCTGGGGCCTGGCGCAGACCGATCCGGCATCTTTGCTGCCCGCCCGGGCAGTTACCCAGGACGCGCCCGTCTGCGGCAGTCAGCAGCGTTTCTGGCGGATCGAGAATCAGCTCTCCGACGTCAACCAACTCGCATCACTGGCATGCAGCGGGCGGCCGGTCGGTGCGCTGAGCGTGGCGACCGGCGGTGATCTTGCGCGTAGCCGGCGCTGGGCGGAGATCCTGCGCCCGGCAGGTGTCATCGATGAGCTCCGGGCCGCGCTTACTATCGGCGGATACTGCTGGGGCTCGCTTACCCTCTACCGGGCATCAGGCTGCCGCTACACCGACGAGGAGATCGGGCATGTCAGCGAGATTCTGGGCGCTGCGGCCGCGGGCGCGCGCGGGACCTGGGCAAGCAGGAGCCCCGCTCGCGATGCCGACCCCTGTGACGACCCCGGCACCATCATCGTCACCGCGGCCGGGACCCCAGTGACCGCCACCCCCCAAGCCAGTCGGTGGCTGGCCCGGCTCATCCCTGACCCGCGCGGAAGTCAGGGGCTCATTTACGCGCTCACCGCGCGCCTCACCGCACCTGCCACCGGCAAGAACACGGCTGCCGGGGCCCGGGTCCGAGCCCGAACCGACGGGGGGCACTGGCTGGACATCCATGCGTCCCGGCTGGCTGCGGCGCTGCCGGGCTGCGATGTCGCCATCACCATCCAGCCTGCATCAGCAGATCGCCTCAGCCCGCTGCTGATGCGCGCCCACGCCCTGTCGGCTCGCGAGCGCCAGGTCGCCTGGCTGATCCTCGACAGCCGCGCGCCCGCCGAGATCGCTCGCGCCCTGCACATCTCCCCCTACACCGCCAACGACCACCTCAAGGCGATCTTCCGCAAAACGCGCACCCACTCCCAGCCCGAGCTCAGCCAATGCCTGACCGGTCGAATCTGAGACGGTGCAGGTGCCTGCCGCTGCCTGCGAGTGGCGTGGCTCCCAGTGGCCGCAGCGGGCTCTCAGAAAGTTGACCACCGGGGCTCCGGACCCGGGTCCGATTGACATGTGACCAAGGGTCGTCATTTGTCAAAGGGGAGATCTCAGCTCCCGATAGTCCCTTGACTGGCGACCCCGTTGAGGTAGCGGGCGAGCTGGTCGCCGGCGGGGTTCACCTCGGTCGGCGGCACCGGCACCGTGCCGGTAAGTCGGCGTAGCCGGATCGCCGTCGCCGAACAGCGCGGAGATCACCGCGCCGTCGAAATTGCCCGCGATAGTCGTCTGCGGCGTGCGCAAGTCGGCATCCCCGTCCAGGCACAGCACGCCGGTGCCGGGCAGCCCGCGACGACGCCGGCCGTGCTGCTGCAGTCGCCGCCGACCAGCACAGGGATCCGCCCACCGGCGATTGCCTGGCCGGTCGCTGCGGCGGCCTCCCGGCAGGCCCGCATGACCGCGTCCCGGCTCCGGGTCCAGCTCGACGCCACCTGTCCGGGTAGGAGATGCGCCCTGGCCCGTTAATCCCGCTTTCGCGGGATAACCGTTAGCGCCACCGAGGGCGCACAATGCAATTACCGGCGGCCAGACGGCCTGCGCTATGGGGGCCGCAGGCCGTCTGGCCGGTTACGAAAACGACTAAGCGCGCATCTGACGCGACATGCGAAAGGGATCAGACGCACCTCTATCCCGCTGCAAGATTCAGCAGCGCCAAAGGCACGGCAGGAAGGACGGAAGTTGCATGAGCAGCGATCAGAGCAACGCCACGGGCGGCGCAGCCGGGGGCCGGGGCAGGCTGGCGCGGGTGATTGCCGCCCGGGGCGGTACCGCGGCGCCGGAGGCGACGGCCTTGAACACCCGGTCATCGGCCACCGGACGACGTTAGGTGAATATCGAGTCACCAGTCAACCCGCTTGACCTGTAACTGGCAGGAGGCAGATGGTCATGACACACGACATCTCGTTCGCATACGAGACCTACATTTGCGCCACGCCCGAGCGGGTGTGGCAGGCACTTACCGACGGCGACCTCACCGCCAAATACTCCTTCGGATCCCGGGTTAGATCGAGCTGGCGGCCCGGGGACGAGATCGCGTTCGTCGGTCCGGACGGCACGACCTGCATGTCGGAGGGAACGATCACCGAAGCCATCCCCGGCCGCAGGCTGGTTTACCGCGCCCGGCTGCTGTATGACCCCGAATTGGCCAAGGACGCGCCGGTCCGGCTCACCTGGGAGATCACCCCTTTCAGCGACATCAGCAAGGTCGTCATGACCCACGACGAGTTCACAGGAGAGACAGCCACCTACTGCGCCGTGACCAGCGCGGTCCCGCTCATGTTGTCAAGCCTCAAATCGCTCCTGGAAACCGGCGAGCCGCTCGTCGCGATCAGCCCGGGGCCCTGCGCGGGCTGGGAGGGTGGCGCCTGATGGAGGCCCGGGTCACGCTCGGGGTGGACGGGGCGCTATGCCCGCTGATGATTGACACCAGGGTCACGCTGCTGGATGCGCTGCGGGAGCGGCTGGACGTCACGTCCGCGAAGAAGGGCTGTGATCACGGGCAGTGCGGTGCGTGTACCGTGCTGGTGAACGGCCGCCGGGTGCTGGCCTGCATGACCCTGGCGGTGGCGCTCGACGGTGCCGAGGTGACGACCGCGGCGGGGCTCGCCGACCGCGATGGGCTGCATCGGCTGCAGCGGTCGTTCATCGAGTATGACGCGTTTCAGTGTGGTTATTGCACTCCGGGCCAGATCTGCTCGGCGGCGGGGATGCTGGCGGAGGCGGCGCAGGGCTGGCCCAGCTACGTCAGCGCCGATCTGACCGGTCCGGTGGAGCTCGGTGATGCGGAGATCCGGGAGCGGATGAGCGGGAACTTGTGCCGGTGCGGAGCCTACGTGAACATCGTCGCCGCGATCCAGGAAGCCAGCCGGGAGCAGGCCCGGTGAGGCCGTTCGAGTACGAGCGCGCGGCCGACGTCGGGGGCGCGGTCGCCCGGGTCGCGGGCCGGCCGGACGCGGTGTTCCTGGCCGGCGGCACGAACCTGCTCGACCATATGAAGCTAGGCATTGCCAGCCCTGGGCTGCTGGTCGATGTGACCGGGCTCTCGCTGGACACGATCGAGTTCTTGCCGGGCGGCGGGGTGCGGATCGGGGCGCTGGTGCGCAACAGCGACCTGGCCGCCGACCCGGTGATCCGGCGGCGGTACCCGATGCTCTCCCAGGCGCTGCTGGCGGGCGCGTCGGGGCAGTTGCGGAACATGGCGACCACCGGCGGGAACCTGCTGCAGCGGACCCGCTGCCCGTATTTCCAGGATCTGAGCACGCCGTGCAACAAGCGCGAGCCTGGGTCCGGCTGCTCCGCGATCGATGGCCACCACCGCGATCACGCGGTCCTCGGGGCGTCGGCGTCCTGCGTTGCGGTGAACCCGTCGGACATGGCCGTCGCGCTGTGCGCGCTGGAGGCGGTCGTCCAGGTGCACGGGCTCGGTGGTGCGCACAGCATCCCGGTCGAGGAGCTGTACCGGCTGCCCGGCGATGAGCCGCAGCGCGACACGGTGCTGGAGCACGGCGAGCTGATCACCGCGGTCGACCTGCCCGCGCTGCCGGTGGCCGCGCGCTCGCGTTACCGGAAGGTGCGTGACCGCGCGTCGTATGCGTTCGCGCTGGTCTCTGTGGCAGTGGCCGCCCGGATCGAGCGGGGTTCGGTCCGCGATGTGCGGATAGCGTTCGGCGGGCTGGCGGCTAAGCCGTGGCGGGCCCGAGCGGCCGAGCAGGTAATGCGCGGCGCACCGGCGACCGGGAAGACGGCCGTGCGGGCCGCCGAGGCCGAACTCGCCGCCGCCCAGCCGCTTAGGGGCAACGCGTTCAAGGTGAAACTGGCGCAGGGCGCGCTCACCGCGGTCATGCGCGAGCTGACCGGAGAGGCCACGCCATGACCGGGTTGGTGCGGACGGCCGCGATCGGCGCGCCGGTGGCGCGGATCGACGGGCCCGCGAAGGTGACCGGGTCCGCCCCGTACGCGTTCGAGTGCCGGCTGGACCGGCCCGTCTATGCGCATCTTGTCCAGGCCACCGTGGCCAGGGGCTGGGTGACCGCCATCGACGTCACGGCGGCGCAGGCGCTCGATGGTGTCCTGTTCGTGCTCACCCACCAGGACATGCCCCGGCTCGCCTCCGATCATGACCGCGAACTGTGGGTGCTGCAGTCTGGCCAGGTTTGGTACCGCGGTCAGGTGATCGGCGTGGCCGTGGCCGATAGCATCGAGATCGCCCGCGAGGCCGCCCGGCTGGTCACGGTCCAGTACCAAGCCGAGCCGCATGAGGTGCGGCTGCGCGCAGACAGCCAAGATCTCTACAAACCCCAGACGGTCAATCCGGCCCTGGTCACCGACACCGCTGAGGGGGACGTGGCGGCCGCCCTGGCCGCGGCGCCGGTGCGGATTGACGCGACCTACACCACCCCGGCCGAGTATCACAATCCGATCGAGCCGCACACCACCGTCGCGATATGGGCCGGTGCCGGTGACGCCGAGCACCTGACCATGTACGACTCCAACCAGGGAGCCTCCCGGATCGCCGAGCAGCTGGCACAGGTCTTCGGCCTGAACCCGAGCCGGGTAACGGTGATCTCCCCGTTCGTGGGCGGCGCGTTCGGCTCCAAGTCGCGCGCCAAGGCCCACCAGGTGGCCGCCGCACTTGCCGCCCGGCAGGCCGCGGGCCGGCCGGTCAAGCTCGCGCTCACCCGCCGACAGATGTTCGCGGGCACCGGCTACCGGACCCCGACCATCCAGCGGGTCCAGCTCGGCGCGCGTGCCGACGGCACGCTGACCGCGATCGCGCATGACGCGATCTCCCAGACCGCGCGGTTCAAAGAATTCGCTGAGCAGACCGCGCTGGGCACCCGCACCATGTACGCGGCGCCACACCGGCGGACCACCCACCGCCTGGCGGCGCTCGATGTCGCCGTGCCGACGGTGATGCGGGCGCCCGGTGAATCGCCCGGCATGTTCGCGCTGGAATCAGCGATGGATGAGCTGGCGGCCGCCTGCGGCGTCGACCCGGTCGAGCTCCGGCTCCGCAACGAGCCCGAGCTCGACCCGGAAACCGGCCTGCCCTACTCCACCCGTAACCTTGCCGCGTGCCTGCGCGAGGGAACGCGCCGGTTCGGCTGGCAGCACCGCGACCCCGCCCCAGGGACGCGGCCCGCGGACGGCTGGCTGGCCGGGACCGGCGTCGCCGCCGCCACCTACCCGGTGTATCCCCACACCGGCGGCTCGCAGGCAACCATCCGGGCGCTCGCCGGTGGCAGGTACCGGGTGGAGATCGGGGCCGCCGATATCGGCACCGGGGCGTGGACCGTGCTGACCCAGATTGCCGCCGACGCGCTCGAGGTTCCGTTCAGCATGGTCGAGCTGCAACTGGGGGACAGCAGGCTGCCCGCCGCGACACCCGCCGTCGGGGCGATGGGCACCAGCAACTGGGGCTCAGCGATCATCGCCGCCGCGCGCGCGTTCCGCGCCCGGCACGGGCACCAGCCCGCCCCCGATGACGAGGCCACCGCTGCCGACCCCGCCAACCCGTCAGCCGGCAAGGTGGCGATGCACGCCTTTGGTGCGCAGTTCGCCGAGGTCCGGGTCCACGCCGACACCCGGGAGATCCGCGTCCCGCGGCTGCTCGGCGTGTTCGCGATCGGGCGGGTGATCAACTCCCGCACCGTCGGCTCCCAGCTGACCGGGGCCATGACCATGGGCCTGTCCATGGCACTGCACGAAGAAGGAGTCACCGACCCGCGGTTCGGCCACGTCATCAACGGCGACCTGGCCGGCTACCACATCGCCGCCCACGCCGATGCCCAGGACATCCAGGCCACCTGGATTGACGAGCACGACCCGCACTACAACCCGATGGGCGCCAAAGGGGCCGGGGAGATCGGCATCGTGGGTGTCGCCGCCGCGATCGCCAACGCCGTCCACCACGCCACCGGCATCCGCATCCGCGAACTCCCGATCACCCCCGACAAGCTCCTCACGTAGGCGGCTCGTGAAGCACGAACCGAGCAGGCCGATGAGGAAGGACACGCCGGGGACCGCCATCGCGCACACAGATCGTCTGGATCTGGACGCGTGACACCACTGCCATTGCGCCACGGCCAACCGGGTGAGTCGGCGGGGGGAGTCTCACCCCCCGCCGCTCTCAGGACCGGACGTGACAGTCTCCCGTCATCCGGCCCCCACAGTCCGGCCTGCGGTGAACGCGACGAGCTGCCAGTGGGCGAACAGGC
>Ga0306926_10010174_pt1 | contig 10394 bp, 9 predicted proteins | sample flu12Cox44000178_FD_203759 | JGI IMG/M metagenome (GOLD analysis project Ga0306926, IMG submission 203759) | Lab enrichment of tropical soil microbial communities from Luquillo Experimental Forest, Puerto Rico - flux8day.12C.oxic.44.000.178 (v2)... | ecosystem: Environmental > Terrestrial > Soil... | reverse complement strand
AGCTGCCGGGTGCCCGCCCTCTTGCTTGCAATCCAACCCGCGGCGCCGGGTACGACATGGCATTCCACGCAAGCTACCCTGGAATGAGGGGAATTCTGATAGGCCGCAAATTCGGGACTCATGCTGTGGCATGCCTGTCCGCAGAATTGCGGAGTTTCCATGTGCTCGACAGCGCGGTACGTGAGCTGAGTTCCTATAATGACGTTTAGGAACGTCGTAACCCCGAAAAACCAGACCAATCGCCGGATGGTAGCCTTGCGGTCAAATTCACGGGGAACAAGACCCTTTTGGAGTCGTCGTTTTCCCAGATAGATGCCAATGGGGATTAACAGCAAACCCGCGAAGAATATGACTGGAAGAATCAGGAAGACGATGATCCCAATGTAGGGATTATCGACATGTCCATTCATTTGAAGCGGCAACACAAACAGGAATGAAAGGACGGCAGTGGTGACTATCGCGCTGCCGGCAAGGCTCACCCAGTGAAGCGTCAGCAAGTACCAAACCGGTCTGTTATTCGTTGCATCCATGGCGCCGAAAGTTTACCCCAAAAGCCAAGCCTTTGGTGCCACAAACATCAAACGCCAATTGGCATCGAAGCGCATCCAACTTTCGCGGCAGCTCGAACCATTTATCGCTACGAATCTACCCAGGTTCTCTAGAACGTGTTGCGCGATTACCAACCTACTTGGCGCATCCGCTCCAGGATGAGTGCGCTGTAGTGATTCATGTGATCGGGCCGTCGTTTCAGGGGCAACGGCAGAATGGCGGCGAGTTGGGCCGACTGTTGCCGGTCGATATTCCGGGCCGAGATTCGGTAGTAGTAACGACACGCCGACTCCGCACCATAAACACCCGGGCCCCATTCGACCACGTTGAGGTACAACTCCAGAATGCGCCGCTTGCCGAGGACCAACTCGGCCACCGGGACGAGCGTGAACTCGGCGCCCTTGCGGAGGATCGAGCGGCCCGTTCCGAAGAAAAGGTTTTTTACCAGTTGCTGCGTAAGGGTGGACGCTCCGCGAATGCGGCCGCCTTCCATATCGTCTTGAGCCGCAATTTGCATCGCGTGCCAATCGAACCCATGATGCTGGTAGAAGCGCGCGTCTTCCGCGGCGATGACAGCATGCTGGAAATCGGGCGAGATTTGGCTCAGGGGAACGAATTCGTATCGTTCGTGATACGGTGTGCGGTGAATCCAGGCCTGCAAGCGGCGCTCCATGTGCACCGCGGTGGTCGGCGGGTCGATCCACCGGGCAGCCACAAGGATCAGCACAGCAAGCGACCAAAGAAACGCCACTCCGATGAGAAACCATCGAAGGAAGGATCGGAGAGAACTTTTCGGAACCGGTGTCTCGGTGCGTGTGTCTGGATTTTCCGCCACATTTCAGAATAATCGTTTGGGCTCGATTGACATAGTGCCCATTAAGTCTGAATGAATAGGTTGAGGGAGGAGCGCTGGGTGCTGGTTAATCCCGAACAGTGGCGGCTAACATATGCTAGCGTGTTCGCGCGAGCGTGAACATCCTCTACTATTAGATACTTATAGGGTCCGGCGACGACGTATTCTGTGCTCATGCGAAAATTGGTTGGCAGGGCGCGGCCTAAGGTGCTGCGAGATTGGCAGCACCGACTCCGTACAGTTTTCAGACCGCAAGATCTATCACTTTTCAGCGGCTTCCAGTTGGGCGGGATCCTCTTCGCGTTTGGAGGCCTGTCCGGCAGGTCTTTCAGGCATCACGGGCAAGGGAAAAGAAGTTTTCAAATCAGTGCTGACAGGATCATGGGCACCGGTCCCCTGTACGCGTGCGCGCCAGCGCCCCCAAATTCGCGTCACCCCTACCACGGCAAGCACCGTGAGGATCGGATCGATCGGGTGGCGATAGCGTTGCGAGCTATGTGTGAGGTAGTAAGGAAACGGGAAAACCACAACCGCACATGCCAGCGGAAGCCGCTGCAACCAATCCTTTGCCAGAACGGCGAGCAGACCAGCCACGGCAGCAAGAGTGAAAAGCGTCGAGAAAAATATGTAGAAGGGGCGGATGCCCAGGGGTTGAATGTAGACATCCTCCCTTGAGTCGTAGCAGGCCGTCCAGGTATCTATGGCGCGGTTCAAAGAAAGCCGCGCGAAGGTAGCGGGGTGGGACTCAATGAAGGCAAGAGCTGCGACCTCCTTGGCGTGGTTATACTTCAACTCGCCCATGGAGACCATTTGGGAGAGTTCCTTCTCATCGTTCAAGGGATTGTGCATGGGAGTCCAGACAGTCTTCACTTCGGGATTGTTGCCCAGCCAGAGTTCCACTCCGAAGTTAGACTTCACGAAAGTGAATCCTCCCAGTTGCAACCAGTTTCGTACCGTCCAAGGGACCAGAACCAGAACACAAGTGAGTGTCGCGAGGGCGAGCGGCTTTCCTACAGGCGACATCGACTCGCGGCGGCGGAGCCAAAACCATACTGCGAAGCAAGGGAACAAAATGAAGAGTGAGGGGTTGGTCAAAGCGGCGAGGCCCCAAAGCAGGCCGTAGGCAGACCACAACCAGGGCGAGGAGGATTCAGCCAGGGTGTAGCTCAACACGAACAACACGGCCATGAGCAGAGCCGCAAGGCTCTGGTCCCAAGTGAAGGCAATCGGCATCAGAATCGCCACCGGCAAAAAAGCCCAGGTCCACGCGGCGATTATTCCTGCAGTTCGACCCGCCACTGTTTTCCCCAGCATGAATATGGGATAACAGGTCAGCGCGGAGAAGAGGATATTCCAAGTCTGGCCGAAAATGATGAGCATGGCGCCATTTTTGCCAAGTAGGAAGGTTCCCAAGGCCAGAATCCAGACGTACACGGGTGCCAACCAACCCGTAGCGACGAAATTTGGGAAGGGGAAAGAATAGCCGTGGCCGTGGACTAACGCGTAGGCCAGAACCATGGCCTCAAACCCTATGCTGTGGTAATGGTCGTGTTTCAGATCGATATAGCTTTGCGAAATGCCGAGCACCGCCAGCCGCAGCAGCAAAGCGCATAGAGCCGCGGCCCTGGGGGAGCCGAAGAAAGAATCGAGTGCGTGGAGGGAACGCGGAAAGTTCATGAGCCGGGTGACGTCAGTTAAATTCCTACCTCGTACTCTACCCGTGAACATATGTGAGGGTCAACGAAGGCGCCTGCGTTTTTGGTGTAAATGTAAACAAAACGTGGCGTGAAACGTTCAGCGTCTCATTCCGGTTTGGCCTCTCTAGTCTCACAGACAATCTCGCGCGCACGGGATTCTTCCTCCGGGAAATTTCACTAATCATCTTGTAGCTCGTATCCCTGCGCGAAGCAAACGGACCTCACTTTGCAATTGTTGCAGGATCCGAGGGCAGCATTTCTGGGAACTTCTGGCGGACTAAGTTCAACATGGCTTCCTCGTTTTGTGCTTGACCGAGCATGTGAAAAATCTGCGCGGAGAAAACGTATTCCTGGACCCTTTCGTACTGCGAACGCGGCTCCCTGGCCAGAGGCCCCAACATAAGACCCCATCCAATCAAGACGCTGATAGCATAGGCGGAGGCCGCGCGAAAATCGCGGCGACGGATCCATCCGCTGAAAATCACCAAGGAATAGGCCGCCAGTGGAATGAAAACGACCATCATTGACTGGCGGTAGCGTGAAAGCGGGATCCCGAACAGCACGCTGCAAAGTAAGCTGGGAAGAAACAGCCATATCCATACGTGTGTTCGATCACACCGGCTAATGCTCAGGCAAAGACCCGCGAGAGCCAGCGGCAAAAGCATCCAATAACGCAATCCAAAGCGCACCACCGGGGAGACATGCGCGACGAAATAGCAACTGAGGTTGTCGGGAGACTCGTAGGGATCGAATAGAGAAAGAAGTTTGAGAAGCTGTAGCTTCATCCAGCCCCACACTCCATGCGCGTTAGAAGCAATGCTGGCGCGCATGACTGGCCACGCTCGCCCGTTGGTTTCGTGGAGAATTGGCCCGGTCTCCACTGGAATCGTAGCCTTATAAGGGTGGGCTGTCCGCGCATGGCCTTGGATAAAAGTCTCGGCAAACCGGTTCGAGGTTGAGAGTAGCGGTGCGCCCACCAACCAGTTTCGAGCGATCAGGGGAGAGATCGTGAGGAGCAGTGCAATCACAACGCGCGGAACAACTCCCCACTCGGCCCTCTTCCACGCAAAACAGGCCAGCACGGCCAACGTGACCGGGATAAGCAAAAGAAAGGTTTCCCGGCCCAAATACCCTAAGCCCAGTAGCACGCCGGCGGGCCACGCGAACATTCGCGCTCGGGCCGAAGGCCAAACGGCTTGGGTCAACTCCGAGAGTACCCACAGCAATGCCGCCGAGATGAACCAACCCAGGCCGTCCCGCAAGAACGGCCATGAATAAACGAAAAACGGCGCATAGAGCGCCGCCAAGCCGAAGGCAATCCAACCCGCAGAACGTCCTGATACGCGAGCCGCCAGCAGGCCGATGAAGACGCACGTCGCGATACTCATCAACGCTTGAAGAATCCTCATCCAGAGATAGCGATGGAAGAAGAGCGCCAGGAGATACGCGTACAAAGGGGACTGCTGAAAGATCTGCTCGCCACCCCACCATGCCACCCACTGCCGATAGGATGCAACCGGTTGCATCCATGTCGTATACGGGTGATATGGGACCGCATTGAGCCAACCCTGCTCACGGATACCCTTAGCCCAAAGCAGGTTGGTGTGCATGTCGGAGTTAGTGAAAACGACATCCAAGTGCTGCAGGGTAGAGTTTTGGCAGTAGATCAGGTGAATCGAATAGAGAAGCGTGATCAAGGTGCCCGCAAGCACGAACCGCCAGACCCGAACCCTGTGGCTGGGCAGCGCACTATCTTTTCTGTGATTCCATGAATCAAGATCCGGGGGGATTTCCGTTTGTGCTTGTGTCATCTACTTCACTATCTACTCAGACTTGCAGACAGGCATGAGGTAGTCAACGTCGAAAGCGCAGCGCTGTGCCTCATGCCGCTACGGCTAGCCCGATTGGTTTGAATGAATAGGTCGAGCGAGGAGCGCTCGGTGCACAAGGCTGAACTCAAGGACGCGGCGATTGCCAGGCTACCCGCCCCCTTTCTCGCCGGGAGGTCGCATTAAAGCAGCGACGAGGAGACACCGAACTGAGCACGTAGGTCAACACACACGGACGCAGACGATCTTACGGTTGTACTCTTGCGTTTGACGCTATGAGAGCACGGGCTTATTGGGCCGAGAGCGTGCTCTCCAACCACCGGACTCGACGACTTCCGTTGCAGGAACTGAGATTATCTGGTTTCGAGCAGCGCCTGTAGGGCCTTGGCGAGCTGTGCCTCTTGACTCAAAACTCCCTGTTGATGAGCGGCGGCACCCTCGCTTTGAGTTAGTTGCGCAAGTTGCGCCGCTAAACTCTTCACCGCCAAGTCGTGCGACACATATGTTCGATCTGTCGGATTGATTGTCTCCCAACCCGATGTCACGCGTCGAAGCTCCAAGCGGACATTTTCTCGCAGTTGCTTCTGTTGAACCGTCCCATTGACGATGGACACTTTCGAATCAATCCGCAGGTGCGCCCAACCGTGCTCGCGCTTAATTTTCACGCGCTCCACTGTAAATCGTTCGACGATCACCAGCGGCAACCGAAATTTGAAGAAATCAACGGACTGCAGCATGTTCCCGGCCGCATCGTTCAGTTCGGATATCGCCTCGGCGACTTCCTCTCGCGTAGGCACTTTGCTTCCCTCAGCGACGATGACAATCGCTGGAACTTCCAACGTTACGCCGGTCTCTGTCAGTTCGGCAGGAGGCAGCGGCCCGTAGATCAAGGCACTCTGTTCCGAAGCTGCTTGCGATGGCTGGTTCAGCGTGGAGTTCTCTTCAGCGGGCCGCTGTTCTATCGCCGCGACTTCGCCCCGTTGAGCGCTGCTGTTCGAGATTTGTGGTGACGCATGTACCTTCGCGACCGCCAACGCAGCCCCATTTCGCACCTTGTACCGGTAAAACCGAGGCTGTCCACGCGACTTCCAATATGGCGACTCATAATCGCGCACACCCAATCCTGTGCTGCCCAGGCTGGAAAAACTGTGTTGCGACGGATTCACCACGATTCCAACATGCCCCGGCCACACAATTAAGTCTCCAGCGCGCGGGAACTTCACGCGCACAAAATTCTCGCTCCCCGAAAAGAGTTCGAGGGAACTGGCGTACGGATAATCAAACCCTGCGCTTGCGTAAATTTGGTGAGTAAGGTGCGAACAGTCCTGCGTCCCACGCGGCGGCGGTTCCTGCTCCAGAGCAACGGTCACGATGGAACGTCCTTCCTTGATGGTCAACAACCGCGTGGCCGGTGCCGTTTTCGGGTGCGAATCTGCAACTTGTGCCCGGGCTGAGAGCCCCATGAAGCACGCCACCCCTAGCGCGAGAGCGAGACCCTGGCTGCCACTCGACTCGAGTTTGAACTTCACGCCTCGCATCGACATTCCTTCTCGAGCGCCCTCAGACGAGACCGATCTTCTAACAAGAGAACATTTGAGGCTCGGGCCGGCAATGGGACTTGCCCTGAACGTAAAGAGTCTCATTAACTGACTGACGTGCTTCAGAATTTAACCGCTTACCAGGCTGGATAATCCGGCGGGAAGGCCCGACTGCAGAAGGCTTCCATGGCCGGTGCTTACTTGGAGTATGAAAAAGCAACTGAGGTTGCAGGACCTTTGATTTGGTTGAGCAAAGGTTCAGTGCTGCGATACAAATGGCTACTGGTTCCTGACGGGGTCAGTGTCACCGTACATCCGGCGGTTGCTACCGACTTCTCCGTCATGCTCTGGTTTCGCGATACTTTCACAGCAGAAGAGCCGCCAACTCCAGGTAGGTTTGAATGGATAGGTTAAGGGAGGAGCTTGGTGTACAGAGACTGAACTCAGCCGCGATCTGATTCGAGCTTCTGTGTCAGTGGCGTGTAGAATGCCGCGTGGGCTGGGGTTCTGAAAATGTCACCGACCCCCACCATGGGTCGTGAATCGTCCGCCACAACCTCACCGTGCCCCTTGGGCTTCCCCCGATCCGCAAAAACTCCTCTGCTCTGGCCTCCCTCGCAGCAGTTTTCTTTTCCCCTTGTTCTTATGCCGGAGCTTTCCACTGTGCGCCCGATGAGGATGCTCGTTCTCTGCCAGCCACGCGAGCCGTATGGATCTCTCTCCTTGTATAAGACGGGGCAGCCGTCACATTCCGCCCGGACTTGCAACCTTACTCTCTCCATTCAGGCTCTTGCGCACTCCTTATAGAACATGCACTTTCCCCATCTATTCTTTTCAATCACATGCGCACTCTCCTGCACACCCCGCTTTCATCATCCCCTTTCCCCTGAACCGCTTGGGTACTCTTCCCGCAAAACACCGGGGGGGTTCTCTGCCTCCGCTATGGACGAGCCTGCCTACCGCTCCCAGATCGCCGGTCGCCAATCACCTTCTCCCTGTAAATCCTTTAACTCCCGCTCTTACAAGCCGCCTCCCGCAAGTCCTTTCCTTGCCACTGTTACAAAAACACGGGGGTACCCCCTCCCACCGCTAGAACCAATAGTTCTGTTTCGGAACTCCAACCAGAATCGTTTCACTTTCCCAGCCCATTCAATTCGCGTACAAACTCCCAGCTTCAGAAGGATAACCTTCAGCCGCACAATTTTTTTAATCCTTTTTACTCGCGACCCCGCTTCATGAGGTACAATACCTCGTCCTAGACCCATGAGCACGACACCTACAGTCATCACCGCCGATCAGGAAAACTTTTTTCAGCGTGCTAAGGGCGTTTTTGGCGCAGCGTTCTTTCTGCTCCTCCAAAGATCCCCGCAACTCCTTCGCCTTCATCGCAATGAGAAGTCCTGGACCCTGCTGCGCATCGCGCTCGGCTGTTTCGGCGCTGCGCTCGTCATTCTTCCGTTGAGCCTCTGGAGCGGCTGGATCACGGCCATCTTCGGCTTGTCGCTCTTCGTTGTTTCGATCCTGCTGCCTCCCGCCGAACTCGAGTCGGCCACCGACCGCAAGGCGCGCGAACTCGGCGCGAATACCGTCGTTGGCGGTGGCGAATTCCAGCCCGGCAACGCTCCCGCCACTCACGTCCAGCTCTTCATTTCGCCCACGCACACCTGGGCCCTCGATAAGAACTTCGATCCCCTCATCGTCATTCCAACCGCCGAAATCTCAGCCGTGCATGTCGAATCTTCGGGGGACCGCTGGCTGCTCCGTGTTCGCTGGGCCAACCATCGAGCCGAGTTCTGCTTTAAAGGGATCTTCGCGGAGCGCTTCGCCCGTCTCGCCGAGGAATCGCTTCGTCAGGCCGCTCCTCCTACGTCACCAAGACGTCGGGCTGCCCGCGCTTAAGCCGTTGCGGACTGCATCAAAACCGGATCGATTCGCAATCAACTCTTGTATGCCTTCTGTGTCAAAATATATGTATGGCTCGAGGATGGGAGAGCAAAGACGTGCAAGCCCAGCTGGAAGAGAAAAAAGCCGTGCCACAAACGCAAGACAATAAAGCACAGAAAAGCGCCGAGCAGATTCGCCGGGAACAGGAGCGCCGCGGTTTACAGCTCTCGCGCACCCGCATCCTGAACGACCTGGAAAACGCCACACATCCGAATCACCGCAAATCGCTTGAAGCGGCGCTCGCGCATCTCGATCAGAAAATAGCGGACCTGAACTAAGGATTGTTGGTGCCGTCTGCCTGGCTCGAAGAACTACTTGTTCTTTATTTCTTAATCGGTGAACACTACGCCCACCGCCGTTGTCCCCTTCTCGCCGCCGGTCTCGAGCCGCACCACATAACCTCGTAGCCGCATCTCTTGCAGGCCGTCTGCTCCCGGAGTCTCAATTACGACTTGCAGCTCGGACTGCAGCCGCGGGCTGTGTTTAAGGGAAATGAGGGCCCCCTGCAAGGCCAGGTCTCGAACCGTCGTCTCTTCCTCAAACCTCTGCCCTTCCGCGGTCAGTCCGCTTACACAGGCGCGGAATTGCGCTTCCTGACGCAGTGACGTGCGCGAACGCGGCATATGCGCTTGCACGGGCTCGCCGGCTGCGCCGAGCGTAATAACCATGCCTTCACTCGCCGCGAACACGGAGTCGAATTCCTGCCGCGCGTCGCGCAGGATCGCATCGACCATGCGGTCCGTTGAATCGGGGTCGTGATGGAAGAGCACGAGTGTTTTTGCGTTCACTTCGCGTGCAACCTTTACTCCTTCTTTCCAGGTGGAATGGCCCCATCCCTTCCGCGTGCTGGCAAGTTGCGCAGGCGTGAATTGCGCGTCGTTGATGAAAATGTCGGCGTCCGAGGCGAGTTCTCGCAAGCTCCTGTCCAAGGCGGGATCTCCCGGCTCATTGTCCGTGGCATAAGCGACCGTCCCGGCAGCGGTTTCGATCCGGAAACCCAAGCAGCCTTGGGGATGATTCAGCCAACGCGCGGTGACTTTGTTGTCGCCAACGCGGAAACTTTCGTCCCCTTCCACTTCGCGAAACTTCCGGCGCGCGGTCATAGCGGAAAAATCGACAGGAAAATACGGAAGGGCCATCTGCGTCTCGAACACCTGGCGGAGTGAGTCACGACCCAGGAATTTCGACCGAAAACTGTAGAACTGAAACTCATTTTTCTCGACATACAGCGGAGAGAAGAATGGCAGCCCCTGAATATGATCCCAGTGGTAGTGGGTGACGAAGATGTGAGTATCCGAAGAAGAGAATGAGTCTACCATGCCCCAGCGGCTACCGAGAGTGCGCAAGCCGGTGCCGCAATCGAGAATGAATTGGGTGCCGTCTGGCGCGACGAGATCCAGGCACGGAGTGTTTCCGCCAAAGCGCCACGCAGCCGGGTCCACCGTTGGCGTGGAGCCGCGCACGCCCCAGAAACTCAGCTTGGCAATGGGACTCGTCATTTCCTTCGACACAGCGGACACGTAAACCCGTGAGAACGCGGTTATTCTTGTGTTTTCGCTGCCATTTCTGATAGTGGCAGCGGAGGCCAGCACCGTCAACGGATTCAGGGAAAGGTGTTGCCATGTTTCCAACAAGAAAAGTGTGACCGAAGCTGTACAGCGCTCGTTCTCGACGTAGAATACCTACCGATGCACACCCACTCTCATGGGGTTCATGATCAAGCGTGCGATCATGCAGGCGGGCACAATCATGCGCATCCCCCAATGAAACCCGGTGTCCTGGGCTGGGCCATGGCTGCGACGCTTGGCCTGGTGGTTGCAGAGATTTTTGGCGGCTTTCTGGGACGGTCGGTTGCACTTCTGAACGACGCGGTACATAACCTTTCGGATGTTCCGGCGCTCGGGATCAGCTGGCTGGCGATGCGCTGGGCGCAACGTCCGGCGGACTCTGACAAAACTTATGGTTACCACCGGGCGGGGACGCT
>Ga0306926_10010173_pt1 | contig 10394 bp, 11 predicted proteins | sample flu12Cox44000178_FD_203759 | JGI IMG/M metagenome (GOLD analysis project Ga0306926, IMG submission 203759) | Lab enrichment of tropical soil microbial communities from Luquillo Experimental Forest, Puerto Rico - flux8day.12C.oxic.44.000.178 (v2)... | ecosystem: Environmental > Terrestrial >... | reverse complement strand
CGGCAACAAAGAAGATCGGCGAGAAGGCTACCTCCCTCTTGGGTTGGAAATTGGCGGTGGTCGAGCCGCATTCGAGGTCGATCTCGCCGGAACGCCCAGCCTTGATCCGGGTATCTGCTCTTACCAACTTGTAGCTGATGGCGAGTTCGACCCCTTCGAGCTCGCTTGCGATCTCCTTGACGACCTCGTTGCAGAGATCGATCGAATAGCCGATCGGCTCATGCAACCTATTTAAGTAGGAGAACGGGATCGAACTCGCTCGATAGCCGAGCGTCACAGTCTTGCTGTCCCTAATCTTCTTTAAAGTTCCGGTCAGCTCCTGAGCGCGGGCGCCGAACAGGACCAACAACGGCCCGATCAGCGCGGCGGCGAGCAAGGATCGCGGCATCAGGCGGCCTGCGCTTCCGCCGGCATGCCGATCGTCTCGGCGGTCTCGCCCTCCCAGCGGCCGATGACCGCCGTCGCCAAGCTGTTGCCGATCACGTTAGTCGCGGTCCGGCCCATGTCGAGGAACTGGTCGATGCCGATGATCAGCAGCAATCCCGCCTCGGGCAGATTGAAGGTTACCAACGTTGCGGCGATGACGACCAGCGAAGCGCGCGGGACCCCGGCCATGCCCTTGCTGGTCAGCATCAGCACCAGCAGCATCGTGACCTGCTGGGTGACCGACAGCTGAATGTTGTAGGCCTGTGCAATAAAGATCGTAGCGAAGGTGCAGTACATCATCGAGCCGTCGAGGTTAAACGAATAGCCCATCGGCAGCACAAAGCTGATGATCTTTTTGCTGACCGGCAGCTTTTCGAGTTGCGCCATCGTCACGGGATAGGCCGCCTCGCTGCTCGCGGTGCTGAAGCCCAAGAGAAACGGCTCGCGGATCAGCGAGATGAGCCGGAACACTGTGCGTCCGAGAAAAAGGAAGCCGGCGGCGATCAGCACCAGCCACAAGATGCCGAGGCTGAAATAGAACTGGACCAGGTATTTGCCGTAGGTCACCAAAATCCCGATCCCTTGCGTCGTCACTGTTGCCGCCATCGCTGCGAAAACGGCGATCGGAGCGAGCGCCATGATGTATCCGGTGATCGTCAGGATGATCTGCGAGGTCTCGTCGATGATCTTGATGACCCCCGCCGCCCGCTCGCCGAGCGCAGCCGCAGCAACACCAAAGAACAGCGAGAAGACGACGATCTGCAGAATCTCATTATTGGCCATCGCCTCGACCGCGCTCTTCGGTACGAGGTGGGTCACGAAGTCTTTGAACGACAGCGAAGCCGCGTTGAGGTTCGTCGCAGCGCTCGCGTCGGGCAGCGGCAGGTTGAGGTTGTCGCCCGGACGCAGGATGTTGACCATGATTAGGCCGAGCAGCAGCGAGACGAGCGAGGCGCTGACGAACCACAGCATCGCCTTGCCGCCGATCCGGCCGACCGATTTGGTGTCCCCCATATGCGCCACACCAACGACCAAGGTCGTGAAGACGAGCGGCGCGATGATCATTTTGATCAGGCGCAGGAAGATGTCGGTGAACAGCGAGATGTAGCCGGCGATCGTCTTTGCCGTCTGTGGATCGGGTCATAGGCTATGGCATGCATACCCGACGGCGATACCGAGCAGCATGCCGATAAAGATGATCAGCGTCAGTCGTTGCGAACGCATTGCTTTCTCCACCTTCGGCGACCGTTCACAGCATGCGTCAATGCGCCGCGCAACAAAACCGTCATGTCCGACCGCACTGCTCGGAAACGGGACTAATGCCTTCGTTGCAGCCGGAAAAGCGGAGCGTGGTCGGGTTGGAGGGTAACGATTCCAACCGGAATAACCGGCTCCGAGCCGGCACGCTCGATCTGGAAGGCCTTGATCATGGTAGCCAGCACCAAGGTCGCTTCAGTCAGCGCGAACCGTGCGCCAATGCACACTCGCGGACCGACGCCGAACGGCAGATAGGCGAAGCGATCGGGGACCGCCGCACCCGGGAGAAACCGCGACGGGTCGAAGACTTCCGGTTGCGGCCACAATCGGCGATGCCGGTGCAACACCCAGGGCGCGATGAACACAATCGCGCCGGGGGGTACCGGAATGCCGCCGGCATCGTCGGCAGCACGCGCCTGACGCACCAGGGTGAATGCCGGCGGATAGAGGCGCAGCGCCTCGTGCACGACCGCGCGGGTGTAGACGAGCTTTGGTGGGGTCTCGGCCGCATTGTCCGGGCCGAGATCGAGGGTCTCGGCCTCCGCAGCAAGCCGTTTCTGAACATTGGGCGCTGCGACGACCAGCCATAGAGACCAGAACAGCGCGACCCCGGTCGTCTCATGACCGGCGGCGATCAAAGTCGCCACTTGGTCGACGAGACCTTCCGCCGCAAACGCGGCACCGCTCTCAGGGTCGCGGACGGGCGACAACACGTCGAACAGGTCGCGCGGCGCTTCCACCGACCCGTTTCCACGACGCTCGGCAATGATGCGCCCGATCAGCGCTGTCCAGCGTCGGCGCACCCGTCGGCGCGCGAGGTCGCACGGGCTCGGGATTGCCGGCGGCAGCAAAAAGTCCGAGCAGGGTTGGCCGGCCGGCTCCCGCAGTATAGCGGGTGATCAGCTCGCGCAGTTCCGGACGATACCGCTCCATCGCGACGGAAAACATCGACGTGCCGGCAATCTCCAAGGCAAGAGATTGCATCGCCGTAAGAAGGTCGATTTCCCGCTCGGCAGAGGCCGCCAGACCGGCGACGGTAGCCTCGGTGGCGCGAGCGATATGGCGCGCCAGGAGCGGCATCGTTCGCAGGGCAAAGGCGGGGGCCACGGTACGGCGCTGATGCTTCCATTCTTCGCCCTGGCTTAGCAACAGGCCGTTACCGAGCAGCGGACGCAACATTCGCATCGTAGCCGGAGTTCGACGGTAATTGTCGGGGTTGTCGACGAGGATATGATGGATCCCGGCAGGTCTGTTCAGAATTATCTGCTGGCGGCCGAAAAAGCTCCGGTAGACCACATCCTCCTCGAAGGCCTCCGGCGGAAACGCCAATATGGCGTTGTCGCGCAACGCCTTGGCGATAGCGCGCCCGGAGAGCGCGCCGGCCGGTGCATGCGGTGTCGCAAGGATCAGTGGCGATACCTCGGTCACTCGAGCTGCCCGTTAACGACTATGCGATACCAGAAAGATCGGGATCGTCGCGTCGCGTTCCAACGGTCGGTCGCGGTGCTCGCAGGAGCGGCAGAGCCAGCATCGACAGGGCGACCACACCGCCGACAATGAGCCAAGCATCGTTGAAGGCGGCGACGAGGCCGGCGCGCTCGACCAGCGGAGCAACCAGGGTGCGCGTCGCCTCGTCTCCCGCGCCGATCGGTACACCGGTGAAGCGCTCGGTCGGCAGCCCGACCAGGCGCGCGGCGGACACATCGCCGGCCTGAAGCCGCGCGACGATGGCCGCGACATGGGTGGGAGTACGCTGGTCGAGCACGGTGTCGATCAACGCCAGCCCGATCGCACCGCCGAGATTGCGCATCAGGTTGAACAGACCGCTGGCGTTCGGCACAAGAAAAGGGTCGAATCCGCCGAGCGCCAGCGAGGTGGTCGGCAGCAGGCAAAGCATCACCGCCGCACCGCGCATAGCCTGCTGCCAGAACAATCCCCAGAAGTCGGTCTCGAAGGTCATAAAGCCGTTGCCGATGAACCCGACGGCGAGCAAGATGTAGCCGGCGGCGGTCACCAGCCGGGTGTCGGCACGCCGTTCGAGTGCGGTCGCGACCGGCGCCATTACCAGCTGAGCGGCCCCCGTCACCATCATGATCTCCCCAATCGTCAGCGCGTCGTAGTTTCGGACCAGACCGAGGAACACCGGCAACAGGTAGGTGGCTCCGTAGAGCCCCACGCCGAGCACAAAGCTGAACCAGCACCCGGCAGCAAAATTGCGGTCGCGGAACGCCGACAGATCGATCAGCGGCAGCGGCCGGCATAACGAGCGGCGGATGGTGCCGCCGCCGCAAGCCAGACAAAGGGCACCGAGCAGCAGCATCGGGGTACTCGTCCAGCCGCGCTGCGGCGCTTCCTTCAAAAACAATTGCAGGCTGGCGAGAAAGATGGCGAGCAGCGGCAGAGCAACCAGATCGACCGAGGCGAAAGCGCGCCGGTCTGGCCGATCGACATCGACTGCCCAGGCAACCAGCAGCGCCACGACAAGCCCCGGCGGCACATTGATCAAAAACAACCAGTGCCAGGAATAGCGGTCGGTTATAAAGCCGCCGACGCTCGGTCCGAGGGTCGGCGCCAGCATCGCCAGAAGCCCGGCCCAGAGTATCGCCCGCTCCCGTGCTGGCCACTGGAACATCAGAAAGACCGCTGAGAAGACAAGGGGGATCAGAGCACCGCCGCAAAAACCCTGCACTACCCGCGCGAGGACCAGCGACCAGAAACTCGAGGAGGCGGCGCAAGCGAGGCTGGCGGCCGTGAAACCGCTGATGCAGATAAAAAAGGCACCGCGCGTCGACATCAGCCGGGTCAACCAGCCGGTCAGCGGTATGGCGACGATCTCGGCCATCAGATAGGCCGTCTGGACCCAGCTCAATAGGTCGAGCGGAATGCCGAGACCCGTCTGGATCTCCGGCAACGAGCTTGCGACAATTTGCGTGTCGAGGATCGCCATGAACATCCCCACGGCCATGGCGAAGAACCCGACCCAGGTCTTGATACCGGCCATATCGGCCAGTGCCGGAAACCCCGTCATGCTCCGAATGCCGCCAAAAACGCCGAGACCTGACGCTTGTCCCCCTTACCCTCCTCCCCGGACTAGATCCGGGGATCGGCGGGTCCCTCCCTCTCCCCGCTCAGCCCCCACCCTTCCCTCCCCGCGAGCGGGAGAGGGTTAGGGAGGGGGCGGGGAGAGGATCGGGGTGAGGGGCTGTGGATCACTTCCGGGCGCGATGGCTGCGGATCCAAGACGCGCCGCGCGGCCAAAACATTGTCCTCGATCCGGATGCGTCGGAGGATCAACACAAAATTGATCGCCGAAAATGACACCGCAATCGCGACGGCACCAAAGGCTAGCGGCAGCAGAGCGATTTCTACGATCACCAGCAGATAATTCGGGTGGCGAAACCAGCGGAACGGGCCGGTTCGCACCAGGGGTGCGCCCGGCAGGGTTACGATCCGCGTCGTCCAATATCGGCCGAGGGTCGATATCACCCACAGCCGGCCCAACTGGAGCAGGGCAAAGATCCCGAGTAGCGGCCAGACCGGCCGGGCGGCAGCGGGGACAAAAACGGCGAGACTCGCCAACCAGCCGGCATGCATCAGGACGAAATACGGGTAGCCTTCCGCATCGGCCTCCTCGCCACCCAGTTGCCTTAGCCGGGCTGTATTGCGGCGGGCCCAAACGAGCTCGATAACGCGCTGCAAAAGGACCAGGCCGAGTGTCCAGTAGAGTATGGTCACCGGTTGTCGAGCACCAGAAACCCCGCCGTGAAGCCCGGGCCGAGCGCGTTCATCAGCGCGCGCTTCCATCGTTCGTCGGTAGTCCGCGCCCTGGCCAGCATGCGGTCGAGCACGAACATCACGGTCGTCGCCGACATGTTGCCGTAATCGCGCAAAACACTCCATGCCTCGGCCAACGCCCCCTCTCCGAGGCAAAAGGCACACTCGAGCGCCGCGACCACCTTGGCACCGCCGGGGTGGCAGACGAAGAGGTCGATGTCATCGAGCCCGAGCTCATGGCGGGCGAGGAAGTCGGACGCAACATAGCGCAGCTGTGTCGTAACGAGCTGCGGAATGTCCCGGGAAAAGACTGCGCTGAAGCCGTTGTCAGTGACCTCCCAACCCATGATGTCGAGACTGTCCGGCCAAGTGTGCTCGCCCGAAGCGACGATGGCGGGGCCGTCGCCCTCGGTCGAAAGCAGTGCACCCGATGCTCCATCGCCGAAGAGCGCGGTCGCGACGATGTTGCTTTTCGACCAATCGTCCCGCCGGAAGGCGAGCGCGCAGAGCTCGACGGTGAGGAACAGGATCGTCTCCGCTGGGGCTGCCGCTGCCTGGCTCGCGGCGCGCGCGAGACCGATGACACCGCCGGCGCAGCCGAGCCCAAAGATCGGCAGCCGGCGCACCGTGCGCCTGAGCCCCATACGTTCGATCAGCAGGGCATCGAGGCTCGGAGTGGCGATCCCGGTCGTCGAGACGACGACGATACCGTCGATGTCGCTTTTGTCGCGGCCAGTGCGGTCGAGAAGCTGCCAGGTCGTCGCTTCGAGCAGATCGAGCGCGGAGGCGAGATAGATGCGGTTGCGCTCCGCCCAGCCATGCTCCCGGTCGTACCATTCGATCGGCACGCAAGAATAGCGCGTGCGGATCCCGGTATTGGTAAATACGGGCAACAGTCGGTCGAGGTTCTCGGCGCGGCCGAACAACAGCTTGACCCGCTCGACCACGTCGTTTTGGCCGAGCGGGTAGGGCGGGACCGCGGTGGCAACGCCGAGGAGACGCGGAACAGCATGCATCGAGGACGAAACCGGGCCGCTCAAGGAAATCCCGTAGGACTATGCCATAGAGACGGCGCCGCACGACGCGTTATTCCCCGGGAACCCGAGTGGCCGGCCAAGCTTTCGCGAGAGGAACAGCGTGCCCGCGCTAGCGTGCGCCTCGTTCGCACGCGTCGACGCGCCGATCGAGAAACCGGCGCTCCATCGGGTTGCGCGCCAGAGCCAGCGCTTCTCGGAAATGCTCGCGCGCGGTCTGGTGCCTTCCGCGGCGAAGCTCGAGCTCGCCGAGCGTCGCGGAGTAGAATGGATACTCGGCGAGGCGATCGCGGTCGCCAATTGAGCGGATCTCTTCGAGCCCCCGCTCAGGGCCCTCGTTCTGTGCGATCGCGATGGCGCGGTTCAGCGCGACAACCGGAGAAGGACGAAGCGTCATCAACGTGTCGTACAGTGACACGATGGTTTCCCAGTCCGTGTCCTCCGTACGGAGAGCGCACGAGTGAATCGACGCGATCGCCGCTTCGACGTGATACCCGCTGAGTTCGGAACCCGTCGCGGAAAGCTCCAGAAACTTCAGTCCTTCGACGACAAGCCGTTGATCCCATTTGGATCGATCCTGATCCAAGAGCGAGATCAGGTTACCCAACGCATCGACGCGCGTTGGCAAGCGCGCCGCATTGAGACACATCAGCGCCGCGAGCGCATATGTCACCGGCGTCCTTCCGTGCGGGTGCTCCAGCAGCATGGCGCTAAGCCGCATTGCCTCCCGGCACAGCTCGACACGTACGGCCGTCTCGGCGGAGGCGCCGTGGTAGCCTTCGTTAAACAGCAGGTACAGCGCGCGGTGGACCGCCGGGAGCCGAGCCGAGAAGTCGGCCGGTGCCGTGATGTCGAACAGCCTCTTTGACCGCGCTAGCACCTTCTTCGCCCGCGTAAGCCGTTTCTCGATCGCGGCGTGGGTGGTGACAAACGCGCTCGCGATCTCATCCACGCTGAATCCGCACAGGATGTGGAGAACCAGTGCCACCTGCACCGGCTCGGCCAACCGCGGATGGCAGCAGGAGAACATCATGCGAAGCAGATCGTCCTTGATCGCGTCTGCCGCAAAGAGCTCCTCGACAACCGGAGCGAGTGTCCACTCACTCTGCAGAAACCTCCCCAGCGCCGGCGCAAAGCTGCGTGCGGTGCGCTGACGCCGCAGGACGTCGAGCGCGCCGTTCTTCGCGGTGGCCATCAGCCAAGCCGAGGGGTTCTCCGGCATGCCCCTAATTCGCCACACCTCCAGCGCGCGGCAGAAGGCGTCTTGCACGACGTCCTCTGCCAACGCGAGGTTGTGGACGCCAAAGATGCGCGTCAGCGCGGCGACCATGCGCCCCGACTCGTGCCGGAAGAGATGATCGCCGGGATGCATCACATGTTCAGCTGCATAACCGGGCGGACCTCCACGGACCCCCCGACCTCGAAAATCGGGCAGCCCTTGGAGAGCTCGACCGCGTGGGCGAGATCTTTAGCCTCGATCAGGCTGAAGCCGCCGACGAGATCTTTGGCCTCGGCGTAGGGGCCGTCGGTGACGATCTTCTGGTTGCCCTTGACCACCATGCCGGCGCTCTCCAGCGGATGTCCGAGCTCCTTGAGATGGCCGCTCGTGCCGAGTTCCTTGAACCACGCGGCCCATTTCTGCAGCTGCTTCTGACGTTGCTCGGGGGATTGGGGTGTGTCCCTGCCGCCGCGATACAGATAAGTAAATTCACTCATCGTGATCCTCCTTGATGTCGCATGTTGAACAGCTCTATGACGTTTGAAAGCCGCCGCAGCAGACAATTTTTTCCAGGCTTCTCATTGTCGCGGGTCGGTCTGTGTGTTCCGACTGGAATGATGAATTGCTGCGATGCACGAAGGCAACGGTCCCTTGAGCGATAGCTGCCAGTTACGTACAACCACCCGCGGCGGTGCCTGGGAACTGATCCATGGCTGTGAATGAAGATCTGGCAGCACGTATGCGCGTCGCGCTCGCCGGAACCGGTGCGGTGCGGGAAGTCAGAATGTTCGGTGGGCTGTGCTTTATGCTGAACGGCAACATGGTTGCCGGAACTTCCAAACGCGGCCTGCTTGTCCGCGTCGGCAAAGAGCAACAGTCCGATGCACTTGCGCGGCCCGGCGCAAAGCCTATGGAGATGACGGGGCGGCTGATGGAGGGCTACGTTTTTGTCGATCCTCCCCCTCCTGACGATCGATCGTTGCAGGACTGGCTCGATCTCGCCGTTGCCCACGTGAATACTCTCGCACCTAAGCTCCCGAAATCGAAGCCCCGGCGCACCGGGACCAAATAACAGAACTCTGGGAGTGCGCCCCTCGCACTTTAGTGAGGGATCACAGGTCGCTGAGGTGCGGCCAGCCGCCGATTTCTGTGGTCGGCTTGCTGTGGTCGGCCGCTCGTCCAAAGCCAGGTTGGTTTAGCCCGTATTGCCTTTATGTTTATGGCAGACCACATATCTTGAAGTTTGGCATCCCGGAAGTTTAAGCCATGAATGCCCTAAAAGGGCGTGTCTCGGAAACCGGCCGGCTCAGCATTCCGGCGGATATTCGCAAGGCGGTCGGTCTCGAGCGTGGCGGTGACGTCGTGATCGAGCTCGTCAGGCGCGAGATTCGCATCAGGACCATCGATGAAGTCGTCGCTCAGGCGCAGGCCATCGCGCGGCGTCTGACCGCGGGCAAATCGGACGCATCGGTAGACGCGTTTCTCGCCGAACGCCGGCGCGCGGCAGAGGGCGAGTGACCGCTGCGGTGCTCGACGCCTCTGCTTTGTTGGCTCTCATTCTTGGCGAGCCGGGCGGCGAGAAAGTTGGGAGCGTCCTCACCAACTCCGCGATGACGGCGGTCAATCTGGGCGAAGTTGTCGGCCATTTCGCTCACATGGGCTCGCCCGAGACCGAGATCCGGCTGATGCTCGATCCGTTGCCGTTCGTCCGTGTCGAGCTGGACGAGCAGCTCGCGTTCATCGCCGGCCTGATGTTGCCCGCGACAAGACCGGCGGGTCTCTCATTCGGCGATCGCGCGTGCCTGGCGCTTGCCAATAAACTAGGTGTCCGAGCGCTGACAGCGGATCGTGCGTGGCAGCGTATCGGAGGAGCGGTCGGGGTCCAGATAGAGCTGATCCGTAGCGATCCGAGCTGAGAGCTCCGGCTGCCGCCCGGCCGTGCCCCTCGGCATTCTGTGCTACCCGACAAACCGAGCCCGCTGTCGCCGCCCGACGGCGCCGGCCATGTGCGGGCCCGGCCGGACGAGCATCCGATCGGCGCGCTGGAGGCTTTGGCCGACGAGTTCGGCCCCGCCCCCCGGCGACCGACAGCCCATCGCCGCAGCCGGCTACCGGCGCCGTGAACCCCGACACTCTCGGCGACTCGCTCTCAGCACTGCTGTCGGAGCAGGCCATTGTCCTCGACGCTAAAGCACTGTCGAAGCATCCGCTGCACACGGCTCGTTCATTCTAACTCGTCGAGCAACGCCCTTGCCTCTTTGAGATCGGGGGTGGCGAAGCCCTCGGTGAACCAGCCGTAGACGGGCGCGAGCAGGTCGCAGGCTGCGGCGCGGCGACCCCGATCGCGCCACAGCCGGGCAAGGCTCGCGGCGGCGCGCAACTCCCACAGCCTGGCTTCCTGCTCTCGGGCGATGCTGAGGGCTTTGCTATACAACTCCTCGGCGGCTTCGGGATGGCCTTGCCGTAACAGCAGCCGGCCTCTCTGCCGATCGAGCTCCGCGGCGAACCAGCGCTCCCCCGTCCTTTCGACGAGCTGCAACGCCTGATCCAACCGGGCCGCGCCTTCTTCGATTTGACCTGCGATCTCACATGCCCCGGCCAGGAGGGCGATATACAAGGGCATCCAGGCGGAGGCCCCAGTGGCAGAGTAAGCGCTCGAACCGGCATGCAGAAGAGACAGGCCC
>Ga0306926_10010171_pt1 | contig 10396 bp, 9 predicted proteins | sample flu12Cox44000178_FD_203759 | JGI IMG/M metagenome (GOLD analysis project Ga0306926, IMG submission 203759) | Lab enrichment of tropical soil microbial communities from Luquillo Experimental Forest, Puerto Rico - flux8day.12C.oxic.44.000.178 (v2)... | ecosystem: Environmental > Terrestrial > Soil... | reverse complement strand
ACGGGCCGCGGAGATCGGGCTCGACCTGGAGTTCCGCGCGGTGACCGGGGACCCGTGGATCGAACTGAACCGCGCGGCCGCCGAGGCGAGGGCGGACGCCGTCGTGGTCGGAGCGTCCGAGCACGCCGGGCACCGGATCGTGGGGTCGCTGGCGACCCGGCTGGTCCGCGCCGGGAAATGGCCGGTGACCGTGGTCCCGTAGGCTAACTGGGCTGGCCGACCGGCCCGGGATGGTGCGAGTGGGCATGCCCGTCGGGTCCGCCGCCCATCATCTTGAGCATCGGCCCGCCGCCGGACCGGTAGAAGCGCACCAGCAGCGCCGCCGCCAGCAGCAAGAAGACGATGTTGAGAACGGTCGTGTAGTTCCACTGGATGCCCTGCTCGGCGACCTTGGCGGCACGCTCCGCGGGGATCAGCCCGAGCACCCCGAACAGGAACTCCACGATGTACCCGGCCAGGACCATGGTGGCGTAGAAGATCCCGAGCAGCACCAGCATCATCCGCGTGCCGTAGTACTTCCGGTAGATGATCAGGATCGGGATGATGATCAGGTCGGCGAAGATGAACGACACCACGCCGCCGAAGCTGATCCCGCCGTTCCAGAGCACCGCGGCCAGCGGCACGTTGCCGATCGAGCAGACGAAGCTGAGCAGCGAGATGACCGGGCCGATGACCGGCCCCCACAGCTTGGCCGCCAGCGGATGCCCGGTCAGGAACAAGTGCTGCCAGAAGCTGTCCGGCACCCAGGCGGCGACCGCCCCGGCGATGAGCAGCCCGATGACGATGTCACGGATGACGGCGGCCCACTCCATCACGAAGATATGGCTGACCGAGGTGTAGCCGTCCCGGCTGACCAGCCGCCGCCAGAAGCCGCCGCCGGAGCGATCAGCCGGGATGCTCATGTCCATCGCGGCGTGGCCTTCCATGGACCCGGCCCGCCCGAGCTCGGCCTGCCGCCTGGCCTCCGCGACCAGGCGGTCACCCACGAACAGGCGGAACGCCACCGCGAGGAGCACGATCATGATGATCCCGCCGACGTACTCCGCCACCGTGAACTGCCAGGAGAGCAGCAGCGCCAGGATGATGCCCAGCTCGATCACCAGGTTGGTGCTGGCGATCTCGAAGACCATGGCGGCCGTGAAGTTCGCGCCCTTCCGGAACAGCGACCGGGCCAGGGCCACCGCCGCGTAGGAGCACGAGGACGAGGCGGCGCCGAGCCCGGTGGCCAGGGCCAGCGACGACGGCCGGTCACTGCCCAGGCGCCTGGTGATCGCCTCACGGCGGACCACCGCCGAGACGATGGCCGAGAGAGTGAAGCCCAGGATGAGCGACCAGGTGATCTGCCAGGTCATCGACCCGGCCTCGGCGAGCGCGTGGCCGATCGCGTCAAGAACCGGCACGGTCGACCTCCGGGGCGGCCGGGGCAGCCGGGGCAGTCCCCGGAGGGGCCGCGATGGTCAGCAGCTGCCGCAGGCAGTGCTCGAGCAGCTGATGGGGAAAGCCGTCCCGCAGCCGGTAGCAGACCATGCGGCCGTCCTTGCGGAAGCTCACCAGCCCGGCCAGCCGCAGCATCTTCAGCCCGTAGGACACCTGGTCCTCGGTGACATCCAGCGCGAGCGCAAGGTCACCCACACACAGTTCCTCGGCCGTGGCCAGGGCGAACAGGATCCGTGACCGCACCGGGTCGGCCAGCATGCCCAGCAGGCCCGCCAGGCGCCCGGCATCGGCCACCGACAGCACGCCCTCCCGTGCGGTGGCGACTGCCTCGGAGTTGACCGGATGCTCATGAGAGCGCGGCGGCGTCACAACGATCTCCTATCGAGGGTCTTCCGTTCATCCGTATGATCACACGGATATCCGGATTAGTCAAGGGAGGGTGACGCTGGAGGTGCCGCTGGGATAACCGGTGCCAGTGTGACTGGTACCATTCCCGCTGCCCGGGGACCGCAAGGCCTGATATGCTCCAAGGCCAGGTTCCCGGGTCACGCGCCGAACCAATCGCCGGTTCGAGCCGTCACATTGTTATAGGTTCGTACCCTACATCCGGTACAACCTTCCCAGCGTTCGCGCGCCTCATCGCTGCGGGCTTGCGGCGCAGGACCGCGGCACATCCTGCATTCTCCTGGAGGGGGATCATGAGTAATCAAGGATACGGAAGAAACCCGGCTGACTACGGCCCTCTGCCCGGTCAGGAAGCGGGATACGGCCAGGGGGCATATCAGAATCAGGGAGCAGCGTACGCAAGCCAGGACCCTGGGTACGGTCAGGCGGGCTACGGCACCCAGGGCGCGGGATACTCCGCGCCGGGGACCGAGTACGCCGAGCAGGCCACCACGTACGCCGAGCAGTCCAGCACCGCGCACAGCCCCGCCGCGCACGCCAGCGCGAAGGGGTTCGTAAGCTCGCTGTTCGACTTCGGGTTCACCTCGTTCGTGACGCCCAAGGTCGTCAAGGTCGTGTACGTGCTCATCATGGCCGGACTGGCGCTGGCGGAGATCGGGTACTTGATCTTCGCCTTCCAGACGAGCGCGGTATTCGGCATTATCTCGCTGGTCATCTTGTGCCCGCTGTCCTTCTTCGTGTACCTGGCATTGTGGCGCATACTTCTGGAGCTGTTCATCGTCGTTTTCCGGATCGCGGATGACATCCGGTCCATTCGCGAGCGCGGCGACTTTCGTTCATAATTCAAGGTCACGCATACATAAGACCATCCGATCGAAAGGGGATCCCGTGGGTGCGTAATATCCGCGGGATCCTCGCGCGATAGCCTCGTCGGTAACGGCTGGCCGAGACGACTTTCCGTAACGCGAAGGAGCGGGGCTGATGACCAACCGCCCCGGCCTGCCCGGTACCGGGCAGAAACCAGGCCGGGTGATGGCGCTGACCGCCGCCGGGCTGGCCGCCGCCGGGCTGGCCGCGGCCGTGTCCGCCTGCGGCGCCGGCCCGGCCACGGCGGGAGGCACGCCCGCTCCGCCCGTGGCCAGCAGCGCGTCGCAGCCGGCGGGCCCGCCAGCGAGTTCGCCGGCCGCCACGCCGGACATTCCCGGGCTGCCCGGACCGGGCGGTCACGGGACCGGTCCGGCGAGACCGCCGGCCAGCCCGGCGGCGCGGCCGCTCGCCGGGAAGATCGTCGGTATCGACCCCGGACACAACGGCGGGAACTTCACCGACCCGGGCGCCATCGCTCAACTCATCTGGAACGGCACCGGGCAGGAGTCCTGCGACACCACCGGCACGACGACCGACGGCGGCTACACCGAGGCGCAGTTCACCTTCGACGTCGCCCGTTACCTGCGGGCCGACCTGCGCCGGGACGGCGCGCGGGTGGTGATGACCAGAACCAGCAACGACGGCGTCGGGCCCTGCGTCGACCGCCGCGCCGAGATCATCAACGAGGCCCACGCGGACGTCGCGGTGGACATCCACGGAGACGGCGGGCCCGCGTCCGGCCGCGGGTTCACGATCCTGGAGCCGGTCGCCGTCGGGCCGAACGACAACGTGATCGCGGCGTCGCAGCGGTTCGGCGCCGACATCCGGCAGGCGATGCTGGCGGGCACCCCGATGCCGGTGAGCGACTACAACGGCGTGGACGGCATCATGCCGCGCGATGACCTGGCCGGGCTCAACCTCACCACCGTCCCCAAGGTGCTGATCGAGTGCGCCAACATGCGCAACGCCACCGACGCCGGGCTGCTGGTCACCGCCCGCTTCCAGCGGCAGGTGGCCAGCGCGCTCACCGCGGCGATCGTGGAGTTCCTGGGCTAGGCGGGCCGGACCGGCCGGTAGACGGGCTCCCACATCAGGGCCCGGACGCTGGCGCGCACGTCCCCGTCCAGCCGGGCCCGGGCCACGCCGTCCGCCGCCGCGGCCTGCGCCACGGCGGCGGCGACGGCGACCGAGGTCTCGCGCAGTGCCTCGACCCGCGGCAGCAGCGGCGCGCCCGGCGTCTGGGTGTCGACCAGTTCCGACACCGCGTGCGCCGCGGCGGCCAGCATGTTGTCGGTCACCTGGCTGGCCCGCACGGCGATGACGCCCAGGCCGAGCCCGGGGAAGATCAGCGCGTTGTTGGCCTGCCCGATCATGTACCGGACCCCGTGGTAGTCGACGGGCGGGAACGGGCTGCCGGTGGCCACCAGGACCCGTCCCTCCGTCCACCGGATCAGGTCGGCCGGCGCCGCCTCGGACAGCGAGGTCGGGTTGGACATCGGCAGGATCACCGGCCGGTCGCAGTGCGCGGCCATGTCCTTGACGATGGGCTCGGTGAACGCCCCCGTCCGGGTCGACGTGCCGATCAGGATCGTGGGGTGCACCCGGTGCACCACCTCGGCCAGCCCCACGCCGCCGAGCGAGGGGTCCCGCTGCCATCCCGCGACGTCGGCCTGGGCCCTGGCGTACCGGCGCTGCGAATCACCCAGGTCCGGCGTGGCCGTGGTGATCAGGCCGCTCCGGTCGACCGCCCAGAACCGCGCCCGGGCCGCATCCTGCGACAAGCCGTCGGCCAGCATCGCGGCCGAAAGCTGGTCGGCGATGCCGGTCCCCGCGGTGCCCGCCCCGAAGATCACGATCCGGTGCTCGGCCAGCCTGACCCCGGTGGCCCGGGCCGCGGCCAGCACCGCGGCCAGGTTGACGGCTCCGGTGCCCTGGATGTCGTCGTTGAAGGTGAGCGTCTGGTGGCGGTACCGGTCCAGCAGCCGCCGGGCGTTGCTCACCCCGATGTCCTCCCAGTGCAGCAGCGCCCCGGGGAACAGCTTCCCGACCGCCGAGACGAACAACTCGAGGAAGCGGTCGTACTCGGCGGCGGGCACCCGGGGGTGCCGGTTGCCGACGTAGAGCGGGTCGTCGATCAGGCTCTGCCGGTCGGTGCCCACGTCGAGCATCACCGGCAGGGTCCGGTCCGGGTCGATGCCCGCGGCCGCGGTGTACACGGCGAGCTTGCCGACCGCGATGCCGATCCCGCCCACCCCCCAGTCGCCGATGCCGAGGATCGCCCCGGCGTCGGTGGCCACGACCAGGTCCACCTCTCCCGGGCCCAGGCCGGGCGCGCTCAGCGAGGCCTCGATCAGCTCGGGCTGGTCGACGGACAGGTAGACGCCGCGCGGGCGGCGGTACTCGCGGCTGTACTGCTCGATGGCCTGCCCGACCGTCGGGGTGTAGACGATCGGCAGCATCTCGGTGAGATGGCTGGTCAGGAGCCGGTAGTACAGCACCTCGTTGCGGTCGTGCACCTCGTTCAGCAGCACGTTCCGCGCCAGGTCGGTGGCCTGGCGCTGGTACTGGGCGTAGACCCGCGACGCCTGCGCGTCCAGGGTCAGGTGGCCCGACGGGATCAGCCCGGTCAGTCCGAGGTCGCGGCGCTCGTCGTCGCTGAACGCGGTGCCCTTGTTGATCCGCGGGTCGGCGAGGATCTGCCGCCCGCGCAGCGTGGTGTGCCACGCATCGCCGGATCCCAGCCAGACCGTCTTCATCGAAGGCCCTCCGGGGTTAGGACGGGGCAGCCGCTTCCACGGTAAGGGTTCCCCGCCGCAGCCGCCGCAACTCCCAGGCGCCCAGCGCGCACAACACCACCGCCGCGATGACCGCGCCGAGCCTGACGGCGGGCGACAGGTCGTAGCCGACGAACGAGATGACCCGGGTCAGCGCGTGCGGATGCCGCGCGACCGCGCCGGTCGCCACGGCCATCGCCGCGGGGACCGCGCGGATCAGCGCCAGCCAGTCCAGGCGGGTCGCCGGGTACACGGCCAGCAGGCAGAACGCGATGGCGTCGTACCACGGCCGCTGCAGCGGCCAGACCAGGAGCCAGGCCAGCATCAGCACCAGGGCCGGGCGGACGGCGGGCAGCAGCGCCGGCCCGGGCGGCAGCCGCCACGCCAGCAGCCCGGCCATGGCCACGCAGCCCAGGGCCGCGAGCAGTTCCAGCCCGGCCGGCATGCTCTGGTAGCCGAACGGCGGGTAGAACAATCGCCAGAAGCTGTCGAACGTGACCAGGTTCCCGCTGCGCCACACCAGGTCGGCCAGCGCCTGGGGCCCGGCGATCAGGTAACCGGGCACCAGGGCCAGCGCACCGCCGGCCGCGGCCGCGGCCAGGGCCTTCACCGAGTTCCTGGCCGACCAGGCGAGCGCGAGCGCGAGCGGGGCGAGCGGGCTCTTGACCGCGATCGCGGCGCCGACGAGCAGGCCCGCGGCCAGGGCGCGGCCGGGCCCGAGCCGGGCCCCCGGGGATGGCACGCGGGCGACCAGGATGCCGAAGATGCCGAGGCAGGCGGCCAGGCCGTCGGCGTGCGCGCCCGCCACGATCGCCCACAGCATCAGCGGGTTCACCGTCCACAGCAGGTGCGCCCGCGCGCGGGCCTCCGGATCCTTCGCATGCAGCCGGTCCAGCGCCAGCGCGACCGCGCCGAAGCACAGCGCGAACAGCAGCTTCAGGCAGAAGATGATGTGGGAGATGTTGGTGCCGCCCAGTTCCGCCGCCGCCCAGTCCGCCGTTGTCGCCACCGGGCCGTACAGCGAGGGGTCGGACTGCCAGTTGCGGGTCGTCTGCTGGCCGATCGGGTCACCGGTGGCGCGAAGCTGCTCCGGCGTCATCACATAGGGGTTGTGGCCGAGCACGGTGATCCGGCCGTAGGCCGCGTAGCTGAGGCTGTCCGTGGAGCCGGCCGGAGGCAGCACGGCCAGCACGGCGATCGCGGTGACCGCGGCCGCGGCCAGCAGCCGCAGGTTCGGCCGGGCGCCGCGCCGGACCGCGACCAGGCCGAGGCCCACGCCGGCCGCGCCGAGGGCGATCGCGGTGTAGATGGCCGCGGTCACCGTCACCTGCGAGGGGTGCAGCGGCAGCCACAGCGGCGGCTCGGGCCAGGTCCGCGGGATCACCGGGATCACGGCGCTCGGCCCGGCCACCGATACGGCGATCATGAGCAGTACCGAGATGGCAATGGCTACCGCGGAAATCCAGCCGAGAAAGCCCGAGCGCAGCGCGGGCCGGGGGGGCCGGGCCGGCCCGACGATCCGGGGCGCGGCGGGCGGTCCAGCGGTCGCCGTCACTCCGACCTGCCCACGCCGTTCTGTCACCACGCCCCGTACCGTGTCGATGCGGTCAAAGATCCCGTTCGTTGAAATTACTCGAAGACCTCAAGGGCCGTCGGGCCGGAACGGCCCGTTGACCCGATCTTTACTAAGCCCGGAAAGCGGCTTTGGAAACAATATTTGGCCTTTTGCTAGGGACGATGAGCGTGTCCGTGACCGGTCCCTGGGCTACGGCGCCACCCCCGCGGACCAGATCGCGCGGACGGCGTCAATGGTATCGGCCTCGGCCGGGCTCTTGTCGGGCCGGTACCGTAGCACGCGGGCGAACCGGAGGGCCAGGCCGCCCGGGTAGCGCCGGCTGGCCTGCACCCCGTCGAACGCGACCTCCACGACCAGTTCGGGACGGACCCTGACGACCCCGTGAGCCTCGCGGCGGTCCTCACCCTCGGGCCAGTGCCGCGCCGGGTCGGCCAGTCCGAGCAGGCGGGTGGTCTGCCAGGCGAGCATCTCGTCGGTCAGGCCCTTGAAGGTCTTGCCCAGCATGACCAGGCCGCCCGTCTCTGGATCGCGCGCCCCCAGGTGCAGATTGGACAGCACGCCCCGGCGCCGCCCGTGCCCCCATTCGGCCGCGAGCACGACCAGGTCCAGCGTGTGCCGGGGCTTCACTTTGATCCACTCACTGCCTCGCCGCCCGGTCCGGTACGGCGATTCGAGGGACTTCAGGACGACCCCTTCATGACCGCGGGCGATGGCGTCGGCCAGGAAGGCCCCGGCCGTCTCCGCCTCCGCGGTGACGATGCGGGGGGTGAGCAGCCCGGCCGGCACGATCCGGACGAGCTGGCGATGCCGCACGCGGGCCGGGGCGTCGATCAGGTCGGCGCCGTCCAGGTGCAGCAGGTCGAACAGGAACGGCGTGAGCGGGGTCTGCTCCCGCAGCCGGGCGACGTCGCCCTGGCTCGCGGTCCGGGCCGCGGTGACCTGGAACGGGCGCGGCCGCCCGTCCGGGGTGAGCGCCACCGCCTCGCCGTCGAGGACCGCGTCGGCCACCGGGAGGGACAGGGCCGCCTCGGCGATCTCGGGGACCCGCGCGGTGATGTCGTCCAGCGTGCGGGTAAACACGGCGACCTGGGGGCCGGACCGGTGCACCTGGATCCGGATACCGTCGATCTTCCATTCGGCCGCCGCCGGGCTGATCCGGTCCAGGGCCGCGGCGATATCCGGCGCGGAAGCCGCCAGCATCGGCCGGACCGGCCTGCCGACGCGCAACGTGAAGCCGCGCAACGCCGCCAGCGCCCGGTCCGCCGACCGGGGGGTCCCGCCCAGCGCCGCCCGGGCCACCTCGGGCAGCGACCCGCCCAGCTGGTGCGCGCGCCGGACGTCTTCCGCCGGGACGCCGACCGCCCGGGCCACGGCGTCGGTCATGACGCCCTCCAGCGCGCCTTGCCCGAGATCACCGGCCAGCAGCCGGACCAGGAACTCCCGTTCTCGCGGCGTGGCCCGGGCGAAGAGCCCGGTCAGCAGCCTGCGCCGCTCGGCCTGGGAGCCCGGCCCGGTCACGGCGCCGATCGTCTCGAACGCGGCGTCGACGTCGGTCAGGGTGAGGCCCGCCTGGTCGTGCGCCGGACCGCCATGGCCAGCGGCCGCGTCCTCGGCGGCGCGGACGGCGGCATCGGCGGCGGCCGGGGCCCGGAGCATCTCGCTGACCGCCGCGTACCCGACGCCGATCTGGCCCTGCAACAGCTCCCCGGACAGGAAAGCCACGGCCACGGTGACCTCGCCCGGCGGCACACGGCCGAGCAGCGCCGCGATCTGCTCGATCTTGGCGTTGCGCGCGGACGTGGCCGTCACGGCCGTCGACACCTGGGCGACCTCGCTCAACAGCACACAGCGATTCTGCCCGACCCGTGGGTACGCGGTGACGATGGTTGTCACGCGCGGGGGCCCGGCGGTGTCTTCATGCCGAACAGGCCAACGTGCGAGGAGGACACCATGGCGCTACGCGTTCCGAAGGCGGAGCTCCCGGCCGGGCTGAGGGATGACATGATCAAGCAGCTCGGTGCCGTACCCGAGCCCGTCGAGGTGACTTACAACAACCCCAAGGTGGCCATGTCCAGCCAGGAGTTCTCGGCTCCCGCCGCCCGGACCGGCGGGTCAGAGCCAGCCCTTCTCCTTGGCGATCCGCGCCGCGTCGGCGCGGTTGCGGGCGCCCAGCTTCTGAATCGCGGCCGACAGGTGATTGCGCACGGTGCCGGGCGACAGGTGCAGCCGGCCGGCGACCACCGCGATGGTGTCGTGCCCGGCCGCCGCGGCGAGGACGTCAGTCTCGCGCTGGCTCAGCGGGCTCTCGCCCTCGGTCAGCGCGGCCGCGGCCAGCGCGGGATCGACCACGCGCTCCCCGGCCACTACCCGCCGGATGGCCTCGGCGAGTCCGGCCGCCGGGGCGTCCTTCAGCAGGAAGCCGCTGGCGCCCGCCGCCATCGCCGCGCGCAGGTAGCCGGGCCGCCCGAAGGTCGTCACGATCACGATCTTCCCGGGAAAGCCCGAGGCGGTGAGCTTCCGCGCCACCTCGATGCCGCCCGGGCCGGGCATCTCGATGTCCAGGACGGCGACGTCCGGCTGGTGCTTGTGCGCCATCGCCAGCGCCTCGTCGCCGCTCCCCGCCTCGGCCACCACATGGATGTCGGGCTCAAGCTCGAGCAGGGCCACCAGCGCCTGCCGGACCATGGTCTGGTCTTCAGCGATCATGATGCGCACGCTCATGTGTCCATGATGACGGGCGGGCCCACCGCGGTGGGCCCGCCCGCGCCCGACCGGCCGCAGCTAGCTGCTGGCCGCCGGGCTGGTGGCCGGGCTGCTACCGCTGCCCGGCCGTGGCTGGCCGCCCGGGCTGCCGCCAGAGGAGTGCGGGCACTTGCCCTTCTTCATGGCTGGCGTACTGGGCTGCGCTGCAGCCGCCCCGGGGCGCGCCGCCGTGGCAGAATCGGTCGTTCGCGACGCCGATGTTGCCGCAGCGGCCTTGGCCGTGTGGGAGGGGGCGGCCGTCGTGGCTGCGCTGGCACCGGTCAGGCTCAGCCCGAGGGCCAGGCCTCCGGCGAGAGCGCCAGCCGCGACCGCCGTCCCCACGATTGGTCGGACGATTCCCATGCGGTTCTCCTCTGCCTGCTGTTCGCGGCCGCGGCCCGTAAGAAGGCCGCGGGGCGGGCCGGGAGCGGCCCACCGCGCTCAGTAGACGAGGCGAATCTGGGCACGATCTCGGCGTCGGCTATCACCGCACGCTGAATCGGCTGGCCGGAACCCGGACCATGAGGCGGAAACCCTTGCCCCCGCGACCCTCTCCCGCGCTTACCTCCGCGCCGAGGCCGCGGGCCCGCTCGGT
>Ga0306926_10010170_pt1 | contig 10396 bp, 13 predicted proteins | sample flu12Cox44000178_FD_203759 | JGI IMG/M metagenome (GOLD analysis project Ga0306926, IMG submission 203759) | Lab enrichment of tropical soil microbial communities from Luquillo Experimental Forest, Puerto Rico - flux8day.12C.oxic.44.000.178 (v2)... | ecosystem: Environmental > Terrestrial >... | reverse complement strand
CCCCCAAGGCGACCCGACCGGATCTGCCTGGTACCCTTACGACGCATCTCACGAGATTGACTATGCAATCTGTACCGTGCTTCCCCAGAGGAACCGGCGTATATCGAAATCCCATACAATATTGCCGGGCCCAACACGCCTCTGCATTCAAAAACAGGCTCAAACTTCCTTTTGCAAAGTGAACTGATGGAGGAACCCATGAACATCAACAGCAACGATACAGCCGTAGTCTTCACCGACCCTCAGATTGATGTGCTGGATGAGAGAGGCCTGGCTTGGCCGCTCGTCCGCGATAGTATTCATGAAAATAATACCATCGAGAACATGGAGCGGATATTCAAAGCCGCTAAGACGAAGCTGCCACTCGCATGATCGCTCGCAGCGGGATCCTAACTCTCGATGGGTTTGCGGGTTCCGGTGCCGATTGGGTAACCCGCTTCAAGCCCTATATCGACGACGGCAAAACCGTGGTCGTCGCACCACACCGAGTCTTCGGCCCCGAGACAAATGATCTTGTGCTGCAACTGCGCAAGCGCAGAATCAGTCGGGTTATTTTAGGCGGAATGCTGGCGAACATGTGCGTTGAATCCCATCTGCGCGAGTTGCTTGAGCAAGGTTTCGAAGTAGCTGTCGTTAAGGATGCGACGGCTGCGCCCAAGCACCCCGAATGGGGATATGGCTATACGGCGGCGTTGATCAACTATGCGTTTCTCGCGCACGCCGTCTTGACCACGGAGGAAGCCGTGGATGCGATGAAGAGCGGCAGACTGTAGTCGAATGGAAAACGGCTCTGGGATGGTATGGGCAAATAACGACAAACACCCTTTTTGTTGAAAGGAAACCTTGGCATGTCTAATTCAGAGAAACCCCTCTCCATCGATATTCCAGTGAAGCTACCAGAACTGAAGGCAGCCTTCAGTGTCGCCGCCTTGGCGTTCGAAGGGGATTTGCCGGCTTCGATTTTCCACAAATCACCGAATGGGATTGAAGATCTGCCGGTCTGAGCTTGAGGCACACGGTTAGTATGGACTTGAGCCGGACAAAAAGGTCATACGACCCGTGCCATCAGCTACATGCAAGCGTCGCGGCTGAAGTGCTCGTTGAATCAGGCTGCACTGGGACAGGCATCGGGCCCGTGCAGTGCGCCACTTTAACTGAAATTTCGGTCTGTCGCGCAGGAGTTCTTATGTCTGTTGATACCATACTGTACAAGGCCAGGATTGCGACGAACGGGGCCCCACCATTTGTCGAGGCTATTGCCATCACCGACGGGAAGATCAGCTCCATCGGTACGGATGAAGAGATAATGCGGCAGCGTGGGCCGGATACGAAAGTGATCGATGCCAACCACCGAACCGTAATTCCGGGCCTCAACGATTCGCATATGCACCCCATTAGAGGCGGCCTGAATTACAACATGGAGTTACGTTGGGATGGGGTGCCATCGCTGGCAGACGCCTTGCGGATGTTGAAAGAGCAAGCAGCGCGGACGCCACCGCCGCAGTGGGTTCGCGTGGTCGGCGGTTGGACCGAGTTCCAGTTCGCGGAACGCCGGATGCCCACGCTTGACGAGATCAATGCGGTCGCTCCAGACACTCCTGTCTTTGTGCTTCATCTATATGATCGCGCGCTCCTCAATCGAGCCGCGCTACGCGCCGTAGGATACACAAAAGATACGCCTCCGCCTCCTGCCGGTGAAATTCAGCTCGACCGGCGCGGCAATCCAACCGGGCTGCTGCTCGCCAAACCGAACGCAATGATCTTGTATGCAACGCTGGCCAAAGGCCCGAGGCTTTCGCGTGAAGATCAGTTGAATTCGACGCGACTATTTATGCGCGAGCTAAACCGCTTCGGCATCACGAGCGTGGTCGACGCAGGTGGTGGCTTTCAAAACTATCCCGATGATTACGCAGTTGTTCGCGAGCTTCATGACCTGGGCGAACTGACAGTGCGTCTAGCTTATAACCTGTTTACGCAAAGGCCAAAACAGGAGCTGGACGATTTTCAATCCTGGACTCGAATCACAAAGCCGGGCGATGGAGACGACTTCTACCGAGTGAACGGGGGAGGGGAGATGCTGGTCTATTCGGCCGCCGACTTCGAGGACTTTCTCCAGGAGCGGCCTGATATGCCGGAGGCAATGGAAAAAGAGCTTGAGGCGGTTGTTCGGCATCTGGTCGAGAATCGCTGGTCGTTTCGCCTGCACACCACTTATGACCAAACCATCACGCGTGCATTGAATGTGTATGAGTCAGTGAATCGCGATGTTCCATTCGCCGGACTTCATTGGTTCTTCGATCACTGCGAAACTGTTTCAGATCGGAATATCGAACGTATTAAGGCGCTGGGTGGTGGCATCGCGGTTCAGAACCGGATGGCGTTCCAGGGTGAATATTTCGTCGATCGCTATGGCGCACAACAGGCACAACGCACGCCGCCGATCAGGCGGATGCTTGATTTGGGCGTCCCCGTTGGTGCGGGTACGGATGCCACGCGCGTATCGAGCTACAATCCCTTCGTCTCGCTTTATTGGCTAATCACCGGCAGGACTGTAGGCGGAATGGGGCTCTACCCCGACAGCAATCGGCTTGATCGTGCTGAAGCTCTTCGACTCTATACCGAGGGAAGCAGTTGGTTCTCCTCCGAGAACGCCAAGAAAGGTGCATTAGTGCCGGGGCAATTGGGCGACCTCAGCGTGCTGTCAGCCGATTACTTTGCGATTCCCGAAGAGGAGATCAAGCAACTGGAGTCGGTGCTTACGATGGTAGGTGGCAAGATCGTACACGCTAACGAACCTTTCGCGAGCCTGTCTCCTCCACCATTGCCAGTGAGTCCGGATTGGTCACCAGTAAAGAAGTACGGCGGCTATTTCCGGCCGTCTACTGCCAACGTGCGTGAGTCACGACCGATGAAGCTCGCTGCGGTGCCGCGGTGGAAATTGTGGCATCCACGCCACTGGTGGGACTTCGGCTGCGACTGTTTCGCATATTGAGGTAAAGAAAATGATCGCTGCGATCATAGGACTACTTCTTGGCCTTATAATCGGTGCTGGTTGCCGGTTCTTTGATATCCCGTCGCCGGCGCCACCGCGCTTGATTGGAGCCTGCCTGCTGCTTGCGATGACGCTTGGTTTTGTCACGGCCGACCACGTGTTACCACCGGGGAAGACAATGATGGAGATAAGTAGGCTATGAAACCTCTGGTCGGGATTGTGCTCTCATTCACATTGGGCTTCGCTTGTCGTGCGTTTGGAATCCCTTCACCTGCTCCGCCACTGATCCTGGGTGCATTGCTCGTGATGGCCATGACAATTGGGTACATCGCGGTCGATCGATGGTCGACGTCTCCGGCCAAACATGCTCCTAATTGCGGCGGACCGACCGGCCTGACCGCATCTCAGGTACTGAACCGATAGATAAGTATAAGTATTGAACTACGCGCGGTTTGGCAATTCAGTTGGTGATGCCTGAGCTTTGACGACATACCGGAGATGTAAATGATAACAGTGCGCAAAGCCGAGGACCGCGGAACCAGCAAATTTGAGTGGCTGGACAGCCGCCATACTTTTTCTTTCGCGGACTACTACGACCCCGCACACATGGGTTTTCGCCAGTTGCGCGTGATCAACGAGGATCGGGTTCAGCCTGGAAAGGGATTGCCGACGCATAGCCATCGAGACATGGAGATCATCACCTATGTCTTGAAAGGCGCCCTCGAACATAGAGACGGCCTCGGCAACGGCTCGGTCATTCGTCCTGGTGAAGTGCAACGCATGAGCGCTGGCCACGGCATAACACACAGCGAATTTAATGCTTCGCAGACAGAGCTCGTTCACTTCCTTCAGATTTGGATCGTGCCGGAGCAAGTGGGTCTGGTTCCGAGCTATGAGCAGAAAACAATCGAACTCTCAGCGGCACACGGAAGTCTCTCTCCGATAACTTCCCGCCAGGGCGGACCAGGAGTGGTGAAAGTACACCAGGATGCCACAATATCGGTGGCGCTTCTGGAGCGCGGCGAAAGCCTGCGGTGGCGTCCTCCTCGCGAAAGATATGTATGGCTGCAAGTCGCTCGTGGCGCCATTGCACTGAACGAGCATGCTCTCTCGGCGGGTGATGGTGCAGGAGCTGATGACAAGTCCGAGCTGCGAATTGAAGCTCATGGAGCGAGCGAGATTCTTCTCTTTGATCTCGCCTGAGATGGCCTCAAAAGATCCTGAGTTGCGCGAGCGGCCGTCAGCTCGTGGCGGGCGGCAAAAATTCCGTGTCTCACGATTCATCAACGAGCTATGAGGCTATTGCTCAATCGGTTTATGGATTTGCAGGAGTCGCTCTTGTCTTGCTCGTGTTGTTGAGTAGCGTGCCCTGCTATGCTGCTTCGTCTTGTCCTCCTGCACCGCGCTATTCGGACATGCGATACGATGACGATTTCAGCTACCTACGAGATCCTGCGTGCCGCACCGATTTCTGGGATCCCGTTAAGTATATACCGCTAGCGGCCGAGAAAGGTTGGTATCTCTCACTCGGCGGCGAGATTCGCGAGCGGTACGAGCGTTTTCACAACCCGCTCTGGGGGCAACAGCCCCAAAGTCCGGGCGGATATCTGCTGCAGCGCTATCTGCTTTTTGGCGATCTCCATTTGGGAGACAACGTGCGCGTTTTTGCTGAATTGATGAGCGATTGGGAAAATTACCGGGTAGGTGGGCCGCGCCCCCAAATTGACGAAGACCAACTTGACTTCTCCCAGTTCTTCATCGATCTGACGCTGCATCCATTCGGCCCCGATAATTCGCTGACGTTCCGCACGGGCCGCCAATGGCTGATCTACGGATCTCAGCGTTTGATATCCAATCGTTACGGACCAAACGTGCCACTCCCATTCGATGGTTTCCGCGCAATCCTGAAGGCGGCTCCATGGCGCGTTGATGCGTTCGCAGTGAAGCCCGTCGAGACCAACCCGGGGGTGTTTGACGATCAGACGCATCTGCCGACGACTTTTTGGGGGATTTACGCGGTCAGGCCGCTCTCACTGGTCGATGGCGGGAACATTGACCTCTATTACCTGGGCATCCACAACAAATCGGCCACCTACGCGCAGGAAACTGGCACAGAAAGCCGGCAAACGATTGGCACGCGTCTGTGGGGTGCCAGAGGGCCCTGGGATTCCAATTCAGAATTTATCGGTCAGACTGGAGCATTTGGTTCCGGTTATATTCTCGCGTGGGCTGCGGCTACCGACACGGGCTATACACTAAAAGCGATCCCACTCAAGCCCCGAATCGGACTGCGAGCAGGGGTTGCGAGTGGTGACCATGACGAGACCGGGCCAAACCTGCAGACCTTCAATCCCCTATTTCCGACCGGTTTCTATTTTAACCAAGCGATTCTCAATGGTCCCCTCAACGTCACGAGCATCCATCCGAATCTGACGCTCCACCTTGGGGAGAGCGTTGCGCTCAACGGCGATTGGGCCTGGTTTTGGCGTCAAAGTACCAACGACGGAGTTTACGGCCTGTCAGGTATGCTTTTGCGCCCGGTTGGAACCACACGCGATAGCTACATCGGCAGTCAGGCACAAGTGACCTTCGACTGGCAGCTCAATAGCCACATACATTTTCAAGTCAATTACCTGCACTTTTTTGCGGGCGGCTATTTAGAGAATACGGCGCCGACAGGAAAGGATGTAGATTTCGTGACAACGTCAATCCAATACCTATTTTAATCGTTCGATATTCAACCACAGAAGGAAATAGCCTATGCGAATAATTAGAGCCGTTGCGGCAGCCGTCACTGCGCTTCTTGTTATCGGGTGTATCGCGCTGTTTTTTGGCGCAGCGGCAATGGCCGAGACCAAGGCTGGTACTCCAGACCTCGCGGTAGGTCCTCAATACGACACAACGCACGTTTATGTCGCGCCAACTGACTTCGACCGGTTTGTCACCAGCCTTATTGCCACTTTCGGTGGTGCGGCTTCAAAGAAAGGCGTCTTCACAGTAACGCCTACCCCCAGTAAGACAATGTCCCAACTGGTTTTCACACCTGTCGGAACTTTCTCCGTGTTCGGTTTTGAGACCCCAATCCCTTACCCATTCGGATCGGAACGCACAGGTTATCTTGTAACTGACATGGATGCTGGCATTCGTGCTGCTCGTGTCACTGGTGCCAATATTATCGTCAGTCCATTTAACGATCCGATAGGCCGCGATGCGATCATTCAATGGCCGGGTGGCGTTAACACGCAGCTCTATTGGCACACGACGGCACCGTCGTATAAGAGCCTTCAGTTGATCCCAGAAAACCGCGTTTACGTCTCTACATATGCGGTTAAAGACTTCGTTCGCAGCGTTCTGATGTTCTCCCACGGAAAAGTCGTATCGGATGATGCGCACGCACCCGGAATCGAAATCGGGCGCCCGAGTGATACCTATCGGCGAATCCGGCTGCAGTCGAAATTCGGCAAAATAACAGTGCTCGTGACAGATGGGCATCTCCCGTATCCGTACGGACGAGAAGTAACTGGATACGAGGTCGCCGAACTTTCCGACACCATCTACAAAGCTAAAGCGGCCGGTGTGGCCGTCCTTATCGGTCCGTATAAGAGCGACCAACGAAATGGCGCCATGGTGCAATTTCCTGGCGGCTACATCGCCGAAATCCACTCGCCCATTGGTAAGCAGCACGCCAGAGGACCAGCCGTTAGGCCGTTCCAGCAGTATTCGAGCAACGGTCCCGAATGAAATGAACAAGCCTGTTCGTGCCACGCGCTGGTGTCGATTTCAGACTGTATATTCGCAAAAGTGTTCTTTCCTGGAGGCACATTATGAGAGAAGTGATTCTGTTTCATAAGCCCGGCTGACCGGACTGCGCAACAGCCAAAGAGTTTCTTCGGCAAAAAGGCGTCGTTTACGTCTCGAAGGATGTCGAGGCCGACCAGGCAGCGTTGGACGAGTTGGTCAACAAATGGCACAGTCGTTCGACCGCGACGCTGGTGATCGACGGCGAAGCGATTATCGGCCTTCAACCGAAATCGCGCTCGAATCGAACACTCACTGGGTCAAGTGGCTTGAAGTGACGGCGTGGCCTAACGCACTGGGATGACTGTCTGCCTGCAGCCATTTCCGAGATCTCTCCATCCATGAGTTTTGACCCCCTGATAAATTACGCCAATTCGACAAAGGCGCCCCTGGAGGTCATCGTGAGTACCCCGTAAGCCATCACATAGCATCGACCGACTACACGACAAAAGCGCCGATGGCAACGAGCATGACGACTCGCATAGATGATGGTGAAAGCACCACCCGGAGTTGTTGCGTCATAGCCAAAAAGTGACTGCAGGAACCTGGAAAGCGAAATGCTGTTGGGGTAGAGCAGTCTCGTAAGCGGAGACAATAATGATGCAGCAGGTGGTGCCGAGGTTTGGTCGTTCATCCTGTATGGAGGGCGACCAGCGCACTATCACGGCTAGATCACACTGCCCAAGCAGAGGACACAAAACATTTGTTTATACTGCATAACCAGCGGCTATGCAGTGGCAAGATTTTTCAGCATCACTTGAAGAATCACATAATATCGATCTAAACAAACGGCAGGGTGGTTAGCATGATCTTGATTTCAATACTGTGAAACGGCCCCCTTCGACAGCGTAAATTAGCCCCGGGATGGAGAGGAAAGATACCGTGTACTCCCGTCAAGATTCTGTTGCGTTCATTAAAAATCCAGCAAAGATCGATTCGCTGACGTCTATTATACTCAAACTTTACAGGTTGGAACGCTTAATGGTTCGTTTTCCCTGATTTTTCAAGGGTTTATAGCCTAGCAAGCCAAAAAATGGAAAAGGCTCTTATTGGTTGTCGGTCTGCCATCTAGCCCGCGCAAAATGGCCTCTTGAGCGAATCACTAACGGTCAACCTGTAAAGTTTGAGTATTATAGGAGTAGGGTGCTAGCGCGCCGCCCGCGACGGGCCGAGAAATAGACGCAAGGATGAATGGCCGGCGATGTTGGCTATGGACCGCTGACATTAACTTGCGGATTATGGCGACGAGGGCGACTTTGGCGGGTTTGCCGGCCGTGCGCAGACGCTGATAGAAAGCACGCAATCAGTGCAATAGGTGTGACTCTTCGAGCTCGCGCGTGGTGAGCAGGCAGAGAATCGTTTGTAGATTGAGGTATCTTTGTTTGGCATGGTCGATTGCTCCTTCAATCGGCTGTGTGGGCGGTTGGCGTTACCGGCGCCGATCGCTTTTTTTACTTAGGTCCCGCTTGGGAGAGGCGGCTTTAAGTTCGCGTTCCTTCTGCTCCAGGCCGAGATTGAGCGCCACGCGCAACAGCGTACTGGCCGAGACCGGAACGCTTTGCAGCTGGCCTATGCGCTGCGCCCGCTGCCATTCTTCTTCGGTTACCGCGATGGTATGCCGCTTCATGTGTCAAACTGTAACTTACTGTATGAAGCATATCAAACGGCGGCGGCATGCGGCGCGCGATAACCCGCTGGCGCTAGGCGGTTCGGAGATATCCTGGCCGGCAACCCTTTGCGGTCGGCTCGCCGCGAGTATGCCGTGGCGTCGGCCTGGCGTTAACGCCACACAGTGGCGGTGGTCTGCGTCCAGGTCGTGGGCGATAGCCAAGCCGTCGATACGCGCGCGCGGGGCGGGGTGATCAGCGGGGAAACCCTACCCGGCATATCCTCGACGACGACGGGAGAGCCTACGCCCCACATGATTAACCTCGCTTCCGAAATTTGGGGACAGAGAGGTTTTGGGGAGGCTGGGTAAATCTGATGTGCAGTTGGGATTGCGGCTGGAGATACCTATGGGCGGCATATCCTATGGCGGGGCGGGAGGGGCTAGACGGCGGCGGTATAACCTCGCCTTCAAAATTCCGCCTCTGATATCGCGTTCACGGCTGGCAACCGTCTGGTTACTCATGGTCTACCGAATCTTGCCGAATGATTGACCGGATGCCACAGAATTGTTTTTTGGCGGAACAAAGCTACAAAAATGTTGGTACATGCTGCATTCGTGATGCGCGTCGGACGAATAGCGGCGCAATAACGGCGGGCAGTGGTAATTTGTCCGCCGATCAATTCGGCGCAACCGGTGCTGAAAGAATCACCCGGGCTCATCCATCACTTTTTAGATTGGCACACGCCCTGATACCACGGATGCCGCCAGGCCAATTGCCGGCGGCGGCGTGGCGTGGCGCCCATCAGGAGGCGGCGCCAGCAGCGCATGCACTGGAACGGGATCATTTGCATGATTGTTAATCCTGCACTGGACGTGCCGGGCGAGGTTTGCAATGCGGGCATTGCACGGGGACGAGGCTCGGATCGTAAAGTTGTCGATGATCCGTGCTGAGTGTTCACGCTTGTAATCCCCTGGCTGCGTGCTGTCGGCTCTACGGGGCGAAACCAGGGCGAGGGCAATGACTATGGAACTAGAGGGTGTGGTGGCGGTGCTACAACCGCTATCTGGCCAGCACCGAATGGCAGCGCATCTGGCGACCTGCTAAGCAGCGCTTGCACAACGGTGCTAAGAAGTGGGAAATGCTTTGGATCGCACGCCTTTATGGCCTAGCGCCAACATTGACACTGGTGGCGAGTTCGTGGTGCAAACGAATCGGTAAGGATTGGCGTGTACTTAGGTGGGCGGCCCACCGTTGCTGAGTGCGGCGCTAGCCGTTTGGATCAACCATGAGAAGGTACATACGTCATGCCACTTCAGCCGCAGCTTGCCTATGTGATTCCCGATGAAGTTTGGCGCGTAGCCCATGCCGCGCGCCGAAGGCGCGCTCTGGGCGCCGCAGGCGTTCTTTTGAGATTGAAAAATCTGGTCCGGCCCGCGCTTAGGGCAATATCGCTGGCGACGCGCGGTGCGATAGATGCTCGCAGCAAGGGTGGTGTTGGGTGCGCACCGCGCTTCCGCGCTAGAGCATGGCGTTTTCGTGCGCGGGCCTGCCACACTTGGGCGGGATCTTAGGGAGTCCATGGGTTTAGATGTTAGGAAAGTTAGATCTAGTTAAGATCGCGCGCGCGAGTTAAAGGCGTCGAAGTATTCCAAAAAGGCTCAATATTATTGGTAAATTGTATTAGCAGCGCCCCTAATAACCCGAAGCGCTTTGCCCCCGAAAACCCGATAGTTTTTGCCCCTGAAAACCCGATAAACTGCCCCTAAAAACCCGAATCGCCGCCCCTAATAACCCGAATGGTCAGCGACATACTGAGCGAGCATCTGAGCATTTTTGGTGTAGAAGACGGCCTGTTCGCTCTCTGCGTCATAGCGGATTCGATAATCCGGCAATGCGTCAGTGTCTGCTTTCCGCTTGAGGAGCTCTCGGAATTTCCGGAGTGTCGCAGTGCTACCGGTTTTCTTATGGAGCAGATCGACACCTATGCTCCATTTCG
>Ga0306926_10010169_pt1 | contig 10396 bp, 5 predicted proteins | sample flu12Cox44000178_FD_203759 | JGI IMG/M metagenome (GOLD analysis project Ga0306926, IMG submission 203759) | Lab enrichment of tropical soil microbial communities from Luquillo Experimental Forest, Puerto Rico - flux8day.12C.oxic.44.000.178 (v2)... | ecosystem: Environmental > Terrestrial > Soil... | reverse complement strand
GACGAGACCCCGCTGCAGTGCTGCAGGAAGGCCGCGCACGTACGTCTCGCTCGCCATGTCGATGTCGATGCCGGCCCGCAGAGCCAGGGCCGCGGCCTCGGCGGTGTCGGCCGCCACACCATGAGCGCGGAGCTCCGCAATCGCGTTGTAGTCGCTGATCACGACCCCATCGAATGCGCACCGGCCGCGCAGCCAGTCCCGCAGCAGGGCGCCGTTGGCTGTCACAGGCACTCCGGCGATTTCGACGAAGGCGGGCATGATCGCTGCAGTACCCGCCGCGACCGCGGCCGCAAACGCCGGCAGATGGACTTCGTGCAGGGTGCGCTCGGACACATCGACCGAGGCGTATTCACGCCCGGCAGTCACTGCGCCGTAGGCGCCGAGGTGCTTGGTGGTCGCCGCTACGCTGCCGGCGGCACGCAGGTCGCTTCCCTGGAATCCGCGCGTCTTCGCGACTGCGAACTCGGACGCCACCCACGGGTCCTCGCCCGGACTCTCGGCGATCCGTCCCCAGCGCGGATCGCGCGCCACATCGACCATGGGCGCAAACGTCAGGTTGACGCCATCGGCGGCCGCCTCGGCCGCCGTCGTACGCGCGGTTTCTCTCCAGGTGTCCGGATCGAACAGACACGCCTCTGCCAGCGGTATCGGGAAAATCGTGCGATGGCCGTGCATGGCATCGAGGCCCACGAGCAGCGGAATGCGCAGACGGGACTCTTCCAGCGCGAGTCGCTGCAAGGCATGGACTTCGGCGCTGCCCCACAGGTTGAGCACACTTCCCACCCGTCCGCTGCGCACGCCCTCCTCGAGGCCGTCAGGCGCAGCCGGGCCCGTGACCGCGCGGTACGACGCGGCCATGTTCAGCTGTCCGATCTTCTCCCCGAGACTCATGTCGGCGAGCAATCGGTCGATGCGTCCCATGTTGTTGCCTTGCGCTAAGCTGCCGGTGCCTCAGCCACGTCCGGAACGGATCGATACGATGACACAACCACCGAGCGACTCCTCCGCGGCTACCGACGGCCCGGGCAACCCCACGGCACGACCCCGGACCAAGGAAGCCCTTGCTACAGCTGCGCTCACCGAGGATAGCCTTTTCACCCAGATTGCGCGGCTGGCCGCGGCCTTCTGGGCTTCACGCGAACGTAATCAGCTGTTGCTGTTGGCCGCGGGCCTGGTCGTGGTCGTCGCCGCGACAGCCTACATGCAGATCCAGCTCAATGCCTGGAATCAGCCCTTCTACGATTCGCTGACGCACAAGGATATTCCCGCCTTTATCAAGCAGCTGGGTGTGTTTGCCGAATTTGCCGCCATATTGCTGGTGCTCAATGTCAGCCAGGTGTGGCTGAATCAGGCCTCGCGGGTGACCCTGCGTCAGGGACTGCTGCACGACCTCCTCAATGAGTGGCTGAAGCCGTTGCGCGCCTTCCGCCTCTCCAACGCAGGTCTGATCGGGCAAAACCCCGACCAGCGTCTGCACGCCGACGCGCAGCATCTGACCGAGCTGATGACCGACCTCGGGATCGGACTGCTGCAGTCGACACTGCTGCTCTTGTCCTTCATCGGCGTGCTCTGGGTGCGCTCGCAGCACATGTTCCTGCCCCTTCCCGGCCACCGTCTGTACGTGCCCGGCTACATGGTGTGGTGTGCGCTGTTTTATGCCGGTACCGCTTCGTTCCTGAGCTGGCTGGTGGGTCATCCGCTCGTCGCGCTCGACGCCGAGCGCTACGCGCGCGAGGCCGACCTGCGTTTTGCGCTGGTGCGTGCCAATGAGGAGATCGAAGGCATCACGATCTACGGTGGCGAAGGAGACGAGAAGCGGCACCTCAACCGGGTGTTCGACAGCGTTCTCGAGGTGTCACGACGTATCGTAGGTGCGACCGCGCGGCTCACCTGGATCACTTCCGGCTACGGCTGGTTCACGATCGTGGCGCCCATCCTGGTCGCCGCACCGACCTACCTCACGGGCGAGATGAGCTTCGGCGAGCTCATGCTGGTGGTGGGCGCCTTCAACCAGGTACAGAGCTCGTTGCGGTGGTTCGTGGACAATTTCTCCAGCATCGCCGACTGGCGCGCGACGTTGCTGCGTGTGGCAAGCTTCCGCGGCGCATTAGCCACCATGGACAGTCTCGGCGAGAGCACGAGCCGTATCGATCTATCGGTGACTGACACCCCCGCAATCGGCCTCGATGATCTGCAGGTCGCGGCGCCCGCAGGGGCGATCCACCTCAGCGAGAGACGGGTGAATTTCGCGGCGGGTGAGCGGGTCCTCATCGCCGGTGAACGCGGCGCGGAGCGAACCCTGCTGTTCCGCGCGCTCATCGGGCTGTGGCCCTGGGGCACCGGGCGGATCACCCGCCCGCCGCGCCAGGCGGTCATGTTCCTGCCGGCGCGTGCCTATGTACCGCCCGGAACTCTGCGCACCGCGCTGTGTTATCCCTGCGAGACGCACGAGTTCGATGAGGCCGCGACTGCCCGGGCGCTGGCGGCGGTTGGGCTGGAAGCGCTACGGCAGCTGCTCGATGTGACGGACCGATGGGACCAGCGCTTGAACGACGACGAGAAACAGTCTCTGGCGATCGCCCGCATCCTCCTGCAACGACCGAAGTGGGTGGTTCTGAACGGGGCGTTGGAGGTGCTCGACGCCGAGTCGCGCCGGCGGTTCGAGGCGCTCTTCCAGGGCGAGCTCGCCGATATCGGCGTCATCGACATCGGCAAGGAAAGGCAGCACGAAGCATTCTTCGCGCGCCGCGTGCAGCTCATGACGGACCCGCAGGGCCCGACCTTCAGCCCGAGTGACCGACTCGCAACTTCCATGCAGTAGGCGCACCCACCATGCCAGCTCCCAGAGCCCCGTCCGCAGCCGAAAAGCAAGCTCACCCGCTCTCCGACGAGCAGCTGCTCGATCTGGTGCAGCGCCAGACGTTTCGCTATTTCTGGGAGGGCGCGCATCCGCTGAGCGGCCTCGCACTCGATCGCTGTCACCGGCGCACCGACGAGCCCGACACTCCGGTGTCCGTCGGCGGGTCGGGTTTCGCTGCCATGGCGCTGATCGTGGGCTGCGAGCGTGGTTGGGTGAGTCGCGAGCTGGCGCAGGCGCGACTCGCAGCCATGCTGGACTGCCTGGAGAAGGCCACCTGCTATCACGGCATGTATCCGCATTTCATGCGCGGCGACACCGGGGCCACCGTCCCCTTCAGCCGCAAGGACGATGGCGCGGATCTGGTGGAGACATCGTTGTTGTTCCAGGGCCTGCTGTGCGCGCGCGCCTACTTCGATCGCGAGATCCCCGAGGAGACGCGCTTGCGTGAGCGCATCGGCTGGCTGTGGCGTGAGGCGGAGTGGAGCTGGTTCACGCGCGGCGGCCGCAAGGTACTCACCTGGCACTGGAGCCCGACCAACGGGTTCGCTGTCGACCATGAGATCCGCGGCTGGAATGAGTGTCTCATCACCTACCTGCTGGCGGTCAGCGCGCCGCGTTACGCAGTGCCGGCGGAGCTCTATCACGATGGCTGGGCAATGAGCCGAGACTTCATCAACCGGCGCCCATTCGAGGGCGTGGAGCTGCCGCTCGGGCCGCCGTGGGGCGGCCCGCTGTTTCTCGCGCACTTCTCCTTCTGTGGGCTCGATCCGCGCGGGCTGCACGACCGCTATGCGGATTACTGGGAGCAGAACGTCAATCACACGCGCATCAACTACGCTTATTGCGTGCGCAACCCGCATCGCTACCGTGGCTATGGACCGGACTGTTGGGGCCTCACCGCCGGCGACACGCCGGGTGGCTACACCGCGCACGCCCCCGACAACGACCGCGGTGTCATCACTCCGGCCGCTGCGTTGGCGAGCTTCCCCTATGCCGCGCGCGAGGCGATGGCGGCGTTGCGGCACTTCTACCAGGATCTCGGCGACCGGATCTGGGGGCGGTTTGGTTTCGTCGACGGATTCAGCGAGCAGCAGGACTGGTACGCGGACACTTTCCTCGCGATCAGTCAGGGGCCGATCGTCGCGATGATCGAGAACTACCGCAGCGGGTTGCTGTGGAAGCTGTTCATGGGCATCCCGGAGATCCAGGCGGGGCTTCTCAAGCTCGGTTTCCGCAGCCCGCATCTCGCGTGAGCGCATGCCGGAGCTCGAGCAGTGGATTGCGGCCGAGAGCCGCATCGCGACCGGGAGGATGCTGCGCGCCATCTCGGCCACGGATCTGGTCGTGGAGCGTCCCGGGTTCGGGCAGCGGGTCGTGCCGAGCTCAGGCTCGGTGCTGGCCTCGCCCGCCTTGGCCCACTATGACCCCGACCCGGACTACTTCTTTCACTGGTTCCGGGACTCCGCCATCGTCATCGACGCCCTGCGCGTGGCGCTCGTCGCGGGTTACGCGGAGGCCGCTTCAGTCGCGCGTTTTCACGAGTTCCTGCAGTTCACCCGCTCGTTGCACGCGATCAACGGGAGTGAGTTCCTCCGCCGCAGCAACTTCCGTGCACGCGTTCAGCCGGCTTTCCTCCAGTACCTGCGTCCGGATGCCGAGATCGCCGCGCTCTCGGGAGATGCCGTGTCGGCGGATGTGCGCGTGAACGCCGATGGCACGCCCGATTTCATCCGCTGGTCGAGGCCGCAGACCGATGGACCTGCGATGCGCTGCCTCGCGCTCCTGCGCTGGCGAGCACAGTTCAAGGATCTGGAGGCGGATGCGAGTCGCCGCGCGCTGCTCGGTGAGCTGATCGGCAGCGATCTCGCCTTTACGCGTGCCCGCGTGCGGCTACCCTCCAGCGGTGTCTGGGAAGAGGACAGCGGTTACCACTACTACACCCAGCTGCTGCAGGCCGAGGCGCTGCGGCGCGGCGCCGAGTGGCTCGAGGAGCTGGGGGAGTCCGATGAGGCGCGCGTTTCCCGCGTGGCGGCCGAGGAGACGCACGCGCGCCTCGATGGCTACTGGTGCGAGAGCGCGGGATTCTACCGTGCGTGCGTCACCGCCGAGCCGGGTGACCGCCGGGCGTTGGACAGTGCGGTCGTCCTCGCGGTGCTCCATGGCGGCCGCGCGCATGGAGCGCACAGCGTGCTCGACCCCCGGGCGCAGGCAACGCTCGGCGCACTGGAAGAGCTTTTCGAAGCCCGCTACGCGATCAACCGGGAGCGGCCCCCCGACCGGGGAGCGGCCCTGGGGCGCTACGCGGATGACCGTTACTACGGCGGTGGGGCCTGGTTCCTTACCACCCTCGCGGCGGCGGAGTTCTACTTCAGATTGGCGCACGCACTGCGAGCGGGCGCGCGCGTGCCGAGCGCCGCGGCCAACACACGCTTTCGGCAACGCCTCGGCACGACCGAGCTCGCGGGCGAGAGAGCTGCGGTTCTGGCCGTGGAGCGCGGCGATGCCATCATGCGCACGGTGCAGGCCTTCACGCCCGAGAGCGGGGATCTTTCCGAGCAGTTCGATCAGGGCACCGGCGCGCAGACCTCTGCGAAGCATCTCTCCTGGAGTTATGCCGCCTTCATCACGGCGGCAGCGGCCCGAGCACAGGCCTGCCAACTGCGGCCGAGCTAGAGGGCGGCGGCGAAGGCGATAGCGTCGTCTTCAGCGGGGCCGCGCTGACATACGAGTGTTTGCTTCGGCGTTGGCGTTGCCGACAACTGCATCTTCGGGCTGGTGCGCGCGCGTCCCAATCAGGGATATCGTTCCTAACCTGAAGGAGGAGGACATGCCTGACATGCCTGGCGGATACTTCGGCTCACGCATGAGGCACCGCAACGGTACTCGTCGGGGGCTGCTGCGCGCTGATGAGCTGCTGGAGTCAGCGTTGAAGCGCGGCAGGCGGCGGGATTTTGCCGACCGTTCGTTCGTTCGCCCTTTCGAGCATCTGCTGGAAGCCTGCAACCAGGAGGCGGACCTGAGTCTGTTCGGCGTGCGCGCACTGCGAATCGACATCCTCCGCTGCCTGAGGAACCAGCTGCACTTCGATGATATCGAGTCAGATTGTCCTTCCATACTCGCGCGCCCGATCCAGGCGCCCGTGTTCATCACCGGCATGCCGCGCAGCGGAACCACGTTCCTCCACCGCCTGATCCTGCAGGACCCCAACACCATCGCCCCGCGGCTGTTTCAGCTGGTGTACCCCTACGCCTCGCCGGCCAACTATGTGGGCACCGCGCTGCGCAAGCGCTGGGTCAGCCTGCAGCTCGCCCTGTTCCGCCTCATCGCCCCGGAGCTCAATGCCCTGCACCCGGTCGCCGTCGATTCGCCGGAGGAGTGCACCGACATCACCGCGCACGTGTTTCAGAGCCTGCGTTTCGACGCCATGTACCGGGTTCCCTCCTACAACAGCTGGCTGGAGCGTCGCGGCTTTCTCGATGCCTATCGTTTCCATCGGCGCTTCCTCCAGCATCTGGACGCCCAGCTCCCGGGCCGAAGGTGGATCCTCAAGTCTCCGGATCATGTGTTCGCCCTCGATGACATCAGGAGGGTCTATCCCGATGCGCACCTGGTGCTCGTGCATCGCGATCCCGTCCGCGTGCTCGCCTCCGTCGCGAAGCTGACCGAAGTGCTGCGCAGGCCCTTCGCCCGCAGCGTCGACCCGCTGGAGATCGGCCGCGAAGTCAGCGCTTCCTGGACGGACGGCGCACAGCGCATGAGCGATTTGTCGGCGAGCGGCGCCCACGTGTTGCACCTGAACTATCGGCACATCACTTCCCGTCCGCTCGATGCCGTCAGAGCCGTCTACCGGCATTGCGGTCTCGAGCTGAGCGAGTACGCGGAGGCACGCATGCGCGGCTGGCTGCGCACGCGCGGCAACGTCAGCCGGCCGTGGCGCGATTACCGGCTGGCTGAATTCGGGCTCGATGCGCGTGTCCTGCGTGAACGCTTCGCGGCCTATACCGCCACCTTCGGTATCGAGATCGAACACTTCGAGAGAAAGTTCGCCCCAGGCGTCCTGGCCTGACGTGCGGCGCAGCGCGGCCATCTGGCTCGTCGTCGGTGTCGCCGCCGTGGTCGCGGCGGTGGTGTACGCCGGATTCGGCGCCGTCGTGCACGCGGTCGCAAGCCTGCGCATCCGCGGCCTGCTGGTACTGGTGCTCGTTCACATGCCGATCGTCGCGCTGATGGGGCTCGCCTGGTGGTTCGCCGCCGGGCGCGATCCACCGGCCTCGCAGGCGCGATTCGTCTGGGCGCGATTCGTGCGCGATGCAGCCGGAGAGCTGCTGCCGTTCCTGCAGCTCGGCGGCGTGCTCTTCGGTGTACGCGCGCTCGGTCGCGGCAAGGCCATCACCGTTGGAGCCGTCTCCGCCAGTATCGACGGCGTCATCGAGCTCACCGCCAAGCTGCCGTACGTCTTTGCGGCGCTGCTCGCGCTGCTGGCACTGGCGCCGCACTCGCGGCTCACGCGGCCGCTGTCCCTCGCCCTGGCGGCGACCGGCATCGTTGTGGTGATTCTGCTGTTTGCACGTCGCTCGCTCACTGCCTCACTCGAGGCCATGGCGCGGGCGATCAGCGCCCGTTGGCCCGAGGTGTTTTCCCACGCGGACGGTCCGCCGGATCGCACGGTGCGCATGAGCTTCGATGACATTTTTCGCGAGCGCGGGCGCCTGTGGTCGAGCCTCGCACTGCACCTCGGCTGCTGGTTCCTGGCCGCCGGCGAGGCCTGGATCACCTTCCGGCTGCTCGGCGTCGATCTCACCTTGCCGCAGGCGCTCGCCATCGATGGCACGGTAGCAGGGCTACGGACCTTCGGCTGGATCGTGCCGGCCGCGGCCGGCGTGCAGGAGGCGAGCTACCTGCTCGCCGCGGCGGTCTTCGGTATACCGCCCGCCGCAGCGATCTCGGCCTCGTTCGCGCGCCGTGCCCGGGATCTCCTGCTCGGGGTTGCCACGCTCGGGATCGCGGCGATCGGTGATCCGAACTTCGCCCCCTTCGCCGTGCTGCGGCAGCGGCCGCGCGTGCGCTCGCGGATCCGTCCGTGACGGCCGCCGGTGAATCTCCACCACCGAGCCTCGAGCCCTCGCTGATCGGCCGCCTCGTCGGTCTGTCCGCCGACCACGCGTGGCTGGTCGCGGCCATCGTTCTCATCGCGGGCGCGGCGCTGGCTCACTACGTCAGCCGCCACTTCGCCATGACGACCGACACGGCCGCCCTCCTCTCGCCGAAGCTCCCCTGGCGCGTGCGACAGGCAGCCTTCAACGCCGCCTTTCCGCCGGAGCGCTCCGACATTGTCGTGGTGGTCGACGGCCGCACCCCGGAACTGAGCGAGACGGCAGCCGCCACGCTCGCCGCGAGCCTCGCTGCTGCAACGACGGTCTTCCACTCGGTGCAGCAGCCCGACGGCGGCCCTTTCTGGGAGCACAACCGGCTGCTGTTCGCCTCGACCGAGGACGTGAAGAAACTCATCGCGCAGATCGTCAAGGCACAGCCATTCCTCGGATCCATGGCATCCGACCCGTCGTTACGCGGTCTCGCGGACACCCTTTCCCTGATCGCGAAAGGAGTCAACAACGGCGATACCCCCGTGCAGGAGCTGCGGAATCCCCTGGGCGCGCTGGCGGACGCCCTGCAGGGACTGGCTGCCGGCCAGCCGCCCTTCTTTTCGTGGCAGACGCTGATCACCGGAGAGCAACCCGGGGAGCGCGAGCTGCGGCACATCATCCTCGTCGATCCGGTGCTCGATTTCACCCAGCTGCAACCCGGAAAGTCGCCGATTGCGGCGATCCGCGCCACTGCGCAGCGGCTGAGGCTCGACGCGGCTCACGGGCTGCGCGTGCGTCTCACCGGCCCTGTGCCGTTACAGGACGAGGAATTCGCAACGCTCGCGCAGCGTGCGGGCCTGATCGCTGCGCTCGCCAGCGTCGCCATCGTTCTGATGCTGTGGTTTGCGGTGCGCTCGCCGTGGCTGATCGCCTCGATACTGGCGACGACGCTCGTGGGTCTCGTCGCGGCGACCGCGCTCGGTCTCGCCCTGTTTGATCGCTTCAACGTCATCTCGGTCGCGTTCATCCCCTTGTTCGTAGGAATGGGCATGGATCTCGGCATCCAGTTCTGCGTGCGCTACCGCGCAGAACACGGTGCCGGGGGGCAGGTGCGCACGGCTCTCATCGCGACCGGGCGCACCATGGGCAAGTCGCTCACCCTGGCGGCCGCGGCGATCGGCGCGGGCTTCCTCGCCTTCACGCCGACGGCCTACTACGGAGTGTCGCAGCTCGGGGTGATAGCGGGGCTGGGCCTTATCACCGCCCTGGTGTTGAATCTCACGCTGTTGCCGGCGCTCATCCGCATCACGCGTGCGCGCGGCGCGGCGGTTCGACCCGGAGCGCAAACCGCGGTGATCGACGCCTACGTGCTCGGCCACCGCAAGCTGGTGGTCGGTACCGGCGTCGTCGCTGCGATGGTGTGTGCCGCCCTGCTGCCGCTGGTGCGCTTCGACTTCAATCCGATCCACCTGCGCAGCGCCACGGTCGAGTCGGTTGCCACGCTCGTTGATCTGATGCGCGATCCGGACCGCTCGCCGAACACGCTCGAGGTGATCCGGCCCGACCTGCAGGCGGCCGATGAGCTCGCGGTGGTGTTCCGGCAGGACCCGACGGTCCACGGTGCGCATACGCTCTCGACCTTCATTCCGGCCGCGCAGCGCGAGAAGATGACGCTCATCGCCGATGCCGCAGACCTGCTGGATTTCACGCTCAATCCGCTCGAGCTCGCCAAGCCGCCGACGGATGCGGAGGTGATCGCGAGCCTGCAGCGGGCGGCGGACAAACTGCGCCAGGTGTCGATCGAAGACCGCCCGCTGCTCGCAGACATCGAGCGGCTCGCCGCCGACTTCGCGGGGCTCGCCCGCGGCACGCCGACAGCGCGTTCCAGGGCCGAGCAGATGCTGATACCCGGCTTCGTGACCTCACTCGGGCAGATACGCAGTTTTCTCCACCCCGAGCCGGTGAGCATTGCAACGCTTCCGCCGGAATTGGTCCGTCAATGGGTAGCGCCCGACGGGCGGGCGCGCGTCTCGGTCCTGCCCGCGGGTGACTCCAATGACGATGCGGTGCTGCGCCGCTTCACCGCCGCCGGAGTGAAGATCGCGGCGGATGCGACCGGCACCGCGGTTTACCTGCAGGAATACGGGCGGGCGGTGGTCGACGCCTTCATCGAGGCGGGGCTGCTGTCGTTCGTCGCAATCTGCGGCTTGCTGCTGTTTGCGCTGCGGCGGGTACGGGATGTGGCGATCACCATGGCGCCCATCGTATTGACCGGACTATTGACCCTGGGGACCTGCGTAGTGATCCGACAGCCGTTGAACTTTGCCAACATCATCGCGCTGCCACTGCTGTTCGGGATCGGGGTGGCGTTCCATATCTACTTCGTGATGTCCTGGCGCTCGGGCGGCTCGCACCTGCTCACATCGAGTCTCGCGCGCGGAGTTTTCTTCAG
>Ga0306926_10010166_pt1 | contig 10396 bp, 2 predicted proteins | sample flu12Cox44000178_FD_203759 | JGI IMG/M metagenome (GOLD analysis project Ga0306926, IMG submission 203759) | Lab enrichment of tropical soil microbial communities from Luquillo Experimental Forest, Puerto Rico - flux8day.12C.oxic.44.000.178 (v2)... | ecosystem: Environmental > Terrestrial > Soil... | reverse complement strand
CAAATCTCTCTCCGAGTTTGCTCGGCGGCGAGTGCGTGCAGCATAGCGACGACCGGGGTGGCGCCGATGCCGGCGCTGACAAGGACCACGGGACGCTCGTTCTGCCACAACGTAAAGCTGCCGCGCGGGGCGCTCACGTCGAGAATATCGCCTGCCTGAACCTGCGTATCGATGTAAGCCCCGGCGGCGCCATGCGGCTCGCGCTTGACGCTGATGCGATAGCGATCCTCGCTCGGCGCCCCCGACAGCGAATAGCTGCGCAGCAGAGCGGACTCGTTGGGGCCTGGCCTGAGCCGCAACACGATAAACTGCCCCGCCAGGGCAGTCGTCAGCGGCTTGCCGTCGACCGGCTCCAGGACGAGCGAAGTGACATTGCTGCTTTCGTGCAACTTCTGCGATACCCGCAGTGGGCGGAAGCCTTGCCACGCGGGGGGCGGGCCCTGCCGTGGGCCGAGCCCGGGATTGCCGGTTGTTCCGCGGCCTTTCCGTTCTCGCTCGAGCAGCGCCTCTAACGAGGTTCGCCAGCCGGCGCTCAATGCCGGGATGCGCAACGCTCGTTCCAGCCCGCTCGTCGGGTGACCCGGCAAATATAACAGCGCATTGATCTCGGCGACGGTCACCTGCTCGGGACCCGCCTCGACCTTCACGATTTCGTCGCCGGCGCCGACTTCACCTTCCTTCAGGACCCGGAAATAGAACCCGGGCCTGCTGTGGGAGGTGAGCAGCGCTGCCATCTGCGGCTCGTTCATGCGGATGCCGACCCGATAGCAAGTGACGCGCGGCTGCGTCACTTCGAACAGGGCATCGCCGATCCGGTAATGATCGCCAATGCACACTTGAGTATCCGCCAGTCCCTCGACTGTAAAATTCTCTCCGAACTGGCCATGGGTAAAGTCGTTTCGGCCGAGCTGGTTTTGCCAATAACGGTAAGATTCGATCTGGTAGACAAAGACGGCCCGGTGTTCTCCGCCATGCCCCGCCAAATCTCCTTGGCCGTCTCCATCGACGTTGAGCCGTCGTGTCATCCGTCGGCCTTGAACCGGCGTCTTCCAGACGGCGGTGTGGACGGTTTTTCCTTGCCACTCGATGTCGCGTGGCAGGCCCACATTTACTGAGAGCAAACGCGACATCGTTTTGATCTCCTTTCAAGAGAGGCCCAAGAGTAAGCACATTTCCGCCGACGCCGATAAGCCTGCGTTTGATCTCTACGCATCCTCGTCATTGCCGGACGCTCCGGCGAAGGTCCCTTGACCGAACCGACAGCGGTCCGCTCAGCCTTGGTGGCGGGAACCGCTCTTCATGCCCCATAGCCGCCGTCCGTCTTCGACTTGAGGATCGGGGGTCGCGTGGAAAGCGGACTGTCGGCGTTGGTGCTCTCGGGTCAGCCACTGATGGCCGCAACTGAGCGGCTCAAGGACAGTTCATTCAGCAGCGCCTTAGCCTCTTTCAGATCCGGCGTGTCGAACCCTTCGGTGAACCAGCCGTAGACCGCCGCGAGCAGGTCGCGGGCTTCGGCGGTGCGGCCCTGATCGCGCTGAAGCCGCGCAAGGCTTACGGCGGCGCGCAATTCCCAAAGCTTGGCCTCCTGCTCTTGGGCGATGCTCAGGGCTTTGCGAGACAGTTCCTCAGCGGCCTCGTCATACCCCTGCCGTAGCAGCAGCTGGCCTTTGTGCCGGCAAAGCTCAGCCTCGAACCAGCGCTCGCCAGTCCTTTCAACGATCCGCAACGCATCATCGAGCAGGGTCAAACACTCTTCAGTTTGCCCGGCGATCTCACATGCTCTGACGAGGAGAGCTAGACAATAGGGCGTCCACGCCTCCGCCCCACTGGCACGGTAGGCGGTCGAACCACTACGAAGCAGCGATATTCCCGCTGTCACATCGCCATTCATGATTCGGGCCCACCCGAGACCGAGCGTTCCAAGCGCACTAAAATAGGGGAATCCCTGGTCGCTCGCCAGCGCAAGCATCTCGTCCGCCCACTCATTCAGGGTCGCGCTGTCGCCAATAAGCGCAACTACCACGGCACCGTCCGACAACGTCGACCCCAACGACGGCGGATGAGCCAGCTGCCGAGCGTCTGCGATCGCCGCGGTGCTCTGTGCCAGTGCCTGATCGGGAAAGCCGAGACAGAAGAGGACGATGCCCAAAATTCCCTGCGACACTACCTCGAGACTGAACCCGGCCTGATGAGCCAGTGAGTGGTGGGACATGGGATCATAGAGCGCCAGCCCCGCTTCCGAATGCCCCCGGGATGAAGTGAAACTACCGGCGAGCATCAGGTTTCGGCCAGAGGAGTAGTGACTCAGAACGAGCCCGACTGAATCGTTGTGCTGGCGACTCAGACGCAACAAAGCCTCGTCCAAACGCAGCGCCAGATCGAGCTCGCCGCGGGCGGCGTGGTATCGAGACTGTCCATAGGGAACAAGTCGGAACTCCAAGGGGGAACCCATTTGTTCCCATAGCTCTCTCGCACGGGCATAGGCATAGCCCGCTTCCGGCGCGGCGAAGCCTTTTACGACCAACAAAGTTGCGCCCAAGCTGCAGCGAAGTTCGAGCTCGTGTCGCTGGCGTTCTCGGTTGTCCGGCAGAAGCGCCAGCTGGTCGAGCGCCTTTTGGAATTGCGAGGCCGCTTCCGCCATTGCCGAGTGGGCGGCGGAGCGATGACCAGCTTTATCCCAATAGGCGACGGATTTTTCGGCCAACCCGGCTTCCTCATAATGTCGCGCAAAGAGCTCAGGCTGGCTGTCCATCAGCTCCGGAGAGTGGGTTTCGAGCGCTTCGGCGATTTGTGCGTGCAATTGCTGGCGAGAGCTGCGCAGCAGACTGCTATGCGCAGCGTCCTGCACCAGTGCATGCTTGAAAGTATAAACCGCCTCGGGCGGCGCGCCTCGCTGGAAGACCAACTCGGAGGCGACGAGACGGGCGAGAGCCGTTTGCAGCTCATCGTAGGGAAGACGAGACACGGTATGCATCAGCGCATAGGAAAACTCGCGTCCCATCGCAGCGCCGATCTGCGCCACCAGACGAACCGACGCCAGGCGGTCCAGCCGCGCCATCAACGAATCACGCAAACTCGTGGGGATCGCGAATGGTGGCAGTGTGCGGTCGAGCACATAGTGATCCCCGTCCTCGCGCAGCAGACCACTCTCGAGTACGCTCTTCGTCAACTCCTCGACAAACAGCGGCACCCCATCGGTGCGGTCGGCGATCTCGGTGACGACCGCCTCGGGCAATGCCTTGCCGCCAGCGATCTGTGCTACCAAAAGCGTCCGATCGTGCCGATCCAGGCGATTGAGCGCCAGCAGGCTGACCTGCGGCTGGCCCGTCCAGGGCGGCTGGAACTCGGGGCGGAACGTTACGACCAGCAGCACCGGCAGGCTACGCACCCGCGCCAGGCGGAGGTCGAGCAGCTCGCGCGAGGTAGGGTCGATCCAATGCACGTCCTCGACGATCATCAGAACCGGCTGTTGGCGCGCCAGACCCTCAAGTTGCCGGACCAGCGCCTCCAATGTCCGCTCCCTTTTTCGTTGCGGACTGAGGTTCGACAATGGGTGGCGCTGCGAAATCGGCAACGAGAGCAGGTCGGCGAGAAGCGCCATATCCTCCTCGGGCGGCGAAACGCGTGCCAGCATGACCTCAAGCTTTCTCAGCTTCGCAGCGGGCGGATCATCGGGCTCGAACCCCGCCACCCGGCGGAGCTGCTCGATGGACGGATAGAGCTGGCTGTCCTGGTGGTGCGGCGAGCAGAAAAGGCGCAGGCTAAGATGCGGCTCGGTGGCGAGCCGCTCCTCCAGCACCGCGGCGATACGCGACTTGCCGATCCCGAGTTCGCCCGAGATGAGCACAACCTGGCCGTCGCCGGCCTTGGCGCGCGCCCAGCGTCGCAACAGCAGGTCGATCTCCTCGTCGCGACCGATCAGAGGGGTCAGCGTCGATCCGTGCAATGCCTCGAAGCGGCTCTCGACTGCGCTCGGACGCAATACCCGCCATGCCGGCACTGGGTCGGCGATGCCCTTCACTTCGACGACGCCGAGATCTTTGTACTCAAAGAGATCGCCGACCAGGCGGCGCGTGCCCGCGGTAATGACGACTGTGTCTGGCTCGGCCAAAGTCTGCAATCGGGCGGCGAGGTTGGGTGTTTCCCCGACTACGGATTGTTCCTGGGCTGGGCCTGCGCCGATCAAATCACCAACGACCACCAGTCCAGTGGCGATCCCGACTCGCGCCTGGAGCTTGACGGATCCGACCTCGAGGCGAGTGACGGCCTCGATGGCGCCTAGCCCAGCCCGCACCGCTCGTTCGGCGTCGTCCTCATGCGCTTGCGGGTAGCCGAAATAAACCAGCACGCCGTCGCCCATGTACCTTCCAACCAAGCCGTCGAACACGGCGACCACCCCAGCGACGGCCCGGTGATATGCGGCGATAACCTCGCGCAAATCTTCGGGGTCGAGGCGCGACGACAGCGGCGTCGAGTCGACGAGATCGCAGAACATGACCGTGAGCTGACGGCGTTCGGCGGCTTCGGTGCGAGGTGGAGGGAGCGCGCCGAGCGGAGTTAGAGCAGGGGCATCCGCAATCGGCTTGCCGCAGCCGCCACAGAACTTTGCGGTGGGCTCGTTCTCAAAACCGCAGCCTGGGCATAGCGAGGGGAGGGGCGACCCGCACTTGGCGCAGAAGCGTCTGGTCGCCGCATTTTCGGCCCTGCACTTTAAGCAGCGCATAGGGAGCTCTCGGGCGCGCGAACCAATCTGCCCCGAGCATAACCGAAAGGCGACGATCTTAGAAGCTCGGGCCTGAACGCATCACGCTGGCCGGGCGAGCTGATCAAAGGCGCTGGTCCGACACGGACCCAAGGCGCGGGCGCCGCTGGCGGGGTGCCGGGGTGAGCGCCCGAGGACATTCGGGTGAGAGATAGCCCGATTAGGCGACCTCGGGATGGCTCCGTCTTACCCCAGCGCGACGTTTAGTTCCGCCCGACGACAAGTCGCCGTGACCCGCGCCGGTTATAATGAGTGGCCGGTTACAGTCGGACGCTGCGGTTTATCGAGGTCCTGCGAACGACCGGTATCGGCGCAACCCCGTCGTTGCCGCGCGTTCCGCCGAAGGTCTCTTCACCGAACCCACAGCGGTCCCTTAAGCTTGGCGGCGGGAACCGCTCTTGATGCCCCTCAGCGGCCATTCCCGCTCGGCAGCCGAGCTGGCAGGCAGGGTGATAACCGACCTTCCTCGTTCCCGCTTTTGAGCCAGTTGCCGAACTCTAATTGGATGTTTGTCGGGGATGGTCGGCACGGCCTGCTGAGCGCGTTCTACCGCCAGCCCGGCACAGCGGAGGAGTGGATCGAGACGGCTAGGGGACGATCAACTGGACGCGAGTGTCGTGCAGCACTTTAGCCGCCAACGCCATCCATCCTCCTTGCGCTGGCAGACAACCTCGGCAATTTCATGAGGACTCTTGCAATGCCAAAGCAACCGAACCGCGGTCGCTGACCCACCTGTGCGAGAACTGATCAAGATCCGCGGCAAGATTGTGAGCCATGGCCGCTATATCATGTTCCAGATGGCCGAGGTCGCGGTATCGCAAATCCTGGTGGATATCGATTAAATTTTGCCTTTAATATGACCCTACGTAAAATCTAAGAAACCCACACGACGGGCGCAACCAAAGCAGTCCTCCGGCAGGAAACATTATGCCCACCGCCCAGCACGCCATGGACGCAAGGACGCGCTTGCTGCGTTTCCGGTTCTGCGTCGCGATAGCCGCGAGCGCCTTCGGCAGCGTCGCGACGCTACAATCGGACGCGTTGGCGAAGGTCGTCGGCTTTGAAATCATCAAGATCGAGTCGCCGGCCTTCGGCGGTCGATCTTTCGGCGGTGTCGGGTCCTACGATCGCATTCTGGCGAGGGCGACGATCGCCGTCGATCCAGTCGATCGCCACAACGCCACAATAATCGACATTGGCCTTGCGCCACGAAACGGCCAAGGGCTCGTCGAGGCGACGAGCGAAGTCGAGATCCTGCGCCCAACCGATCCGGCGAGAGGAAGCGATAAGCTCCTCTATGATGTTCTGAACCGCGGACGCAAGGCCGCCCTGCCTCTATTCAACGACAGCCCAGGCAAGGACGATCTTGCTGAGCCGGCAAACATCGGCAACGGCTTTCTAATGGAGCGCGGCTACACGGTGGTCTGGGCCGGTTGGCAGCCGGATGTGTCACCCGGCGAAGGCCGTCTGAATCTCGCGGTGCCGACTATCCCTAACGTTACCGGCCCTTCAGTCGAAGAGTTCGTCTTCGACAACACGACCGACCCGGTCGCAGCGACGCTCACCTACCAGCGGCCGACGTCGACCCTGGAAAGGCCAGGCTCACCAGACCGGCCGGCTTCGACGCGGGCGCCATCTACGAACTCGTTTATACGGCAAAAGACGCAAAACCGATGGGGTTCGGCTTCGCGGTACCGCGCGACATCGTCTCGTTTCTGCGCCACGAGAAGGCCGATGCGGAAATGCACCCGAACCCACTCGCCGACCGGCACTTCGCCAAAGCCATCGGCTTCGGGCTCTCGCAGAGTGGGCGTTACCTGCGCGACTACCTCTATCTCGGATTCAACGAGGACGAGGCCGGCCGCGTCGTCTTCGAGGGTCTGATGCCTCATATTGCCGGCGCCAAGAAAACTTTCATCAACTACCGCTTCGCCCAGCCCGGCCGAGCCGTGGGACAACACTCCTCGCACGCCTATCCGGGAGACGAGTTTCCGTTCACCTATCCGGTGCTGACCGACGCGGTCACGGGGAGGACCGACGGCATCCTGGCGCGCTGCCTGGAGGCAAACAATTGTCCGAAGGTGGTGCAAACGGACACCGAGTTAGAAGTGTACCAGTCGCAGGCCTCGCTCGTGGTGACGGACACGAAGGGAGACGCGCTCGATCTGCCGGAGAATGTCCGAACGTATCTAATCGCCAATACGCCGCATTTTGCGCTTTTCGGCGCCAAGCCCGCCGCTACTCCGGCGTGCCAATATCAGACGAACCCCTTGCACGCGGGCGCTCCGATGCGGGCGCTGCTTGTCGCGATGGACGCCTGGCTCGACGGCGCCGAGCCTCCGGCGAGCCGGTACCCCAGCCGCAAGAGTGACACCTTCGTGTCGCCGCAACGGGACTTGGTCGGCATCCCGGCAATCCCGGGCTTCAAATACACAGGCGTCATCAACGAGGTGGCGGCGCTGGACCATTCGACGATTCCGCCGAAGATCGGCGCGTCCTACCCCGTGTATGTCGGGCGCACCGACGGAGAAGGGCATACGGTTGCGGGGCTCCGGATGCCTGCGCTCGACGCGCCGATCGCGACGTATTTCGGGTTCAACTACCGCAGGGCCGGCTACGCCGAGGGCGAGCTGTGCGATCTCTCCGGCGCCACGCTGCCGCTCGCGAAGACGAAGGCGGAGCGGCTCGCCTCGGCTGACCCGCGTCCATCGCTCGAGGAGCGCTATCCAACCCCGCGGGATTATTTCGCCGCGGTCGAGGCTTCAGCCCACAAGCTCGTTCAGGACCGGCTTCTCCTCGAAGAGGACGCCAAGCAGATCATCGAAAGAGCAGCTCAGGAGATGTGAAAAAGATTTGGCAACCGAACGACCGACTTTCCAAGGTTGCCGGGCGTTGTCCAGATTTGCCAAAATTTGTTGTTATCCTTATTCGGGGGAGGCTTTAATTTCATTCCCGAGGCCGGTCTCGCCTGCCCCGCAATACTTTTGCCCCTTCATTCCTGCCTTGACCCGCCGTACCGCGTGCTCCCAACCTCGCATTCGCATGGTCTTGAGAACCCTTTCCCGCTGAGGAGCGAGAGGCGGATAGCGTCTTCGACCTTCGGGTCGACCGGTGCTTGCCGCTTTCGGTGCGTTCTCTTGCGCTCGGGTGATCCCGGATTAATATCCGGAAAAATGTAGGTTTCTGGATGTTGTGTTCGTCGCGCGAGGGTGGGGTGTGGGTCGAAGGTCTCTTGACCGAACCGACAGCGGGCGCTCAGCCTTGGCGACGGGAACGCGTACTCGTGCCCCATTCCGGCCGTTCGTTATGCCACCAGGATCCCGGCAGAAGATAGAGAGCGGACCTTCGGTTCCCGTCGGCTGATGACTTCTCGTCCCAGATCCATCGGTAGCATCGCCGCCCGCGCAGCTATTCCCATAATCGGCGGCATGTAGCGTCATAAAAGGTTATCTTTAAGTTTGTCTAAGGCGCTCTCATAACTCCGAACTATCGACCGGAATACCGGCGAAAGGGACAGCCCCGTGCTCTAGGGGGGAAGCTTATGCGCAAGCTCCCAGTCATTTTGACCGCGGCTACGACCATTGCTCTTTTCGCGTCCGCGGCATCGGCCGAGTTGGGATCCGACAACCCCACCGACGCCACGCTGGTGACGCAGCGGGAGGTGGAAGCGGGATGCGACACCTCGACAGTGCCGCCGACGTGCCCGTCGGGGACGGCCAACGTCTTCAATTCGGGAACCTTCGACATTGCTTCTCCGCCGGCCGCAACGACGTTCACACCGGTGAAGCGCGTTCGCCGCGACAATTTCGGAGTCGTCGGCCCGTTCATGCTGAATAACGGCCTAACGGAGAAGGACCTCGACAATCTCGTCTACCCCGACACCACGGAGCTGGAAAAGGATAAGCTGGTCGAGGGCCTGCAGTTCTTTACAATGTTCCATACTGCTGCCCAGGGGCTGGGGCCAATCAACAATCAGCGGGCCTGCATCGGGTGCCACCTGAACGCGGCCGAAGCGATCAAGAGCAAAGGGCTGCTGCGCGGCCAAGATTGCCTCCCCCCAAATTTGAATTCCACTTGCAGCAATGTATCTAATGTCACGCGTGCGGCGCGCTCGACGCCAACCAATTTCGAGTTTACTTCGCTCGATCCCAATACCGGTGGCGGCCGCGCACCCGATAATCTTGATGCCCTCACGAATACCGGGAGAACGGCGGCCTTCACGACCTTTGGCGATTTCGACCCGAACCACGCTGACGCCGCCAGCAACCCCACCGGTATCGGGTTTTTTGATCCGCTCGATGGGACGACTGCGAACATCGTCACCGGCCAGACCGCGCAGCCGTTCGGAGGGTTCGTGCAGCATCACCGGCCCGCCGCCCTCGACTGCGTGATAAAACCGCTACCGCCCGTCGCGCTCGACGCAAATTTGAACGGCACTCTCGTACCGAGCGGCGCCTTCCAACGCAGCGTGGGACAGCGAGCGGGGCCGCCCTATATCGGCCGGGGGCTGATGGAGGCGGTGCCGACAGCGGACATTACCGCGAATGTGGGCGGCGTCCAAAACGGTCCATCTTCGCTCGGCAATTTCGCCGCAGCACTGCAATGTTCCACCGCCGGCTGTATCTCCAGCAAAGCCAACATGATTCCGCGCAACTTCGCCGTACACACCGCAAACACAGACCTGCAGAAAGGCACCGTGACCGGCTTTGTTGGCGGGCCGGGCCGCTTTGGGCTGCGAGCGAACGGTGTCGAAATTCTGCAGTTCATTGCCGGCGGTCTGCAGGGTGAGCTGTCGTTCACTAGTTTATTCAACGGCGCCGAAATTGTTTTTCCCACCCTGTTTCCGGGAGGGACGACGGAAATCATAGAGCCCCTTACATGTGCAATGGCGCTTTCGGAGACGTTCGGTCAACCAGCCAATGTGCTGCCACCGCCGCCATTCCCACCACCTGGGGCAGTCGACCCCAATACGCTCGAGGTCCACCTCTCCACACCCTTCAGCATCCGAAACCTGCTGCGCAATACGGCCCCGCCCGAGTTCGGGGACGCGCTGCTCGATGTGCTGCAATCGCGCGATCCGGGAAAGCCCCTGCATGGGAACAGCAAGGCAGCGGTGGTTCAGCGTGGGGCGCAGCTGTTCGGCATCGATTTGGTGGCCTTTGCCAATCGCACTGTCGGCGGCGCCATGAAGGCCGGGAGCGACGGGCGCGATGATAATGCGATCAATCAGACCGATCGCAAGCTGAACTGCGTCGGCTGCCATATACCGATCAGCAAAACCGGTCAGTCGCCGGCCGATGTGGGGGCGGAGCATCTCACCAATGTGTGGGCACCGATCTTTTCGGACCTGCTGCTCCATCATATGCCTGTCATCAATGGGGAGCGTGTGACGACGGATGGACTGCCGCGCGACGTGGTAGCCATCTCCCGCTTGGCGACAAATGCGCCAACTAAAGAAAACGATGGAGCCAAGGACGAAGATCGCGAGGACAACCGGGGTCGTACCAAGGGTCGGGTCTTTGACACCTTCGATCTGGAGCGCAACCTCGCCGACGATACGTTCTCGAACTCTAAAGCTTCGGCCGAAGGTTCTGAATTCCGCACAGCGCCACTGATGGGATTGGGCCGGATCGG
>Ga0306926_10010164_pt1 | contig 10397 bp, 9 predicted proteins | sample flu12Cox44000178_FD_203759 | JGI IMG/M metagenome (GOLD analysis project Ga0306926, IMG submission 203759) | Lab enrichment of tropical soil microbial communities from Luquillo Experimental Forest, Puerto Rico - flux8day.12C.oxic.44.000.178 (v2)... | ecosystem: Environmental > Terrestrial > Soil... | reverse complement strand
GCAAGAACGGCTGATCACGATCCACCGGCCGATACCACTTCGCCATAACCCGACCCTGTCAGGACCCGCGCCGGCCCGCACGCCAACACGCCGCGAATCTGCAACAGCCCGAAGAGCCATCAGAGTGCCACACTCATTGGTTGCCGAAGGCGGGCCGCTAGGGCCAAGCGGCCGCACGGGCGTGCCACCCGATCACTGAAGAAGTAGCCGTGACTGGTGGGGTCCGTGGGCGCGGTGGGCCTTGCCGGGGTGGCGGGGTCGGCGGAATCTGCGGGGATGGCGAGGCCAGTGGGGACAGCCGGGCCGGTAGGGATGATGGGGCCGGTGGGGAGGTTGGTGGTGTGGATGTGGGCGTCGGGGAGACCGGCCTGGCGCAGGACGTGGCGGTTCGCGGCCCATAGGTCGAGCAGCCAGCGGCCGGGGGCGGCCGGGTCCGGGCGGATGAAGGCGGCCGCGGCGGGGCCGAAGGCCCGGGTGACGGCGGCGCGGACGTCGGGGCCGACCTGGTAGCGAGCCGGAGCGACGGCGGGGCCGAGGCCGGCGATCACGTCCGGGGGGCGGGAGCCGAGGGTGGTCATGGCGGCGACGGCGGCGGCGGGCACTCCGGCGACGGTGCCGCGCCAGCCGGCGTGGACGCAGGCCAGGACGCCGGCCACCGGGTCGTGCAGGACGATCGGGACACAGTCCGCGGTCAGGATGGTCAGCACCACGCCGGGGGTCGCGGTGACCAGCGCGTCGGTGTCCGCGATCGCGTCGTCCAAGGTAAACGCGCCACTCCCCCGGTCCGCGTCGCCGACGATCCGCACGCCGGCTCCGTGGACCTGGCGAGCGAACACGAAGTCGCCGGGCCGGGCACCGAGGGCGGCCGCGAGCCGGCGCCGGTTCTCTAGGACCCGGGCCGGTTCGTCGCCCACGCTCAGGCTCAGGTTCAGCGTGGCGTACGGCCCGGACGAGACCCCGCCGGCGCGGGCCGTGACGGCCGCGTCCGCTCCGCAGGCGTCGAGGGGGGGCCAGGTCAGCAGGCTCAGCGCCCCGGCCGCGCGGAGTTCGGCGGGTGCGGTGGCAGCCGGAAGCGGCTGGGTGTGGGCGGTCATCGGGCTAGAGCTTAGCGGCTGACGGCGGCGGACTCGGCGGCGCGCAAGACGCGCAGGAGGTTGCCGCCGGCCAGGGCGGCGCAGGCGGGTTCGGTCCAGCCGCGGGCCAGCAGTTCGGCGAACAGGGCCGGGTAGGCGGACACGTCCGCCAGGCCGACGGTGACGTCCGACGTGCCGTCGAAGTCGCCGCCGAGGCCGACGTGCTCGAGGCCAGCGACCCGGCGGACATGTTCGATATGGTCCGCGACCTGGGCCAGGGTGGCCTGGGGCTTCGGATGGGCGGCCTCCCACGCGGGCTTGATGCTCCGCAGCTCGGCGACGTTCCTCGGGTCCAGGCCGCGGCGCGCGGCCTCGGCTTTGAGGCCGGCCTGCCAGTCTGAGCAGTCCTGGGACACGAAGCCGGGCACGAACGTGACCATGCACACGCCGCCGTTGCCGGGCAGCCGGGCCAGCACCTCGTCGGGCACGTTGCGCGGATTGTCGCAGAGCGCGCGGGCGCACGAGTGCGAGAAGATCACCGGGGCCGCGGCGACGTCCAGCGCGTCGTGCATCGTGGCCGGGGACACGTGCGACAGGTCGACCAGCATGCCCATCCGCTGCATCTCGCGGACCACGTCCCGGCCGAAATCGGTCAGGCCGCCGGCCGCCTGCTGGTCGGTGGCCGAGTCGGCCCAGCCGACGTTGGCGTTATGGGTCAGGGTCATGTACCGCACGCCGAGCGCGTAGAGCATGCGCAGTACGCCCACGGACCCGGCGATCGCGTGGCCGCCTTCGGCACCGAGCAGCGAGGCCACCCGGCCGGAGGCGAAGATCCGCTCGACGTCGGCGGCGGTCAGCGCGAGTTCCAGGGACTGGGGGTAGGCCGCGATCATCCGGCGGGCCAGGTCGATCTGCTCGAGCACCGTGGCGACGGCATTGTCCCCGGCCAGCGAGGCCGGGACGTAGACCGACCAGAACTGGGCGCCCACGCCGCCGGCCGCGAGCCGCGGCAGGTCGGTGTGGGTGCCCGCCACCGGCTCGGCCAGGTTGACCTCGCCCCGCTCGCGCAGCTCCCAAGGCAGGTCGTTGTGCCCGTCGATCAGCGGGAACCGGCGGAGCAGGTCCCGCGCCCGAAGCGTTGGCTCACTCACTGTGCCAGCTTAAGGGGGTCAGCCTAAAGGCACGCGAAGGCACGGCGGGCACGAGCCTGGGCGGGCGGGCGCACCACGTTCCGTTCCGTCAAATTAATGAATTTTTCCTGTTCCTGCAGGTTAACGGCGTGTGGAGTTATGGTTAAGGTGGCGAGGGACGATGGGCGGTGCGCGATGGGCCTCCTCCGATGACGGCATACTGGGCACCATCTCGCCATGTCACGCTCGACGGCGCGGTGAACGTGCGGGACATCGGCGGCTACCGGACCAATTACGGGCTCGAGGTGATGCGCGGACGGCTGTTCCGCGGTGACGCCCTCAGCCAGCTGACCCGCCTTGACGTGGAAGAACTCGACCGGCTCGGGCTGCGCACGGTCATCGACTTCCGTACTCCGGGCGAGGTCCTGCTGGCCGGCGCGGACCGGCTGCCGTCCGGCGTCGAGTTGGTCAGCCTGCCGGTGGGCGGCGGCGACCTCGGCTCGATCTACGAGCTGATCGCCAGCGGCGACCATGAGCGGCAGCAGCGCGAACTCGGCGACGGGCGCGCGGCGTCGCGGATGGTCGCGATCAACCGCGGGTTCGTGACGGACCCGCGGGGGCGGGAGGCGTTCGGCACCGCGCTCCGCCTGATGTGCTCACCCGGACGGCTGCCGCTGCTGTACCACTGCTCGGGCGGGAAGGACCGGGCCGGCTGGATGACCGCCATCGTGCTCACCGTGCTCGGCGTGCCGAGCGAGGTCGTGCTGCGGGACTACCTGCTGTCCAACGATTTCCACCGCACGGAATACCAGAAGCTGCGGTACGACCTGGTCAAGACCGGGATCGTGGCCGACCCCGAGCTGCTGCGGCCGATCATGGAGCAGAGCGCCACCTATCTGGGCGCGGCGTTCGAGGAGGCGGAGCGGTCGTATGGGTCGTTCGGGCAGTTCGTGACGCACGGGCTGGAGATCAGCGACGCGATGCTGGGCGAGCTGCGGCGGGCCATGCTCGGTGACCTGCTGCCGCCCGAGCCGGTGTCGTTAGGCCGGGCGCCCGCCTTGGCGTCAGCCCTGGCTTCAGCCCTGGCTTCAGCCCTTGCGGCGGCGGGGGCCGAGGCGGCGCAGCCAGAACCAGGCGATCAGCGTGAAGATGATCGCCAGCGCGGCCTGGCCGCCCATGTCTTTCAGCCAGGTCCCGGCGGTGTGGTCCCACAGCGGGTCGGTGAAATTGCCTCCGGCCGACGGCGAGATGACGTTGAGGTTCGCGGTGGAGGCCACCGCGCCGAACCCCCAGCGGGACGGCGAGATCATGGCCAGCTGGGACAGCCCGGCCTTGTGGGCCAGCGAGATCACGCCGCCGGACAAGATGACCTGGATCATGGTCAGCAGGACCAGGAACGGCATGGCCTTCTCGGACGTGGTGACCACGGCGGATACCAGCAGGCCAAGGCACATCGAGGCCAGGGCGAGCACGGCGATGCCAAGCAGGATCTCGAACAACGGGAAGCTCTTGAAGAACGAGCCGGTAGGCGGCATCGGCCGGCCGAGGAGCCCGAGCAGCACCAGGATGATCGACTGCACGACGGCGATGACCCCGAGGACCAGCAGCTTGGAGGACAGGTAGGCGCCCGAGGACAGGCCGGCCGCGCGTTCCCTGACATAGATCGAGCGTTCCTTGACCAGCTCACGGACCGAGCTCGCGGCACCGGACAGGCAGGCGCAGACGACCAGCAGGAGCAGGGTCTCGCTGGCGTTCTGGTTGGTGCCGGGCGGGCCGGCCAGGCCCTGACTCGAGCCGACCAGGCGGATCAGCACGCCGAGGATGATGGGCAGCAGGCCCATGAACAGCAGGTAGCCGCGATCGGCGGCGATGACCCGGATGTACCGGCGGGTCAGCGTGCCCATCTGCTTCACCCCGCCGCGCGGCTGGGGCACCGCGTCGGGCATGTCGTCCTGGCCCTGCGGCCCGGGGGCCGGCTTGGGACGCTGGCCCAGCACGTACTGGGCGTGAGCCGGCGAGCCGGCGTACTCGGCGGCCCAGTCGCGGTCCGGGTAGCGTTCGAAGGCCTGGAAGACCTCGGCCCAGCCGGTCAGGCCGAAGTACTTGAGCCCCTCGTCGGGCGGGCCGTAGTAGGCGACCCGGCCGCCCGGGACCAGGACCAGCAGCCGGTCGCAGGTGTCCAGGTTGGCGACGCTGTGCGTGACCACGATGACCGTCCGGCCGTCGTGGGCCAGGTCGCGCATCTGCTCCATGACGGACTTGTCCAGGCCGGGGTCCAGGCCCGAGGTCGGCTCGTCGAGGAACAGCAGGGACGGCTTGGTCAGCAGTTCCTGCGCGACGTTGACCCGCTTGAGCTGGCCGCCGGACAGCCGGTCCGCCCGGGTGTTGGCGTGCTTGGTCAGGCCGAGTTCCCCCATCACCTCGTCGACCCGGGCGTCGCGCTCGTGGGCGCCGGTGTCGGCGGGAAACCGGAGTTCGGCGGAGTACTGCAGCGCGCGCCGGGCGGTGAGCTGGGTATGCAGGACGCTCTCCTGCGGGACCAGGCCGATGCGGTACCGCAGTTCGGCGTAGTTGCGGTACAGGTCGCGATTGTCGTACAGCACGGTGCCGGTGTCCGCGGGGCGCATCCCGGTCAGCGCGCCGAGCAGGGTCGACTTGCCCGCGCCGCTGGGGCCGATGACGCCGACCAGGCTCTTTTCCGGGATCGGGAACGTGACGCGGTTGAGCAACACCTTGCCGCCGCCGACCTTGACTACCAGGTCCTGCGCGCTGAAGGTGACCTCGCCCTCGTCGACGTACTGCCGCAACTCGCCACCGGCCAGCCGGAACGTGGAGCGCCCGATGCTGACGATGTCCGCCTCGCCGATCACCGCGGAGGATACCTTGCGGCCGTTGACGAACGTGCCGTTGTGACTGCCGAGGTCGACGATCTCGTAGGTGCCGGTGGATGACTTGCGGAGTTCGGCGTGGTGCCGCGAGACGTCCAGGTCGGGCAGGACCAGGTCGTTGTCGGGGATACGGCCGATGCGCAGGGCCTTGGCCGGCAGCGGCATGCGCGACGTCGGGCGGCGGTCGACGCTGGGCAGCAACTCGGGGGGGATGGCGGGGGCATCGGCCGCGGGCCGGAGCGAAGGATGCGGAGGCGGCGCGGCGGGGGCCGGCTCCGGTCGAAGCTGCGGCGGGGCTGGCCGTGGAGGTGCTTGCCGCGGCGGGGCCTGCGGGGGCGCGACGGGCGCGAAGGGCGGAGCCGGCGCGAACGGAGCCACCGGATCGACGGCGGCCGGCGAGGCGAGCACTCCGGGCGGCGCGGCGGCCTGGAGCATGCAGCGCAGGACCGGTCCGTCGTCGGGGTTGCCCAGGCGCACCACGCAGTCGCCGGTGATCAGGACCCGGTCGATCCGCTGCAGCCCGACGAAGGTCCCGTTGGTGCTGCCGCCGTCCTCCAGCAGCCACCCGTCGCCGTCGACCCGCAGCGTGCCGTGCCGCCATGAGACACGCGAATCGGCCACCACGATGTCGGACTTAGGGTCGCGGCCGATGCGATAGGTGGACCCGCCGTGCAGCGTGCGCTCCGTGCTGCGGGTCCGCACCACGAGCGCAGGCGCGGCGGACGCTGGCGCTTCGGCGAGCCCGGCCTGGGCAAACCCGGCCTGACCTGGGCCAACTGACCCGGCCTGAGGCTGCTGCGGGCCGGGCCAATCGGAGTGCTCGGGTGGCATGTCTCAGAGTGTAGAGCCGCACGCGGTAAACGGGAATCGGCCGAACCTTTCGGGCCCAAGGGGCGTTTTGACATATTGGGTCGCGGACACCCTTGATACTGGAACGTCCGGAACCTTCGATCCAGCCACATGTCCGCTCCGCGCGACCTGTGACTCACCGTCATCCACCGTCGCTCAACGACACCGCAGGGGTTGGGAAAATGATCCTCGTGGATACGCATCGTGAGGATGTGGCTACCGCGGCTTCGGCCGCGGCGTCGACGACGGCGGGCCTGCCATGAGCGCCGACCCCACCCGTCCCCTGCCTGAGTGGTGGCAGACGCAAGGTCCCGCCGAGCCACCGACCTTCGTGGTCAAGAAGCGGCGCCGGAAGGGGCCGCTCATCGCGCTGATCACCGTGATCGTGCTCCTGGTGCTGCTGGTGGTCAGCGACCGGGTGGCCAACGCGTACGCCGAGAACCAGATGGCCAGCCAGGTCCAGTCGTCCCTGGGCCTGTCGGGCAAGCCGGACGTGACCATCCACGGGTTCCCGTTCTGGACCCAGCTGATCGCGCACGACTTCAAGAACGTGACCGTCACGGCCAGCAACGAGACCATCAACTCAGCCAGTGCCGGCGGCGGGGCGCTGGAGATCGCCAGCCTGAACGCCACCCTGCACGGGCTGCACTTTCAAAGCTTCAACAGCAACAGCGCGACGGTGGACCAGTTCAACGCCACGGCGCTGATCACGTTCGCGGCGCTCGGGAACATTGGGGGCGTCCCGCAGGGCGTCACCCTCAGCCAAGCCGGGCCGAACCAGGTCAAGGTGACGCTCAACCTCCCCGTGATCGGCAACGTCTCGGCCACGGCCGAGGTCACGCAGTCCGGACCGAACCAGATCCACGTCCATGTCACCGACCTCAACGGGATACCGACGGACGCGCTAGGGAACTTCGGCAACTTCACCATCACCATCCCGAAGCTGCCCGCCGGGGTGACGATCCAGAGCGTCAGCGTCACCCAGCAGGGCCTCATGGTCAGCATCGCCGGGACGAACACCACGCTGAGCCAGAACTCATAACCGGGCTGGCCGGATAGGCTCACGCGTCATGGCGGCTACGTGTGCCTTCTGCGCCATCATCCGCGGCGAGGAGAAGGCGGAGATCATCCTCGAGACCGAACGGCTGATCGCGTTCCTGGATCACCGGCCGCTGTTCCTGGGCCATACCCTGCTGGTGCCGAAGCAGCATGTGGTCCTGCTCAGCGATCTGCCCGCCGATCAGATGCCGGAATTCTTCGGCACGGCCCAGCGGCTCGAGCGCGCGGTCGAGGACGGCCTGGGCGCCGACGGCTCGATGATCTTGATCAACAACGTGGTCAGCCAGTCGGTGCCGCACCTGCACTTGCACGTCATCCCGCGGAACAAGCGCGACGGCCTGCGCTTCTGGCTCGGGCCGCGGAAGCGCTACGACGCGGCGGCCCCGGTCGAGGCCTTCGCGGAGAAGATCAGGGCGGCACTGCCGGCACCCTGAACCGTGCGCATGCCGCCTGGCGTTACGGTGGTGGAAGGCACCGTGGCACGCTGGATCCCAGGAGTACCGGGAGAACCGGGAGAACCCCTCATGCCCGACGACATTTCGGGGCCCAACCACTTCGCGCGTGACCTGTTCGAGCCGCTGCCGGCCCGGTACGACCGGCTGGCTGAGGTCCTGTCCTTCGGGCAGAACGGACGGTGGCGTTCGGCCATGGTCGACCGGGTCCTGCCAGCAGGCGGGAGGATCCTCGATGTCGCGTCCGGCACCGCGGGGGTCGCCCTGCAACTCCAGGCCCGCAGCGGGGTCCGGGTGGTGGGCGTGGATCTGACCGAGGAGATGCTGCGGGAAGGGCGCCGCCGGGTGGCCGCGGCCGGGCTGGGACACCAGATCGGGCTGGTGGCCGGGCGGGCCGAGCAACTGCCCTTCCCGGACGGCCACTTCGACGCGCTGACCTTCACCTACCTGCTCAGGTACGTCCAGGATCCGCAGGCGACGCTGGCCGAGCTGGCCAGGGTCGTGCGGCCTGGCGGGACCATGGCCAGCCTCGAATTCTGCGTGCCGGCCGGCACCGTCTGGGGGCCGGCCTGGTGGGCGTACACCAGGCTGCTGCTGCCGACCGGCGGATTGCTGCTGGGCGGGCCGGAGTGGTACCGGGTCGGACGCTTCCTCGGCCCGAACATCTCCGCCCACTACCGCCGGTACCCGGTCTCCTGGACCGTGCAGGCCTGGCAGAAAGCGGGGTTCACCGAGGTGGGCGTGCGCATCATGAGCCTGGGCGGCGGGCTGGTCATGTGGGGCAAGCGTGCCGACACCTGACGGAGCCGACGAGCCCCCCGAGGACACAGGGCCTGCGCGGCCGGCGTACTACGCGGCCCGGCCGGGTGGCTGGCGGGACTGGTGGACGCTGCTGCATCCGCCGTACACGGCCTGGCACCTGTCCTACTCGGTGATCGGCGCCTCGCTCGCGCCGCGGGTGTACACCAGCCGCCTGATCGCGACCGTGCTGGCCTTCTTCCTGGCGGTGGGGCTCGCCGCGCACGCGCTCGACGAACTCCGCGGCCGGCCGCTGCGGACCCGGATCCCGTCGCCGGTCCTGGTCGCGGTGGTCATCGTGGGCCTGGCCGGCGCGCTGGCGCTCGGCGTGGCGGGGGTCTACGTGGTCGGCTGGACCCTGATCCCGTTCATGGTGGCGGGTCCCGTCCTGGTCATCGCGTACAACGCGGAGCTGTTCGGCGGCGCCATGCACACCGACTTCGGCTTCGCCGCCGGCTGGGGAGCGTTCCCGGTGCTGACCGCCTACGTGGCGCAGGCCGGCACACTGGCCGTGGCCCCGGTGCTGGCCGCGGTGGGCGCGTTCGCCCTGTCCGCGGCTCAGCGTCAGCTGAGCACGCCGGCCCGGAACATCCGGCGCCGGGCGATACAGGTCACGGGCAGCATCACCTTCGCCGACGGCCGGATCGTGCCGATCACCACCGCCAGCCTGCTCACACCGCTGGAGCGGGCGCTGCGGGCCACATCATGGGCCATCGTCCTGCTGGCCGCCGCCATGGCCGTGGCCCGGCTGAGCTGACAGCCGCCGGGGCCCGGCGCCGGCCGCGCCGAGCGTGTCGTCGGGGTTGGCCAGCTGGCAGTCGGTCAGGGACAGGCAGCCGCAGCCGATGCACCCGGTCAGGCGGTCCCGCAGGTCCTGGAGCTGGCTGATCCGGTCGTCGAGGTCACGGCACCAGGCCGCGGACAGACGCGCCCAGTCCCGCGCGGTGGGCGTGCGGCGGGCAGGCAGCGTGTCCAGGGCTTCCTTGATCGCGGCCAGCGGGATGCCGACCCGCTGCGAGGCGCGGATGAACGCCACCCGGCGTAGCATGGCCCGCGGATAGCGCCGCTGGTTGCCGGCCGTCCGGCGCGCGGAGATCAGGCCCTTGGCCTCGTAGAAGTGCAGCGCCGAGACCGTCACGCCGCTGCGCGCGGCCAGCTGGCCGACGGTGATCTCCCGCGTGGCGGAGGGAACCTGTGTCATCAGCTGAACCTCAACGTTACTTGAGGTTCTCAGCGTAGCAGCCGCCTTCCCCTGCTTCGCCCGCCAATTACGGCAATCGGGCATAAACATTACTTTTGCGGATTAAGGTGAGTGATCGGAACTCCTGTCTGAACGTGCCGTCCGTGGCCCATAATTGACAAGAGCGCAGCCAGCGATGCCATCAGGAGACAGCACATGACCTCGGGCATGTCGGCTAAGGGCAGCGCTCTCGGGACGAGCGTCCCCGAGAGCGCTGCCCCGCCGAACCGCGCCCCGGCACCGCGGGCATCCGGAAACACGGGCAATGGCGACGGGCGAGGCAATGAAGCCCAGACCGCGACCGACCCCAAGGACTCCGCGGCGGGTGGCACCGGCGAAACCGAGGGAACCTTCGCCGGGAGCATCGGCGCCGAGAGCGTACCGCCCGCGGTCTCCTCGTCGGTACGGACCCTCATTCTCGGGATCGATTACGACGGGCGCATTGTGCAGTACGACCGCAACGTGCCGCGGATACTCGCCCGCGAGGCCGACGAGTTGCTCGGTGCTCAGCTGAGCGACCTGACCGTCCGCGGTGCCCAGTCGAATTCACACGCGGCCCGGCCGGCGGACGGCGTCGCCGCGGTCAGCGGGCTGCTCGAGGCGATCCGCTCCGATCGCGAGGGCAGCGCGATGCTGACCATCGAGACCCGCGACGGGCATCCGGCCGAGGCGGTGGTGACGGTCCACCCGATGCGTGCGGGAGGCACCAGCCTGGCGGCGCTCGCCCTGCTCCGCATCCCGGTGCCGCGGGCCGAGCGGTTCGTCGATCCCGCGGTCATGCGCAAGCAAATGCTCGACGACACCTTCACCAGGATCGGCGACACGCTCGACATCGATCACCTGGCGCGCGAGCTGATGGACGCGCTGGTGCCGCACTTCTGCAACGCGGCCGGGCTGCTGCTGCTGGA
>Ga0306926_10010163_pt1 | contig 10397 bp, 10 predicted proteins | sample flu12Cox44000178_FD_203759 | JGI IMG/M metagenome (GOLD analysis project Ga0306926, IMG submission 203759) | Lab enrichment of tropical soil microbial communities from Luquillo Experimental Forest, Puerto Rico - flux8day.12C.oxic.44.000.178 (v2)... | ecosystem: Environmental > Terrestrial >... | reverse complement strand
CCGTTGTAGCTGGGGTCGGTGAGGATCTCCTGGTACCCGGTTACCGACGTGTTGAACACCACCTCTCCGACCGTGTATCCGGTGGCACCGATGGAGAACCCCCGAAAAACCGAACCATCCTCCAAGATCAGAATCGCGTTGGTTGACCCGCTGACGGGCAGCGTGGACGGCAGGTCACTGTAGCGGACGTCGACGAATTCCACTTTGTCGTCGTCGAGGAACCGGAGTACCTCGTCGGCGTTGGTGAACATCAATCCTCGCTTTCTAAGCTGGCGGGTCACAGGCCAGCCCGCTCCGGTAACAGTTGTAAGGCGCCGCCCCCGGGAGCACCCGAGCAGCGACTGCTCGTTTCCCGGGCAGCGGCTACTCAACTCTCGGCCGCTGGCCGGGCCTGTGAGCTGCAGGGCCGCCGCGGCCGGTTGCTGATGGATTCGACGCCAAGCACGGGCAATCGCAAAGTGATCGCTGCGATGATCGGCATCTCGCTCCCCCACCAATGGCTTCGCCTGCCGGCGGCAATCCGCACGCCAACCCTGCGCCTGTCAAGACCAAACCAGTGATATGCGAAATGGCCGCGCTAACGCTTCGCCCGTACGGGCCAGCTTCACACCGCCGCGGCAAATGGCCCGATCGGGCCAGGCTCACACCAGCCCGGTGCGCACCGCCCAGGCCGCGGCCGCGGCGCGCCTGGACAGGCCGAGCTTGCGGAGGATGTCGGCAGGTGCTGGCTGCCTGGCCATCGATCCGATCCCTCCGCATCGGCGACCCATGCGCGGACGTCGGCTTCTTCGCCGCCTGCCATCCGATCGCGGCCAGCATCCTGCAGCGGGCCGGGCCGTCGCCGGGCGTATGGGCCTGGACCGGCAGCAAGCGCCTCGCCGGGCAGTCGTCTGGGCTGTCCTGCAGGCCTGTCAGGCCTGGCGTGACGACCAGTCCGACCTTGACGCCTGCCTGTCCAGCGATCAGACCGGGCATCTGCTCGCTCAGTAGCGCAGCAGCCAGATTCTCACAACCGCCATGCTCGTCCTTCCGGGCCGCGGAACGGCTCGACGTCCGGGGTAATCTCCGGTCCAGCACCTCCATCAGTTGAGCTCAGGCGCAGAACAGCCAAATCTGCATGCCGCTGTCCGCCATGCCAGCTAGCTCCGGCCTGCGCCAGATCGGCGGCTATTTGCGCGGTAGCGCCGACCAGCGCTTGTTACGGACTGTGACTCGAAATCCAGCCGGGCATCGCGCGGAACGCCGACTCGGCGCGGCAGAGATGCGTGCAGGGTCCCGGGTGTATTGGGGTACAGAACGTCCGGTTCTGACGGCTCCAGGTACGGCCGTCGCGGATGCTGAAAGCCGCGCCAGCCGCCTCCTACCCTCGCCGGGCATTCCTGTAACCGGGCCGAAAAGCGCCCCCGCACGTCAGCAGCTCATAGAGCTGCTCAGGCGTGGCACGGATCGTGACCTCCACATGTACAGTCGTTGTCTTTCTTGTGAGTTAGCTCCCGGCCATACCCGGAAAGCGTCTGGCTCTGATGCCGGATCATTGCGGTGTCAGCCAGGACTCGGCCAGGTGCTGCCGCGCTTCAGCCGGGCCCTGTCGCGTCTGAGCAGCTATGCGCTCCGCAGCGCGTCGGTGGGGGATAGCCGTGCCGCGCGGAGCGCCGGGTACATGCCTGCCACGGCACCGACGACCGCCGCGATGCCCAGCCCGCCCCAGACGGCGACACCCGGAACCAGCGTCGCCCAGCCGTGCAGCCGCGCCACCGAGAACGTGACCGCCGCGCCGATGCCCACGCCGCATCCGCCTCCGAGCACCGACAGCAGCAACGCCTCGAGCAGGAACTGGCTGCCTATGTGCCCGCGGGTCGCGCCCAGCGCCCGGCGCAGCCCGATCTCGCGCCGCCGCTCCATGACCGAGATCACCATGACGTTGGCGATGCCGAGCCCGCCGGCCAGGATGGCGACCGCACCGAGCCCCAGCAGCAGCGTGGTGCCGGAGTTCTGCACGTCGAGGCGCGCGGCGAGCGCGTCGGACGGGCGACTGACCTGGACCTGCTCCGGGTGGTTGGGCCAGGCGGTGCGGGCGAGCAGGGCCGCTGTGACAGCGGTCTGGCTCGTGACCGTTCGCACGTAGATCCGGCTCGGGTGACCGTCATAGCCGAATAGCTGCCGCGCCAGCGGAAAGCCGACGAGGACCGAGCTGTCTATCTCGGGAGCGAGCGGGAACGGGTCGAGGATCCCCACCACGGTCAGCCAGTGACCGGTCACACCGCTGGGGTCGGGCACCCAAACCCGGATCGCGTGGTTGGCGCGCGCGATGCCGAGCGCCCGCGCGGCCTGGTAGCCGAGCACCGCTGCGGGAAAGCGGCTGGTAGCCGGGTTCAGGAACGTGCCCTGACGCACGGTGCCGCCAAGTGTGCGCAGCAGGGCGCCGTCGCAGGCCCGCACGTCGAGGCCGTTGGTCTCGTAGATCGGCATCTTGTCGGTGCGGAACACGGGGTAGGAGGGGAACTCGGCGGTCGCTGCGACCTGCTGCACCCCGTAGGCCCGGCCGATCATGCCGGGCGCCGCCGCGGGCAGTTCGACCTCCTGGCCGGACAGGCTCTGGCCGTTGGTCACGGTGAGCAGGTTGGTGCCCAGCCGATCGATCTCGGCCAGCACAGCGGACTCGCTGGACCGGGTGATGCCGACCACGCCGACGACCGCGGCGATCCCGACGGCGACGGCCAGTGCGGACAGCGCCGCGCGCACCTTGCGGGCACGCAGCCCGATTGTGGCGTTTGGCAGCAAGTCGGCGGCGCGCAGCCGCGCGCGGGGGGTCATGAGAGCGCTCCTTCCCTGGCGCCTTCACTGGCGCCGACCGCCCGGTCGGCAACGATCCGGCCGTCCAGGACCTCGATCCGCCGGCCCGCAACGGCCGCGACTCCCGGCTCGTGCGTGATGATCACGAGCGTGGTGCCGTCCATGTTCAGCCGACACAGGTCCGACATGACCACGGCGCTGGCTGCTGAGTCGAGGTTGCCGGTGGGCTCGTCAGCGAGCACGATCGCAGGCTCACCGACCACCGCGCGGGCGATGGCGACGCGCTGGCGCTCGCCGCCGGACAGCTGCTGTGCCCGGTGCCCGGCCCGGCTGGACAGGCCCACCCGATCGAGCGCCCCGGCGGCCCGGCGGCGGCGCTGCGCGGCCGGGATGCCGCGGTAGAGCAGCCCGGCCGCCACGTTGTCGAGAGCCGTCTGGGTGTCGATGAGAAAGAACTGCTGGAATACCACGCCGATCCGGTACGCCCGCAGGGCGGACAGCTGCCGGTCCGACATCGCCGCGATCTCCGCCCCGGCGACCCGGACCGACCCGCTGCTAGGACGGTCGAGCGCCGCCATCAGGTGCAGCAACGTCGTCTTGCCCGAGCCGGACGGGCCGACGACCGCTACCAGCTCGCCGGCCATGACGGTCAAGCTGACTCCGCTCACCGCAGGCACCGGCGGAGTGGCCGGGTAGACCTTGCCAACGTCCTTGAGCTCGAGTACGGGCCCGCTAGTCATCATGGCGCCGGCACCTCCACCCTGGTGCCGTCGGCGATGCCCGGCCCGCTGATCGCAACAGTCCCGCTGGAGTCGTCGAACAGACCCGTCTGCACGGTCACCCGCTGCTGTGTCTGGCCATGCACCACCGCGACCTGGTAGCCGCCTCCCGGCCTGGCCAGCAGGGCGCTGATCGGCGCCACGAGCACGTTGCGTTCGGTTTGCGTGGCTATGGCGACCTGCACGGGTGCCTGGTCCAGCCCTGCCGTGACGGAAGGGTGGGCCAGGGCGACCGCGACCGTGATCGTCGGAGCCGCGGACTGCGTGCCCGCGGACTGTGAGCCTGAGGACTGCGAGCCCGAGGACTGCGGCGAGCCCGCGCCTTGGCCCTGGCTCTGATCGGGTGCGATCGCTGTGCCGACGCTGAGAACCCGGCCGGGCGTGGCCACGCCGCTCGGCAGCGTAACCGTCACCGTTTCGCCGCGCCGAACCAGCGACCTCTCGCTGGTCGGCAGCGCCACGTACGCCACCGGCCTGGTCGAGGTCACGGCGAGCACCACGGCACCTGGGGCGACCGTGGCGCCGGTGCCGGTGTTCACCGCCGCGACCTGGACCCGGGAAGGCAGGAACGCGACCTGCCCGAGCGGGATCACGGCGTCCCGCTGCGCCAGGGGCAGCCCGAGCGCGGCCTGCCACCGCAGCACCGCGGCCTGGGTCGCCCAGTCATACTGATCATTGACAGTGATCGCGTGATATGGGTCGTAGCCGAGCGCGATCAGGTTGCGCTGCAACTCTCCCACGTCCGGGCCGCCGCCCATCCCCGGGGCGAACTCGCGCCAGGCCGGCCGCTGCCCGGCGAACAGGATCACGTCCTGCCCGTCCACGGCAAACAGCCGGTGGCCTGGACGGATGACGGCGCCGGTGGCGGGCAGCCAGGTGACCGTCCCCGTCAGGCCGGTGTAGACGGTGAAGCTGCCCGCGTACCCGAGCATGCCGGAGTCTTGCTCGCTGGTGGTGATCGTAGAGCGGACCACGGTGGCGGTCGCGGTCGGGACCGCGCTCGATGCGGTGTTCACGGCGGCGCCCGCGGCTGGCGCGTCGTGGCTGGCCCACCAGCCCCCGGCGGTTGCCGCGGCCGCGGCGGCGACGACGGCTGCGGCGGTCATACCGCGCCTGCGGTTCATGATCACGAGCTCCCAGTGATCGAGCCGCCGGCGTCGTACTGACTGCACGCGTGCGTGGCGGCCAGGAACTGCGGCGACTTGCCCGTGGTGGCGTACGGCGTGCCGGCCAGCCGGAAGGTGCCGTCGGGCTGGGGGTCGGGCCACTGGGGCAGGCCGTGCTGGCGCAGGCAGTGGGCGAACAGGGTCAGCTCGTGCACCTGGGCCGCGGTGACCGGGGCATTATGGTGCACCGACGCGGGAAGCCGGTTCAGTATGATTCCGCAGGCGCCTAGCGCGTGGCTGGCCTCGGTCTTGATCTGTGGCGATTGGCCGAAGTTTGCGTGGCCCTGGCTGTCCACCTGCGGGTCGGGGAAGCTCGGCGACCCGTGTGCGCGGACGCACCGCGCGAACTGGAGCCACAGGGTCCGCGCCCGCTGCTGCAGCGACGTTGTGTGGCTCCCGGCCGCACCCGGCGCCGGGCCGCCCGCACCGCAGCCGGCCAAGACGCCCACAAGGACGACCACGGCGGCGAGAGCGGCAAGCAGCAGGCCGGCCACCGGCCGGGCCCGGCTCCTCGCGGCGAACCTGCTTCGCGTCATGGGGGGTGTCTGATCGCGTGACGACATGCCATCTCCTTAGGTCGTGGGTGACGCTTGGCACCCACTGAGACTCGCGCCCGGCGAGGGCTGCTGTCGTCTCCCGCTGGTCGCGATCGGCATGGATCCGCGGTCCCATCAGACCGGGGCGGCTGGGACAGACGAATACGCCCGGAGACAGACCGCCGATCGGCCGCGCGACAGATGCCCGCCGGCTGCGTCGCGTTTACGCTGGCAGGTAATGAAGCATCAGCCGCCCCACGTGCTCCGGCGGCCTGCCGTGCTGGACATCGCGGCAGCTGCGCTGCTGGCCGCGCTCACGGTGCTGTTCGCGGGGAAAGCGATCACCCCGGGCAGCGCCGACCCGAAGCTGATCTACTCCTTCGGGTCGGTTGCCGCCTGGCACTGGCATCTGCTCGTGTGGTGGCTGGCCTCGGTGGCCGCGTTGAGCGTGTTGCCCCTGCGGCACCGCTGGCCCGTCGCCGTGTTCCTGGTGACTATGGCCGTGTTCGTGGTGCAGTGCGAGGTCCTGGCGTTCATGCCTTTGCCCGTCGACCTGGTCGTGGCGCTCGCGGCCTATTCGCTCGCCGCCGCCAGGCCGCGCCGGGTCTCGCTGCCCGTACTGGCCGCGTCCGCGGTGCTCGCGATAATCGCCGTCGCGGCGGGCCTGGACGGTGCCTGGTCGTCGCGGTACTTCGGAGGCGGCTGGCTGGCCAACCCGGGCGACGCGGTCATGGCCGGCGTGATCCTCGCCGCCGCGTGGCTGGCCGGCGACGGTGCCCGCACCCGGCGCGCGTATCTCGCCGAGGTTGAGCGGCGGGCAAGCGACGCCGAGCGCGACCGCGACCGCCAGGCCGAGCTGGCCGCCGCGGCGGAACGATCACGCATCACCCGCGAACTGCATGACGTGATCGCGCACGCGCTCAGCGTCATCGTGATCCAGGCGCAGGGCGGCGGAGCCGCGCTCCGGCTGCGCCATCCGGACCAGGCCAGCACGGCCTTCGGCGCGATCATCACGACCGGGCGCGATGCCCTCGCGGAGACGCGGCGGCTGCTCGGCGTCGTGCGCCGCGACCCCGCCGACGATCTCGAGCTCGCCCCGCAACCCGGCCTGGACCGCCTGAGCGAGCTTGTCGGCCAGGTACGGCGAGCGGGCACACCGGTAGAACTGCGCGTCGAGGGCGAGCCCCGGCCGCTGGCCGCGAGCGTCGAGCTTTCCGCCTACCGGATCATCCAGGAAGGGCTCACCAACACCATCAAACACGGCGGACCCGGCGCGGCCGCGACGGTGCGGGTCAGCTACCGCGCTGCGGACATCTGCGTGGAGGTCACTGACAATGGCCGTGGGCTGGACGGGCGCGGCCCTGAGCTCCCGCCCGGTGGCCACGGCCTGCGCGGCATGCAGACCAGGGTCGGGATGCTCGGCGGCGAGTTCGACGCCGGGCCGCTCCCAGGCGGCGGGTTCCGCGTACAGGCCCGCCTGCCACTGCGCGATCCGGCTGGTGAGCCGGTGCAGATTCCGGCCGGTGAGCCGGCGCCGGTCGGCGCCGATGGGCCGGCAGCGATTCCGTCCGGTAGCCCGGCACCCGGACAGGCCGGCCGGTGAGCATCCGGGTCGTGCTTGCCGACGATCAGGCGCTGGTCCGTACCGGGTTCCGCCTGATCATTGCCGAAGCGGACGACATCGAGGTGGTCGGCGAGGCCGGCGACGGCGCCGAGGCGGTCCAAGTGACCGCGGCCGCGCATCCGGACGTAGTGCTCATGGACATCAGGATGCCCGGAACCGACGGAATCTCGGCGACCCGCCAGATACGAGCCGCCGCGGCGGCCGAACCTGCCCCCCGGGTGCTGATCCTGACCACATTCGACCTCGACGAATACGTCTTCGCCGGGCTGCGAGCCGGGGCGAGCGGCTTCGTCCTTAAGGATGCGCTCGCCCCGGACCTGCTTGCCGCCATCCGCGCCGTGGCCTCCGGGGCGGCGGTGGTCGCGCCGACCATCACCCGCAGGCTCATCGAGCGCTTCATCGGCGACGCGCCCGCCGATAACCGTCCCACCATATCCGTGCTCGACGTCCTCACCGCGCGGGAGCGGGAGGTTCTCTCGCTGATCGCCCGGGGATTGTCCAATACCGAGATCGCGGGGCGGCTGTTCCTCAGCGAAGGAACTGTCAAGACACACGTCAGCCGGGTGCTTGCCAAGCTCGGCCTGAGGGACCGCATCCAGGCCGTGATACTAGCCTATGAGGTCGGCCTGATCCGCATCGGGCAAGGCACTGCTTAACGAGACATCGCGGCAAGCCTTCTCGCACAGGGACGGCCGATCGCACCGGGTCTCCGCTGCATCTCCCTCGGAGTAATCGCCGAGCGCCTCACGACCACCTGGCCGTCAGCTCCCCCGGGCCGGCCAGCCAATGCCGTTGACCAGGCGCAGCACATCTTTCACGACCTGTACGCCGATGGACGCCATACTCCTTGCGGGGGATGCGACAGCCAGTACGGGGCAGCGTAATACCAGCCGTCAAGGGAGCCCCGTCGCAGACCAGGCCCAGGCCGGCAGCGCCACAGAACGCCCCGTTATGCGTTGCCTCGACCGTAGCCAGCCCGCACCTGGTTGCCGCGCCTAACGGCGGCTCCGCGCGCGTTCTCTATGACGTTTACCATCACCCAGCGTGACTGCCACCTACCGACGTAGCCAACCGCGATGCAAACTGGCAGGTCCGGTTGGCCCGCAGCCTGCGTGGGACGAGGGCTGTCGGCGCTGCGAGCGAGCGGGCCTGGCTGCCACTGCCAACATTCGGCCTAGCGCGTCGTACGCGGCAGGCCAAGGCCGGTGACAGCAGCAGGCCTACCCGGGCGCGCCGTCAGGCGGGGCAGGGGTTCAGGATTTGGATGCGTGCCGCGCCGGGCTGCCCGGTGCCGAGTGGTGGCTATCGGGTTCAGATTGGCTCGACGGTGACGCCGGCTGCGTAGGCGGCTAGAGCCCGCAGGTCACCGAGGTCGCCTGACAGGACCGTGCCGCGGGGTTCGGCAACTGCTATGACCAGCGCATCTACCGCGGACCCCGTCCGTGCTCTGGCGCGCAGCCAGGCCGCCCGGCGGGCGAGCCTGACGGGAACGGCCTCCACGACGTCGCAGGTCCGAAGGAAACGGTGCTGCGCGGCGTCACGTGATCCCTCCCCGGTGAGGCACTCGACCAGAACCACCGAAGGAACCACCGGCGGCCACAATCCCTCCCCGCGGAAGGCTGCAATCAAAGCGGCCGCCCGGCCTGACCGCTCGGCGAGGCGGGTGACCGCGCCAGAATCCAAGACCAGCATCAAGACAGCACAGGCTTTAGCTCGCCCGTGGCGCCGGCCGGGCCGCGATCCGGCGGGCCCTGGCCTCAGCGTGCGCCCGCTCCTGCGGTGATGGCGCGCCTACCTCGGCAAGCAGCTCGGACAGGTAGCTATCGGTCTCGGCGAGCAGATCCTGGCGGCGTATCTCGGCCCGCACCGCTTCCTGGAGCAGTTCGGAGGCCGGCAGGCGGCGTGCCTTCACCTGCTGGTAGAGGTCGTCGGGGAGATACACCTGCATCCGTGGCATACGCCTAACTATACACACTACGTCGGCTTGGCCAGGCCGTTGGGTTCCCGCCGGGCCCGGCCCAGAAGCCAGCAGAAGCTGCTAATAGTTAGTGGCGCTAAAGATATCCGGGGGAGCCAAACAGGGAGCCAATAACCGCAGACGTCAAGCCACGGCAAGCGACCAGCAGCGACGATCATCCCAGGCCACTGCCCTGTCCGGCGTCATCCAGCATCGCTGAGCGACGCGGCGGATGCGCCTGAAAAGCGGAAGGTCGGCGGTTCGACCCCGCCCCTGACCACCACGTCTCAGCGCATCCGCTGGCCCTCTCACCTGCAGAAACCGCAGGAAGAGAGTGAATGCGATGGCGAAGATCACGCCTCTGGCGGAAGTCTCTGACCAGCGGAAACGCTGGCCCGCGGGAAGCTGCGCTGCAGCCGGTTCGCGGGAAGAGAGACAAACTATGAACCCTGTGGGCTCACGCGCCCGGCGGCGCAAGCCGCTCGCCGCCGGGGTGTTCCAGCCGGAGATCGGTTCGTTCCGGCTCGCCCTGGCGGCCGAGGGCAAGGCCGCCAAGACGGTCCGGAACTACACCGAAGCGGTCCAGTGGTTCGCCGCCGCGCACCTGATACCCCACACCTTCTGCACCAGGTGGGAGCAGGTCAGCGGGCAAGACGTCCAGGGGTGGATGGTGTGGCTGCTGGCCCGGTACAGCGACTCTTATGTCAGCAACCAGTGCCGGGCGCTGCAGCAGTTCTTCAAGTGGTGGGCCGCCGAAGAGGAGCTGCCGGACCCGATGGCCGGGCTGCGGCCGCCGAAGGTCACCGGCAAGCTGGTCCGGTGTTCACCGGCGTTGAACTATCGAAACTCGAGCGCGCCTGCCAAGGCCGGTCGTTCGCCCAGCGCCGCGACGCGGCGGTCATCTCGGTGTTCCGCGCGACCGGGATCCGGCTATCGGAGCTCGCCGGGATCCGCTACCACGCCGACGACACGGAGCGTAGCGATCTCGATCTGTGGCAGCGGGAGATCACCATCCGGGGCAAGAACGGCAAGGCGCGAATCGTCAAGATCGACTACCAGACCGCCCGCACCCTGGACCGGTATATCCGTGCCCGGGCCCGGCATGCGCAGGCCTGGCGGCCGCAGTTGTGGCTGGGCGTCAATAACCGGGGGCCGATGACTGCGAACGGGATCTACCAGATGATCGTCCGCCGTGGCCGGCAGTGCGGGGTGAGCGTGTACCCGCACCGGTTCCGGCACCATTTCAGCCACACCTGGCTGGACCGCGGCGGGCCCGGAGGTGACCTGATGGAGCTGAACGGCTGGACCTCACCGCAGATGTGCGCCGTTACGGCGCCAGCGCCCGCAGCGCCCGCGCTCGCCGTACCTACGACCGCATCATGAGCGATATCCCATGACCACGACACCAGCATGTCCCGATCACTCGGTGCCAGCCTTGAAGGCTTCGGAGATCCCCCGGGCCGATGCGGGAGACACTCACGTGCCGAAAGTAGTGTGTCTCCTCGGCGCATAGTGGTGCCGGTCAACGCATAAGTTTGCACG
>Ga0306926_10010161_pt1 | contig 10399 bp, 9 predicted proteins | sample flu12Cox44000178_FD_203759 | JGI IMG/M metagenome (GOLD analysis project Ga0306926, IMG submission 203759) | Lab enrichment of tropical soil microbial communities from Luquillo Experimental Forest, Puerto Rico - flux8day.12C.oxic.44.000.178 (v2)... | ecosystem: Environmental > Terrestrial > Soil... | reverse complement strand
CCGTTTTTGCACCGGCGCAAATAACATTGCCGCACGCATTCCGGTGCGACCCAAGAATCATAATCCGTCATGCTTTCGTACGACAACACGTGAATTTTCGCGCCAGCTTTCGCCGAATGCGAAGTTGCATCAATCCAGAGCGTCAAGCTCCGTTTCGGCCAGAAGCTCGAGTCCTCCGGTTGCGACAACGCGTCCGCCATCGAGCCGCACCACGGTCGTGGCGATCCGGCGCACTTCGGCCGCGGTATGGCTGACATAGACCATCGGAACGGCAGCTTCGTCCCGCAAGCGCACGAGATAGGGAAGAATCTCGCTTTTGTGCCCGGCATCGAGCGAAGCCAGTGGTTCGTCGAGCAGAAGAAGCCGCGGACGCATCAAGAGCGCGCGACCGATGGCGACGCGTTGGCGCTCGCCGCCCGACAGCATGCGCGGCCGGCGATTAAGCAGGTGCGTGATGCCGAGCAGCGCCGCGATGCGTTCGAATTCGCCCGAATCGCGCGGGCGCCGGCTCATGCGCCGGCCGTAATCGAGATTCTGCCGCACGCTTAAATGCGGAAACAGCCGGCCTTCCTGGAACACATAGCCGATGCGCCGCCGATGCGGCGGCACATCGATGCCCTTTTTGGCATCGAACAACACGGTATCGTCGAGCGTAATATGGCCGCGATCGGGCGAGAGCAGGCCGGCGATCATATTGACGATCGAAGTTTTTCCCGCACCGGAAGGGCCGAACAAAGCGGTCACGCCGCCTTCGGCGCGAAAGTGCACCATAAGATTCAATGCACCGAGCTCTTTCTCGACATCGACGGCCAGCAACGTCATTCCCCGTGAAAGCGCGTCGTCGCGCGCCGGCCGAGCCATTCCGCCGCGACCAGCGCGCCGAGCGCCAAGACGATCGCGATAACGACCATCCGCGCCGCAGGAGCCTCGCCATCCGGAATCTGCAAGAACGTGTAGATCGCCGCCGAAAGGGTTTGCGTCTCGCCCGGAATGTTGGAGACGAACGTGATGGTGGCGCCGAACTCGCCGAGCGCGCGGGCAAAGCACAGCAGCACGCCGGCAATGATGCCAGGCAACGCGAGCGGCAAGGTGACGGTAAAGAACACCAGAATACTGTTGGCGCCCAGCGTCGCCGCCGCGTCTTCGAGGCGGCGGTCGATGGTTTCGAGCGCGAGCCGAATCGGCCTGACCATTAATGGAAATCCCATGACGCCGGCCGCGAGCGCCGCCCCGGTCCAACGAAATGCGAACACGATGCCGAAATAGTCGTGCAGAAATCCGCCGATAGGCCCTTTGCGGCCAAACCAAATGAGCAGCAGATAACCGGTGACGACCGGAGGCAGCACCAGTGGCAGGTGAACGAGACCGTCCAGGATCGTCTTGCCCCAGAAATTCTTACGCGCAAACAGCCAGCCGATCAGGACGCCGAAGGGTATAGCCCACGCCGTCGCGACCACCGCGATCCGCAGCGACAGCTTCAGCGCGGTCCATTCAGCGGCAGAAAGATGGAGCATGAAAAGCGCCGGGTTCGATCACCGAATGCCGCGCGGGATCGCGGCGGAAATGTCGCCCAATATTCCGCTCACGAGGTTGGCTTAACGAGGAAAGCAAAACCGTAGCTCTCGAATATCGACTTCGCAGCCGACGAGCGCAGGAACGCGAGATATGGCGCGGCATCCGGCTTGGCGGTTTTTGTCGCCGCCACCGGATAGACGATCGGGTCGTGAGAATCGTCGGGGAACACGCCGAGGATCTTCACCCCGGATTCGACCTTGGCGTCGGTCGCGTAAACGATGCCGAGCGGCGCCTCGCCGCGCGCAACCAGCAGGAGTGCGGCGCGGACATTGGCCGCCATCGCCGTCTTCCGTTCAACTGAAGCCCACAGGCCGAGCTTTTCCAAGGCGGCCTTGGCATAGATCCCGACCGGCACCGCCTGCACGTCGCCGGTCGTTATTCGCCCATCGCCGGCAAGCTTGGCGAGATCGAGCCCAGGCCCGATCGTGACGGGGTCGAGCTTCGAATCCTTGGCCGCGATCAGGACGAGCTTGTTGCCGAGTAAATTGACCCGCGTGTTCTCGTCAATGAGTTTTTTCTGCGAACCGTAGTCCATCCATTTCTGATCGGCCGAAACGAACACGTCAGCGGGAGCCCCCTGCTCGATCTGCTTGATCAGCACCGAGCTGGCGTCATAGCTGGCAACGACCTTGGTTCCGCTTTGTTTGGTGAATGCCGCATCGACATCGTCGAGCGCGTTCTTCATCGAGGCGGCGGCAAAAACGGTGATGGATTTTTCTTGCGGTTGTTGCGCCCGCGCCGGCGTCGAAAACGGCAATGCGGCAAAGAAAATCACGGCGACAAGCGCCGCAACAAGACAGCTTCGTTTCGGCACGACGGTTCTCCAATGCGGTTGCGCGCATCAATGATGCATTGGCATCACAAATGCCGACGATGATTGCGGCTGCCCCGGGGAACCGTCGTTCCAGGCCAAACACGGCGCGCGCCCGGCGCGCCGTGTGCCGCAAAGCGATCATAATCCGGTGGTCATGAGCGGACAAGCGATGAGCGCTTCGTCGCAACCGTCCCTTTCCAATTCGGCGCTTGTCGGGCGCTTTCCAATTCGGCTCACGCTGCTATGTTCCGGGCCAATTCTTTCGGGAGCGCGATGTGACGAAAGCGCAGGCGGCGGGCGGCGACTACGACTACATCATCGTCGGCGCGGGCTCGGCCGGTTGCCTGCTCGCCAACCGGCTTTCCGCCGATGCCGGCAAGCGCGTGCTCATCCTCGAAGCCGGCGGCCACGACAATTGGATCTGGTTTCATATCCCGGTCGGCTATTTGTTTGCGATCGGCAATCCGCGCTCGGATTGGTGCTTCAAGACCGAGCCAGAACCCGGCTTGAACGGCCGCAGCCTGAATTATCCGCGCGGGAAAGTGATCGGCGGTTCGTCGGCCATCAATGCCATGATCTACATGCGTGGCCAGGCGGCGGATTACGATCATTGGCGGCAACTCGGCCTGGTTGGCTGGGGCTGGGACGACGTGCTGCCGTTTTTCAAGCGCCACGAAAATCATTTCATGGGGGAAACCCACGCCCACGCGGTCGGCGGCGAATGGAACATCGACGCGCCGCGCGTGCGTTGGGATCTGCTCGACGCATTCCGCGCCGCTGCCGCGCAGGCCGGCATCAAATCCATCGCCGATTTCAACTGCGGCGACAATGAGGGCTGCTGCGCCTTTCACGTCAATCAGAAGCGCGGCCGGCGCGTCTCGACGGCGCGCGCATTCCTCAAGCCCGTGCTGCATCGCCCCAATCTGCGGCTGGAAACCGGCTGCCTGGCTCAAGGCCTGATATTCGAGGGCCGGCGCGCCGTCGGCGTTCGCTGGCGGCAAAGCGACGGCAAGGACGCGGCACAACGCACGGCACGCTGCCGCGGTGAAGTGGTGCTCGCGGCCGGTTCGATCGGTTCGGCGCAAATCCTGCTCCTGTCCGGCATCGGGCCGGCCGATCATTTGCGGGAGCAGGGCATCGAGATTCTGCTCGATCGGCCGGGTGTGGGCTCGAACCTTCAGGATCACTTGCAGCTGCGGCTTATCTATAAGGTCGAGGGCGTCACCACGCTCAACGAGCGCTATCATTCGCCGCTCGGATTGCCGCGCATGATGGCCGAATATGCGCTATTCCGGCGCGGCCCGCTGACCATGGCCCCGTCACAGCTCGGCCTTTTCACCCGCTCCGACCGCGATCAGGTGCGGGCCAATCTGCAATATCACGTCCAGCCACTCTCGCTCGATCGCTTCGGCGAGCCGCTGCACGCGTTTCCGGCCTTTACAGCGAGCGTGTGCAATCTGCGGCCGACAAGCCGCGGCACCCTGCGGCTGCGCTCGCGCGACGCGGCCGAGCCGCCCAAGATCCAGCCGAACTACCTCACGACCGACGAAGATCGCCGGATCGCGGCGAGCGCGATCCGCTTGACGCGGCGGATCGTGGCGCAGCCGGCGCTGGCGCCGTTTCATCCGGACGAATATTTGCCCGGCTCCACAGTGCGCGACGACGACGAGCAGGGTCTGATCAAAGCCGCCGGCGACATCGGCACCACGATTTTCCATCCTGTCGGCACTGCGAAAATGGGCCTTCCCAGCGATCCGATGACGGTGGTCGACGACCGGCTGCGCGTTGCCGGATTGGAGCGCCTTCGCGTCATCGACGCCTCGGTGATGCCGACGATCACTTCCGGCAATACCAACGCGCCGACAATGATGATCGCCGAAAAAGGCGCCGCGCTCCTGCGCGCGGATGCCAAAGCGTTTGCACCATGAACCTCGCGGCGCTGAACGTCGTGGCGCGCGCCAAAGCCATCTTGGCCAACCCGGTTGCCGCCTGGGCGCAGATCGAAAAGGACGCTGGCGATCCGGCTTACCTGTTGCGCACCTATGTCGCCGTGCTTGCGCTCATTCCGGCGCTGGCCGGTTTTGTGGGCGCGAGCCTCATCGGGGTCATCCTGCCTGGAGGCGCGACGGCCCGCGCGAGCCTCTTCAACGGCGCGGCTGGCGCAATCTTCGGCTACGTGATGACTTGCGCCACGGTGCTTGCGCTCGGCCTGATCATCAACGCTTTGGCGCCGCTGTTCGGCGGCCGCCGGGATTTCAACAACGCGTTCAAGCTCGCGGTCTATTCCTTCACACCGGTCTGGATCGCCGGGATATTTCTCGTGCTGCCCGGTTTGTGGTTTCTCGTGCTGACGGGATACTACGGCGTTTATCTTCTTTGGCTCGGCGTGCCGCGGCTGGCCAAAATGCCGGAGGGGCAAGCCGCCAATTTCACCGCCGTGATCGTTACTTGGGCCTTGGTGTTGCTTTTCATCACAGCGGTGGCGCAGCGTGCGGTGTTCGGCACGTCGGGGCTTTGATCCTACGCGCAGGCTTTCTCGTGCCTTTCACGGCGCCCGGACGATCTGCTTGCACTGCGCCGGCAAGGCCGCCATCGTCATCGGCGGTTTCGGCGGGGCCGGAATCAAGGGCGGTTTGGGAAACAGCGTCGATTCCTTAAACCAGAAATCGAGCTCATGACCGCAGCCGTCGCCCGGTTGCGGCGGCGGTTGCGGCTTGCACTGGGGACTGCCCGCCGGACAGGCGATGCGGACGTGGAAATGCTCGGCGTGCCCCCACCACGGCCGCACTTTCGACAGCCAGCCGCGATCCGTCCCCGCCTCGCGGCACATTGCCTTCTTGATCGCGGCGTTGACGAAGATGCGCGTGACCGCCGCATCCTCCGCCGCCGTGCGGATGAGATCGGTGCGGCTATGCGTCCATACTTGCGGATCGACATCGAGCCGGTCCTTGGCGACCATGTCGATGGCCGAGGTGAATTCGCGTTCTTGCCGCGTTTGAACGTGGTCCGGCATCGGTATGAACCAGATATCGGCGTCGAGCCCGACCTGGTGGCTGGTATGGCCGGTGATCATGGGACCGCCGCGCGGCTGCGACATGTCGCCGATCAAAAGCCCGTTCCAGCCAGCCTTCTTGGCATTGTTGCCAAAGCGCTCGAGGAAACGGACCAGTTGCGGATTGCCCCAATTGCGGTTGCGCGACAGCCGCATGACTTGCCAGGAGGGGCCGGTGATCGGTAGCGGCACGGCGCCGGCGAGGCAGCCGTTGGAATAAGCGCCGATCGACAGCGCCGGGCCGGGAAACGGCGTGGGCTTGCGCGCAAACAATTCCTTGGCTGGCGTTGACGGCGCATCCGGATTTGCCAGCGGTGGCAGCGGCTCCGGATTGAGCGCGCCGGACGGCGTCGGGTCGAGCGTATCGGTGTCTTCGACGGGGGCGGTTTGCGCGACGGCGGGACCGGCCGCGGCGAGCAAGAGAAGCGCAAATAGGCGGGTTGCAGCGAGCATCACCGACCCCCGTCGTCGGCCGAGCGCATTCTGCCGGCCGGTATCGCCCCCTTATTCCGGAACGCGACGGCGCGCGCCCGGCGGCGATACGCTGCCGTTATTCGCTCGTTCTGTCCAGCTGCGAAGAGGTCGCCCTCGCCGTCCCAAGGAGCCGCGACTCGGTCGCTGCAAATCGCGCCGTCATGCAAAATATGCCCGACTGTCAGCCCCGGGGCGGCGAGCGCCACGGGCGACGAGAAGACCGCGATGGCAATCGAGCGGATCGCGCTCCGCACACATCAGGCACAGACAATGCCGCGCTGGATCGGCAGTAAGCCGACCGAGACCGGCCCGGAAGCTCGGCGTGCGCGCCATCGCATATAGTCGGCTATACCGTCACAATAGAGCGAAGGATCGCGCGGCCGGCCGCCGAGCGCATCGCCGAACCGGAGATAGGCGATGTTGTCCTTGGCCAGAAGCGCCGCGAGATTCTTTGCTGAGAACCAGGAGCAAAACCGTGATGCCGGCACCGAGCGCACGTCGGCAACCGCTTCGGCGCCGGCGGCGCGCAGCATCGCGGCGAAGCGATCGGCGGCAAGATTGGAAATGGCCGATGCTGAACAGATCGAAGCTGATCATTATTAGGATTAACCGTTAGCACAAACCGGTGCGTGACAGCCGGCGGCGCCTCGAACGGCTTTACAAGTTTCGAAAGCTGCGTACAAATCGCGTTGTAGTTGTGGCTGAGTGTTGTTGTGGCTGTGGGGCGTTTCGTGTTGCGTCTGTTCTGCGTATTGGCCACGCTTTTGTTTGTTGCGCCGTACTCCACGCGCGCCGAGGCTTCTATTCTCGTCCAGATCGACCGTTCCGTTCAGCGGATGTCCGTCAGCGTCGACGGTATGCCGCGCTACAATTGGCGCGTCTCGACCGCGCGGCGCGGCTATATCACGCCGCCCGGAACCTATCATCCGCAGATGCTGGCCCGGCGCTGGTTCTCCCGCAAATATTACAATTCGCCGATGCCGCACGCGATCTTCTTCTACGGCGGCTTCGCCATTCACGGCACTTACGAGATTTCGCAGCTTGGCGGCCCGGCCTCGCACGGTTGCGTGCGGCTCGACCCTGCCAACGCCGCGACATTGTTCGGCCTCGTCGAGCGCGAAGGCATGGGCGCGACTACCATCGTGATTCATTAGGTCGTCGGCCGCCGTGCAACCGAACCGAGGACGGAATGTCAACAGAATAGTGACAGGCCGGGAATCCCTCACACGTCCACCTTCAGCGCGGCGATGAAGGCTTCCTGCGGGATGTCGACCTTGCCGAACTGGCGCATGCGCTTCTTGCCTTCCTTCTGCTTTTCCAGAAGCTTGCGTTTGCGGGTCACGTCGCCGCCGTAGCATTTGGCGGTGACGTCCTTGCGAAAGGCACGCACGGTTTCACGCGCGATGATCTTGCCGCCGATCGCGGCCTGGATCGGCACCTGGAACATGTGCGGCGGGATCAGCTCTTTCAGCTTCTCCGCCATGGCGCGGCCGCGGCTCTCGGCGCGGGTGCGGTGCACCAGCATCGCCAAGGCATCGACCGGCTCGCCGTTGACCAGCATTTGTAGCTTGACCAGATCCGACGGCCGAAAATCGGTCAGGTGATAATCGAACGAGGCATAGCCGCGCGACACCGATTTGAGCCGGTCGTAAAAGTCGAAAACGACTTCGTTGAGCGGCAGGTTGTATTTCACCAGCGCCCGGTTGCCGACATAGGTCAGCTCCTTCTGCTCACCGCGGCGGTCCTGGCACAGCTTAAGCACGGCTCCGAGATATTCGTCGGGCGTGAGGATCGTCGCCTCGATCCACGGCTCACGCATTTCCTCGATATAGTTTGGGTCCGGCATGTCGACCGGATTGTGGATTTCCAGCTCCTGGCCGTTGCGTAGCCTGATCTTGTAAATGACCGATGGCGCGGTCGCGATCAGATCGAGATTGAACTCACGCTCGAGGCGCTCCTGGATGATTTCGAGATGCAGCAGGCCGAGGAAGCCGCAGCGGAAACCGAAGCCGAGCGCCGCGGAGGTTTCCATCTCGTAGGAAAAGCTCGCGTCGTTGAGCCGGAGCTTGCCCATGGCGGCGCGCAGGTTTTCGAAATCGGCGGCATCGACCGGAAACAGGCCGCAAAACACCACCGGGATCGCCGGGCGAAAGCCGGGCAGCGGCGCGGCCACCGGCTTGCGCTCGTCGGTGATGGTGTCGCCGACGCGCGTATCGGCGACTTCCTTGATCGAGGCGGTGAGGAATCCGATCTCGCCGGGGCCGAGCTCGCCGAGCTCGACGCGCTTGGGCGTGAACACGCCGACGCGATCGACCTCGTAGGCGGCACCGGTGCCCATCATGCGGATGCGCTGGCCCTTTTTCAGCACCCCGTCGACGACGCGGAACAGAACCACGACGCCGAGATAGGCGTCGTACCAGCTGTCGACCAGCAGCGCCTTGAGCGGCGCCGATGCGTCGCCCTTCGGCGGCGGCAGCCGGTGCACGATCGCCTCGAGCACTTCCGGAACGTTCTGGCCGGTCTTGGCGGAGATCAAAATGGCGTCGGAAGCATCGAGCCCTATGACGTCCTCGATCTGCCGCTTGACCTTGTCCGGTTCGGCGGCCGGCAGGTCGACCTTGTTGAGCACCGGCACGATTTCGTGATCGTTGTCGATCGCCTGATAGACGTTGGCGAGCGTCTGCGCCTCGACGCCCTGGGAGGCGTCGACCACCAAGAGCGAGCCCTCGCAAGCCGCCAGCGAGCGGTTGACCTCATAGGCGAAATCGACGTGGCCGGGCGTGTCGATGAGATTGAGCACGTAATCCTTGGCGTCGCGCGCGCGATAATTCAGCCGCACCGTCTGCGCCTTGATGGTGATGCCGCGCTCGCGCTCGATATCCATCGAATCCAGCACCTGTTCGACCATTTCGCGCGCCTCGAGCGCGCCGGTGAGCTGAATCAGCCGGTCGGCAAGCGTCGATTTGCCGTGGTCGATATGGGCGATGATCGAGAAGTTGCGGATGTTGGCGATGGGAACCGCGCTCATGGCGGCGCAGATAACATCCGCATCGGCGAGCGGCAAGCGGCCGGCGGTTCCCAAACCGAAGCCGAACGCGCTAAAAGTGCGGTCAAGCGCGGCTTATCCCCTGCCGCGCGGCAATGACGGGCGATCGGGTACGAGTTAAGACCGATGAATGTCGACACCATGCGCCGCATCGATCGCCTGGCCGGCATGCCGCTTTGCGCCGCCGCCACGTTTTTGCTGCGCCTGCGCGACCTCGTTCGCCCTCGCGGGGAAAGGCCGGTGCGGCGAATTTTGTTTTGCGAATTGTCGGAAATGGGAACGACGATTCTCGCCGAGCCGGCGATGCGCAAGGCGCGCGAGGGATTTTCCGCCGAACTGTTCTTCGTGATATTTGCCCGCAATGTCGGCTCGCTGCAATTGCTCGGCACGTTTCCGCCCGGAAATATCTTCACCATCTCGGACCGCTCGATCTTCGCGCTCGCCCGCGATGCGCTCGCCTTCCTGCGCTGGACCCGGCGCAAGGAGATCGACACCGTCGTCGATCTCGAATTGTTTTCGCGCTTCACCGCGCTGCTTTGCGGATTATGCGGCGCGGACCGCCGCGCCGGCTTCTACCGCTTCCACAACGAGGGACTCTATCGCGGCGAGATGCTCAGCCACCGCGTCGCCTATAATCCGCACATCCACATCGCCAAGAATTTCATCGCGCTGATCGACGCCCTGCTGGCCGCCGCGCCGACGGTGCCGTATTCGAAGACGCTGATCGGGGACGACGAGATCAAGGTCGCAATCGTGCCATCCGGCGAGACGGCGCGGCGCGCGGTGCTCGCGCGCATCCGCGCGCTCACGCCGTTCGATCCGGCAAAGCAGCGCCTGGTGCTCGTCAATCCGAACGCGAGCGAATTGCTGCCGCACCGCCGCTGGATGCCGCAACGTTATGCCGAGCTGATCGGCCGTATCCTCGCCGCGCATGCCGATGTCCTAGTGCTGATCACCGGCGCGCCGGAAGAGCGCGAGCGCGCGGAACAGCTCGCGGCCGCAAACGCCCCGCGTTCGGTTTCGTTTGCGGGACAATCGAGCCTCGCCGAACTGCCGGCGCTCTACGCGCAAGCCGCGCTGATGGTCAGCAACGATTCGGGGCCGGCGCATTTTTCCGCCGCGAGCGGGCTTCCCACCATCGTGCTGTTTGGCCCGGAGACGCCCAAACTCTACCAGCCGCTCGGCAATTCGCGCGCCATTTATGCCGGGCTTGCCTGTTCGCCTTGCGTGACCGCGCACAATCACCGCAAAACCGCATGCACCGACAATGTCTGCATGCGGGCCATCGGCGTGGACGAAGTCTATGCCGCGGTCGCCGAGGTGCTGTCGGCGCCGGCGCGCCGGGGCCCCGAGATAACGTCCAATCTTACGGCATGACGACGAGCAAAAATCTCTGCCTCCACCTAGAAGGGGAGGTCGGCGGCGGAAAGCCGCCGGG
>Ga0306926_10010153_pt1 | contig 10401 bp, 11 predicted proteins | sample flu12Cox44000178_FD_203759 | JGI IMG/M metagenome (GOLD analysis project Ga0306926, IMG submission 203759) | Lab enrichment of tropical soil microbial communities from Luquillo Experimental Forest, Puerto Rico - flux8day.12C.oxic.44.000.178 (v2)... | ecosystem: Environmental > Terrestrial >... | reverse complement strand
TTATTTTTCAATGGCCCTGCGTTGGCTGAGACGGAACTGGCTTCGAAAGGCCGATCCGGTGGAATTTTCAGCTCCAATTGTCTTCGCTTGATATGGTGCATGCAAGCCCACAATGCCGCCCCACCGAATCGCGGTTAATTGCCGCGCTGTTGCGCCGCAGCATGATCTGCAAGACCGCCGGGCGCAACGCTATTGAGCCGTTGAGTGCGCTAGAGCGCCGAAAGTCGTATTGGGGCGCCCTTCACAGCGATGTTACTTTTGACCGGAAATCGCGGTTGTCCGGCCTCGTGCGGACGCCCGGCGACAGAATTTGATCAAGATGTCGGGGAGCGAAATCGACATGACGACAGTGGCTGTCACACGCGCCGAAGCAGGAGGGATGACCAACGAGGAACGCTTTGTCATTCTTGCCTCCTCCCTCGGTACCGTCTTCGAATGGTACGACTTCTATCTTTACGGATCGCTCGCCTCGATCATCGGCGCGCAGTTCTTCTCAGCCTATCCGCCGGCCACCCGCGACATCTTCGCGCTCCTGGCGTTCGCCGCCGGCTTTCTGGTGCGCCCCTTCGGCGCCATCGTGTTCGGCCGTATCGGCGACATCGTCGGCCGCAAATACACCTTCCTGGTCACAATCATGATCATGGGTCTTTCGACCTTCATCGTCGGCCTGTTGCCGAATGCTGCAACGATCGGCATTCTCGCACCGATCATCCTGATCGCGCTGCGTCTGTTGCAGGGCCTCGCGCTCGGCGGCGAGTATGGTGGTGCGGCGACCTATGTTGCTGAGCACGCCCCGCATGGCAAGCGCGGTTACTACACCTCGTTCATCCAGACCACCGCAACCATGGGCCTGTTTCTGTCGCTGCTGGTGATCCTGTTCACCCGCAGCTGGACCGGCGAGGCCGACTTCGCGACATGGGGCTGGCGTGTTCCGTTCCTGGTCTCGGTGATCCTGCTTGGCATCTCGGTCTGGATTCGGCTGCGCCTCAATGAATCGCCGATCTTCCAGAAGATAAAGGACGAAGGAAAGAGCTCGAAGGCGCCACTGACGGAGGCCTTTGCCAACTGGAGCAACGGCAAGCTCGTATTGCTGGCGCTGCTCGGCGCCACCATGGGTCAGGGCGTGGTCTGGTACACCGGCCAGTTCTACGCGCTGTTCTTTTTGCAATCGATCCTCAAGGTCGACGGCTACACCGCCAACCTCCTGATCGCCTGGTCGCTGCTGCTCGGCACCGGCTTCTTCATCGTGTTCGGCGCCCTGTCGGACAGGATCGGCCGCAAGCCGATCATCATGGGCGGCTGTCTGATCGCCGCGCTGACCTTCTTCCCGATCTTCCGCATGATCACCACCAACGCCAACCCGGCGCTGGAAAAGGCAATCGAGGCGACCAAGGTCGAGGTGGTGGCTGATCCGGCAGGTTGCGGCGACTTGTTCAACCCGGTTGGCACCCGCGTCTTCAGCGCAAGTTGCGACACCGCCCGCGCCTTCCTCGCCCAATCGTCGGTCAAGTACTCGACGACTTATGGCCCAGCAGGCTCTGGCGTGAAGATCGTGGTCAACGGCAAGGACGTGCCCTATCCGGATGCGAAGACCGGCAATCCCGCAATCGCCGCAGCGGTCGCGGCGGCCGGCTATCCGAAGGCCGGTGATGCAGGCATCGTGAAGATGATGCATCCCTTCGACCTGTTCCATCCAAATGTGCTTGCGATCATCGGGCTGCTGTTCATTCTGGTGATCTACGTCACCATGGTGTACGGGCCGATCGCGGCGATGCTGGTCGAACTGTTCCCGACCAAGATCCGCTACACCTCGATGTCGCTGCCCTACCACATCGGCAACGGCTGGTTCGGCGGATTGTTGCCAGCGACCGCCTTTGCGATCGTGGCCTCGACCGGCGATATCTATGCAGGTCTCTGGTATCCGATCGTGTTTGCAGTGATCACCGCGGTGGTCGGCTTCCTGTTCCTGCCCGAAACCAAGGACGTCGACATCAAGTCGACCTGATCGCCGGGCCGGTCCAAGATGCCGGCGCCAACCAAAACAAGCCGGCCGCGCAGCACACCCTGGCGGCCGTTTGTTTTCTAGCGACGGCTGCCGGCAAACTGCAACACGACCTCGCGGCGGTGCGGACGGCTGCGATGCTCGATCAGATAGATCGCCTGCCAGGTCCCGAGCGCGAGCGCGCCATTGAGCACCGGAATCTGCAATGAGGTCGCCGTCAGCATCGCCTTGATGTGCGCGGGCATGTCGTCCGGGCCTTCGGTATCGTGAATCCAGCCCGCGTCCTCCGGCGCAAGCCGTTTCAGCGCAGTCGTAAGGTCGACAAGGACGGACGGGTCGGCGTTTTCCTGAATGGTCAGCGACGCCGAGGTGTGGCGGATGAACAGCGTCAGCACGCCCTCCCTCGCCTGCGCCTCCTCGACGAAGCTTGCGACGTCACGGCTCAGATCAACCAAGCCGGTGCCTGCGGTCTGTATCGTCAGGATCGACGAGACAATGCGACTGGCGCTGACGATGGACGGCGCAGTGCGGGTCGAAGCCATCAGCTCAAATCTTTCCCGAGACGTCCTTCTGCACGCGATTGGCCATGTCGATCAGCTTGCGCCAGGCGCGCTCCAGAAACGACATCACGCGGTCGACATCATGATCGCTGGGCAGCGGAATCTCGATCTTGCGCCCGGGGTCGCGGGAGGCGAGCTGCGCCTTCAGCGCTTCATTCTCCGCCTGCAGCCGCCCGATCTCCTCGTCCATCGCCCTGCGCTCGTCGGGCACGACAAAGCAGGCCCAGCCGGAGGGGGAATTGTTGCAGTTCGACACCGCACCAGTCCGGGTGTCGAGCCGGATGACGCCGCCGGCGGCCTGCGAAAGCGCATAGCGGCCGTTCTCGGTGTCGGGCATCGATTCCGCCGACGCAGATATGGAAAAAAAGAGGACCAAAATTGCAACAGCAACGGAAAGTCTTGAGAGCGATTTCCCAGGATTCATGGCGTTGCTCCGCCTCGTCGAAAACGAGTGCCCCTTAGGTTCAGAGCTATAGGGCTTGCGGCCCGATTTCAATGCGTCCGAAGGCAATTCGATGCGGCCTCTCGTGTCCTCTCCGGTTGTTCTCATAGACCGCGCCGATCGCCCTCCAGGCCGTAGCGCGCGGCCAGCCACTTGCCCTGTGGGGTGGCATCATCGGCGATCTCGCAAGCGGTTGCGATCGCGCTGAACTTGCCACACCGCCGGAACGGCGCGCCGCAAACGAAAGATCTTTACGGTGGCCGCCGCAGCGATCGCATAGAAGTCCACCCGCCGCGCGCCAAGCCAACGCCGCGCAACGCAAGATCGATTGGCCACCTGCCCCAGCGCGCGCGAGCCCGTCCGCTGCAGCCTTGGCCAAGCTCGAATTGTGCATAAATTCCCATAACTTTCAGATCATAAATCAGTCGAGCACAGATCATGGGCGCTTGTTCTGCCTCAGTTGATGCAGCTTTGAGCTTTTGCGGGAGCGGCGGCCGGTTCCCAGGCGGGCCTCACAACATGGATTAATCTAGACAAATCAAATAGATAGGCGAGCTACACGCAATCTTGACTTGGCTAGAAGTGGTCAGTATGGTCCGCGCGGCTTTCAGGGCGACGGGACGTAATTTCCATTTTCAACGACATCGTGTCGGGTCTCCAAATGGCGGAAGGCACGGACGACGAAGGACATGGGAGTCGCGATAGATCGCCTGACGAAGCTGCGCTTTCCGCAAGGCTCGGAAGTCTGGATCGGCGGTTGTCCGAATTTCGCGACAGTCGGAAAATCGGGACTGACCAACTTGATGGCGAAAGCGGAGACGGAGCGGCCAGAGCTTCTGCCATGGCCCGCGGTTTCCGCCTGTCCACGGAGTTGATCGCGGGCGTTGTCGTCGGGGCGGTGATTGGCTGGGGTTTCGACCACTTGCTGTCGACATCGCCGTTCGGTCTCATCGTGTTTTTTCTGCTCGGTTTCATCGCCGGGGTGGTCAATTTGGTGAGGTCGGCTGGCGTTGTTCCCGGCAATCGCCGGTAGCCGACGGAAGTCGCGCCATTGAAATTTCGCTCGCCGGCCGGGCCGGCGGACCAAGAGCCGCGCGGATGAATATCGAACCGATCCACCAGTTCAACATCGAGCCCCTCTTCACGATCGGCCAGATCGGCGGCCAGCCGATCTACTTCACCAACTCCTCGGCGTATATGTTCCTGACCGTTGCGGTGGTTTCGCTGCTGATGATCGGCGGCGGGCGGCAGCTGGTGCCGGGCCGTTTCCAGTCATTGGCCGAAATCGCCTATGAGTTCGTGGCCTCGACGATCCGCTCGACCGCCGGCACCGAAGGCATGAAGTTCTTTCCGCTGATCTTTACGCTGTTCATGTTCATCTGCGTTTCGAACCTGGCCGGCCTTGTCCCCTACGCGTTCACGGTTTCGAGCCACATCATCGTCACTGCGGCACTGGCGCTTCTGGTATTCTTCACCGTGCTGATCTACGGCTTCTACAAAAGCGGCCTGAAATTCTTCAGGATATTCCTGCCGTCGGGCATTCCGATCTTCATCCTGCCGCTGGTCGTCTTCATCGAGATCTTCTCGTTCCTTCTGCGACCGATTTCCCACAGCGTGCGTCTGTTCGCCAACATGCTCGCCGGTCACATCGCGCTGAAGGTGTTTGCGGGCTTCGTCGCCATGCTCGGCGTCTCGCTCGGGGCCATCGGCTGGATCGGCGGCGTGATGCCGCTGGCATTGACGGTGGCGCTGACCGCGCTTGAGCTGCTGGTCGCGTTCCTGCAGGCTTACGTGTTTGCGATCCTCACCTGCATCTATCTCAACGACGCCATTCATCCGGGACACTGAGCGGTCCGGGGAATTCCACCCAGAGCAGTTCATCTTTCTTCCGAGGAGTAAAAAATGGATCCGGCAGCAGCGAAACTTATCGGCGCGGGCATCGCGTGCATCGGCATGGGCGGTGCGGGCGTCGGCGTGGGCGTCATCTTCGGCAACTACCTCGCCGCTGCGGTCCGCAATCCCTCCGCGGCGCAGGGCCAGTTTGGCAACCTGATCTTCGGCTTCGCGGTGACCGAAGCGCTCGGCATCTTCTCGCTGCTGATCGCGCTGCTCCTGCTGTTCGTCAAGCTCTGAGGCTTGAAACTTTGCTTGCCGTCGCCATTGCGACGCGCTTGACAGCAATAGGAGAACTCCATGGCTGAAAGTCATGGCGGCGCCGGGGCAACCCACACCGAGGCCGACGGTGGCGAGCACGACGGAGGCTTTCCTCCGTTCGACTCATCCACCTTTGCCTCACAGCTGGTGTCGCTGGTCATCGCCTTTGTCGCACTCTATATCATCGTCTCGCGCATCGCGCTGCCGCGCGTTGGCGGCGTGATCGATGCCCGCCAACGCGCAATCGAGGGCGACCTCGCAGAGGCGCAAAGTCTGAAGGACGAGTCGGAAGCCGCGCTGAAGGCCTATGAGCGCGAACTCGCCGCTGCCCGCTCGAAGGCCCAGGCAATCGCCGCCGAGACCCGCGAGACGATGAATGCGGCCGCCGATGCGGAGCGCAAGTCACTGGAAGCAAAGCTCGCCGCAAGACTCGCCGCCGCCGAGAAATCCATCGCCGCGACCCGCTCCAGCGCAATGAGCAATGTGCGCAGCGTCGCGGCCGATGCCGCCTCGGCCATCGTGCAGCGGCTCGCCGGGCTTGCCCCCGACAGCAAGTCAGTCGAGGCCGCGGTGAATGCGTCGTTGAAGGGATAAGTCGATGATCGAAGATCCGGAAACCTGGGTTGCGATTGCCTTCATCATTCTGATGGGCCTGTTCGGCTATCTCGGCATTCACCGCACGGTGCTGAAGGCGCTGGACAATCGTAGCGGGCGGATCAAGGCCGAACTCGACGATGCCCGTCGCCTGAAGGACGAGGCGGCCAAGGTGCTTGAACAGTATAAGGCCCGCCGCGCCAGCGCCGAGCGCGAAGCCGACGAGATCATCGCCACCGCCAAGGCGGAGGCCGAACGCATCGCGAGCGAAGCCAAGGCCAAGATGGAAGATTTGGTCGCGCGGCGGACCAAGACCGCCGAGAGCAAGATCGCACTCGCCGAGGCGCAGGCGCTGGCCGACGTTCGCGCCGCTGCGGCCGAAGCCGCCGTCGCCGCGGCGTCCACCATCCTGTCGCGGTCGGTGAAGGGCAAGGTCGCCGACGATCTCCTCGCCAAAGGCATCGCCGAGGTCCGGCAAAAGCTCAACTGACGCGATTTCATCGCAAGACGTGCCAGACCCGGCGCGCGATGTTCACGCCGGTTGTGTCAACGCTGCGCCTCCGCCATTTCATTTCTTCTTCACCGGCTTCGCCTTGGGCTCGGCAGCGACGAGCTGCGGATCGAAGCCGATATAGAAGATGTAGGAATCGCCGACCGCGACCGGCGGGATCGGATACACAACGTCGTCGGCGACAAATGTGAACAGCACATTCTCGCCCTCGCCCATCACAACCGTCGTCTTGTAGGCCTTGGTCGCGATCACTTTCTCCGTGACGCCACCCTGCACAACCGCTATGCGCAGCGGCACCTCGACTGAGGTCGGCGCGCCCGCAGGCCCGGCGATGACGCGGCCCTGGATACCGATGCGTGCGGTGATCTCGCCATTGGCCTTGGTGCAGTCGCGCGCGATTTTGGTGATGGTCGCCTGGAAGCGCAGGTCGCTGCCGACCGCCTGCTTGCCCGGAGCCGCCACCGCATAGGTGGAGGCGCCGGCGCGGATCGTGACCGGCGGACAATTCTCCTCGGCCACGGGGCCGGTCGAAACCGTGGGCGGCGGCTGGGCCGGCGCGTCGGGCTTGCCGCCGAACAGGCTCTTGAAGCGGTCGGTCAGCGATTGTGCAGAGGATGGCGATGCCAGAACGCTGCAGCCGATCAAGAGCGAAAGCGCGGCAAGACCCGCAACCTTGGCGATGCGCTGTTCACCCATCAAAAGACCCTGCCTGTCGTCCCTCGACAGCCCCGCCCCCAACAGCCCCCGCAGCCCCCAGCGCGGCGTTATAGCTGCGATGACGGCAAACAGAAGGCATGCAAGCCTCGCTTATCAGCCGCGAAAATCCTCGCTCAACAGGCCAAACAGCAGGTGGTCCTGCCAGACGCCATTGATGCACAGATAGCGTCGCGCCAACCCCTCGCGGGAAAAGCCGCTCTTCTCTAAGACTCGGATCGAGGGTGCATTGGAGGGGATGCAGGCGGCCTCGACACGGTGCAGATTAAGCTCGCCGAACAGCGTCGGCAGCAGCACCCGCAATGCTGCCGTCATGTAGCCGCGACCCGCATGCGGCTCGCCAACCCAATAGCCGATCGTGCCGGCCTGCACGATGCCGCGCCGTACATTCGCAAGCGTGATGCCACCGATCATCGCGCCATCGGCTTCGCGGAAGATGATGAAGGGATAGGAGCGGTCGGCCGCGATGTCCTCGGCATAGCGGCGAAGGCGCCGTCGAAAGCCGGAACGGGTCAGATCATCAGAGGGCCAGATCGGCTCCCATGGTGTAAGATAGTCACGGCTGCCCTCGCGCAAACGCACCCATTGCAGAAAGTCGGACATCTGCGGCGCGCGCAGCAGTAGCCCGTTGCCGCGCGGCGCGAGCGCGGTGGGTCCGCTTGATGGCAAACGAAACAGGGCCATGTGATGCTCCCCGGGCAGCGATCCTAGCAAAGATTCCGAGTCTAGTGCAGTCGCGCCTTTGCCGCAGGCCTTGTCAAAGCTTCGGCAAAATTCACCGCCGTGTCCAGACCCCTGCCGCTGCCGAGCGCGACCACCGCAGGCCTGGAGCGCGCCAGCAGCGCGCGGGCGGCGTTCCGCGTCGATTCGATGCTGACAGCATCGATCCGCGCCAGAAGTTCCTCGGTGGTCTGCGGCCGGCCATAGGCCAGCACGTGGCGCGCCAGCTGCTCGGCGCGCGAGGAACAGCTCTCCAGCGCCATCAAAAGCCCCGCCTTCATCTGCGCCTTGGCGCGCGCCACCTCGGCCTCGGTCAGGGTCTCCACAGCCTCGTTGATGACATCGACCACGACTTCCATCATCTCCGGCGCATCGGTCGGATCGGTGCCGGTGTAAAGACCGAAAAATCCAGTATCGGTGTAGGGCGCGTGGAACGCGTAGATCGAGTAGCAGAGGCCGCGCTTCTCGCGCACCTCCTGGAATAGTCGCGACGACATCCCGCCGCCAACGGTGTTGGTGAAGACCTGCAGCGAGAACAGCGACAGATCGGTCTGCGGCACACCTTCCAGCGCCAAAGTCAGATGCGCCTGCTCGAGCTCGCGGTGCACCACGCGCGAACCGCCCTTGCCGAACATCGCGGCGACCGGCTCTGGCGCAGGCGGGCCGTTAAAGCCTTTGAAACGCTCGGCGACGTCAGCAACCACCTTTTGGTGGTCGACCGCGCCGGCCGCTGCCACCACCATGTCGGGCGCCCGATAATGGGTGGCAAGATAGCCGCGCAGCATCTCGCGATCGAAGCGTTGCAGCGTCTTCGCTGTTCCAAGCAGCGAACGCCCCATCGGCTGGTCCGGATAGCAGAGCTCGTTGAGATGCTCGAAGACGACGTCGTCAGGCGTATCCTGCGCAGCACCGATCTCCTGTACGATCACGTTCTTTTCCCGCTCCAGCTCTTCCGGCACGAAGGAGGGGTTGGTGAGGATGTCGGAGAGCACGTCGAGCGCCAGCGGCACGTCGGCCTTCATCACCCGCGCGTAATAGGCCGTGGTCTCGGTCGAAGTGCCGGCGTTCAGATCACCGCCGACAGCCTCGATCTCCTCGACGATTTCGCGCGACGTACGCCTGGTGGTGCCCTTGAACGCCATGTGTTCGAGCAGATGCGAAATGCCGTGCTCGTTCGGCTTCTCGTCCCTGCCGCCGACGCCGGCCCACACGCCAAGCGCCGCTGTCTCCAGATGCGGCATGGTGTCGGTCACCACAGTAAGGCCGGAATCCAGCTTTGTGACGTCGACAGTCATCCGGACACTCCTTGCTTAGCCGCTCGACTCACGGACAGGACGAACTTCTCGACCTCGGCCTGGTCATTCACCGTGATCCTGACCCGCTCGGGTTTTGACATGAGACCGTCGAGCCAGGCCGGCAATTGCGGCCGCACGCCGCACGCCGCCTCCACCGCTTGGGGAAACTTTGCGGGATGCGCGGTCGAGAGCACGATGTTGGGGATCTTCGAATCCGAGGTGGCCCGATCGGCGACCGCCAGCGCAACAGCCGTGTGAGGATCGACGAGATCGCCAGCCTCGCGCCAGGCGGCGCGGATCGCCGCCGCGGTTTCCGTTTCGTCGGCGCGGCCGGCGTCGAATTCCTCCCGGATCGCCGCCAGCATCGCATCCGGCAGCACGAAACGGCCGGATTGCTTGAGGCTCTCCATCAGGCGGCCGACGGTCACAGCATCGCGCCTGCTCGCCTCGAACAACAGCCGCTCGAAATTCGAGGACACCTGGATGTCCATCGAAGGCGAGGTCGTGGCCTGCACCTCGCGCACCTCGTAGTGACCGGTCTTCAGCGTGCGCGGCAGGATGTCGTTGACGTTTGCAGCGATCCTCAAGCAGCGAATCGGCAGGCCCAGGCGCTTGGCGACATAGCCGGCAAAGATGTCGCCAAAGTTGCCGGTCGGCACGGTGAAACCGACCTGTCGCGCCGGCGCGCCCAGCGCGACAGCCGAGGTGAAGTAATAGACGACTTGGGCAATCACCCGTGCCCAATTGATGGAGTTGACGCCTGACAGCGTAACCGCATCGCGGAAGCGGTGATGATTGAACAGCCCCTTCACAATCGCCTGACAATCGTCAAACGTACCTTCGATCGCGAGCGCATGGACATTGGCCGCAGCCGTGGTCGTCATCATCCGCCGCTGCACCTCCGAAATCCGCCCGTGCGGAAACAGCACGATGAGATCGACAGTCGCCAGGCCGGCAAAGGCTTCGACCGCTGCGCCGCCGGTGTCGCCAGAGGTCGCGACCACAATGGTTGTGCGCCGGCCGCGCTGGGCGAGCACGTGATCCATCAGCCGCGAGATCAGCTGCATCGCCACGTCCTTGAACGAAAGCGTGGGCCCGTGGAACAGTTCGAGCAAAAATTGATGCGGACCGATCTGGTTGAGTGGCGCCACCGCCGGATGGCGGAATGTGGCATAGGCCTCATTCGCCATCCGTCCGAGATCGGCGTCCGACAGCTCGTCGCCGACAAACGGACGGATCACGTCGACCGCAACCTCCCAATAGGGCCGGCCGAAGAAGCCGGAGATGGTATCGAGCCCAAGCTGCGGCCAGGTCTCAGGCACGTAGAGGCCGCCGTCCCAGGCAAGCCCGGTCAGCATCACGTCGCAAAATCCCAAGGTCGGGGCCTCTCCCCGTGTCGAAATATACCG
>Ga0306926_10010152_pt1 | contig 10401 bp, 9 predicted proteins | sample flu12Cox44000178_FD_203759 | JGI IMG/M metagenome (GOLD analysis project Ga0306926, IMG submission 203759) | Lab enrichment of tropical soil microbial communities from Luquillo Experimental Forest, Puerto Rico - flux8day.12C.oxic.44.000.178 (v2)... | ecosystem: Environmental > Terrestrial > Soil... | reverse complement strand
ACTGACGTGAGCCGCTGCGACACATTGGCCGAGAGTCTTGAACCCGGTGCACGCTGGCTGTGCACTCATTCCAGTCAGGGGTCTGAATCTTGCCGGCCAACTGCGTGTTTCGGCTAAGGATCTGATCCATCGTCTGTCCATGCGACGAGCTCACACACAAAATCCGTGACGTGGGTCACTCTTGCGTGTAGCTGAATGAAAACAAAAGAGGAAGAATTGGGGTGCCTGGTGGGATTCGAACCCACGTCATCCGGAGCCACAGTCCGGCGTTCCACCGCTGAACTACAGGCACCACCCGGAGGGGGAATGCAGTCCTTGATTATAACAGCGAGCGGCTGGCAGCCGGCACTCCGTGGTTTATCGCTGATGCCCGTGTCAGGGCATGTATTTATGCGTGCCGAGACCAGCTTCCAACTGGCGCGCCTTTCGGCGCTGATCGGTTGAGGATGGCGCGAGTCTACCCGCGCCCCACACCCATGTACTGGAAGCCCATGGAGCGCAGCTTTGCCGAGTCGAGCAGGTTCTTCGTGTCGACAATGACAGGACGCTTGAGCAGGTGCTTGATCTTGGCGAAATCCAGCGTGCGAAACTCGGGCCAGCCGGTACCCACAATCAGAGCGTCGACGCCTTCGGCAACCGCGTACGCCGTCTCGCAGTAGCGGACCGTTCCGTTGAGCAGCAACTTGGCTTCCGCCAAGGCAGCAGGATCGTAAGCGCGCACCTTCGCTCCTTTTTCGAGCAGCGTCTGTGCGAGCTTCATCGAAGACGAGCCAGCCACCGAGTTGGTGTTCGGTTTGAAGGCGAGCCCCAGGATTCCGACTTCCTTGTTCTGCACCGAATTCATCACACCCGAAATCTTGGCGACCAGCCGTTCGACAAGCGCGGCATTCACGTCCCGTGCTGCGGTGAGGATCTTCAATTCCACATTTTTCTCGCGGGCCAAGGTGGCCAGCGAATCCATGTCAGACTCGGCGAAACTTCCGCCCATTCCCGCGCCGGGTTGCAGGCAGCGTGGCGCGATCTTCTTGTCGAGGCCCAGCGCCAGCGAGAGGCTGACGGCATCAGCATTCACGCGCTCGCAAAGCGTGGCCAGTTCGTTGATGAAGGAAATCTTGGTCGCAACGAACGCGGTCGCCGCCTCGCGAACCAGCTCAGCGGTCTCGTGGTTCGTCACGACTACCGGAACGCCGCGCATGACTAGCGAATGGAAAATCTGCTTGAGCGCCGCGACCGCCTCGGGGGAATTGGTCCCCAAGATGATCCGGTCCGGCCAGTTAAAGTCCTCTACCGCGCAGCCGTCGGTGAAGAACATTGGCTGCGAGACAATCGTTCCCTTCAGCTTCGCGCCTTTCAGCGCCTGCTCCAGCTTCGAGGCCGTCCCGACGGGAACCGGCGTGACCACGCAGAACGTAATCGGATGCGGGGAATGGCGCGCGATCCGAAGTACCACTTCCTCCAGCCGCTCGCCCGAGTCTTCCGCCAGAAAGACGACGTGCGCCCGTTTTGAGAAGGCCTCCACGTCAGTGGAGTAAGAAAGGCGCCCGCAGCGCACATTGCGCTTTACGATCTCTTTGAGGTTCTTCTCGAAGAAACAGATGTTGCCCTGGGCCATCTCCACCATGCGGGTGCTGTCGGTATCGCAACAGCTCACGGGAGTGCCAAAATCCGCCAGGCAGGCAGAAATGACAGTGCCCAGGTAACCCGATCCATAGACTCCGACGTGCATGCAGAACCTCTCCGGTTGGAGGGCAATCCAGTCGCCTGGGGAATGGCGCAGTTACAACCTGCCTCGACTTGTTTATGTAACCTCCGAAAGCCGCGGCGGGCAATGCACGTTTGGACAGGGGTACGACATGGCCCGGACATGTCCTTTTGGCCGATGTCAGAACAGGCCCAGCCAACGGCATAACAGCACATCACTTCTTGGGGATGACCGAGTTGTGGCCCAAGGGGACAGAAGCTAGATCGGACCACTGGTTGGGCTGGAGTTCCCGCACGAAGGTCAACTCGCTCAGCGCAATGCGGCGGCTGCCGTGGTACTCGGCCCAGCGCCGGCGCGCCGTCTCGAACGCCTTCCATGCCTGCTCTTCACTGCTCATCTTGGCGATCGTTAGATGAGGAATGTACGGCAGTTCTTCCGTGCAACAGGCCCCGTCGCGGTTCAGAAAGTCGTGAAGCTGCTGCATGCGCACCGCAGCGTGCGCTACCCGGATAAAGACGGTGGGCGTCACCGGGATGAAGGTCTCGACTTCTCCCAGCGTCACTTCAAACGGCTCGGCCTCGCGGCAAGCCTGTGCCAGGCTCTCGATGACACCGTTCTCACTTCCCTGCAGCAGGCGCGGCGGCAGGATGGTGAGGTGGGCAGCAAGATGGGGCAGTTCCGGATGCAGTTCCCGACGGAGTTTCTCGACGAACTTACCGACCGGATCCCTTACGTAAGCCACCAGGGCATAACGCGAACCAGACATGATCGGAGAGCAATTATAACGCGGCGGCAAAGCCGGCCCTGCGTCAACGCCCTGCTTCCAGGCCCAAACCCCTGGTGTCGAAGGTGGCAAAAATACCCGCAAGCCCCTAAGGTGCTTGCGCTCGCCCTGGCCCGCGCATGGATTGTTGCGATCTTCGGTTCCCCTGTTTGCACGCCCTTGCAGTGTCTGAGTTGTTTCGTCTGGAACGAATGCGCCAGCTCGAAGTCGAACACAAAAAGTCCCGGGTGTCGAAAAGGACCGACACTCGGGACCTCTCCATTTCCTTGGCGACGTCCAGGATGGTAGAGCGTCGCCTGCTTGTTTATTGAATGGCCAAGGTGACAGTCGTGGGATGGGTCACGCCGCCGCCTGTACTGGTCACGGTAATGGTGCGTGTTCCGCGCGCGGCTCTTTTGTTAACACTGATTCCCATCGTAGACGATCCGGTGCAAGGAGCTGCAATCGGGTTGGGGACTGAACGTGACGGTCACGCGGCTGCCCTGACCGGAAGCAGACAGGGAGATCGCCGAATTTTACGTCATCGTCGAACATTGGATGAGCTGCGCTTATTCCCTGGAGGGTTTCTTGAGTAGAGTTCCCACGTTCACCTGAAGGCCGAAAGAAAATGTATTGAGCACGCTGTATACACTGCGGCTGTATCCTCCGCTCAGATCGAGCGAGCGCGTCAGGTTGTAGTCGATTCCGAGGTTGATCCCATCATCTCGCGTCAAGCTTACGCCTCCTTTTGTTGAGCCTGACGAACTCTTACTGCCGCGTAGAAAGACTTGCTGTGTTCCCCAAGGAAGTATGTAGTAGCCGGAAGCAGTGACGCTGAACTTGTTGCCGAGATCGAGTTCGGAGCCGCCCTCAAAGTGCACAACATCGCCGTAGGAGATGTAGGGGCGATGCAAGAAGCGCGAGTCGGGAATCGAGTTGGCAAGACCGAGATCCACGAAGGGCGTGAACAGATCAAATCCGCGGGCAAAATGATTGCTCCAGTCAAACGTCACGTGGCCAGTGCTCAGACCTTTATTGGTACTTGCAGTCGGGATCGCACTGTTCAGGCTCGTGCTGAAGTCAAGGGCAGACCCTTTGGTGGAATATTTGAGACCCAAGTACGGATTCCCTAGGCCATTTGCAGAGGTGGTGCCCGTCATCGAGGTAGACGGCTTGATGAAGAAATACGCTACACCGACATTCACGGCAAAGTGTTCGCCAAAGGTGTAGCCAACGGTCGAGTTCAGGTCGGTGATAAACCCATCCGAGTTGCCGCTGCCCTCATAAGTTTCCGTCCAGTTGTATCCCTGTTGCTCAACTCCCCCTCTGCCCGCCGCTTGCGGCAAGGCTTGGGACGCGGCTGATGCAGCCAGCAAGAACGGCAATACGACAGCGACCAATAGAAACTGCGTGCAAAACTTCAAAGTGCCTCCTCCCGATTTTCTCGTAACCGCGCTACCTGTCCACTCACGCAGCACTCGACTACAGAGGCTTGCCATCGCCCGTCCGGCGTGGGAAAGCATCTATTCTCTAGTCGGTGGGAAGCGGTGATCCAGTTACCGTGGTGTGGTGTACCTACTGCTGGCGCATACATGGCAATCACGTACATGCTTAAGACGGTCGGACTGTGGAGATCGATCAGCCACGTCGCAAGAACATTGAAACGGCGCCGGCAGTTAGCGTAACCAGATGGGATGAGTTCGACATGCTCTTTCGAGCACAACGGGCTATGAAAACGCAAGGTGCGGCTGATCGGGGAGAGGCGGAAGAAAGACGATCGGCTGGATGCGCAGACATGGGCGCGGCTGGCGCGGATCGATCCCGAGTTGCTGGGCTGGAAGGCAGGGAAATCTCTTCTCCTTCCCGTCGAGGGAAAAATTTCCTTGACATGCCCCCTTAATAGATCAAGGCGTTTACACAATCAGGCGCCGCTTGTTCGCTTATTTCAACGCCAAAGCGGATCCGTCTCCGCGGCAATGACTTTATGGGGAGCTTCGTTAACTGACAACTGCAACGTGGTCAGCCGGGCGGTACCATTGCAGGGATGTGGTTACGAGGCGTACCATTTCCCGACTTCCTAAAGGTTGCTCTCGCGCAACCAGCGAACCGCTCTCATCTGTCATCCTATTTAGGTCAGAGTTCAGCACGCCAATCAGTATCCGGGCTGGAACTGTTGACGGGCTGAGGCTGAGTGGATAAACACACATTTCGGATTGTGGTGGTGGACGATTACGAGGCCTGGCGTCGCTACACCTGTTCGACGGTCCAAGAAGATCCTGAATTCCATGTCATCGCCGAAGCCTCAGACGGGCTGGAAGCAGTTCAGCTAGCCCAACAACTCCAACCTGACCTGATCCTGCTGGACATCGGTCTTCCGACGCTTAATGGATTGGAAGCGGCACGACGAATCCGAGAGGTTAGCCCGCAATCCAAAATCCTGTTCGTCAGCGAAAATCGCTCTTGGGACATCGCACAAGCGGCCTTACGCACCGGTGCGGGGGGATACGTCGTCAAGTCGGCTGCCGCGAGCGAACTGCTGCCTGCCGTGGCCGCAGTGCTCCAAGGCAAGCAGTTCCTCAGTGCGAGCCTGACGGGTCCCCGCCCCGCACACAATACCCGCCGCGACAACGTTGTAGAGCCGATCCAGCGACAGGAGGGTGAGGTTCCCTACCGCCACGAAGCTGCATTTTATTCGGATGATCAGGAGTTTCTAGGCGGCCTTACCCGTTTTATCACTCCTGTTCTGCAGGCCGGAAATGCAGCCATCGTTGTGGCAACCGAGTCGCACCGCGACAGCCTTGTTCCGCGATTGCAAGCTCAGGGCTTGGATATGGATGCGGCTATCGAGCAGGGTAGATACACCGCGTTGGACGCGGCAGACACGGTCTCGACATACATGGTCCGCGGCATGCCGGACCCGGTTCGATTTCTGGAAGGCTTTGCCAAACTCATTGTTACAACAGCACAGGCCGCGAAGGGACGGCCTCGCCGCGTTGCTCTCTACGGAGAGGGTGTGCATCTGGTGTGGGCGCAAGGTAATGCAGAGGCGGCGATACAGATTGAGAAATTGTGCAATCAGCTTATCCGTTTGTACGACGTGGATATTTTATGCGGGTATTCTCCGGGGAGCGTTGTGGGCGGGATGGACAGCCACATCTTCCAACGAATCTGTGCAGAACATTCAGCCGTGCATTCCCAATGGAATGAGCCCTAGCCTCTTTTCATCCGGCCGCCCGTTGGGATTCCTGCTCTGACTCAATCCGCACACGGACGTGGATGCTGGTGCCGCGTTGCCGCTCGGAGTCAATGGTAATCGTGCCGTTCACAAGTCGAACGCGCTCGCGCATGCTGACAAGTCCCAGTCCTCCACTACCCATCGCCGTTCTGGTGTCAAACCCGGTTCCGCGGTCTGAGACCGTGAGGTGAACCTCGCCCGCAGAGTAAGCCAACCTCACGTCGTAATGGCGAACCTTGCTGTGCTTTACCGCGTTGTGCAATGCCTCCTGCAAAACACGGAACAGGCACAGGGAAACTTCGTGTGATATACGCTTGGGGATGTTGTCGTCGGTGAAATCAATAGCGACTTTTTGACGGGCGGCAAGCTCCCTGCAGAAGCCCCTCATGGCAGCGACGATGCCGAGAATCTCCAACTGGGGAGAATGGAGTTGATGCGCCAGTGATTGCACGTCGGCTGCAATCGCAGTAACGCGATCTCTGATCTCCGTCAGTCCACTACTAATCTCAGCAGCGGAATCACGGGGATGTTCTCTCAGTTGCTCGATGTCGATTGCCAGCAGAGCCAACTGCTGGTTAATGTCGTCGTGGAGCTCTCTTCCGATACGGGCGCGTTCCTGCTCCTGTACCGCAATCAATTTGCGGGTCATGGAAGCAAGAGCCTCCTCCGCCTGCTTGCGCTCGGTCACATCCATATTTACTCCGACCATTCGCAAGGGTTCACCGGATTCATCCATAATCACCTGTCCCCGCCCAGCTATCCAATGGACACTCCCGTCGGGCCATACCACCCGATACTCCCCCTCCGTCGGCTGTCCCGTTTCCAAGGAAAGCTCACCCAACTTGATGACACGTTCCCGGTCATCAGGATGAACCAGATTCTCGAAAGCCTCTTTTGTTTGCCCAAAACGGCCTGGCGGCAAACCGTGCAGTGCCTCCATTTCCGGCGTCAAAGTAACCTTTTCCGTCCGAAAATCCCATTCAAAAGTTCCAATGCGAGCAGCCCATTGTGCCGATCGCAGGCGTTGCTCGCTAGCGCGTAGAGCCTCTTCTGCGCGCTTTCGCTCGGTGACGTCTACAGCATGGCCCAGAACCCGCACCGGCGCGCCCGGCTCTTCGTACCGCACGTTGCGATACAGCCAGATTCGCTCCGTCCCGTCTCTCGCCATCAATCGCATGGCCCCGCTATCCACGGCATTCTTGCGGATGCGTTCCAGGTATTCGTCGAACAGATGCCGCACCGCTGGGTGAATGAAATCCCTGATGTTGCGGCCGAAGCTGTCCTCCACCCCGTAGCCGAGGGATTCCGCGGCCGCTGGGTTGACGGTCAAGAGCTGACCATTCAGGTCGTGAATACACATCAGCCCCAGACTGTTTTCGACTAGCAGGCGGTAGAGTCTGAGCTGCTGTTCAGATGCATCCATCGCCAAGTCCCTCAGGCAACATCGCAAACCAGGGGCACTGTTTTGGTCGGCGCAGTCCCAGGCGCACGATCCGCGATCCCGATGGGGCTCGCGTTGAAAGCATTTAGGAAAAGCTGAGTGTCGGGCGTGCGGGTTTGTGCGGCCTCGCCCACAGGAAATGTATATAGCACCGTTAGCGTCTGACGGCAACGAATAGCAACGATAGCGGGCTACGAGGCCGCCGCGGAGAGTCCCTTCAGAGTTTGCCAAATTTCGCACTGGCATAAACGCAGCCCGGCTGAACCGGTGTTTTGGAGCAGTCCAAAATTCCCAGAGCAGCCTTATCGATTTCCGACTGCGGATGATCCTCTGGATCCCAGCTCCCGCGTAGGCCGTTTCTTGCTGTCAGGGATTTCATCTGAGCATTTCTCAGTTGGCGAAGCTAGGTTGGCGATGCGAACAATCGAAACCTGTCGCGAGAGTGGGCGCCTTTTTATATTGCGTGTCATGGGGATTCCTCAGCCGTCAGTTCTCAACCAGGGAGCCAATCAGGGCGAGCATTCTGACTCCTGCGGATTCAAGATTGGGCCAGTCGATGGAGTGTGCTTTCGAATAGGTAGCTGCACGAAGCCTTGGGCCCTACCGATTGGAGGTGTAGTCCCTTCGAACGCTGCGGTAGCCCTTACGGCTGCGGATACGCAGGCCTTTCTGCTTCTGGGCTTGAATTTCAATGGTTCGGTAGTGACCGTCCAGCTTGAATGCCGCCGGCTTGTAGGATACCGCGTATTGGCTGCGCAGCTCTTCCTGGATGGCTGCGAACGCGTTGGTTACTCCATTGAGTTGAACGGGCACGAACGATCTCCCTCCTGTCGCGTCAGCAATGCTGGCGAGGTTCTTTTGTCCGCGTCCCCCCGACCGGGCCAGGCTGGTGCTGATGGTGTACACCGAAACCTCGGCTTGCTGCGCCATCTCGATGGTTTTGGCGCGAGTTATTGAACTCGAGTTGTCATTTCCGTCGCTCAACAGGATGATAATGCGCCGTATAGGGCCAGTTTGCGGTCGCTTCATCAGCTTATCGAGGCAGGCATAGTGCACCGCATCGTTCATCGCGGTGAGGCTACCTGGCTGCAGTCTGTGCACGCCTACCGAAAGTCTGTCGATGTCGTCCGTAAAATCCTGCGTGACCTTTGGAGTTGCATCGAAACCCATGACAAAAGCTTGATCGTGCTTCTGCCGGAGGGTCTGATGCAGAAACTCGATAGCCTCTCTCTGCTCGAATTCAAAGCGCTCACGCACCGATTGGCTCGTGTCGATCAGCAGTCCCACTTGCAGAGGAAGATTCGTCTCACTGCGGAAGTTGAGGATCGCCTCTGGGGGCTTGTGGTCATCTAGGATCTTGAAATCGTTTTCTTTGAGGTCCTTGACGTAGTGACCATGTTTGTCAGTGACGGTGAAAATCAGGTGGACTTCGCTTACTGCGGTGTGAAGGGTGAGGACCGATTCGTCAGGTCTTGAATCTGGACTGTTCGGTGTCACACTCGTCGGTCGGTTGGCTTGGGCCCAGGCCGCGTTTTGCACCCACGACGCTAACAGGTACAGTGCGAGACTGAACGCGAAAATGATGACACGAAACATCTTGGCATCGTCCATCTTCCTGTCAGCGCGCTCCAATCACTTTAGCTACGCAGAACCGTTCCGGCCAGTCGTGCACCTGGCCCAGAAACGGGCTCCCGCCTTTTCGGCTCGACGCATTGCGGTAGACCAGCACAATATGGGCACGCTGGCTTAAATCCCACCGTAGGTTCTGACAGTTGCAAGGGCATAGCAAGCGTCCAACCCTTGAAGACTTCAATGGCAGCTTCAGACAGCGCCAGAACCAGCTGATAAGGCGAAAAGACACCCTCACATCATGAGGCAGCGGATGTCCGCAGTGTAGAAACCACACGATCACTATGGCGCCACACTGCCAAATATGACAGGCGATTGGCAATCCACGAAGCGAGAGCATGAGCGGTGAATTACAAGAAGTGTCTGCGATGGAGAAGGCTGCGGTGGATAGTTCGAGTCATCGGATTGCACGTCCGCTGAAAACGCTGATTCCGATAACCTTCCTTGTGCTCGTTCCCCTGGTCGTGTGCCTGGCCTTCGTGCTGTTGCACTCGATCCAGGTACGTACGGTGGCGATGGCTGTGTATCCCGAGGGCAGTCTCAACGCCGAGCTCGTAAAGCAGTACCGAGAGGTTCTTGGACGAGACGGACTTGACCTCCGGCTAGTGCCGTCGGCGGGCGCCCTTGAAAGCGTAGCCCGTCTGCGCGACCCAAAATCAGGGATCAGTGCCGCCCTCATTCCGGACGGCATTACCACGGAGAAGGACTCGCCGGAACTGGTCTCTCTCGGCACATTGTTTTACCAACCTTTTTGGGTCTTCTCCCGCGACCATCTTCTGCAGAAGCACAAACAACTTCGAGGTCTTCGCATATCAATCGGACCAGAAGGAAGCAGTTCGCGTGCACTCGCCTTAGAAATCCTTGGACGCGGTGGAATCATCGATCGGAAATCAGCGACTCTATTCTCGTTCCCACCATCGGAGTCGGTCCAGAAGCTAATTCATGGTGAGATCGATGTAGCAATTCTTCTAGATGGGTGGGAAAGCCCGGCGGTGCAGCAGCTCCTCAAAGCCAAGGATGTTAACCTGGAGAGCATCTCTAGAGCCGAAGCCTTTGCCGCCTTATATCCGTACCTGAACAAGTTGGTATTGCCGGCTGGCGTGGTAGACCCCGCTGAGCCTCGGCCTGCGACAGACACTTTGCTCATCGCATCAAAGTCCAGTCTGGTGATACGCAAAGATCTTCCGCCAACCATTCAATACTTGTTGCTTGAAGCTGCGGTAGAGATCCACTCCACGCCAGGAATGTTTCGTACTTCCGACGAGTTTCCCGCACCTGAATCAATCGACCTTCCCCTGAGCACCTATGCTCGCGAGTTCTACAAGACAGGAACGCCATTCCTCCACCGCCACCTCCCCCTCTGGTTGGCATTGCTGGTCGAGCAACCTGTGGTATGGATCATACCTTTGGTTGTTGTTCTATTCCCCTTATTCCGATTAGCGCCGCCAATTTATGATTGGTTCGAGAGGCGACGGGTTTACAAGCTTTATGCCGAATTAAAGCGTCTCGAAGATGAGATGCTTCTCGCTGGGTCTGGCGGGGTGCGCCTGGATTACATCGAGCGACTCGATCAGTTGGAAGACCGGGCAAATCACCTTTCAGTACCATCGCCCTTTCGGCCTCTCGTGTAC